>Ga0316194_10001707_pt1 | contig 15238 bp, 10 predicted proteins | sample CroRivsedime1_MG_FD_204936 | JGI IMG/M metagenome (GOLD analysis project Ga0316194, IMG submission 204936) | Coastal sediment microbial communities from Maine, United States - Cross River sediment 1 | ecosystem: Environmental > Aquatic > Marine > Coastal > Sediment | place: USA: Maine...
AACCCTCCAAGACCCGAATACCCTCCATCACCCGAATAGGGGCGGTGCCCGACGACCATCTCCAATCAGCGGAGGGTGATCAGACTTGGAGTAGATTTGAGGGGCCGACTGTCCCGTGCTTGCGAATGTCCTTTAGGGGGCAGTCGGGGCACAGGGATGTGCCCCGCCTGAGCGCCCAGGGATGGGGGGCGCGGCGCGAAGCGCCAGCCCTAGCGTCCCCATAAAGGACATTCGCAAGCACGGGGCAGTCGGCCCGTGAAACCATTAACCAACTGAACAACCCCCAGAAATGTCAGAAAGTACAGACCAAGAACAACTCCCCCTCCGCAACTACACAGAACGCGCGTACCTCGACTACTCGATGTACGTCATCAACGACCGGGCCTTGCCCCACATCGCCGACGGCCTGAAACCCGTCCAGCGCCGCATCATCTACGCCATGAGCGAACTGGGCCTGAACAACCAGGCCAAGTACGCCAAGTCGGCGCGGACGGTGGGCGATGTGCTCGGCAAATTTCATCCCCATGGCGACAGCGCCTGCTACGAAGCCATGGTGCTGATGGCGCAACCGTTCTCGTTCCGATACCCGCTGGTGGAAGGTCAGGGCAACTGGGGCGCGCCGGACGATCCCAAGTCCTTCGCCGCCATGCGCTACACGGAAGCGAAGCTGTCCCGCTACGCGGAGCTGCTGCTGGCCGAGGCCAAGCAGGGCACCGTGGATTACGTACCGAACTTTGATGGCACGCTGAACGAACCCTCACTGCTGCCGGCGAGGCTGCCGTTCGCGCTGCTGAATGGCTCCACAGGCATTGCCGTGGGTATGGCGACGGATATACCGCCGCACAACATGAACGAGGTCATCAGCGCCTGCATTCACCTGCTGGACAAGCCGAAGGCCACCGTCCGGGATCTGATGACCCACATCAAGGCTCCGGACTTTCCCTCTGAAGCCACCATCATCACGCCACAAGTGGATCTCCTAGAGATGTACGAAACCGGCCGCGGCAGTGTGCGCGCTAGGGCCGTGTACCTGATGGAGGGAAGTGAGGTAGTGGTCACCGCGCTGCCTCATCAGGCCTCGCCGGCCAAGGTGCTGGAGCAGATTGCCCAGCAGATGCACGCCAAGAAGCTGCCCATGCTGACCGATCTGCGCGACGAATCAGATCATGAGAATCCCACCCGGCTGGTGCTGGTACCTCGTTCCAACCGGGTGGATGTGGCGCGAATGATGAGCCATCTGTTCGCGACCACGGATCTGGAGAAGAGCTACCGGATCAACCTGAACATGATCGGCCTGGATCAGAAGCCCCAGGTCAAGAACCTGCAGAAAATCCTCAAGGAATGGCTCGAGTACCGTCACGAGACTGTGCGTCGGCGGCTGTCCTATCGGCTGGAGAAGATCAACGACCGCCTGCACATCCTCGACGGTCTGCTCGTCGCCTACCTCAACATCGACGAGGTGATCCGCATCATCCGTGAGGAGGACGACCCGAAAGCGTCGCTGATGAAGAAGTTCAAGCTGTCCGACATTCAGGCGACCGCCATTCTCGACATCCGCCTGCGACAGCTGGCCAAGCTCGAGGAGCAGAAACTCAGAGGCGAGAAGGGCGAGCTCGAAGCCGAGAAGGCGGACATCGAGAAAACGCTCAAGTCCAAGGCGCGGATGAAGACGCTGATCAAGAAGGAGTTGCTGGCGGATGCCGAGGAGTACGGGGACGAGCGCTGTTCGCCGCTTGGCGAGGCGGAAGATGCGAGCGCCTTCAGCGAAGAAGATCTGATCAGCAACGAGCCGGTCACCGTGGTGCTTTCCGAGAAGGGCTGGGTGCGCGCCGCGAAGGGTCACGAGGTGAACCCGCTGGAGCTGAACTTCCGCGGCGGCGACAGCTACAGCCATTCGGCTCGAGGCCGGACCAACGAAACCCTGGTCTTCCTCGATTCTTCCGGTCGAACCTACGCGGTAGCGCCGCACACATTGCCCAGCGCCCGGGGTCAGGGTGAGCCGCTCACCGGTCGGCTGAAGCCGCCGGCGGGTGCCCGTTTCACCGGTGTCGTCATGGGGCCCGGCAGCACCCGGGTACTGCTCGCCAGCAACGCGGGCTATGGCTTCGTCGGCAAGCTGGAAGACATGGTGACCAAGAACAAGGCGGGTAAGGCGACGCTCAGTGTCCCGAAGGAAGGGGCGTCACTGCCGCCCGTCGTGGTGACGGACGAGGAGGGGCTGCTGGTGGCCGCGGTGACCAATCAGGGGCGCATGCTCGTCTTTCCACTGGCCGATTTGCCGGAGCTGGCGAGAGGCAAGGGCAACAAGCTGATCAACATTCCCACGGCGGCCTTCAAGTCAGGCGAAGAGCAGATGGTGGCGGTCAAGATCCTGGGCCCGGCGGATGAGCTGCTGGTGCTGGCCGGTCAACGCCATCTGCGGATGAAGCAGAAGGATCTGGAGCACTACGTCGGCGAACGGGCGAGACGGGGAAGGAAGCTGCCGAGGGGCTTTCAGAAGGTGGATTCACTCGCCGTGGAAGGCCCGGAGCGGTCCGACTGACCCCGCACATCGGACCCATCGTCCACCTCACCCTTCAGCTCGAGCAGCTGCTGAGCGATCAGGTCGTCATGCGGCGGTGCTAGCGCCTTAGCGAGCGCCGCGCCGCCGCCAATGGTCTCCAGTTCCTCCAGCAGCGGATGACGCATGTCCTCCAGGACCAGTCGCTGCTGGTAGGGCACCTGATCGACGAGCGCCCGGCTGGCGATGATGGTGTTGTCTTTGGCCAGCGCGGAAAGAATGGCCGCGTCCTTGACCGGATCCGCGCTCACAGAAAGGTCCTCATCTGCTTCCAGCGTCAGCATGTGCACGCCGAGCCGGTAACGCCCCAGGGATTCCCCTTCTGCCAGCAGACGGCAGAGCGCGAAGGCGGCGCAGAGCACGTGGAAAGGTCGATCGTCGCTGTGGCCGCCGTCGAATGCCAGCAGCAGTCCGGTACCGGGCAGGCTCAGCACCTCGCCGTGGTGCAGGGCGGCCACCCGTTCTGCCGTCATGCGGGCGAAGGCGAGTTCTCCCTCGCATTGATCCGGCGTGAGCGAGAGCTGGTTGAAGAGATTCACGGTCACCAGATAGCAGGGTTCCGGATCCGGCTCCGGCAGGGCCGCCAGCACCTCGGCCGCCGCTTGCCGCGCCTCTGCCGCGCTCGGTCGGCTTGTCCGGAAGTCCAGCGCGGACAGGGAGATCTGGCTGGCGCCGAGCACCACCAGCGGTACCAGCGTGATCCAGACCGCGCTGGCCAGCAGGAAGGCGAACGACAGTCCGGTATCGAATCGGCTCTCGTCCACATGAATGCGCAGCACGCCCAGGCTTCGGCCGTTGCCCACCACCTGCTCGATGAAGACCCGGCCGCTGTTCAGGTCGCCGGACAGCGCCAGCGGTTCGCTGTCGATCCCGTGTACGCTGGCGCCGTTCACCGCAGGGAGCGCGGAGACCCGGTTGATGAGCACGCCGAGGTGAATGAGATCCCTGTTCACCAGCGGCTCCACGATCTGGCTCGACAGGGCGCCGACGATGGCGCCACCGAACTGATCGATGTGCGCTTCTTCGTCCCTGGAGAGAGACCACAGCAGAACCAGGCCAAGACCGGTCAGGGCCGTGGCGACGAAAAGCTGGAGAATGGAAACCTGTTTGACGCGGGTTATGTGAGCAGTAAGCTTCAAAGCCGTTTCAGCACCATCTGTCTGGGGGCAGGCCCGGTCTTTATTGCATCCCAGAAACTGAATGGCAACGGAGTTCCAGCCGAAGCATGTCAAAAACCGACAAAGAAATCGTACTTCTGAATATATCCGGGCAGGATCAGCCGGGCCTGATGGCCATGTTGACATCGGCGCTGGCGGCTTATCAAGTGCGCCTGCTGGATGTGGGTCAGGCCATCATCCACGACGAGCTGGTTCTGGGCATGCTGGTCGAGTTTGCCGCGAGTGAAGAGGTATCCGTCGCGTTGGCCGACGTGCAGGCCACCTGCGAATCGGCGGGCGTGCTGCTGAGATCAGACCCCATCTCCGCCGAAGACTACGAGGATTGGGTAGGCAGCCAGGGCAAGCCCCGGCACATTCTCACGCTGCTGGCCGCGGGCGTTCGAGGTCCGCAGATTGCCGCGGTGACGGACATCGTTCACCGGCATGGTCTGAACATCGACAGCATCCGGCGTCTGTCCGGGCGGATTCCGCTTGCCGAAACCGGTGGCAGCACCCGGACTTCCATCGAGTTCTCACTGCGCGGCGATCCGACCGACGCGGCCGCGCTCAAGGCTGCGTTGCTGGCTGCGGCGGATGAGCTGATATTTGATTTCAGCGTGCAGCGGGACACGGTCTACCGCCGTAACCGGCGGCTGGTCGCGTTCGACATGGATTCGACGCTGATCAATGCCGAGGTGATCGATGAGCTGGCCGGCATACACGGCGTGCGTGACGCGGTCGCCGAGATCACCGAGCGGGCCATGCAGGGTGAGCTCAACTTCCAGGAAAGCTTCCGGGCCCGAGCTGCGCTGCTGAAAGGCCTGCCGGAATCGGCGTTGAAAACGGTGGCGAACTCCGTGGCGCTCAACGACGGCGCCCATCGCCTGCTTCGGGCGCTGAAGCACTTCGGCTACAAGACGGCGATTCTTTCCGGTGGTTTTCAGTATGTGGGCGAACACCTCAGGCAGGAGCTCGGCATCGACTACGTGTTCGCCAACGAGCTGGAGGTGGTCGATGGTGTTATGACCGGGGAGGTCCGCGGTGCAATCGTCGATGCGGCGAAAAAGGCGGCGTTGCTGGAAGAGATTGCCGGCCGGGAAGGCATCGCGCTGGAGCAGACCATTGCCATCGGCGATGGCGCGAATGATCTGCCCATGCTCAGTCGGGCGGGCCTGGGGGTTGCCTACCACGCCAAGCCGCTGGTGAAAGAGTCAGCCAGCCACGCCATCTCGAACTTCGGTCTCGACAGCGTGCTCTACCTGATGGGCTTCAGCGACCGGGAAATCCGGCAGGCTGGATTCGACTGAGGCGGAGTACCGCTCGGTTCAATCGTCGGTGCTGAAGTCGTAGTCCATGTTGGTCGACGGCTCCTGCAGGTAGTGACCCTGGATGTAGTTCACACCCGCCTGCCAAAGCGTCGAGAGCAGGCTTGCGCTTTCCACCATGGGCACGATGGTCAGCTTGCCCTGGTTCTGCAGCTCGCGAATCATCTCGGCCACCTCATCCTTGCGGCTGGCGTCCTTATCCAGCGCCTCGATCAGCTCACCATCGAGCTTCACGAAGTCCACGGGGATGTGGCCGAGCACCTCGAACGGTTCTTCTGCCAGTCCGAAACGGGACAGCGAGGCTCTGCAATGCAGATGCTTCAGGCCTTCCACGAACTCACGCGTCTGTCGGATGTAGGTTGCGGCATCCCGCTCCGTGATCTGAAAGATGACGGCATCCGATGGCATGCGGGCGGCTTTGATGGCCACGCCCAGCCACTGGATGAACTCGCCATCGGCGACGCTGTTGGCGGTCAGGTTGATGGTCAGCCGGGTGTTGTGGCCGTTGGCTCGATGCTTAGACAGCATCTTGATGGACTGCAGGATGACCCAGCGGTCGATCTTGCCTGCCACGTTGTTGTCGATGGCCGTGCGCAGGAACTCGCCCGGCGCCATCTGTTTGCCTTCCCGGTCGCTCATCCTGAGGAACACTTCATAGTGCTCGTCGGAATCGCCGCGCAGGCTGATGATCGGCTGGAAGAGCAGGGTGAAGGACTGATTCTCGATCGCCTCGGTGATCAGTGACAGCACCCGGTTGGCTTCGTCGTCATACTCCTGCTCGGCGCTTTCGAAGGCCGGCAGCTTCACCGTGTTGCCATCGCTGGATGCGAGCGTACTGCGCAAGGTGGTGATGGCCTTGTCCAGGGTGGCTTCCAACGCTGCACCGATGTTGTCGAAGCCGTCATTGGACAGGATCGCGCCGGCGAAAGTGCAGGTGGGGCGAACCGTCTTCTCGCGGATTTCGAACATCATCTTTTCGATCGTGGCCCGGTGCTCGTCCACTATCTCGAGCGCTTCTTCCCGGGTCTGGCCGCAGATGAGCATGGCCCACTGTGATGGCGAGATCTGCACGAAAGGTGCATTGACCCGCTCGAGCAGGGTGTTCGCGACCTTGCGGCAGGCATCATCCACGCCGGCAAGCCCGAAAGCCCTCTGCAGGTCTTCGTGATCATCCACCTGGGCCACGAAGACGCTGACGAACTGACCCCCGTGCTCAGTTGCCATGGCTTCGGAAGCCTGCAGGAATTCCGGCAAGGGCATGATCCGACCGAATTCGCCGGGCCGGCTGGTCGCCGGGAAGGCGCCGCTGGCATCCGGGTCCTGGCTGGCGTTTGCAGCGTCCTGAAGGTTCTCCCCGGTGCCGGGCGCATCGGCAGGGGCCTCCGCCTCTGCTGTATCGACGCTGGCGGCTGCTGCCTCGGACGCCTCAGGCTCGGTAGCGTCGGATTCGAAGTCGATGGCTGGCTGCTCGTCGTCGGCAGATACGAGCGCTTCCGGCTCTGACTCAGGCTCAATTTTCGTCGCAACTTGCGGTTTTGTTTCCGGAGCCATTTCCGAGGTTGGGACGTCCGTTTCTTCGAGCTCCAGCTCGAAATCGATGCCATCCACGGCGGCATCGATGTCCGCGTCGGTGCTGCCAGTCTTTCCTTCAGCTGCGGCGCCTTCGCCGGTGGCGACGATGGCTCCGGCGTCCAGTACGGGCACATCGTCTGCAACGTCGATAGTGGCGCCGTTCTGATCGGTTTCAGCGACCGGTGCTGCCGCAGGCATTTCTACGGACGCCGCGGCTTTTGTCTCGGACGCCGCGGCGCTTTGATCCGTTACCAGGGAAAGGTTGGTGGAGGCGGTGGGCTGAGTGCGGACGGTGACCTGCAGGCAGTGCTCGCCTTCATATTCGGCGGCGGCGAGCGTCATGCTGCCGACCACGGCTTCGCCATGCGTGCTCACGCCGCTGAACTCGAATTCGGTCTCTTCCTCTTCCTCGCGGAAAGCCTTCAGCGTTTGCTTGAGTTTAACGGCGCTGTCGCTTTCCAGCAGGTCGATCAGTGGCAGACCGAGGAGGTCGTCCGCGTCTTCGAAGCCGAACAGCTGCAGATAGTGCTCATTGGCATGGATGTGCATGCCTTCGTGGACATAGGCGATGGCAGCCCGCGAGCTTTCGAGCAGGAGCTGGCAACGCTGCTCAGCCTCGGCAAGGGCTTTTTTCATCTGCCGGTACTGAATGTTCCGGCAGACATGTTCCAGCTCTCGCTTAACCACCAGCACCAGATGCCGGGCGTCTGCTTCGGCAACCACATCCGCGGCGCCGAGCTCCATGCCTTCGATCGCGGTGAGCGGTGCATCGTCGTTGCTCACCAGGATGATGGGCACGTGCGGGGCGATGCTGACGAGACGGGGAAGCAGCTGGTTCAGCTCCGGCAGCGCCGTGCTGCAGAGCATCATGTCTGCGTGTGCGAGCTTATCCACCGCCATGGGTAGATCGATGATCTCGGGTCGTGTGGCGACCCCCGCGTCCCGGAGAAGAGAGTCGAACTGGTAAGCGGCGTTTTCGGAACGTTCCGCGATCAGTAGACGTACTGGTGCGTGCTGGGCCTGCTGTGCCGACATGTCCTGTGTTGAGGCAGCCATTCCCTTACCTGAACCCGTGCTGATTTTTGTTTATTTGATTGCCCATGTTCGGTTCGCCACCTGGCTTTTCCAAGTAACCATCCAACACTCGAAATGAGAACTGGTTAAAGCTTCCTGTTTTGAGCAGGCACTCACCCAGTTGTGCGGTTGTCTGTTTTCCGTTCTCCAGGATCACCACTTTCTGGCCGCCTTTGAACGGGCTGGCGGGAGTAATCAGCGTGGCTGGCCGACCCAGGGGCTTCAGCTCAGGCAGCAGGAAAGCGCGTTGAAATTCCGCCTGGCTGCCCTTGGACTGAACGACGCGAATGGCGACTGGTCGAGACTGTGGCGCCAGCAGCTCGACGCCCATGAACGGGCCGTGCTCGTCCTGGCGGATCCAGCGTGCCACCGCCAGACACCAGCGGGGGTCGGCTTGATCGCGAAGGCCGATGAGTTCGCCTGTCTGCAGGTTCGGCGGGAATGGTTGGGACCAGCGCAGACGGTAGCCGCTCGGGCTCATGTCGGCGGCCGTGCTCTCGAAACACGGATAGGGGTCCTCGAGAGCGTCGCCATCGGCAGCAGCCTCCTGGGAGAACAGCGTGAGCTCAGGGTCCTCGAATTTCGGATTCGTCGGTATCTTGCCACCCACATCGAAGGCGTCCTCCCAGACGTCCTTTGCTTCACCGGCATTCGGCAGGAAGTGAACGTTGTCGCCGAAGGGGCCGGCCCGGTCGTCGGATGTGGATGCCGTTTTTCTGATCGTATCGCTGAATTCGGCGTTGTCGCTCAGGTAGTAATGGGCTGACTTGAGGCCGACGCAGAGCTGGATCGGCTCGCTCGAGTCGGCACGGCTGAAGGCGCGGGACGTCATCTCGCCCCAGGCGCCGGTCAGGTGACTGATCAGGCCGAGCTCGACGGCCGCCGGCTCGGCGCCGGCTTCCGTCCTGTTCAGGTGCGATTCCAGTTCTGTCATCAGAGCGTTCAGCTCGATGCCGCGACAGGAAGCGTTTGCTTTCAGGCTCTTGCTGGGGCCGGGGCCCTTATCGGAGCTCAGATCCACTGCGTAGATGGCGTTCTGCATGTCTGCGCTGAGTTGCGTCAGTCGACCCCAGCCGGACAGGGCGGAGAACACGTCGGAGAGTTCCCGGTGGCGCAGCTGATAGGGTCTGGCGAGCGCCAGAAGGACCGAGCGCAGGTAGACGGTCCGGATGCTGAGCGCCGGGCTGCCGTCGTTGATCGTATCGGCGTGTTCTTCTTCCTGGATCTGCAGCGTTTCGGCCAGCAGGTAAAGCTGATGCAGCGTCAGCCAGAGCTTGTCCGCCGGCGCCACGTAGTACTGCAGGGTCCGCAGCAGGGTTCGGGAAAGATCGGAAAGCGCTCGATGTATGGCGAGCGAAACCGTCCTGCAGGCTTCCGCATCGCTTTCGGCAGCGTCCTGCGCCGCCAGAACAATGGCCTTGTAACCGGAGCAGAGGTTGGTCTGCAGCCTCTGCGCCAGCCGGGTAATCGCGTCTGCGCTGGCCCCAGCACTGTTGGCGGCTTTGTCGAGGCGAGCGGTGAGGTAGAGGATAGTAGGACGAATGCCCTCGAGCAGGGCCATCCGAGTCGCCCAGTCCGTATCCAGTCGAGCGATCTCGAAGGTGGCCTGACGGATCTGGCCGGCAGCCTCCGGCACGTTTGCCATGGGCAGGCGACCGATCCACTCGCCCACGGATTCCGGTTCTGGAAGGGCAAATGAAAGGTTTTCGAGCTCTGGCGCGGGCGCCGTCAGCAACGTAGTTCGACCATCATGCATCAGTCTCTGCAGTCCTTGGGCAGATCTAAACGTCGGCGTAGTATAGGAAAGCGGCTTACCGCAAAAGGTGACGTAGCGCAGACCATTTCAATCGGATTACATGTCACCCCGGCAGCGGTTATCATGCCGGGCGCTCCGGTCGGTAGGCTGTTCCGGTTGTGGATCGGGTCACTGACCCGGCTGGAGAGCGGTAGGTGGGCGGTAAAGTCACCGGTTGATTCTCGCTAAGGGTTCCTGAACTTCCCACCGGTTCGCACCGCATCTGTGAACCAGCGCACATTTTTTCGATGGCCCCGGGCAGATAGCCGGCCTCGGGCCCTGTCAGGACAAGGCGGCTGCGCAGAAAGGCAGTGCTGCAGCGGCTTCAGATACAGGTACTCAACATGGCGAATTACTCCACCAACGAATTCAAGTCTGGCCTCAAGGTGCTTCTCGACGGAGATCCCTGTGCCATTCTGGAGAACGAGTTCGTCAAGCCGGGCAAGGGCCAGGCATTCAACCGGGTTAAGTTCCGCAATCTCAAAAACGGCCGGGTATGGGAGCGCACGTTCAAGTCGGGGGAGTCCATCGAGGCTGCCGACGTCATGGACTTCGACATGGAATATCTGTACTCCGACGGCGAGTTCTGGCACTTCATGAAAACGGATGGTTCTTTCGAGCAGATCGGCGCGCCGGAATCAGCCGTTGCCGACATCGTCGACTGGCTGAAAGAGCAGGACGTTTATCAGGTGACGCTCTGGAACGATGCGCCGATCGCCGTAAGCGCGCCCAACTTCGTGGAGCTGGAGGTCACCGAAACGGATCCAGGCCTCAAAGGCGACACGGCCCAGGGCGGCACCAAGCCGGCGACGCTGTCCACCGGTGCGGTGGTCAAGGTGCCGCTGTTCATCAACACCGGCGACGTGCTGAAGATCGACACCCGCACGGGCGATTACGTCAGCCGCGCCTGACGGATGGTTCGGTGAGCATCCTCTGGCGACCGAGCTGCGATCTTGCCGCGCTCGAGGCGCGGGCACGGCTGCTTTCTGATCTCAGGGCCTTCTTCGCCGAGCGTGGCGTGCTCGAGGTGCAGACGGCCGCGTTGGCCGAGCACACGGTTACCGATCTTCATATCGAATCCATGGCCGTTGGCGGCCATGGATACCTGCAGACCTCACCCGAATACCAGCTCAAGCGGCTGCTCGCCGCAGGTGCTCCCTCCCTGTATCAGATCGGTCCTGTTTTCCGCGCCGGAGAAACCGGCCGGCTGCACAACCCGGAGTTCACCCTGCTGGAGTGGTATCGGCTGGGCTTCGACGATCAGGCGCTGATGGCTGAGGTGGAAGCGCTGATCGAGCGGGTACTTGGACCCGGGCAGTGTAGACGGATCACCTATGCGGAACTCGTCGGCGATGAGGCGCTTGCCAGGCTGACAGCGGACGAGCTGGATCTGCGCTTCAGCGAAGCGTGTGATGCCCTGAGTGGCCGCTGGTTCATCACGCGTTACCCGGCAGATCAGGCGGCCCTGGCCAGGCTCTGCCCGGACGATCCCGCGGTAGCCGCAAGGTTCGAACTGGTGGTGGATGGGGTGGAGCTTGCGAATGGCTATTGGGAGCTGACCGATCCGGAGGAGCAGCGCCGCCGTTTTGCTGCCGACGTGGAAGCGCGTCGCGTGCGCGGGCTTGTTGAGCCGACCATAGACGAGAAGTTCATCGGTGCGCTGGAGGCTGGGTTGCCGGACTGTGCCGGTGTGGCCCTCGGTTTCGATCGGCTGTTGATGCTTGCTGTGGGTGCCGAGCGCCTCTCGGACGTGCTGCCCTTTCCTGTCGGCAGCGCCTAGTCCGGCCGGCAGCGCTCAGTCCTGCTGGTGCTGGCGGACAGCTCAGGTTTCGACAGGCAGATCGTCCCGGTTTCCCCACTCCGCCCAGGCGCCGTGATAGGCGCGGATGTTCGAGAAGCCCAGCAGCCGGCCAACCATGTAGGAAAGCCCGGAGCGGTGATGTGACTGGCAGTGGGTAATTATCGACCGGGTCGGGTCAAGGCCGTGATCGGCAAACAGTGCCGGCAGATCTTCCACCAGTCGGGTCGCGCGCTCTGGGTCTTTCAACATCAGCCAGTCCAGGTGTGTAGCGCCTGGAATGTGCCCGGCGCGCGCCGAACCGGAGCGTAGGCCGAGGTACTCCTCGCGGGAGCGGACATCCCAGATGATCTGGTTGGCGTCTTCGATGGCGGCCAGCACGTCGTCCACCTCTGCGATGGGGCCGGTGTCGATCGTCAGCACCGCCGATGTGCGCTTCGGGTAGCGGCACTCGCCGGATTCGAGCGGGCCGCCGGCCTCCGCCCAGGCGTGGATGCCGCCGTCCAGGTAGCTCCAGTCTTGGTGGCCGAGCACGTCCAGAGTCCAGGCGAATCGGCCGGCCCAGCCTCCGCCCTCGTCGTCGTAGAGGATGAACTGCTGATCGGGCTCATAGCCGAGCCGACCGAACAGCGCTTCCAGCCGTTCCAGGCTTGGCAGGCGGCCGGGCGCGGGCGGGCTGCCGTGGACGATCTCGGGGGGCGTCACCAGCAGGGCGCCGGGAAGGTGGTACTGCACGAAGTCGTTCGCCGCGGCCACGTGGATGAGCCGGGTGCGGGCCGGGTCCAGCTGCTCGAAGTCTGCAAGCAGCGCCTCTGCGCCTAAAAGTCTGGGCTCGGTGATGAGATACTCCTCGCCAATTCTGCTGATCGGTTTGCTATGTTAGCCGACTACGACGGCGCTGGAAGAACTTGAGCACATGGCGGCAAATCTGGTCTGGATGGATCTGGAGATGACGGGGCTGGATCCGGACACGGATCTCATCATCGAGATGGCGACCATCGTCACGGACAGCGATCTGAACGTGCTGGCGGAAGGTCCCGTGTTCGCCATCGCCACCCCGGAGGAGAACCTGGCTGCCATGGATGAGTGGAACCAGACCCATCACGCGGCCTCCGGCCTGCTCGATCGGGTTCGAAAATCCAATGTCAGCATGCTCGAAGCCGAAGCTCAGACCCTGGCGTTCCTGGAAGGCTGGGTGGAGAAGGATGCCGCGCCGCTTTGCGGCAACAGCGTCTGGCAGGATCGGCGTTTCCTTTATCGTTACATGCCGACCCTGGAATCCTACCTGCACTATCGGATCATCGACGTCAGCAGCCTTAAGGAGCTGGCGCGGCGCTGGCGGCCCGATCTGCTGGCTGCGCATGCTAAGGAAAATGCTCACACGGCGCTCGCCGACATCCGGGAGTCGATCGACGAGCTCAGGCTCTACCGGGACCGGTTTCTGGTGCTCGAGCCGCCCGCTGGCTGAGGTTTTCCAGCGCCCAGTCAATGTGCTCGGCGACCAGGGGCGTGCTCGTCTGGCGGCGAGCGCTCAACGCGGACAACGCAGCCTCGCTGGCAGGCCCATTGCCGATGGCCACTGCAAGATTCCTCTGCCACTGCTCGTAGCTGATCCGGCGGATGGCGGAGCCTTCGGTGTTGCCGAGAAATTCCGCTTCGGTCCATGCGAACAACGCCAGTAGCTCCGCACCGGCAAGCTGCCCGCGTGGTTCGAAATCAGGCTCCGCAGAGTGGGTCGCATCGCGGTTCCAGGGGCAGTAGAGCTGGCAGTCGTCGCAACCATAGATGCGATTGCCCATGGCGCTTCGCAGCGACGCCGGAATCGGGCCTTTGTGCTCGATGGTCAGATAGGAGATGCAGCGGCGGGCGTCGAGCTGTCGCGGCCCGACGATGGCGTCGGTGGGGCAGACGGTGATGCAGGCCCGGCAGTTGCCGCAGTGGTCCTCCGTTGTCGGCTCGTCGACCGGCAGGGGCAGATTGGTGAAGATCTCGCCGAGAAAAAACCAGGATCCTGCCTCCCGGTTGAGGATCAGTGTGTGTTTGCCCATCCAGCCGAGACCGGCTTTCTCGGCCAGCGCCTTTTCGAGTACCGGCGCGGAATCGGTGAAAGCCCGGAAGTGATGATCCAGTCCTTCCGCCGCCTCCGAAACCCGGCGACCGAGCTTTGCCAGACGCTGGCGCAGGGTTTTGTGATAGTCCCGACCGAGCGCGTAGCGGGAGATGTAGCCGAGCGCCGGATCATCAAGCACCTCGAGGGGCTGGGTGTCCGTCTTCAGGTAGTCCATGCGGGCGCTGATGATCCGGACGGTGCCGGGGTGCAGCAGATCGGGGTCGAGCCGTTTGGCCAGATTCCGGGTCAGGTAACCCATCTCTCCCTGAAAACCCTGTTCCAGCCAGGCGCTTACGTGTGGTGCATGGGCGGACAGGTCCAGGTCGGTGACGCCCAGATCCTGGAAGCCGAGCTCGACCGCCCAGCGCCGGATGTCTTCTTTCAGTCTCTGGAAGTCGCTGGATAGCAAAGGTGGCTGCCTGTCGTGTCGGGACTCAACTGCACGGGATCCGGGGAAGGGGAGCAAAGTATAATGGCAGGCTACACCGCCTCACAGGAGCGTCCCCCTGGAACAACTTTACACAGCGCAGGGCTGCCGGGATCTGGATCGGATTGCCATTGCCGCGGGCCAGCCCGGCATCGAGCTCATGCGTCGAGCCGGTCGCGCGCTCTTTGCCGCGCTGCTCGATGGTTGGCCGTCCCTGAGCCGGCTCAGTATCTGCTGTGGTCGTGGCAACAATGCCGGTGACGGCTACGTGGTTGCGGAGCTTGCCCGTGCCCATGGCATTGCGGTGGAACTCATCCAGATCGGCGACCCGGCCGCACTCACGGGCGATGCTGCCACAGCCAGGGACGATGCGCTGTCCGCCGGACTGGAGGTCATACGCACGGAGGACGGAGAAGTTGCGCTGTCTGGCGAGGTGGTCGTCGATGCCCTGCTCGGCACCGGTATTCAGGGGGCACCCCGGGCGGCCTATGCCAGATTGATCGAACGAATGAACGCCGCCGAGGCGCCCGTTGTCGCGGTGGACATTCCTTCCGGCGTAGCGGCGGATACGGGCGCCATAGCCGGTGCGGCCGTCCGCGCTCATACCACCGTCACCTTCATCGGCCGGAAGATCGGCCTTCATACGGGCGCTGGCGCGGCCCTCGGCGGCAATGTACGGCATGCGGATCTTGGCGTGGGCCGCGATGTGCATGCACAGGTTCCGGGTACGGACTGGCTGACGTTCAACGATTTGTCAGGCTCGCTGGAAAGCATCGGCCTGCCGCAGCAAGGTGCGGATGCCTATAAGCAGGCGCTTGGCCATGTGGTGGTGGTGGGTGGCGACGAGTCGATGGGCGGGGCGGTCGCCATGGCGGCAGAAGCCGTTCTGCGCTGCGGGGCAGGCATGGTCACGGTGATCACGCGCGGCGCTCACCGCAACGCGATCCTGGCCCGTCGCCCCGAGGTAATGGTGCTGAATGCGGAGGATTCTGAGCTCGTCCACGAAGTGCTGGGCAAGGCGAGCGCCCTCGTCGTTGGCCCTGGCCTTGGTCGTCGAGCCTGGGGTCAGGCGTTATTCGAGCTGGCGCTTGACCAGGCAAAACCCATGCTCATCGATGCGGATGGTCTGTACTGGCTGGCCGAGGGGGGTGCTGCGGCACCTGCCGATACCATCATTACCCCGCACGCCGCGGAGGCGGCAAAGCTGCTCGGGCGCACGGTGGCGGAGGTGCAGGCTGATCGGCTGGCCAGCGCCATGGAGCTGGCGCAGCGGGTAAATGGCGTCTCGGTGCTGAAGGGTGCGGGGACGGTGGTTGCGGCTGTGGCCAGGGTGCTGGGGATCTGCGCCCATGGCAATCCGGGGATGGCCAGTGCCGGTATGGGTGATGTGCTGTCCGGTGTCATTGGTGGCCTGCTCGGC
>Ga0316194_10001709_pt1 | contig 15228 bp, 15 predicted proteins | sample CroRivsedime1_MG_FD_204936 | JGI IMG/M metagenome (GOLD analysis project Ga0316194, IMG submission 204936) | Coastal sediment microbial communities from Maine, United States - Cross River sediment 1 | ecosystem: Environmental > Aquatic > Marine > Coastal > Sediment | place: USA: Maine...
ATTACCGGACTGAACAAATAGTATCCCAAAACGATCCAAACGATTAGAATCGTTATCTGAAAACCGGTTTTTTCCCTTAAGATATTATTAACTGCCGATTTGACCACAATACAGCGCCCTATTTTAAAAACCGTTAGCGGAAGGAAACCCCTACAATGATATATCTAATATAAATTCAGACTCTTATCCTCAAGATTGCGTGTATGCATCCGTCTGAGACAATCGCAACGGCCCGTTATTTATTCAAATTTTAGAAATTTCAGGGTTTTTGTCGTCAGCTTCTCTCTGCAAATATTATCGACTCAAATGCGAATAATCTTAAGTGCCAATGGGCTAAAATGCGCCCAACTGACAGGGTTTTACTTTTATTTTGAGCTGCTCACAAACTGAACTGACCTTCATTTTAGAAACATCAAAGCGACGGGCAATTTCCCAGGCATTTTCGCAGGAAAGATTACCGTCGACCCGTGCATCCTGAATGGCGCTTGCGAGATCCGGATTTTCGGCTGCTTTTGGTTTGACAATCTTTTTATCAGGCGTATAACCAAATAATCCCAGCTGGCATTTGACCAGCTCCATTTCCAACAAATCAGCCGTTTTACCCACTTCAGCCGGTGAAACATTCAGCTCAGCAGCAATTTTAAATGCCACCGCACAGGGAAGCTCATTATTTTTGGTCTGACGGATAATGTGGTCTTTGATTTCTTCATTTAATTGGGCGTTGGATTTATGTTTTTTGGCAAATTTTTTACCATTTTGTTGCTTCATTTTACAGCTCCTAAGGATAATGGGTAAGGGGTAATTGGATACCGATATTCAGTACCTGCTGTCGGTGATTCAGAGCGGGGGATCCGGTTTAACAGGAACTCGGGGACCGACCGGCTTTTAGGCAACTTATACGGCTCTATTTTACTTGAATAATCTCCGTTCCTCTGTTAGTGTAAGATGTCTAAACCACTCGGGATTTGATTGTAGCTGTCGTGCAATTGGACGGTGATCGCAAGCCGTTTTCCGTTTTTGGCGCAGATTCCCGATTTTAATGATTACCTTGCAGTTAATGGATATTGGGCTACTTTACAGATTATTTGATACGCATTAGCTTTGCAATAAAAGACAGACAAAAACCTGGATTCAGCGGCAGCTGAAGTCTTCAAGCACTATACCATAATTCGAATTATGGGAATATAAACATTTTTATGAAAATTTCAAAGATCAAGCGAAAAAAAACGCGACAAATAGCAGTCGGTCAGGTAAAAATTGGCGGATCGGCCCCGATTACGGTGCAATCCATGACCAATACGCCAACTGAGGATGTCGCCGCCACAGTTGCCCAGATTGTGCGTCTGCAGGAAGCCGGCTGTGAAATCGTGCGCGTCGCTGTGCCGGACCAGGAGGCCGCTGCCGCGATATCGGCGATCAAAAAACAGATCGATATCCCGCTGATTGCCGACATTCATTTCAACTACCGACTGGCCATTGCAGCCGCGAAAGCCGGTGCCGACGGGCTTCGATTAAACCCCGGCAATATTGGCGGTATTAAAAAGGTTAAAGCGGTGGTGGACTGTGCCAAGGATTTTAACCTGCCCATCCGCATCGGGGTTAATTCCGGCTCTCTTGAAAAAGATATCCTTGAAAAATATAATGGAGTTACAGCGGCCGGCATGGTCGAAAGCGGGCTGCGCCATGTGGAATTGCTAAAATCTTTAGATTTTCACCAGATAAAGATTTCCCTTAAAGCTTCCGATGTCCCGCGTACCCTGGAGGCCTATCGGCTCCTGTCTGCAAAAACCGACCTGCCGCTGCATGTCGGGGTAACCGAGGCCGGTGCGCTTTATTCGGGAATTGTTAAATCGGCGCTGGGAATCGGGATGCTGTTAGCCGAAGGCATTGGCGACACCATCCGGGTTTCTCTGACCCGCGACCCGGTTGAAGAGGTGCGCGTCGGATTCGAAATTCTCAAAGCACTTGATATTCGCCGTCGCGGCCCGGAAATTATCGCCTGTCCCACCTGCGGGCGTTGCAACATTGAGCTTTTTGACATTGTCGAGCGGGTTGAAAAAGCACTGATGACCACTGCCGAGCCGGTTAAGATCGCCATAATGGGATGCGTGGTCAACGGACCGGGAGAAGCCCGTGAGGTGGACATCGGCGTTGCCGGTGGGGACGGCAATGGCGTGCTGTTCAGAAAGGGGAAAGTGGTCAAAAAATTTGCGCAGGAAAAATTGGTGGAGGTTCTGTTGCATGAAGTGCGTGAATATGTAAAAGATCTCAATACCGAAAACCGGGATACTTAATATTGGATTTGATTTCAGCGAAAGGCAAGGTATGACAAAGCAAGTGAAGACAGCGATCTCACCGACACGTAATGAGGATTATCCGGAATGGTACCAACAGGTCATTAAAGCCTCGGACCTGGCCGAGCGTTCACCGGTCAGGGGCTGTATGGTCATTAAACCCTGGGGATATGCCCTGTGGGAAAATATTGTGCAGGCGATGGATAATCTGTTCAAAGCCACCGGGGTCAAAAACGCCTATTTCCCCCTTTTTATTCCTTTAAGTTTTCTTGAAAAAGAGGCTGAGCACGTTGAGGGTTTTGCCAAAGAATGTGCAGTGGTGACCCACCACCGACTGGAAAAGGGTGAAGGTGGCGGCCTCGAGCCCGCCGGACCCCTGGCCGAGCCCCTGGTGGTGCGCCCGACCTCAGAGACCATCATTGGAGATTCATTTTCCAGGTGGGTCAGCAGTTATCGTGATTTGCCAATCCTGATCAACCAGTGGGCCAATGTGGTGCGCTGGGAAATGCGTACCCGCATCTTTTTAAGAACCAGTGAGTTTTTATGGCAGGAAGGACATACGGTGCATGCCACTGCCGAAGAGGCCCTTGAGCGTACCCGCATGATGCTGGATGTTTACACGACCTGTGTTGAGGACTATCTGGCGATGCCGGTTATCCAGGGGCACAAGTCGGCCGCTGAACGCTTCCCCGGGGCGGTGGATACGCTTTGTATCGAAACCATGATGCAGGATCGCAAAGCATTGCAGTCTGGAACTTCGCATTTTCTGGGTCAAAATTTTGCCCGGGCTTCTGAGATTAAATTTCAATCAGCCGCTGAAACCGAAGAATACGCCTGGACCACTTCATGGGGCTCATCCACCCGAATGATCGGCGGGATCATCATGACCCACGGTGATGATGATGGTATTATTTTACCGCCCAAAGTTGCATCCGCCCATGTTGTGCTTTTGCCCATCATTCGGAAATCTGAGGATCGGCAAGCGGTCATGGATTTTGCTGAAAAGCTGGCCCGGGAATTAAAGGAACAAACTTACCACCATCGAAAAGTGGTTGTCGAAATTGATGACCGTGACATCGGCGGCGCCCGCGGCTGGGATTGGATTAAAAAAGGGATACCCTTGCGAGTGGAGATTGGCCCCAGAGATATCGCCCAGAATTCGCTTTTTGTCGGCCGTCGGGATCAAGCGCCGAATGAAAAGAAAGCCATTGGCCGAGATCAATTTGTGGCCGAAATAACCGATATTCTGGATGAAATCCAGCAGAACCTGTTCCAGCGAGCCCAGGCATATCGCAAGGAGCATACCGTCTCCATTGATGATAAAAAAACATTTTACGATTTTTTTACCCCTCAAAATGAGGAAAAACCTGAGATCCATGGCGGCTTTGCCGTCTCCGGCTGGTGCGGCTCAGATGAATGCGAATCAAAGATAAAGGAGGATCTTGCCGTAACCATTCGCTGTATTCCCTTTGAAAACGACAACGTTAAAGGCCGCTGCATTTGCTGCGGCAAAGACAGCAATCGTCAGGTTGTATACGCAAAAGCTTACTAATCTGGCCGCTGGTTCAATGGTTCAGGGTTCTGGGTTCAAAGGTTCAAGAACTTGTTAGATTCGTTTAATTTGTTTCATTGGTTAAATTGGTTGACTTAAACTGAACCAATTGAACGAATTAAACCAATCAAACCAATTAAACAGCTGATAATTGACTGACACCCGAAAACTAATGGCCGGCACCCGATTACCATTAATTAATAACCTATCACGAACGACCTGCATTGATCCGGATTAACGATATAGTCGATAAGGTCAGCGATTACCTTCCAGATGCCGACCTGGATATCATTGAGCGCGCCTACATTTATTCGGCCCGGGTTCATGAAGGCCAGGTGCGGCTTTCTGGAGAACCTTATTTATCCCACCCTCTCGAGGTGGCCGGCATCCTCGCGGATATGAAACTGGATCCGGAAAGCGTGAGCGCCGCTCTTCTGCATGACGTCATCGAAGACACTCCCGCCACTCCCGAAGAAATCAAAGCGCTGTTTGGACCGGAAGTATTGCATATTGTATCCGGAGTTTCAAAGCTCAGCAGCCTGTCCTTTGGCACTTCGCAGGCCCGTCAGGCCGAAAGCATTCGGAAAATGTTTTTAGCCATGGCTGACGATATTCGGGTCATTCTCATTAAACTGGCTGATCGGCTGCACAATATGCGCACCCTGCAATTTCACAGTGCAGACAAAAGAAAGAAAATTGCCCTGGAAACGATTGATATTTATGCGCCCATCGCCGCCCGCCTTGGAATTTATTGGATTAAAAATGAGCTCGAAGAATCATCATTCAAATTCAGCCAGCCGGAGGATTTTGCTCGAATTGAAAGCCTCCTGAGCAATTCTAAGACCGACCGTGAAAAATATATTGAACAGGTAAAAAGCCACATCAAAAAAGCAATAGATGCAGCCAATTTGCAGTGCGAGCTGCTGGGCCGCAATAAAAATATTTACAGTATCTATAATAAAATGATTTCCCAGAACCTTCCTTTTGAGGAAATTTATGACATCATTGCGTTTAGAATTATTCTGAAAACCGTGCCCCAGTGTTACGAGGCACTGGGCCTCATCCATTCATTGTGGAAACCCATCGATCATAAATTTAAGGATTATATCGGGCGTCCCAAAACCAATATGTATCAGTCGCTTCACACCACTGTAATTGGGCCGGTAGGAGAACGCATTGAAATTCAGATCCGCACCTGGGAAATGGACAGGGTGGCTTCATCCGGTATTGCTGCCCACTGGGGCTACAAAGAAGGCAAGCACCTTGATGAAAATGTGAGCCGCAAATTTGCATGGATACAGAATCTCGTAGAAAACCAGGAAAACTTTTTGGATCCCGGCGAATTTTTGGAGAATGTCCGCATCGATCTGTTTCCCGATGAGGTCTATGTTTTCAGCCCACGGGGCGAGGTGAAAACACTGCCGCGCGGCGCCACGCCGGTTGATTTTGCTTATCTGATCCACAGCGAGGTGGGCAACCAGTGTACCGGTGCAAAGGTCAACGGGCGAATGGTGCCGCTGCCATACGAGCTCAAAACCGGTGACATCGTAGAAATCGTTACCTCCAAAAATCACCACCCGAGCAAGGATTGGCTCAATTTTGTCAAAACGGTTAAGGCCCGTTCAAAAATCAGGCACTGGATCAAGGTTCAGGAAAAAGAGCGCAGCCTTACTTTGGGAAGAGAGATGTGTGAAAAGGCTTTCCGCAAGGAGCGCCTGAATTTTAATATCCTGGTCAAATCTGAAAAGATGATGCAGATTGTGGAGCAATTTGGTTTCAAGGCCGTCGATGACCTGGTTGCCAATGTGGGTTATGGCAAGATTACACCACTGCAGGTGCTGCGCAAGTTCGCTCCTAAAGTCGATGAAGAGGAAGTTGACGAATCGATTTTTAACAAATTAATAGGGCGGGTTAGAAAGAAAAAGCCAAAAGCCGGGGTGCTGGTAAAAGGAGTAGATGACATCCTGATCAAGTTCGGCAAATGCTGCCAGCCCGTACCCGGAGACCCTATTGTGGGTTATATCACCCGGGGCTTTGGCGTAACCGTTCACCGCACCAATTGTGTCAACGCGCTGAGGATGAATCCGGAAAGGCAAATCGAGGTGGCGTGGAGTCAGGAGATCAGCGAAACCTATCCGGTCAAAATCAGAATCATTTCCCAGGACCGGATGGGTTTACTGGCCGATTTGGTAGGTAATATCAGTAAGTTGGGCGCCAATATCCTCAACGCAAAAACCGAGACACGGGAAAACAAAGTGGTTGACAGCTTTTTTACAATCGGGGTGGAGGACACCACTCATTTAGAGAAAATTTTGGCTGCCGTCAAAAAGGTCAAACACGTGCAGGAGGTAAAGCGAGTCGGCTAGGGTGCTTTGACAACATTGCCGGATTTAATGCAACTGGTGCAGACCATCATTTTTTTAACTCGGCCGTTTGATACGTTGCGCACGCGTTGCAAATTTGGATTAAATCGACGTTTGGTCACATTATGTGCATGGCTGACATTATTGCCCACCATTGGTTTTTTGCCGCATATTTCACATACTTTTGACATTTCAAGTTCTCCTTATTCTTTAAGCCATTATCTGCAAATTGGCATTTTAGAATTTGTTTTTCAATAAAGTGTGGGTAAGTACACCAAAACAAAGCGCCTGTAAAGCTTTTTTTATGCCGCTTCTAATCGGATTCTTCCTTGGCAATGGAGACTTCACACTTGGCAATGTATTCAAGCGCTTTTTGATGATAACCGACATCCGGATAGTCAGAAATGATTGACATGAACCGGTTCAAAGCGGCTTTGTAATGTTTGATTTTGTAATAAAAAACGCCGACGACATAAGCATGGCCCGCCAGACTTTTTTGGGCCGTTTTGATGTGCTCGGCGGCTCGGGTCGAATATTGATCCCTGGGAAATTGCTTTACCAAGCGTTGAAACGATTCCAGCGCTTTTTGAGCTGATGTCTGGTCTCGGTCCGGCGTATCGATTTGGTCGTAATAGCATCGGCCGATCTGGTATATGACATAGGGGATCGCTTCGTTACGCGGGTGGAGCTGTTCAAAATTTTCATAGGCAAATATGGCTTCCTCATATTCATCACGCTTATAATGCGCATCTGCGATTTTTAATTCAGCCAGGATGGCATATTTTGAAAACGGATAATAATCTTTAAGTTTTTGAAACTTTTTAATGGCTTTGTCATACTTGCCATTTTCATAAGCATCCATCCCTTCCCAGGCCAATTCCTGGGCGCTGGCACTTTCATCGTCCCCAAAAATTTTATTATACTGGTCTTTTAATGTAGAACATCCGGTTGCGACCAGCACGACAACCAGACATATGATAGGAATGCGCCGCATGAATCTTAAGTTTTTTTCAAATATCCGAACTCACGGGGTTCGTGTGTTTAGATATCAGGTAATTTTGTTTAAGGCTTCTTCCAATTTTGTTTTGGCCACCATTCCGGTGATTTGTTCCACGACATCGCCGTTTTTGAAGAATATAAGCGTGGGGATCGCCTTAATGCCGTATTTGCTGGGGGTAACCGGACTGTTGTCAACATTGCATTTTGCAAATTTAACTTTATCGCCGAAAGTGCTCGCCAGATCTTCTACCATGGGTCCAATTGCTTTGCAGGGGCCGCACCAGGGCGCCCAAAAGTCGACCATCACCGGTTTATCCGCTTGCAACACTTCTGATTCAAAATTTCCATCATCTATTTCCATGATACCGTCTGCCATGATTCTTCATCCTTTCCTTGTCGAAATTAAACAATTGCTCCATAATAGTTATATGCGGTTATATTGTCAACCTTGGCCAATCTTCAGGCAAGCCATCGTGCCCGCGAAACCACGCCGCCAACTTCGCCGGTTGGTTTCATGCCCATGCGATTTTAAAAATGAAAAACGGTTATAGTGAAAGTTGGCGCCGGTGTCAATTGAATAGAGATCTAAAACTTTCGCATTGAATTTTATCGCGAATTTTGGCAACCTTGAATAGAAGTGGTTTCAAAACCCCATCTAAGGCCCAATGGCTGCGTTGCCCCGCGGATTGAAATACTCACGTACTATCGTGTACGCTCCGTTTTCAATCCGCGGGACGCCTTGCCCTTGAACCTGATCTGAGATTTTGAAAACACTTCTGTTCCTTCTTTTGGTGTTCGCCAATCATTGCTAATCCATCACCGGAAAGACTTTGAGAATGGGAGACAAGATTCGTATCGGGGCCCTTATTTCGGGGGGCGGATCAAACCTGCAGGCCATTATTGATTCCTGCGAAAATGGCAGAATTAACGCAGAACTGGCATTTGTTGGATCCGATAACCCCCGGGCTGATGGTCTTAAAAAAGCCGCAAACTACAAAATTCCATCATTTGTCGTTGATTATGCTTCGGTTATTGGCAAGTTTAAAGCGGAGCCATCGCGGGCCCGGCTGCCGGGTGATTTTGACTATGATGATATTCTTGCCAAACAATCCCTTGTCCGGAGGCAGAATGATTCCGATGAAGTTAAATTCTTTTTATTCACCCGGGCGATTGCCGAGGACAAGCTGCTAGATGAAATGGAACATTATCCTTTTGACCTGCTGGTGCTGGCAGGATTCATGAGAAATCTGACGCCTTATTTTATTGATCGGGTAAACCGGGACCGCAAAAATCCCATAATCATGAACATTCATCCGGCATTGCTCCCGGCATTTCCCGGCGTAGACGGATACGGCGATACGTTTCGTTACGGTTGCAAGGTCGCTGGGTGCACGGTGCATTTTATCGACTACGGTGAAGACACCGGACCGATAATCGGGCAGCGGGCCTTTCCCATTGCTCCTGGCGATACTATTGATTCAATCCGCAAAAGAGGTTTAAAGCTGGAATGGGAGCTTTATCCGGAATGTATCCGGATGTTTGCGGAGGGCCGTTTAAAAACGGTTAGGAAGACATTTAAACTCGCTAACGGGCAAAAGCGCCAACGTACTGTCGTTGAAATTTTGCCGAAGGCTAAATAGTCTGTATTTTCTTCACAAGATAAAAGGTGTCAGGTGTCAGCAAACAGTTGTCAGGGGACAGAAAAAGTCCACGACGAGCTCTGACTTGTCAATGTCAGATAATGTACTTTATCTTTCAGTTATTAATAGCTGCCTTCTGGCGTCTGAAATCTGTCCTCTGAAACCTGACACCTCATACTCGGAACCCGAGGCCCTAGTACCATTAACAAATAACTGATAACGAATAACAAATAACCGCCCTAGAGGTAAGATCTGGCACCCACATAACGGGTTTTGAAATATTTATCGGACAACGACGACGATTGAATTCGGCGGCCTCTACTCGGTGCATGCAAAAATTTATTCCCGCCCGTATAGATACCGACATGCGAAACTCGGTTGCCGCCCCTTGTTGCAAAAAACACCAGATCGCCTTTTTGCAACCGGCTGCGATCAATCCGTCTGCCAACTTTCCATTGTTGCCTGGATGAGCGCGGCAGGTCCAATCCGTTAAGGCGATAAACAACCATTGTCAATCCGCTGCAATCAAACCCGGTCCGAGGGGATTCGCCGCCCCAGCGATACGGCACGCCGACATACCGCCCGGCGGTTCTAACGATTTCTTCCCTGAGGCGCACATTCCCATCGCGTGGATCTGGTGCGTACGGATTCGGTTCAACAATATAAAAACCATCGATGATGCCCCTGCGTTGCAGATCGACCGCTCTGCTGCGGGCGGCCTGTTTGGTTCTGAAGTTTTCAAACCGCACCTTGTACAGCCCTGAGCTGTGAAGAAAGTGATAAGCATCCAGACCCTGTCCCTCCAGTGACGCCGTTAGGCGCACCGCATTATCGATATTTGAGAAGGCGCCGACCTGGATGGTATAGCGCATGCGCAGCAGAACAGGTCCTTTTGCCGCCGAAGAATCGTCGCTTCGGATGGCCGATTCACCACCACAGCCGGCCACCAGAAAGAGACATGCGGAGATGAGTGCGAATATTGCGTTAAGAGGTGTTCGATGGTTCATCGTAAAAGACTTCCGGTTCAAAGGTTCAGGGTTCTGGGTTCAGCGGTTAGATAACAGAAAGTAGAGGCCGTAGGATTTAGTTAAATAGTTGATTCGTTGAATGGTCAATTCGTCAGAGGATTCAACCCAATCTAAACTATTTGACCATTCAACCAATTAACGAATCAACTAAACTAACGTGTGAGCACTAAAGGGAAGAACCCCTGAACCTTTCAACCCTGAACCCTGAAACCTTTCTAAGGAGAGGCCCCCAGCAGCACTTTGACAATAACCGGAAAGGCGATGAAGGTTCCCAGAGAGCTTCCCAGATTCGTAAAGACCACCACTAGCAGAATGCGCGTCACATTATTTTTCCAAAACCCGCGAACAGACATGATATCTTCCGGCAGGCGTTCCAAATCTTTTACTTTGGGCTTTCTTGAAAAAGCCTCCACCAGTCCTGATACCCACCCGGCAGCGATCATGGGATTTAGCGAAGTCAAGGGTGCCGCAACAATAGATGATATAATCGTGGCCGGATGAGCCAGCGCGATGATTGCGCCCACCCCGGCTAAAATGCCGTTGGCTAGAATCCACCAGACGATCATGTCGGTGCCTGCCTCTTTGCCGCCGTAAAAAAAACCGGCAATAAACAGCGCAACGATTGCCACGGGAATCAACCATTTAAGAATCCCGATGGATTTGCTTTTGGGGGGAAGTTGCTCCAGCGCCCGGATGTTGATGGTGTTATCCCAGTATTTTTGGATGCCCGGAATATGGCCGGCGCCCACTACGGCCACGATTTTGTTGCCGGGTGCCGTCCGAATTTTTTCAGCCAGATACTGGTCCCTTTCATCAATGAGGATGGACTTCAAAGCCGGGAGTGATTTGCCGACATCAGCCAGCAGGGTTTCCAGAACGTCCTGCTGTTTCATTTTTTCAATATCTTCTTCTTTGATTTCATCAAGTTGCCCCAGGGACAGCGTCAGTTGAAAGACCAGTTTTATTTTGCTCCAAAATCCCATTACCCGCCAAGTCCTGGAAAGGGTGGTGCGGATATCTCTGTCAGCAAGATGAATTTGGGCGCCGGTGGATTCAGCGGTATTTATGGCCGTTATCATTTCCTCGCCAGGCTTAACATCAAACTGTTTTGCTATTCGTTTTTGAAATGATGCCAGCAAAAGATTCGACAGGAGTAAAAATGATTTTTTTTCCTTGATCACTTTGATGATATCGGTATCCTGCCATCGATCCTTTTGTTGGATGGCCTGGAATCGGGACTGGCAGAGTTCGACACAGACCGTATCCGGCTTTTCTTCCTCGATTACCGATTTTACCAGCCGAGCGCTCTCTTTTGAGACATGAGCCGTTCCGACGAGGATGAATTCCTTTTCGTTAAACTTAAGGTGGGTTAAATTATGGTTGTTTGCCATGAGTATTCAGTATATATTCCGATCAATCCTATTCAACGATTCTGTTAGAGGTGAACCTGACTATAGTATATTACACCCTGCATGGCAACAGCCAAGCAGCCGCATTAGGATCAGCCGGTTTATGCCACAGCATCGTTTTGGAAATTTTACCATGATGATTTATGATGATATTTTTTCCTGGGAAGGATGGGGCGGCCAGTTGCGTCTGGCCAGCGGTGAATGCCGGTTGCGTATATTTGATCTTCAAAAGAAAAAAACCGGTGGCCCGGCTCATCTCAGACCGATTATCGTTTTGGTTTCCGATGTTCCCGAAAGCCGAATGTCGGTGCGCAGCTGCACCGGCCATATTGCCACCAATGTCACCCGGCTGTTTAAAATCGAACCGGACCGGATGCTGTATATCGAATACTATCCCGAAGCGGCCTATGGTGAAAATAACGAACATATCATTCCTGAAAAATATGACGTTGTGGATTTCACCTGGCACGAAGGCCGCGCCATCGAGCCCAAATGGCGGACGCTCAAGCCGCCGCTGCTGGATGTGATAAAGGAAATTGTGGAAGCGCATACGTCGAAAGAATAAATTTAGCCACTGATCCATCTTCGTTCTGAAGAACTTCACCGCGGTAGGCTCTACCAGACCGTCTGGCTGAGATGACCAGATCGGTCAGGTTTCAGGTGTCAGGATTCAATGATTGAGGAATTAGAATGATAGAATACCTTCAATTCCTAAATTCCTGAATTCGCAATTCCTAAATTTGTAAAGTAAGTTCATTTGTCCCATGCCATGCACTGTTGTGAATTTGTGGTCTATCTAACAACTATCTTATTGGAAAAACCGCAAAAATTACCGTACTCCAGACGGAATGGGAGATGATTACCGGCGCCAGGTTATTATATCGCCAGAACATCGCACCCCAGAAAGCCCCCGCCACTCCGGCCGCCCCGATTAGCATCAGGTTGAACGACCAGATGTGCACCCCGGCATAGATAGCGGTTGCCAGCAGCCAGCCCTGCCAGGGGCCAAAGCGAGTTGCCAGATTTTTTTGCAAAAAACCGCGCCAGTAAATTTCTTCGCAGGGCCCGGTGATAAAAAAAAGTAAAGCGGCGATAATAGGGGTGTGGGTTCCCATTCCTTTTTGGTAAATGCCGTTTATTTGGGTGGCGGCAAAAGGCATTAGAGCGCCGGAAATCGTTTTGCCTAACCAGAAAATGGCATACAACAGGCCGGCTGATGCCAGTCCCAACAGAATAGCGCTTTTGTTGAAGCGGAATTGATCTTTACCATGGGGCTGGATCCACAAAGATAAGATTGCCAATATTGCGGCTGAAACGGAAATTTTTATCCAGAATGATGTCCAGCTTAAATAGAAGGTCACAAACCACAGCACGCATGCCAGCAAAACGGTCAATACGACCGCTTTGGGGTGCACTTCGCGCTTCAAAACAGGCCCTCAAGCACTAGCGACACGACCAGCAGCACGCCAAAGGCGGTATCCAGTTTCGCCGTTTGAGCATCAGCGTCGTCAGGGATTTTTTGCAGCATCTGGCGCAATAACTTCAGGGCCAGGGGCATCGATATCAGGACGATTAATGACCATGGATACAGGGGACCGGCAATAGACATGCCGATGATGCCGGCGTAGGCCAGAATCATCAGTGCGCTGTATAACCTGAGCCCATTACGCTGGCCAATCATAATCGGTAAGGTTAAAATGCCTTTGCTTTGATCATGGGAGATGTCGCGGATGTTGTTGGCCAGCAATACCAGCGCGACCAGCAGTCCGAAAGGCAGGGATATGAGAAGGGCATTGCCGCTAAATACCTGACGTTGAATGAAATAAGAACCCAGTACCATCAACGGCCCCCACATCAAAAATACGGATAGTTCCCCCAGGGCCATATATTTGTATTTGAACGGCGGTGCGGTATAGGTAAGGCTTGCAAGGGCGCCTGCCAGGCCGATCCATAATAGGGGCCAACCACGTATAGCGGTCAGATAAAGGCCGATAATGATTGCAAACCCGTAGAGCCCGCAAGCTTCGATCAGCACCTGGCGTGGTGTTAACTTGCCTTCTAAAAGAGGATGGGGCCGGTATATCCCGGTTGAAACGCCTTGAAAATCCACGCCGCTTTTGACGTCGTAATAGTCATTGACCAGGTTGGTGGCGGCATGCATAAAAATTCCAGCTAAAATGGCCAATATGTAAAACAACCATGAAAAGCTGCCGTCGATAGCTGCCAGGGCTGAGCCGACGCTGACGGAGATAGCGGTCATCGAAAAGGACCACGGCCGGCTGGCCATAAACCAGTTACGATATAAGTTCATTGCCTTATTGATTCTGCGCTTCGAGGGCTTCGACTTCTTTTTCGGCGGATCTGGCATCCTCTTGCGCCTGTCGGGCATTTTCGGCCGCCTCAGATGCACGAGCTTGAGCGGCGTCTGCCTGGTCAAAGGCCCTTCTTATTCGTTTTTTGAATTTTTTTCTTTTATCTTTGGTTTTGCCATATATGTTATATGTTCGCATGGCATTTTCGTATGCTTCTGCCGCTTTCTGATCGGCTGCCTGTGCCTCCTGATCGGCTTTTGCGGCCCTTTTTGCAGCCGCATCGGCCTGCCGGCGAACAGATTCCTCACGCTTTTGATCTTGCCGGATGCCTTGTCGTTGACTCAGCTCCTGAATTTCTGCGGCGGTTTTTTCCTGATACTCGAGGGTATCTTTAACCTTGGATTTTGCAGGCGGCGGGGTATCGGTAACATGCAAGTTTCCGTTTTCATCCGTCCAGGTATAGACCTGTCCTGCGATTAGGCCGGAACTCAGAAAGACGACCAGCAGGATGCCGATGATGATCGCAAAGAATTTCATTTACCCCTCCAATAATTTTAAGTATATTCTTAATTCCACTTGGTGTCAAACCTTCGAATCAGAGGATTCGTATCGTGTTCTAGTAGTAATTTAAGATATTTGCTTCGAAAGAAATAGTCGTCGCTCAGATCCAACAATGACCACAGGAGGTAAATCATGACACTTGAAATAACCAGTTCGGTATTTTCGGAAGGCGAAATGATATCGACCCGTTATACCTGCGACGGGCCGGACGTTTCCCCGGATTTAGCATGGAGCGGCGTCCCTGAGACCGCCCTAAGCCTGGCGCTGATTTGTGATGACCCGGATGCGCCCATGGGTACCTGGGTGCATTGGGTGCTGTTTAATATTCCGACTGGCGCAAGCGGGTTGCCGGCCGAGATATCGCCCGATGCTACCCTGGAAAACGGCGCGCGTCACGGCACAAATGATTTTGGCAGATTGGGATACGGCGGGCCTTGCCCCCCGGGCGGCACCCATCGATATTTTTTCAAGCTTTATGCGCTGGACACCGAGCTCGACCTGGCGAGCGGCGTTACCAAGGCCCAACTGCTCGAAGCCATGGAAGGTCATATCCTGGCCGAAGCTCAGTTGATGGGAAAATACAAACGTTAGCGCCGGTTTGATGATTTGGGCGATAGATTTTTAGTCGATACAAAAACTAGCATGTCAAATGTTGTTATTTATTCGCTAACGTTTGTAGATCGTCCCACCATAGGTAGGACTCGAGGAGCGTTTCACTTTAGGAGCGCTGCGCTTGAGGTGTCAGGTTAATGAAATTTTCTCGCATATGTGTTTAGCATCCACCTAAAGTTCCGAAGGAACGCTCCTCAAGCCCCGCGGGGGCGCTCCTAAAAGCCCACGGGGCTGCTCCTCGAGGCCTGAAGGGCCGCTCTTTACTGATTCCAGAACTGCTGCAGTGCATCTGCCAGCTGCCGCGGGTCCCGCACCCAGACCGGATCCCATTCTTCACGCAACAAGGATTTATACTGATAGCGGCCATAGCGTTGATCGATTAAGAGCACCACGCCGCGATCCTTTTCCGTCCGGATCACACGACCGGCAGCCTGCAGCACCCGGTTTATGCCCGGGTA
>Ga0316194_10001711_pt1 | contig 15226 bp, 10 predicted proteins | sample CroRivsedime1_MG_FD_204936 | JGI IMG/M metagenome (GOLD analysis project Ga0316194, IMG submission 204936) | Coastal sediment microbial communities from Maine, United States - Cross River sediment 1 | ecosystem: Environmental > Aquatic > Marine > Coastal > Sediment | place: USA: Maine...
AAGCCCGAGCTACCAGCGCCACAAGCCGGTTTCCGACTTCTCGGTCCTCTGGAAATTCGACTCATGAATCGCTACGGACTGATTGCCTTGCGGCAACGTGAGGATGGCTCTGAAATCGTTGCCCTGATCCACCCGAGCGTACTGATTGGCCATATGGGTGCCGATCTTGGTGAACACGGTTTCGCGGTACTGGTGCGCCGTGTGGACACCCATTTGTACGCCTGGGAAGGCAATGTGCCTGAAATGGAAATGGTTGCCTCTGAATCGGAAGGTGGTGATGGCTCAACGCAGTTACGGGCACTGTTCAAGGATGGGATTGAACGCACCCTGTTTGCCGTCGAGCTGGACGGTTTTCCCGGGACCTACTCGGTGGTTGCGGCGGCTGATGAATGGATTCTTCATGACTGGCAACGCATGGCCGTGTTGCTGGGAGCGATTGGTACCGGTACCTCTGCACTGCTGGTGTTCCTGATTGTCGGCATTTTGCAGCGACGACTGTCACTGCAGGGCGAACTGGAACGCAGTCTGCAAAAAGATGAGTTTGAGATTAATTACCAGCCGGTGATCGAGCTCAAGAGCGGGCGTTGCATCGGCGCCGAGGCTCTGATTTGCTGGTGCCAGCCGGGCGGCAAGCGGGTGCGACCGGATCTGTTTATTCCTCTGGCCGAGGATACCGGCCTCATTGAGCCAATGACCGTGTGGCTGATGCAGAAATTACGCACTGAAATCGGCCAGTTGCTGCAAGATGACCGCTCCCTGCATATCGCCATCAATCTAAGTCCCGGTCACTTTGAATCAGAACGGATATTGCAGTCATCCAGCAGCATATTCGGCAACAGCGGCATCCTGCCGGAACAGATAATCTATGAAATAACCGAGCGTGGCCTGATTGAAGATGCTGACGGCAAGGCAAAGGACATCATGCGGCGCCTGCAAAGCCGCAAGTCCGGAATTGCCCTGGATGACTTCGGGACCGGTTATTCCAGTCTCAGCTATGTCGAAACATTTCCTCTCGACTACCTGAAAATCGACAAACGCTTTGTTGACACCGTGGGCGTGGATGCGCTGAACGCCGGCATGCTCGACACCATTATCGATATGGCCCAGCGTCTGGGGCTGAGCACTATTGCGGAAGGTGTGGAAACAGCCCAGCAGGCTGATTACCTGTTGAACAGGGGTGTGGATTATGCGCAGGGCTGGCACTATTCCCGGGCAATGCCGGCTGCAGAGTTTATTGCATTCGTCCACACGCAAAACAGCAGTCTGGATCAATGATCGTTAGTCATGCCACAGCACCCTGTATTCGGGAATTAATGTAAACGATGAAGCTCGCACACAAGCTGATCCTCGGCATGCTGATGCCGGCGCTGGTCATCGGACTCGTCGGCATGTATGTGCTGAATATCGGGCAGGCATCCATGCGCGCAGTCATCAATGACACATCTGCCGCCTACGTAGGTGCCGTCATGGATGAAATTGACCGGGCAATGCATTCTCGAATCATCGGCTGGCGTGCCTATGCCAATGGCCAGGATATACAGGAATACCTGGTTGACGCCAACCGTGCCATGGAAGACCTTGGCGAGCCAGAAAGCATCATAGACACTCGGGATACCGGTTGGCGTGCTGCAGCAGCAGCCGGCAAGACCACGTCTTTAATGAAGCGCCTGTTGCAGCACAGGATGTCACGTACATTGCGCGGACTGCGTGACCGGCTCAACCAGGGATTCGGGCAATCGATTTATCCTGAAATCATCATCACAGACCGTTACGGTGCAAACGTTGCCCAGACTGATCCCACTCGCAGCTACCGGCAAAGCAATGAAAACTGGTGGCCGCAGGCGATGGAAAACGGTATTTACGTGGGCAATGTCAGGTTTGAGGAGAGCACGAACAGCTACGCAACAGTCGCTGCATTCCGTATCGATGATGAGGCGGGCGCGGCTCTTGGCGTCATGAAGGTGATTATCAGCCTGGCCGAGGTGCAAGCGATTATCGATCAGCGCAGCCTGGACGAGCGACTGGTGAGCCGTTTTAACTTTATGCTGTTCACAGATGACCGCAACATAATTCACACCAACATGCCTGATTCATCTGCTCACGGGGATGGCTCGGCTTACTTCGCAGGCGTGGAAATACCGCCCGCTGCCAGTGTTGTTACTGCAGAACGCGAGAACCGGCAATCGGGGCAAAGCCTGCTATCTGCCTATGCGCTTTCACAACCTGACGGGGATTTGCCGGCACTGGGCTGGATCCTGCTGCATGAATATCATACCGAAGACATCTACCAGCCTATCTATCGACTGCAGCGCAAGTTCCTCCTGATTGCCCTGGTAACAGCACTGCTGGCCGTGATTATCGGAACTGGAACGGCCTACAGCGTGTCTCGCCGGGTCAGGCGCCTTGTCAGTGCCACCAAACAATTCGGTGAAGGTCGCTATGTACATCCGGTGGACGAGCGCGGCACGGATGAACTGGCCGTACTGGGACGCAGTTTCAACGAGGCAGGCAAGCTCGTCCTGAAGGAGTTCAGCAAGCGCAAGCATACTGAAGCGGAACTGCGAAAGTCCAAGGAGATGGCCGAGCAGGCAAACCGCGCGAAGAGTGCCTTCCTGGCCAATATGAGCCATGAACTCAGGACACCGATGAATGCCATCATCGGCTACAGCGAAATGTTGCAGGAAGATGCCGTCGAAACCGGTCAGCAGGCATTCGTCCCTGACCTCGAAAAGATAAACGCCGCTGGCAAGCACCTGCTGTCATTGATCAATGACATTCTCGATCTCTCCAAGATCGAGGCGGGGCGCATGGACCTGTACCTTGAGCGCTTTGATTTATCGGCAACGCTTGCAGACATCGCCAGCACGGTGACGCCATTGATGGAGAAAAACACCAATACGCTTGAGCTTGATGTGATGGAAGACCTGGGCACCATGCGTGCTGATCTCACCAAGCTCCGGCAAGCCCTGTTCAACCTGCTCAGTAACGCCGCAAAATTTACCAACAACGGCGTTATTTCCCTGATTGCCCGACGTGAGCGTAAAACCGGCGGTGACTGGATTGTGCTGTCCGTCAAGGACAGTGGTATTGGCATCGCCGCCGACCAGATCAGCAGGCTGTTTGAGGATTTCACCCAGGCTGACGACTCAACCACACGTAATTACGGTGGCACCGGACTGGGCCTCTCTATTACCCGTCGTTTCTGTCAGATGATGGGAGGGGATATCACGGCTGAGAGCCATCCCGGCGAGGGTTCAACCTTTACCATCAGCCTGCCGGCTGAGGTCAATGCACTGGAGGTTGCCCGTACGGCAAGCAAGCAGCGTCCGGAGCAGGGCAGTGCTGAAGAAACAGCCGCAGCGGGCAAGGCCTCGCCGGACAAACAAACGATACTGGTTATCGATGACGATGAGTCGACCTGCGACATGCTCAGGCGGACGCTTGAAAAAGCGGGCTATGCCGTTGTCATCGCGACCTCGGCCGAGGCAGGACTACAACAGGCGCGCGCTTGCAAGCCAGATGCAATCACCCTGGACGTGATGATGCCAGGCATGGATGGCTGGAGCCTGTTGAGCAAGCTTAAGGCTGATCCCGAGCTGATGCATATACCCGTCATCATGTTAACCATGATTGACGACAAGGGCATGGGTTACTCACTGGGGGCAGCCGAGTACCTGACCAAGCCGGTCGACCGAAGCCGGCTGCTGCCACTGCTCGAGAAATATACCCACCATGAAAACACCGGCACGGTGCTGGTGGTTGATGATAACCCGGAAGACCGGTCACTGCTTTGCCGCATGCTGGAGGGCGAGGGCTGGACTGTCGTTGAAGCTGAAAACGGCAAGGATGCACTTGATGTAATGACACGGGCATTGCCCGCGGTCATCATGCTGGACCTGATGATGCCGGTCATGAACGGTTTTGAGTTTCTGCACACCATAAGAAAGCGTGAAGCCTGGCAGCGGGTCCCTGTGGTAGTACTCACGGCGATGGAACTCGATGAACGCGAGCTGGCCGACCTGAATATGCACGCAGAAACCGTCATCAAGAAAGCCGAAACTTCGCCTGAAAGCATCCTTGAACACATTCGACATGCTATCGGCGTAACGGCCTGAACAGGACTGGCGTAGAATCAGCACGCTCGAACAGGAGAACACCACGTGCCAAGTAGGGATAAAAAGACTGCCCGGATACTCGTTGTCGATGACAATGAAATGAATCGCGACCTGCTGGCGCGCCGCCTCGAGCGATTGGGATACAGCGTTGACAGCGCTGATGGCGGCCGCTCCGGACTGGAGAAAATACTCAGCGGTGATTACCAGCTGGTCATGCTCGATATCATGATGCCGGATATCGACGGGCTGACGGTATTGAAAAGAACACGCGAAACCTGGTCAAAAACGGAGTTGCCGGTCATCATGGCCACCGCCAAGGATGAGGGCAGCGATGTAGCCGAAGCCCTGTCGCTGGGTGCCAATGACTATGTCACCAAGCCGCTGGATTTCAAAGTGGTGCGCGCGCGCGTCGAAAATGTACTGGGTTACGCGCAGGCCGTCTCCGAGCTGACGCAAACCAATGAACGCATGAACCGTGACCTGGAAGCTGCCGCGCTGGTGCAGGCCTCACTGTTGCCGAATGAAGCGATCGATATAGAGGGTGCCGAGTTTATCTGGCAGTATCGGCCCTGTGATGAACTTGCCGGTGACGGCCTCAATGTATTCAGGCGCGACGATGAGCACGTTGTCATGTACGTGATGGATGTGTCGGGACATGGCGTGGCCGCTGCATTGCTTTCAGTGTCCGTGACGCATCATTTGTCGCAGATGATCAGACACAATGAATCACTAGAACACGACGCATCATCGGGGGCCAATATCATCAGTCCCGCATGGCTGGCACATAATTTGAACCTGCTGTTTCCCATGGAGTCTGTCGGCCGACACTACTTTACCTTCCTCTACGGTGTGCTCAATGTAAAAACACGAACATTCCGTTTTGTCAGCGCCGGCAGCCCCGGGCCAGTGGTGGTACATGCGGATGGGTCGGCTGATGTACATGATGTACCGGCCGTGCCGATTGGCATGTTTCCGGATTCTGAATATGAAGACACGCTAATCGAATTGCAGGAGGGCGACCGCCTCTACCTGCATACAGATGGCTTGTATGAAGAGCGAAATCCCGACACACGTGAGCAATTTGGACGTGACCGCATGCGTAATGAATTGTGCAGCGCAGCAGGGGAGCCTTTTGGATCGAGTCTCGACGGGCTGATGCAATCAATTACAAGCTGGCGTGGCTGCGATGCCCTGTCCGATGATATCGCTGTTCTTGGCTGCGCTATTCGCTAATTTATCGGGGTATGACCACTCTGCGTCAGATATTCGCAAGCATCGTCAGCTCATGGAAGATAAGCAGGGAATAGAGTGGCACCAGTGCATAGATCAGATAACGCACAGCGATATACTTATATATTCGGAAATTGAAATGCATCACCAGAACGATCAGTGCCGCCCCGGTCATTGACATCTTTACGACCGTGAACATTTGTGTATCTTTCTGAATGAGCCAGTCCATCAGGCCATTGAGTTCAACGGCCCCCTTGCTCAGCAGGACGATAGTCAGGAAGGCATCGGCGAAGCACAGCAGGATGATGATAAGGGTGGCTGCGAACGGCCAGTGCCCGTACCAGTCAGTGTAAGTGTTCAAATTGTCGTCATCGCGTCTTAAATGCCGACGTCGATAGTGTCTCAACGCGCCCAGCAGGGTTTTAAGGGAGGGCTGACGCCGGTCATGCAGACGCTGCTCGGCTGACTGATCGTCCGTCGTTTCCGGTAGTGGGGGCAGACTCATGAGTCAGCGCCCCGCAATACCCTCCGATCCTGCATATGAATGAATACTATTAGCATTTCCTGTCCGCTATATGACAACCTTATCTTTTACATAGTATATTCAAGCGCGCCCGAAGTAAATTTCTTGAATTAACATGCATTATAACTTCTTTCTCATTGTTATATATGAATTTATACATTATTTCAATGATCAGCATTCAGGTTTTAATCGACACAGTCTTGTGTTGCCAAAGCCGCTCAACCAGCCGCAGCCTCTACGAGCGCTGGCAGCACCTGTGAGCGTCAACGTTAATCAGCACCGATCAGGGCAAACCTCGACAACAGGACGCTATTTCATAAACACCTGTTTTCCCGGATAACACCCAATACATTCTACGGCCCCAGGGTAATTTGTTCCGGGGCTTCCATCAAAGTGGCTGGATGAGATATAAATCTGAATACAGAAGAGTATTTCTTCTGTATTTCTGTGACTTATTTTGATATTTTAGTGTTGGCTATAACGAATAAATTGTTTTGTTAAACCGTACCTTTACATTAAATTTAATCACCATTTCGGCATAAAAACCCGGAGGAGACAAAAAAATGGCAGACCTGTTTTCTGATGAATGGATGAAGAGTTACCTGGAGCAGTGGAATGCTGAACCTGAACTTTCAGATGCACTTGCGAAAATCAACTTTAATTCAGTGATTGCATATGGATTTGATGGTGAAGACACACCGCGCGGCTATATCAATATTGTCAATGGCAAAGGAGAAGATGCAGGTATCTATGACGGCCAGGAGGTGAACTGGGATCTTCGGGCGACCTTTGATAACTGGAACAAGTGGCTGGCCAAGCCACCGGGCATGATGGGTCTGGGTATGGCCTACACCTCACGAAAAATTAAATTCAACGTGGGTGACTATGGTGCAATGATCAAAGACCCGCGTATGGCTGGTCCGTTTATCAAGAGTTTTGCAGTAATGGGGCGCGCCTGATTGGCGCGCTTTTTTGATGGGTTTGTGGATAACAATAAAACATACTTGCTCTCCGCTAACTTTTGTTGAGTACAGTAAGAAACCCGTGAGGGTTCATTAATAATCAAATAGTCTTGGCCGATGTTCAGGATGGCGCTGTTTCGACAGCGCCGTATTCTGGAAAGTGGAACCGGTCCAAGTTACATCATGTTTGTGAGGATTAACAATGTTAATCAAAAAACTAGCAATATTCAGCCTTCTGTCCGGATACTTGATAAGTTCCGGTGTGGTGGCACAGGCACCTGCAGATTCCGTCATTACTGTTCCAAGCGTACCCGTCGGGGCGGCAGTATCTCTGGGAGGGACTGTTATTCCCTTCAAGGAAGTGACTTTTTCTGCTCAGATACCAGGGCGTATTGAAAGTATTGCTGGCGAAGAGGGAGATCACTTCAAATCAGGGGCTGAATTAATTGCAATTAACGATGATGACCTGCTGGCACAACGCCGTTCCGCCTGGGCAAACCTGGCGAATGCAGAAGCGGCGTTGCGCAATGCCGGTGTTCAGTACAGCAGGGAATTGATCTCGCCCTATGGCGGTGAGGCAAATGACTCCATGGGCGGCATGGGCTCCATGATGAAGCAGTTTACCAACCCCATGCAGGGCATGATGGGTAGCGGCTCCAGTCCCGGCATGGATCGCTATGCCCAGCGCTATCATTCCGGGACCCAACTGGAGCAGGCACGTTCCCAGATTGTCTCCGCTCGTTCGGCCATTGATACCATCGATACAAAGATTCGCGATGCGAAGTCCGTTGCCCCTTTTGACGGTGTGATTACCAAGAAACTGGTCGAGGTGGGTGACCCGGTACAGCCCGGCCAGCCATTGCTGGAATACGCTGACATGTCCACACTGCAGATCAAGGTCGAAGTCCCGGCACGCCTGATGCCGGGTGTCAAGAAAGGCATGGTCTTTCCGGCCAGACTGGATGTGGGTGATGTCGATATCCAGGCACGCGTTGCACAGGTCTTTCCGATTGCCGACCCGGATCGCCATACGGTAACAGTCAAACTGGACCTGCCACAGGGAGTGCCTGGCGGTGCCGGTATGTATGCGGAGGTCATGATCAATGACATCAATGCCAAGGTGCGTGAGCTACCGGTCGTGCCCAAAAATGCACTGGTGTGGCGCGGCAGTCTGCCCGGCGTCTATGTCATGAATGAGAACAACCAGCGCGAACTGCGACTGGTGAGGACCGGTGATGAGGTGGGGGCTGATGGCGTGGCGATTCTTTCCGGATTGCGTGCCGGTGAACGTGTCATCGTCAAGGGAAGTGCCGAGGCCAACCCAAACAGCGCATGGCAATAATAAGCTGGTACGGCAGAATGCCTGCAATCGCATGCAGGACTGATACGGCCCTGAATAAGTTCAAATAGCAATCAGTACCGAATAACGACAAGCACAAACAGCGACAGTACAGTACTGCACAAGGCATATAAGAAGGCGGAATAAAGTATGGCTGACCAAGAAAAGAAATTTTCTACCCCTATGAATTATGATGCCCATTCACTGGGTATTGCGGGTAGAACGGCACGCTTGTTTATCACCTCCCCGGTGACACCCATGATTCTTATCGTGTCACTGTTCGTCGGCCTGATCGGCCTGATGTTCACCCCCCGCCAGGAAGACCCGCAAATCTCGGTGCCGATGATCGATGTGTTTGTCCAGTATCCGGGCGCCTCTGCTGAACAGGTGGCCAGTCTGGTAACCGAGCCTCTGGAACGCATCCTCATGGAAATCCCCGGTGTGCGCCATACCTACACGGCCACCGAGCGCGGCCGTGCCATGGTGACGGTACGTTTCAAGGTGGGTGAGGAGATGGGAGCCTCGATCGTCAAGGTTCATGACAAACTGCAGTCCAACATTGACAAGATCCCGCCGGATGTGTCCCAACCGCTGGTCAAGCCTGTCGGCGTCGACGATGTCCCGGTGGTCACGCTAACCCTGTGGTCAAAGGATGTGGATGACGGTGCCCTGCGGTTACTCTCACTGGACCTGCTGCAGCGACTCGGTGAAGTGAAGAATGTCGGCAAGGGGTTTATCGTCGGTGGACGGGAAGACCAGGTCAAGGTTGAGGTAATGCCCGAGCGCCTGTCAGGCTATGGCATCAGCCTGCAGCAGGTTGCTCAAACCATCCAGACGGCAAATTCTGAAAAGACTGCCGGCGACCTTGAATCGGGTGGCTTGTCTTTTGCTGTTCGCACAGGCTCGTTTCTTACCAGCGCCAAGGAGATTGGTCGTCTGGTGATTGCAATCCGGCAAGGGGCTCCCGTCTATGTGCGCGATGTTGCGCGGGTTTCCCAGGAACCATCAGAGCCCAACCAGATGGTTGCCTTTTTTACCGGCCCGGCCTACGAGGGGGATACCGAGAGTGCTGACGGATACCCCGCGGTCACAGTCGCCGTTGCCAAGAAGGAAGGCTCCAATGGCGTCAAGGTGGCCCAGGCGGTCCTGAAAAGGGTTGAATCACTCAAGGGTGACCTGATTCCTGCCAATGTCAATATCACCGTGACGCGTGACTACGGCAAGTCGGCGAATGACAAGGTAAACGAATTGTTGCAGGCCATGCTGGAGGCATGCGTAATCGTTTCGGTATTGTGCCTGGTTGGTCTGGGCGCGCGTGCGGCCTTTGTGGTGATTGCCGTTATCCCGGTTGTTATTCTGCTAACGATCTGGTGGGCCATGATGATTGACTACACCATCGATCGTGTCAGTCTGTTTGCGCTGATTTTCTCTATCGGTATTCTTGTCGATGACGCCACTGTGGTGGTGGAAAACATTTTCAGACACTGGCTGGAGAAGGGAAAAACCAGCGTCGCACTTGCCATTGACGCCGTTCGTGAGGTGGGCAACCCGACCATTCTTGCCACGTTTACCATTATTTCGGCGTTGTTACCCATGGGCTGGGTGAGTGGCCTGATGGGGCCGTACATGCGTCCGATCCCGGTGCTGGGCTCATCAGCGATGTTTTTCTCCCTGCTGGCCGCATTTATCTTTACACCCTGGATGGCCGTAAAGGTCGCCCCCAGGCTGGAAGCCCTGAAGAAAGCAGAGGCGAAGGAAAAGCGTGCACATGAACGCATCAGTCGCTGGTACCGGCCGATCATTATGCCGCTGGTCGACAACCGTAAGCTGGGGCTGCTTTTCCTGTTCAGCATTATTGGTATCACTGCCGGGCTGTGTGCCACGTTCTATACACAGCATGTGGCTGTAAAAATGCTGCCTTTTGATAACAAGCCCGAGTTTTCGGTAATCGTCAATATGCCGGAAGGCACGGCCATGCCTGATACGGCCAACGTCACCATGCAACTGGCCGAGGCTGTTCGGAAAATACCCGAAGTGACCTCGGTGCAAGCCTACACAGGTACCGCGCAGCCGTTTAATTTTAACGGTATGGTGCGCCACTACTACCTGCGCCAGCGAGCCTGGGAAGGTGACCTGCTGGTCATGTTGAAGGACAAGAAAGATCGTGAGCGCGGCAGTCATGAAATAGCCGTTGAGGCACGTACAATTCTCAAGCCCATTGCTGATCGAATGGGTGCACGTATCGCCGTCGTTGAAATGCCGCCCGGGCCACCGGTGCTGAATACGGTTGTTGCCGAGGTGCACGGTCCGGACGCGGAAACACGACGTCAGGTTGCCGCCGACCTGGTGGCCATGTTCGATGCCGTTGAGGACGTAGTGGATGTCGATAGCTACATGGCAGAGCCATATGAATACTGGCGTTTCGATGTGGATACAGAGAAGGCCGTCCGACGCGGAATTTCGGTAGACACCATTAATGGCAGTCTCGCCATGGCAATGGGCAGTTTCAAGCTCGGTGACATCAAGCGGGGTTCGGTCCTCGAGCCGACCTATATTGTCATGAAAATCCCTCTGGCAATTCGCTCCCAGGTGACCCGTCTTGGCGATCTGCCAATCCCGACGAACGATGGCAAGACCATTCCGCTGTCTGAACTCGGTGAATTCAAGAAGGGGTACGAGGACCCCCCTATCTATACCGTCGATCTGCGTGGTGTTGAATACGTGACGGCCGAGATGCAGGGCCGACTTGGCGCGCCGATTTACGGCATGCTGGATATTGAGGATATGGTCAAGGAATATACCGCACCGGACGGGGTCAAGATGGAGACCATGCCGTGGAATCTGTTTGGTCCGCCCGCGGATGACACCGTATCCGGTTATGAGTGGACTGGAGAATGGACGGTTACCTACGAGACCTTCCGTGATATGGGTGGCGCTTTCATGGCGGCGTTGATCCTGATTTACGGTCTCATCGTCTGGGAATTCAAGAACTTCGCGCTCGCAGGCCTGATTATGTCTCCAATACCCGTCACCATGATGGGCATCGTCCCGGGCCACTGGATCATGGGTGCCGAATTTACGGCCACATCGATGATTGGCATGATCGCCCTGGGTGGCATTATCGTGCGGCAATCCATCCTGATTGTTGAATTCGTGAAGATAGAAGTCGCCAAGGGCCATGAGGTCAAGGAAGCGGCCATCAGAGGCGCAGAGTTGCGCATGCGCCCTATCTTTATCACGTCCCTGACCCTGATGGCTGGCGCCTTTGCTATCCTGCAAGACCCGATTTTTAACGGTATGGCAATCAGCCTGCTATTTGGCGCCGGTGTCGCGACTGTGATGGCCCTGCTGATTATCCCGCTGGGTTGTATCAGTGCACGGCGACAGTTCTATGTCGAAACCAGCGATGATGGCCAGGTAAAAGTCAGCGCTGCCTACGAAATGGTGGAACATGAAGCCCTGGAGGCCAAAGCCGAGAAGTCTGGCGGCACGTCCCTGTTGATGCGACTGTGGGGTGGCATATTTTCCCTGTTCTCGTGGGTATTCCTCATTATCAAGGCCATGTTCACCATGGTCGGGATGGGATTCAAGTCGCTGTTTGGCCGTTCGGGTGGCAGTACGCCACCACCACCGCGACAGTCACCCGGTGGAGGAACTCCGCCACCACCCAGGGGGGGCGGTACGCCACCACCACCGAGGCAAGCACCACCAGGCAAGGGGAAAGGAACACCACCGCCACCGCGGGAAGTGGCGCCGAGCGAGGCGAAGGTAACAACCCCTGCACCACCGGAAGCAGCGCCCGGCAAGGTGAAAGGAACACCACCGCCACCACGGGAAGTGGCGCCGAGCGAGGCGAAGGTAACAACCCCTGCACCACCGGAAGCAGCGCCCGGCAAGGTGAAAGAAACACCACCGCCACCACGGGAAATACCACCCAGCAAGGTGAAGGGGACCCCCCCGCCACCGCGGGAAATGCCACCTGGCAAGGCGAAGGAAACACCACCTCCAGCACCGGAAGCGCCGGAAGCACCCCCCCCAGCCCCGGTGGCAACGGCGAAGACACCCGTGGCCAGTGCGTCAAAAGAATCGGCTGCTGTGGACAAGACACATTCTGATGAAGATACCAATGGCGCAGTTGGCAACAAGCGACGCGGTATACGCTTGAAGCAGGATTTGGACTAAGCTGGTAATAACAGGATCAATAATCAAGCAGCGCTATAAACACAGGAGCAGACAATGAAGAGTGGATGTAAATTTGTTAGTGGCCCGGTTGTACTATCGCTGCTGTTGTTGACGGCCCCTGTGCATGCTCAAGAAACCGAATTTACCTACACCGACGACTGGGCGGTTGTATCAGCACCTCCACCACCGGGGCCTTATCGCGCAGTCAATATTGATCCCCGTGTGCCGGGAGTGGATGCCATACCGCCACTACCTATGGACGCGGTCACAACATCGCCTGGCGAAAATCGCATCCCGGCTGAAGCCATGGCAAACGCGCCAGCAGCCGGAATACCGGTGACTCGTCAACCCGCTGATACACCGGCTTCAGCACTGGGCACCCAGCGGACAGCACAACCCGAAATATCCGGGCACACGCAACGCGTCACACCTTCTCCGCCTGGCTACTACTATCCTGCACCATCACGGTATCCGGCGCAGTCGCATGCTGTTCCACCCGTCGCACCGCCAGCCGCTTACCCCGGTTACAGGAATCAGCCAGCCTACGGTTATTATGGTTCTCCGGCATATCGTCAGGGACAGCAACAGGTACCGCCACCACCCGTGTATGATTCCATGAGGAGGAATCAGTACCCCGTTGGAAAAGGGACACCTTGAGGTGGAGCATTTCCATAAGACAATCAACCGATATGATTCAACACTCAGTATCATTTAAAACGACATGGATATTGAGATTGCTATTATTGATTTCAGTCACCTTAATCAGTGCCTGTGAAAATGAAGAAAATATTAGACCGCAAACACCGTCTGAACCAGCAGAAGAGCCATTGCCTGTCAGGGAATGGTATCCCGCGCCTAAACACCGGCAGCGGCCAACGGCTTACGCGCCTGCCCAGGCAACTCAGTTACAACCTGTAATGGCGCCATCAGCTAACCCAGGGAGCAGTGTTCAACAGCCGTGGGGCAGTGCGCCACAGGGCGTGTACCCGGCGCAAACGCCGGTGTATCAATATCAGCAGCCCCCGGTATGGCCAGGCCAACAACCCGGGGCCACGTACCAACAACCAATTGCCCCTCAGTACCCGTATCAGTATCAGTATACCCCGCGTCCCTGGGGCAGCCCGACACAGCCCAACAGTAACCAAAACTCCAATATACCGACCGAGGCCTGGCCACAAGGAGGCTATGCAGCACCGTGGAGCGTGCCGCCAACGGGCGGCAATGTGAGTGGGGCACCCGCAGGACAACAGGGCCAGGTACCACCGGGAACAGTCTATTATGATACTCATTGGTAGCGTTGATAGCGCCTCCGGGGTAGGGGTGACTTCGATATAAGCTGCAGTGCTCTGGCGCTCGCTAATGATTATAGATATGGTTCACTACAACCATATGACCCTGGTCAGGGTCGACAGGACATTGGATTGATACCGGAATACCGGTATTCTGATGTGGTCAGTAATAGAGGCTCCTCGCAGTTACTGATCTTGGCAGTTTGGCGAGGATAGCGCTTGTGGTTCAGCTGCAAGTAAATTGTAAATAATGAGAGGTATTACAAGTATGAAAATGCTAACAAAAACTCTGTGTGTGGCCGCTATTGCCGGTCTTGCTGCACTCCCGATGACCTCCGCACATGCCTGGGGTGGTTGGGGCGACCGTGGCTATGGTGGCAATGACTGGGACGGCTGGGGTGATGGCTATGGCGACGGCGATTTCGACGGCGACTTCGGCTTCAACATGAGCGGCAGTGGTCGCGGCCGTGGCAGCGGTTATGGCCGTGGTTATGGACGTGGTTATAACGATTACTATGGCGGCCGTGGTTATGGTTACGGTCCCTATCGTGGCGGTCCGGGTTATGGCTACGGTGGCCCCGGTTATGGCTACGGTGGTCCGGCTCCATACGGCGCACCCTATGGGGCACCACCTGCAGCACCTGCAGCACCCGCTGCTGCTCAGTAAGCAGGCTTGATCGTAAACGGGCCCGGCGCAGCAATGCGCTGAGCTCGTTTTACGTTTTTAAATGACTAACAGGTAAAGTCCAGGCAATGATTACTGTTATCGCTAACCTCAAGGGTGGTTCCGGGAAGAGTACCGTCGCATTCAATCTTGCTGTGTGGCTGGAAATTAACGGTCATCACGTGGTTGGCTATGACCTGGACCCGCAATGTACCTTCAGCGATCTCGGGATGTTGCGCAAGGAGATCGGTAACAAACCGGATCTGGAGATTCATCCGGTACGCGCAGTATTGAAAGAGCAGCTCCTTTCACATGATGATGCTGAGGTCATTATCGATGTGGGTGCAGCCAACATGGCTGCCATGAAGGAAGCCATGACGGCGGCAGACCGGATTCTCATCCCGGTTCCGCCAAGCCAGGCGGATGTGTGGGCAACGCAACGTTTCCTGCACCTCATTGGCCCGGACCTTGAAGCAATCAAGATTAACGGCCATCAGAAAACACTGGCGTTTGTTAACCGCGCCGACACCAACAAATCCATCCGTGAAACACATGAAACCGAGGCTGCATTAAAAATGTTACCCGGTATTGATGAAGTTTTGCCTTACAGGTTAAGAATGAGAACCAGTTTTCGTCGTTCACTCAGCGAGGGTCTGACAGTATTTGAAATGTGGCCCCGTGGCAAAGCGGCAGATGAGCTTCGCACACTGGCCAGAGCGCTTTATCCTGATGTTGTCAATCATTGATCTATCAAGGCTCAAGGAGCAGGCATGATGAACCTTCTTGCACGCATTCTCAGCCACGGTTTTGCATTTGCCGTCGTTGCGTTAATCATTCTCGTTTTAATGTACCGTGGAGAATTCCAGGTATGGGAATTACCCGAGTCTCTCGCTATCAAGGGGCTGCCCGGTACTGCGGAACA
>Ga0316194_10001712_pt1 | contig 15204 bp, 13 predicted proteins | sample CroRivsedime1_MG_FD_204936 | JGI IMG/M metagenome (GOLD analysis project Ga0316194, IMG submission 204936) | Coastal sediment microbial communities from Maine, United States - Cross River sediment 1 | ecosystem: Environmental > Aquatic > Marine > Coastal > Sediment | place: USA: Maine...
GGCCGGTGTGTGCGTGCATGCCTGTGCCGGTGATATTGCCGCAAGGGGCGGTGAACGTGGCCTGATGGCGCGCGATATCATTGCCGCATTGCGCGCAGTTCTGAATGGTTCCGCGGACGCGTCATGAAGTGTCAACTGGCCGACGCAGCCGCCACGGAACAGCTGGGTGCTCGACTGGCGGACTCGGTCACGCCGGCAGTGGTGCATTTAATGGGTGACCTTGGCGCCGGCAAGACAACACTGGCGCGTGGTTTTATTCATGCGCTCGGTTATACCGGCAAGGTCAGAAGCCCGACCTATACGCTGGTTGAACCGTATGCATGCGAACGCTGCCCGGTATTCCATCTGGACCTGTATCGCCTTGCGGATGCGGAAGAACTGGAATGGCTGGGTTTGCGTGACATGCTGGCAGAGCCGGCGCTGCTATTGGTTGAATGGCCGGAGCGGGGTAACGGCGTCTTGCCGCCTGCAGATCTGACTATTTATATGCAATATTCCGGTGAGGGTCGCGAGGCACGACTGGTACCCGCCAGCGAGGCAGGAAAACAGCTGCTCAAGGGGCTTGAGAGTGCCTGATTGTAGCGATTAGGTGTGTCATCTCGATTAGTGTTCATGTTTTGACGCTATCCCGAAGAGTTTAAACAGTATTTGTTGCATTCGCCCCCGGGTTATGGATAGAATCCCCTGAAATGACTATGGGATCATACTCACAACGTCACGTGAAAAGACTGCTAACAGGACTGTTTCTCTGGCTGGCCGTTCAAGCCACAGTCTTTGCCGGGGCTGTTGATTTTCAAGGTGTTAGGCTATGGGCCGCACCTGATCATACCCGCGTGGTGTTCGATACCAGCGGTTCCGCAACCCATAATATCTTTTCCCTGAAGAATCCGGATCGGCTTGTCATCGACGTGACGTCTGCGCGTGTTGCAAAGTCCCTGGATACAAAGCAGGTCTCCGGCGGCATCGTTAAAGGGGTACGCGCGGCGCAGAAAAAGAAGGACACGCTGCGCATCGTGCTCGATCTGAAGCAAGCCGCCAGGCCGCAGACGCTTAGCCTGAAACCCAATGACCAGTATGGACACCGACTGGTGATTGATCTCTATGACGCCGATGGGACGGGTAACAAAACGGTCTCCAGGACTGCCAGTCAAACCGTCAGCCAGACTGCCAGGCCGGTACAGGTAAAGGCTGCCGCCCCCACGGCTGCCCGCGACCTGGTGATTGCCATTGACGCCGGGCACGGCGGTGAAGACCCTGGTGCGATCGGGCGACGCGGCACACGTGAAAAGACGGTCGTTCTGGACATTGCCCGGCAGCTCGCCGAGCTGATCAGGAAAGAACCCGGTATGCGGCCGGTGTTAATCCGTGAAGGGGACTACTACATCGGGTTGCGTCAGCGCATGGACAAGGCGCGTAAGCACAATGCCGACCTGTTTATCTCCATCCATGCAGACGCCTTCCGCGACCATCGTGCGCGTGGTTCATCCGTGTTCGTGCTGTCGCGACGCGGGGCCTCCTCGGAAATGGCCCGCTGGATCGCCGCCAAGGAAAATGCCGCCGATCTCGCCGGTGGTGTCAGTCTCGATGACAAGGATGATGTGCTCGCCAGCGTGTTGCTGGATCTGTCGCAGTCGGCATCCATAGCCGCCAGTCACGAGGTTGCCTCGAACATGCTGGGTGAGTTGAAGCGGCTTGGAAAAACGCACAAGTCCGATGTGCAGCGGGCCGGTTTCGTGGTATTGAAATCACCGGATATCCCCTCAATTCTGGTCGAGACCGCTTTTATCTCCAATCCTGACGAAGAGAACAAACTGCGCAGCAAGCAGCACCAGGCGAAGCTGGCGCGGGCCATGCTGAGTGGTGTTCGTGACTATTTTGACAACCACCCGCCGCCGGGCACGTTGCGAGTGGCTCGCAAACACACCATCAAGCGCGGTGATACGCTCAGTGACATCGCCGCGGCCTACCAGGTGAGCCTGAATAGCCTGCGTGGTTTTAACAGCCTCAAGTCCGATACTCTGCGAGTCGGCGATACCTTGCGTATTCCACCGCTCCGCGGTAGCTAGCCAAATCCCCGAACAGTTCGTCCTGGCCTCCGCTATTGAGTCAGGGAGCCTGCATGTCACCGATTGGGCTGCGCAGCAGTCTTCCTGCTTCTCTGCAGGGCGTCCTGGCGGTATCATGAGCAAATCCAGTCCTTACCCGAATGGTGCTTGCTTAAGCTGTGTCATCAAAATAAACGTACAATCGGCCACGGAAACACACGGAATTACACGGAAGAAAAAATTGCCTTAACGGATACTTCCGTGTCCTTCCGTGTGTTTCCGTGGCAGGATTCTTTAAAGTCGCGGCCATTTCAGTCCTTGCCCCTTTTATCTATGTCCATTCAGATTCTTCCTTCACAACTCGTCAACCAGATCGCTGCCGGTGAGGTGATTGAGCGACCCGCATCCGTGGTCAAGGAACTGCTGGAGAACAGCATCGATGCCGGCGCGCAGAGCATCGAGGTGGATATCGAGCAGGGCGGCAAGCAGCGCATTCGTGTGCGTGACGACGGCATTGGTATCCAGCAGGACGAGTTATCACTGGCACTGTCACGGCATGCGACCAGCAAGATCGCCTCCCTGGAGGACCTTGAACAGATCAGCAGCCTAGGTTTCCGTGGCGAGGCGCTGCCGAGCATTGCATCGGTGTCCCGCCTGCAGCTCAGTTCGCGCACCGCGTCGGTCGACAGCGGCTGGAGTGTGCAGGGTGATGGCTCCGATCAGTTGCTGAAGACGATGCCGATTGCGCACACCCCCGGGACCACGGTTGATGTAAAAGACCTGTTTTTTAATACCCCGGCACGCCGCAAATTCATGCGTACAGAGACGACCGAGTTCAAGTACATAGAGAACGTGGTGCGCCGTATCGCCCTGAGTTGTTTTCCGGTTGCCTTCAAGCTGCAACATAATCAACGACCCGTGTTTCATCTCCAGGGTGCCGTGAGTCAAGATCAACATGAGCGGCGTGTTGCGGATTTGTGTGGCAAGGCCTTTATGGAGCAGGCTATCCATATCAATCACACGGCTGCCGGGCTGTCCCTGCATGGCTGGGTGGCGCAACCGACCTTCTCGCGCAGCCAGGCCGATTTGCAGTTTTTCTATGTCAATAATCGCATGGTGCGCGACAAACTGGTGACGCACGCCGTACGGCAGGCCTACCAGGACGTGTTGTTTCACGGCCGTCACCCCGCCTATGTGCTGTTTCTCGAAATCGATCCGGCCTCGGTGGATGTCAATGCGCACCCAACCAAGCATGAGGTGCGTTTTCGTGACGGCCGCCTGGTGCATGATTACCTGTTCAGGACGATACACGAGGCACTGGCACAACTGCGCCCGGGTACTGCACAGGTGGCACCACAGCCGGCGCGGTCGCTGGACTCGTTACGGCTGACCACCGCAACGGGCAGTGTGCCGACACAGGGCCGGATGTCGCTGGGTGTGCAGGAGCAACTGTCACGCTATGCAGCTTTGCATCCACAACCGCTTGCGGAAGCAAGCACCACACCAGATACGGCCACCACGACGGCCTTGGCGGACGAGCATCCGCTGGGTTTTGCGCTGGCGCAGCTGCACGGTGTCTACATTCTTGCCCAGAACAGCGCCGGGCTGGTGCTGGTGGATATGCACGCCGCGCATGAACGCATTACCTATGAAGGGCTGAAAACCGCGGAGCAGGGCGAGGGTATTCGCACGCAACCGTTGCTGGTGCCAATCAGTCTTGATGTCAGCCAGCGAGAGGCCGATGTCTGTGAGCGGCGTCAGGACTGGTTTGCGACACTGGGTTTCGAGATTGATCGCCTGGGTCCCGAGCGGGTGATGGTGCGACAGGTGCCGGCACTGTTGCGCGAGGCGGACATTGCGGCACTGGTGCGTGACGTGTTATCTGACCTGCTGGAGCATGGCAGTAGTCAGCGGATACAGGACTCTGTCAACGAATTGCTGTCAACCATGGCCTGTCACGGCTCGGTACGCGCCAATCGCCGCCTCACGATTGACGAGATGAATGCCTTGTTGCGCGAAATGGAAATCACCGAGCGCAGTGGTCAATGCAATCACGGTCGCCCGACCTGGGTGCAGGTCGGCCTCGATGAGCTGGACAAGCTGTTCCAGCGGGGCAGGTAGCAACAGCTGAGATGATATGAAAGTGGCTAAAACCTGTTCAAGGGTGCAATCCGCTCCTGCGCTCGTTTCTTTTGCTGTAGGAGCGCTTCGCAAGCGCGATTACAGATGCCGAGCCTATTCGCGGATACGATCCGCTCCTACGGTTGTCAATTGACTTGTGGCGGTAAACCTTCCACCGGCCATCTTCCTCATGGGCCCGACGGCGTCCGGCAAGACCTCGTTGGCGGTCGAACTGGTAAAGCGCTACCCAATGGAGATCATCAGTGTCGATTCCGCGCTGGTGTACCGTGGTATGAATATCGGCACGGCAAAGCCAGGGGCAGAGTTGCTCGCTGTTGCACCGCACCGCCTGATCGATATCCGTGACCCCTCGGTGCCGTATTCGGCCGCGGAATTTCGCGAGGATGCGCTAGTTGCGATGGCCGAGATTACCGCCCGGGGCCGCATACCCCTGCTGGTCGGTGGTACCTTTCTATATTTTCGGGCATTGCAGCAGGGTCTGTCCGAGATGCCGGCCGCCGACCGGAAAATCCGCGCCCGTCTGGAAGCGGAGGCGCAGCGCGATGGCTGGGAGGCCTTGCATGCGCGTCTGGCTGCCGTCGACCCGGGATCGGCGGCGAGAATAAAACCGACCGATTCGCAGCGTATTCAGCGGGCACTGGAGGTCTATGCGCTCAGCGGCCAGCCGATGAGTGCCTTTCATGCGCAACAAACGGCCGCGGATCTGCCTTACCGGTTACTGAAGCTGGCGCTGATCCCCGCTGACAGGTCGTTGCTGCATGACCGGATCGACGCACGATTACGGCAGATGCTGGTGGAAGGGCTGGTGGTGGAAGTCAGAAAACTGTTCGATCGTGGTGATTTAAACGCTGAACTTCCGGCCATGCGGGCGGTCGGTTACCGGCAGGTGTGGCGTTTCCTCAGTGGCCAGCTGGCGTATGAGGCCATGGTCGAACAGGCGATTATCGCGACTCGCCAGTATGCCAAGCGCCAGTTGACCTGGTTGCGCGGTGAGCCCGGCCTGGATTGCTTTGCCGCCGAGGACAGTGAAGTGCAGGGCCGGGTCTGCCAGAGAATCGACGAATGGCTCGCTGAAAAATGGCCAGGACAATAAAATAAGTCTGTGATTGTGCTAAAAATTTAGTATCATTTGGGCCGGCCCGTGAACGGATGTGTTGAAACGGAATTCAAAAATCACCATATAACTATGTACGGAACAAGAAAAAGGAGTCTACGACATGAATAGAGGACAATCTTTGCAGGACCCATTTCTGAATGCCTTGCGCAAAGAGCGAGTCCCGGTTTCGATTTATCTGGTCAATGGCATCAAGTTACAGGGCCAGATTGAATCTTTTGATCAGTTTGTGGTGCTTTTAAAGAATGCGGTCAGTCAGATGGTCTACAAACATGCGATCTCTACGGTGGTGCCGGCACGTAACGTCCGCATTCCGGGGGCGGATGACAGCCAGGATCAAAATCAGCCAGGGAATACCTGATTTGAATTTCCTGAGAACGGGGTGCCTGTTTGTTCGAACGCCCTGAGAGTGGTGAGCGGGCCGTTCTGGTTCATGTCAATTTTCCCGATGGCGCCGGTCAGGAGGATCTGCAGGAATTCACCGAGCTGGTCGCTTCAGCCGGGGCATCTACCGTTGCCACGGTCACCGGCATGCGCGCCTCACCGGACCCGCGATTGTTTATCGGCCGGGGCAAGGCGGAAGAAGTCCTTGCCGCTGTGCAGCATCACCATGCCGACCTGGTTATTTTCAATCATGCGCTTAGTCCTACCCAGGAAAGAAACCTTGAACGCCTGCTTTCCTGTCGCGTGCTTGCCCGTACCGGCCTGATCCTCGATATTTTTGCGCAACGCGCCCGCACCTTCGAAGGCAAACTGCAGGTCGAGCTGGCGCAGCTGCGGCATTTATCCACCCGTCTGATCCGTGGATGGACCCACCTCGAACGACAAAAGGGCGGTATCGGGCTGCGTGGACCCGGTGAGACCCAGCTGGAATCCGATCGGCGCCTGATCAATGCGCGTATCAAGATGATTAACCAGCGCCTCGACAAGGTAGGAAAGCAGCGTCACCAGGGCCGCCGTGCGCGACAACGCGCCGATGTACCCTCGGTCTCGCTGGTGGGTTATACCAATGCCGGTAAATCGACCCTGTTCAATACCCTGACGGGCGCGCACGCTTACGTCGCCGACCAGTTGTTTGCCACGCTGGACCCGACCCTGCGCCGTGTCGATGTGACGGGCGTCGGGCCGCTGGTGCTGGCTGACACGGTGGGTTTTATCCGCCACCTGCCACACGACCTGGTCGCGGCTTTTCGCGCCACGCTGGAGGAGACCCGCACGGCCGACCTGCTACTGCACGTGGTGGATGCGAATGATCGAGAAAAACATGCACATATTGACCAGGTGAATGAAGTACTGCTTGAAATCGGTGCGGCTGAAGTCCCGCAAATTCGGGTCTACAACAAGATCGATCTATCCGACAGCGAACCGCGCATTGAATATCTTGACGATGGGCGGGTGGACCGGGTGTGGGTCTCGGCATTGACCGGGGACGGTCTGGACCTGCTGGCAGAAGCCCTGAGGGCGCATTTTCACGGCGCACAGGTGCATGGCTGGCTGCATTTATCGCCGCAGGCAGGAGCTACCCGTTCCTCGTTGTATAATATCGGACAGGTCTTGTCGGAACATGTCGATGAGCAGGGCAGCTGGTGGCTTGAAATCTGTATGGCACAGAGAAATATTGACAAGATAATCCGTGAATCCGAGGGTGGTTGCGATTTTCACAAGGCAGATTCCGTGGATATTGTTGCGGGTACTGCGCAAGCTTCTTAAACTAACCCACTATCAAGGTACATGCCGTTGCCGGTATGCGCCTCATTTTGGTCTGAACTTGGAGTAATGTATGGCTTGGAATGAACCCGGCGGCGATAAAAAGGATCCGTGGGGCGGCGGTGGCAATGAGGGTCCGCCGGACCTCGATGAAATGGCGCGCAAGATGCGCGAGCGGATGAATAAATTCTTTGGCGGCAAGGGCGGCGGCTCCGCTGGAAAAGGTGGCGGCAGGCCATTGAGCCTGGGACTGGTGGCGATTGTTGCCGTGCTGGCCTGGGTATTATCGGGGATCTACATCATCGAGCCGGCTGAACGCGGCGTGGTGTTGCGTCTCGGTAAGTTTCACACCATTACCGGACCGGGCCCGCACTGGATCATGCGCGGACTCGAGACAGTCGACAAGGTTGACGTCGATAACCTGCGTACCGTCAGTCACCGCGCCAAGATGCTCACCCGGGATGAAAATATCGTCCAGGTCGAGGTGGCCGTGCAATACCAGGTACGCGATGCGCAGGAATACCTGTTTCAGGTGCGCGACCCGGATTACACACTGCAGGAAGCCACGGAAAGCGCGCTGCGTGAAGTCATCGGCGGTATTTCCATGGACGAGTTTCTCAGCGGCGGGCGTGGCGCTATCGTCAAGCAGACCAAGGAACTGACGCAGGCCATCCTGGACAAGTACAAGGCCGGCCTGATCCTGACCAGTGTTAACCTGCAGGATCCACAGCCGCCGGAAGAAGTGCAGGGCGCCTTTGAGGATGCCATCAAGGCACAGGAAGATGAGGTACGCTACAAGAACCAGGCGCAGGCCTATGCGCTCGATATCCTGCCGAAGGCACGTGGTGACGCAGCGCGCCTGCGCGAGGCGGCCATGGGCTACCGTGAGAAGGTGGTAGCCAACGCGGAAGGTGAGGCGAGTCGCTTCACACAAACGCGCGCCGAGTATGAAAAAGCGCCGGAAATTACTCGCAAACGCATGTACCTCGAGACTATGGAATACGTGCTCGCCAATACCAGCAAGGTGCTAATGACTGTGAAAGACGGCAACAATCTGATGTATATCCCACTGGACAAGCTGATGGATAACAGGGGCAGGGCTACCACTGCACCGGCTGAGGAGGTGCAGATCAATGCCACACCGACTTCGCCCGTTGAAGGATCGCGCGGACGCACATCCTCCCGCGATGGAGGTACCCGCTAATGATGAAAAATTTCCTGTTTGTACTGCTTGGTGCGGCGCTGCTGGTTGCCATGAGTTCGCTGTTTATTGTTGATGAGCGCCAACTCGCCATCAAGTTCCAACTCGGTGAGATCGTAGAGTCCGATTACAAGCCGGGTCTGCATATCAAGGCCCCCTGGCCGATCAATAATGTCCGTAAATTCGACAAGCGTGTGCTGACACTGGACACGCGCCCGGAACGTTTCCTTACCGGCGAGAAAAAGAATGTTTCGGTCGATTTTTTCGTCAAGTGGCGCATCAAGGATCCGGCGAAATATTACACCTCGTTTATGGGTGATGAACGCCAGGCCGGCCTGCGTCTGTTGCAGATTGTGAATAACGGCCTGCAGCTTGAATTTGACCAGCGCACCATCAAGCAGGTGGTGTCAGATGATCGCTCGATAATGATGACTGACCTGACGACCAAGGCCAGCGTTGAGGTGGCACCCTTCGGTATCGAGATCGTGGATGTCCGTATCAAGCAGATCGAGCTGCCGGATGAAGTCTTGAGCTCTGTCTACCAGCGTATGCGTGCAGAACGAGAGCGTATCGCCAAGGAACACCGTGCAGAGGGCCAGGAGGCCGCCAAGGGTATCCAGGCCATTGCCGACAGGGAGCGTACCGTCATTCTTGCCGAGGCGCGGCGTGATGCGGAAATCCTGCACGGTGAAGGTGATGCGCGTGCCACCGAGATTTATGCAAATGCCTACGGGGAAAACCAGGAATACTACGAGTTTTACCGCAGCATGACGGCCTATCGGGAGGCGCTCGCAAATTCACAGGATGTACTGGTGCTGGAACCTGATAGCGAGTTCTTCAAGTACTTCAGCGATTATTCCGTCAAGTGACGGCGGCCGGGTCACGGTGCCCAACAGCTGCAGTCCCCGGGCTGATGCCCGGGGATATATGTGAGTGATGGACGTTATCTGGAATGATCTGCTGGCTGCCATTGCGTTACTGCTGGTGATCGAGGGCATGGTGCCGTTCCTGAACCCGCAGTCGCTGCGCAAAATGCTGGAGACGGTGTCGCAGCTGGATGACAGAACACTGCGCATTGTCGGCCTGGTCAGCATGATTTTCGGTGTCGTGCTGCTGACCATAGTGAGATAGCTGTGTATGGGGTACGGCACGTCGTAGGAGCGCTTCGCAAGCGCGATTGCAGGTGATGGAAAGATTTGCGGACGCGGTCTGCTCCGACAGGAATAAAACCGTTGTACCAGCCAATAAAATGAAAAATTGACATGAGTAGCAAAGACCAGTGGCTGCTGCCGGAAGGCATTGATGAAGTCCTGCCCAGGCAGGCACGGCGCATGGAGTGTGCGCGGCGCGAATTGCTGGACCTGTTTTCGCGCTGGGGTTACGACCTCATTATGCCGCCGTTTATCGAATACCTGGAATCCTTGCTGACCGGGACCGGCAATGACCTGGATTTGCAGACCTTCAAGGTGACCGATCAACTGACCGGACGCATGATGGGCGTGCGTGCTGACATGACACCGCAAGCTGCTCGCATCGATGCTCACCCTCTGCAGCGCAGCGAGCCGACACGGTTGTGCTACCTGGGTACAGTGTTGCATACGCGCGCTGACGGTTTCGGTGGATCGCGCAGCCTGCTGCAGGTGGGTGCCGAGCTGTTTGGACACGCCGGTGTCGAAAGTGATGTCGAAATAATCAGCCTGCTGCTGGAGTTGCTGCAGCTGATGTCGATTCCAGAACTGCATATCGACCTCGGTCATGTGGGAATCTTTCGCGGACTGGCCCGGGATGCCGATCTCTCCGAGCAGCAGGAAAACGAGCTGTTCGAAGCACTGCAGCGCAAGGCCGTCCCGGAAATTAATGACATGCTCAATAACTATGTTGCGGATGACGGGCAACGTCAGCGTCTTGCCGCACTGGCAAGTCTGAACGGTGATCGCAGTGTGCTCGATCGCGCCCGTGAGCAACTCACCGGCGCCAGTGAACCGGTACTCGCTGCACTGGAAAACCTCGCTGCAATTGCAGCGCTGATTGAAAAGCGGGCCGGCAGTGAAACGCTGTACTTTGACCTCGCTGAATTACGCGGGTACCGCTACCAGACCGGCCTGGTATTTGCCGTATTCGTGCCCGGCAGTGGACGCGAGATCGCTCGTGGCGGCCGTTATGATGCGATCGGCCAGGTGTTTGGAGGCTCGCGGCCGGCAACCGGCTTCAGTACTGACCTGAGAGAGTTGATGCAGTTGAGTCAGCGTGCGTTTGCTGACAGACGCGGTGCGGTGTTTGCACCTGCCGGTGAGGATGATGGCTTGCTGGCTGCGGTACAGGCCTTGCGACAGTCGGGTGAGCGGGTGGTGCGTCACTTGCCCGGACAGGTGGGTGATGCGGCCGCCATGAATTGTGACCGCCAGTTGATCAACGAGAACGGTCAATGGGTGGTTAAGCAGGCATGAGTGTATAAATATCGCACTGCAATATTAAAGTTAATAACTTGATTTTATATCCCCTTATCCTGTCCTTATCCCGAAGGGAGAAGGGATGCCCTGTTTACTGCCGGGTATGATTACAGACGAAGGCATGCATACCAGTTTCCAGATTAAAAAATATAGAGAGTATTCAAATGGGTAAAAACGTAGTTGTCATCGGTACCCAGTGGGGTGATGAGGGCAAGGGCAAGGTCGTTGACCTGCTGACTGACAGGGCATCCGCCGTGGTGCGTTTCCAGGGCGGCCATAATGCCGGTCACACGCTGGTGATAGACGGTAACACCACGGTGCTGCACCTGATTCCATCCGGCATTCTGCGTGACAATGTGGCATGCCTTATCGGTAACGGTGTGGTGCTGTCACCGTCGGCGCTGCTGGAAGAACTTGATATGCTGGACAAGGCCGGTGTGCCGGCACGCGAACGCCTGAAAATCAGTGAGTCCTGCCCGCTGATTCTTCCCTATCACATTGCCCTCGACCAGGCGCGGGAACGTGCGCGCGGCAGCAAGGCAATCGGTACCACCGGACGTGGTATCGGGCCCGCCTATGAAGACAAGGTGTCGCGTCGCGGCTTGCGACTCGGCGAGTTGCTGGACCCGGCGCATTTTGCCGAGCGCTTGCGCGAGGTGATGGAGTATCACAACCACGCCCTGCAGCACTATTTCAAGACCGACACGGTGGATTACCAGCAGGTGCTCGACGAGGCGCTGGCGCAGGGTGAACAGATTGCCCCGATGGTGACCGATATCCCCGGTCTGTTGCACAGCATGCGCCGCGAGGGCAAGGACATCATGTTTGAAGGGGCACAGGGTGCCTTGCTGGATATTGATCACGGTACCTATCCCTACGTGACCTCATCGACCACCACGGCCGGAGGTGCTGCCAGTGGTAGCGGTGTCGGCCCGCGTCACATTGATTACGTGCTGGGCATTGTCAAGGCCTACACTACCCGCGTCGGTGCCGGGCCATTCCCGACCGAGCTGTTTGAAGCGGTCGGCGATCATCTCGGTGAGAAGGGGCACGAGTTCGGTGCCACCACCGGCCGGCAGCGCCGCTGTGGCTGGCTGGACACGGTCGCGCTGAAACGCTCACTGGATATCAACAGCGTCACCGGCATGTGCATTACCAAGCTCGATGTGCTTGATGGGCTCGAGACCCTCAAAATCGCCGTTAGTTACAACCTCAATGGTCAGCGTATCGATAACCCGCCGGCCGGGGCTGACCTCATTGAGCAGTGTGAACCGGAATACATTGAAATGCCGGGCTGGTCGGAATCGACCTTTGGCATAAAAAGTTTCGACGATCTGCCTGTAGCCGCGAAGGCTTACCTCAAGAAGATCGAGGAACTCTGCGAAACCCCTATCGCCATCGTCTCAACCGGGCCGGATCGAGCCGAGACGATCGTTCTCAAGCATCCGTTTGAATAAAAAAAGGCCGGCCGCCCATTGATGACAGCCGGCCTTTGATATGGTGGTGCCGAGGAGAGGACTTGAACCTCCACGGGGTTACCCCCACTAGCTACCATGGCTAATTATGAACTTATCGAAGCTTGAAGCGCGACTGAAGCGGCTGGAGGCGGCGAGACCAACGAGGCCGAAGGTTGTCTGGGGCTGGGATCCTGAAAAACCTGATCCGTGCACGTTGTACATCTCATGGGGAGAGAGTGAGGGGCCTGCATCCGTGATGCCTGAACACGTACGCCAAGGGGGTGCCGAACCTGATGCTTCGCAACGTCGTGAAATCTACCGACGTCGGGAAAATGACAGCGGTTCCTGATGAACTTGAATCCGGTACACGATGATACCATGAACGGCGGGTAACCAGGGGCAGCATCAATACATGATTCCTGTCAAAACAAGGAATGGTTCTGCCACATATGGAGGTTGACTAAATGCGTACTTTCGAGCCGTTACCAGACCTTCCCGTACTCGCAAAAACGCCCTGGTGCAGTGTCCCTGTTAGGCAGAAACCGGCCACAACCAGTCATTCCCGGAATTACTGCGAAGGTCGCAGATTGCAGCAATAACCGTCCTTCCTGCCTTACTGTAGTGCTTGAAACCCCGCCATATAGACGGGGCCACCCTCTCCGTGCTTATGACACCTTGTTGGGGGACGCGTATCAACTGCGCACTCAAGCATCCTGTCGCGCCACTTCGAGCGGCAACTGTGTTTTCGCGATACGTTTTGTCAGCGTGTACATGTGACGTAGCTGCTCGATAAAGGTCATCATCAGGCGGACCCGCTGCAGGTACTTGGGGTCATCACTATGCAGGCGTTTGGCGTGGCGCTCAAAGAGCCGGTCGGCGAAGTCCCGGATGTCATCCTTTAGCAACAGCACATCTTGCGCCGCCCGCTGGTCGCTTTGACCCACAGCTTTGGTCACCAGCTCGACACCGCGCCGGACGGTTTCGAACAGGCCCCTGACCATCTCCTGGGTCTCCTGGGTGCTCGCCTCGTATTCGCCCTCCAGATAGGCCCTGGCCACGCCGATCATGTCAGTCTCGATCACATCGGCGATGCTCTCGATGTTCATCATGGCAGCCACCAGCGCCTGCTGTGTCGCGCCTTCTTCCTCGGTTAACATGCGCTGTCGTATTTGCCCGAGATAGGACATGATCGCGGCTTCGAGAATATCCACCTCGTCGTCACGCCGCGCGACTTCATCAAGCTGCTCCTTGTTCTTCTTCAAGAGTGCATCGCGAAGCGCCTCTATCATTCCCAGGGTGATGTGACCCGCCCGCTCGATCTCCCGCCGCGCGTTCTCCAGCGCGATCGATGGTGCTTCCAGCGCCGCTTCATCGAGAAACTCCGGTTCGATAATCACGCCTTTGGCCGGGGCACGCTCAGGTATTAGTCTCTCGGCCAGGCGCGCGAACCACGTGGTAAAGCCGATAAACAACAGCGTGTTGATCACATTGAACATGGTGTTGGCATTGGCGATCTGACGCGGCACCTCGGCCGCGAGCTTCGCCGTGCCTTCCAGTCCGGCCGCGGCCGGGGATATGTCTATCGCGATTTCGGCCAGAATGGTCAGGAATGGCAGCCATATCAATACGCCGGCGATATTGAAGGTAATGTGCACCACGGCGGCGCGCACCGCCTCAGTGGGCTTGCCCAGCGCGGCTAGCAAAGCGGTGACACAGGTGCCGATGTTGGCACCCAGCGCCAATGCGATCCCTGCCGGTAAGGCAAGCAACCCCTCGCTCGCCATCGCGATAGCAATCCCGACCGTCGCCGCGGATGACTGCACGAGACCGGTGAACACAGCTCCCGCCAGGATCCCGAACAGCGGGTTTTCCATGCTGGCGAGAATGTCCAGAAACGGTTCGTAGCTGCGCAGGGGCTTCATGCCTTCGCTCATCAACCCCATGCCGTAAAACACCAGCCCCAAGCCCATGATCATCATGCCGATATACTTTGGCCGGTCATTCTTGCTGGCAAAGGTCATGAAAAACCCGATCGCGACGGGGATCAGGGAATAGGCTGAGAGATTGAAGGCGAGGAGCTGCGCGGTCACGGTGCTGCCGATGTTTGCCCCCATGATCACGCCGACCGACTGTGCAAGTGTCATCACGCCAGCAGTCACGAAGCCGACCACGAGCACGGTGGTGACTGACGAGGAATTGAGCACTCCCGTGACAAATGCGCCGGTAATCGCTCCCATGAAGCGGTTAACCGTCAGCTTCTGCAAGACGGTACGAAGCGTGTTGCCCGCCGCCTTCTTGAGCCCCTCGGAGAGGACGTCCAGCCCCGCGAGAAAGATCGCCAGACCGCCAAATAGTCCCATACCGAGCTGCAACCAATCCACCTCTTGGGCTTCGGCAGAGCCTGGCTGGGCAAAGGCCGTGGAGAAGACCACGAACCCGGTTGCCAGCAACAAGTAAGGGAGGGCCCGAGAAGCTGTCATTGTCATGATTCGATCTCCAATAAGCGTTGTGAGGTGACTCCCCAAGAGTCGCGATCCGGCACCGATATGAGGCTAACAGACTCGAGTCCGCCGAGTGCACCACCCCGGCAAGAATCGTAGGATTCACATGGCATCGCGAAGCTTTTCAAAGTGCTTGTCTGCACCGGGCATGGACTCTAGCAATGTCGTCACACAAAGAACTTCATAATCAGGTCAGCATGATGATTTATAGGCTAAGCCTGCATTCTGGCTGCTATTTAAATATGACATCGCTATCTTACATTGCCTAATGTGTTAAACAAGCACTCGCATAGAAAACACAAACGGAGTGGGTGGATGACAGCCGATTGCACATAAATCTGAACGTCCTAGTTCAGGACATTGTTGCCGTTAAGGGTTTTGGACTGAATGGCAAGAGTGGGTCGGTAACGGTCCTACACTATCCGCTAATATAAGAAACGGCTAAAGGTCCGGAGTCAGGTGGTTACTTTCCGTTCCAGGCGCGACACTCCCTCGGACATCTGAACGAAGCACCGAACACGAGAGTTGACGGTTGCTGTTGGCTGACGGAGACCTACCACTGGCCGCTAGTCCTGAGCGCTGGCCCT
>Ga0316194_10001714_pt1 | contig 15195 bp, 9 predicted proteins | sample CroRivsedime1_MG_FD_204936 | JGI IMG/M metagenome (GOLD analysis project Ga0316194, IMG submission 204936) | Coastal sediment microbial communities from Maine, United States - Cross River sediment 1 | ecosystem: Environmental > Aquatic > Marine > Coastal > Sediment | place: USA: Maine...
CTTGTCGCAATAAAGTATCGCGAAACTCCTTGGAGGGTTTTGATGGGTATCGCAGTGCCTGACGTTGTTGTCTGGCAGCATAGCAGACTGCGCCGGGGTTGAGATCCAACAGATGGCCGATGAATTCATCAGGGTGTTGCGCTTCGATGCCGTATTGATTCAGAATGTTGCCGGGAAAGTCATCAAGATTGAAGGTGACAATTACAGCGGCCTGGCATCGTGTCGCAGCAGCCAAAACATGCCGATCGTCAGGGTCGGGAAGTTCCAGGCTAATAATGAGATCCTCGTAGTGAGTTACCAGGCAGTCGGGTACCGCCCGATCCATGAGCTGTCGAGTTCGCTCGAGCTGTTCGGCAGTGAGGTCTTTCCGGTTATTCAAGACACTTCGCATCCACTCTCCATGGATGTGGTCTGTCCAACGAGCTCGGAAAAGCTCCGTCATCGCCAACCGCAACAAGAAATCGCGAAGCGGTGCCGGATACAGTACGCAGGCGTCGTAAATCGCCGTGAAGTTCGCCATGCACTCAGTAGCCCATATCGAGTTTCTGAGCCTGTTCGGTTAATTCATCTAATGCGGCGGTTCGCTGTTGGCGGGATTGCTGGAGGTATGCCATCAAATCCCGGAAGAGCACCCGGCGTCGGGTGCCAACTTTACGAAAGGGGATTTCGCCCTGTTCCAGAAGTTTGACCAGGTAAGGCCGGGAGACGTTCAGAAAATCTGCTGCCTGCTGGGTGGTGAGTTCGGCGTGATGGGGTACAAGAGTGATTGCGTCGCCTTGGGCCATATGGGCCAGAATGTCGATTAACAAGCGCATGGCTGAAACGGGCACGGTGATATCTTGTTCACCGTCGATCAGACGGATACGAGCGGTTTCTCCCTGTCCCAGGCACGCGGCCAGTAATCGACTGCTTTGTGCAGCAAGTTGTACGTCTTGCTCGCTTGGGGCAATTGCATCGAGGGGTTTATTTGCGACAGTAGGCATATTCGTAATCCGCTGTGTTTTTTGCAAAGTAGTTCTGTAAATAATTAGGAATAGGCTATGAACGAAATTAACGCAATATTCGAAATGAACGAATTAAGGTATTTTGCCATAAAATTTGGATAACATAGTAGGAGGGGGTGGTCAGAGACATCACCTCAACTGTCCAATAGGTCGACCGCGCGTTGCGCTAGAGATCACCGACTTGATACTCCGCATGGCGAGGGAGAATTCGTCCTGGGTTACGACAGCATACAAGGCGCACTGACTAATATTGGTTACGTTGTGGCAGCGAACACGGTGAAGAATATCCTGAAAAGGCATGGCATAGAAAACCGGCACCGGAGCGGGAGAAACGCAACCACAGCTCATCTCCTGGCCTTTCCACCGACCTGTCAGTAGCCGATCACAGCCGGCTATTTGATGTTGGCGTACGGGGATAGCCGGTGGCTCAGTGTGCTGTAAATACTTCGCCTGAAGGATTTTAAATCGGGTAATTGACCGTGCTCTGACTGCTGTGTCAGCTCATAAGCCAGGCTACCTTCACAGTCATAATCAGCCGCAAATCGCAAAACGGCAAACTCCGGATACAGACAAGGGTTCACCTAGTGGATTACCGCGCCAGTCCCTCGACCCAACCGGGCTGATTGGTGTAGCCAGAAAGAAAGCTGCTTAACAGTCAAGGTTCTGGTGCTTCCGAGATAAGCACATGTTTTAGAGCTGAAGGTCTGCTTTTCACTTGTCAGCTGAACCGATCGATCCAACACATGCACTATACCTTTGCGGTAACCTGCTTGCTGTGAGTCGCCAGGTTACTTGCTTCATTATCTCAATGAAATACCGGCCGCCCAAACTGGAAATCAGGATTTTTCCGGACTTGTTCCATCGATTAATTCCTGTCCCACAGGATCGAGTGTACCGTCCAGTTCAGCTTCGGTTCCTCGTTCGCTGTAGAATGCATCGATAACACTCTTTTTCCAGTAAGGATGCACATACGTGAACCCCTTTATTGTCATGAATAGTGGTGTTGTTGAATTTGCCGGATTCTTGTCCAAATAACGAAGCTCGTAAGTGACCGCCCATTCACCGTTCAACTCGGTCAATGTGCTGGTGAAAGACAGCTTCTGAAAACGCGAGTCATGCTCCCGCAACCTGGTGTCAACGAATTTCTTGAAGTCTTGTTTTGTCGCGAAATCCTCAGGAACACCGCGAAGTTGGACCGTTGCATTAAAGGAATGGGTTGGAGAAAGCGGTACAAAATAAAAGCTGGCAACATGCGGCTTCTGATTATCAGAATACAGCTGCCAGCGATTGTCGGTCGGCTTCTGTATTGAAAAACCCCTGAACTTCAGTACATAGTCCATCTCCGAGACCGGAATGCCTGTTGCTCCGGCAGGCATCGCTGCATCCTTCGCCACGACCTGAGTGCCTGTTGCTCCGGCAGGCATCGCTGTGAATTCATCCAGGTACGCAAAGTTTGGACCCAGAAAACCATTCTGTGTAGTATGCACGTCGCCCGAGTGCCTTGCTGACAGATCAAACGCCTCTCCTTTGTCATACATAAGACCCTGCATGAGATTAACACCTGCTGCATAGGTAATATCATGTAGCACGCAGCTGTCTCCTCCGAAGTTGTCAGAAATACACATATTATCGGCGATAATGGTATAGGTGACACCTGGCTGCAGCACGACTTCCGGAATCTGTACCCACCGTGTCCTTTCAATCAGCGGAGCATTGGTTCCTGCGTAGATAGATGCGCCAGTAATTAGCGGACCCGCTATATCGTATATTGTTATGTTATGGCCCAATGCCAGTCCATGGCGGCTCGACAAGTGTTCATAGGCCCCGCTGTCATACATTCCCAGCGCATTTATTGTAAGCGCACTGTCCACTGTAAAATCCCATCCAGCCACTCCGGGAGTCTGCCAGATTGTGTCGCCACGATTCCGGATAGTGGTAGCAGCCACTGTCGATGCAGATGATGCAGTTGATTGCAGTATCAAGCGGCATTGGTGGCGGGACCAACCCCAGGCCGCTTGCTGCTCCGCGTCTCGCAGGCAACCGAGGTTCCAGATGCCTTGGTAGATCCTGCCATTGATCCGGGCCTTGCCTTCGCCATCGGGATAGTCGTCGCACCACTCGCCGTCATACCAATTGCCGTTTGCCAGAGTCATTTTCCCGCGGCCGTTTTTTTTACCATCAACCCATTCTCCTTCGTAGCGATCACCGTTTGACCATACCGTGGTACCGGGGCCGGTAATTCCATCATCAACACTGCTTATGAAATTAACAATGTCATTTCTGGCGCTGGAATTGTAATTAATAATCAGCTTCAGTTTGCCGGTAAAAAGCCAAACATCTGAAGCAGGTGGTGAATATACTTCTCTGGATTCTCGAAACGCTTTAATCAGTTCTTTTTTCCCTTGCTGTGAAATAACAACAGATTTAGCTATCTTGTTTTTAAGCCATATAATCCTGCCGGATTCACTAATAATATAATAACCATAAAAAAACACACCTCTTCCAACACCAACCAGGGGCCCGACAATTAACCCTGCCGTGGTTTTACCCGATATCAATTTGTTTATTCCTGGTATGTCCTTAACCTTGAGAAAAAGCGGAGTGCCAAATGAAAGAGTTGATGATTCTTCTATCGACTGTTCCGAAATAATTACAGGGTATTTTTGCCATACCGGCAGAACCAGAATACGTTCGTTATCATTCTTAAAAAGGCCTGACAGGGGATATTTGTCTATTGGGGGAGCGCTGGATTCCTTGACCAGAGGAATACAGGAAACACAAGAAAGGAGCATTAAAACAACCACTGACACAGGCACTATCATGCCAGGCAATCTTGTCATTGGCCGCTCTCCGCTCATATCCATTACACCTTTAACAGACCAGTGAGGATGCATCATTGATGTGAATCAAGATTTTTGGTTAATGTCCGAAATTACCGGCATTGTTGCTGCTCAGTATTTTTGTATAAATGACCGGAATGGATCCTAGGTGGCCAATCAAAGGCACGTCCAATGGCGTTTAAGGATTCCCCGCGTTGCCAGCGATCCCACATCTCAGCCTTCTGGGCAGCGGTATAGTTGATTCGTGTTCTAAGACCATATTCCAACACCTCCATTTTTACGTAAAGATTATAGTGTTGCATCGATCAGTTGAGCTGACATCTTATTTCCAGCCATTAAGCAACAGCAAGTGGAAGTAGGCCCCTAGTCAGTTCGCTGCCCATGCCTTTGCCTGTCTTCAGTGACAATGTAAATTGGCGCTGACTTCTGACCATTAATGTCGGCTGTAAACGCCCGTACGATCGCTGCGGTGGTAGTCCATGCAAATTCTTTTCTAATGCCTTCATGGGTACTATATCCGCTGCGCTTGAAGAATCGGTCCGCGATATAGTCGACTTTGCCGTTTGCAATCCATTCCAGGTCGCCAGTCGCCCTGTTGATCAGCTTCACTCCAAAGTCAGTGCCCACGATTGCCTCGTGTCCGTCGCTGTGGGTGCGATAAAGCGGATCGAGGTCTATATACATCGTGGCATCTGGCACGAATGCATCGATTTCGTTTGCGTACTTCGCGAGGGCATCTGACTCCCTGGGTGCAACCTTGACGATCGCGTCCACGCCATTCGATTCGAATGCAGATGCAAGGCTGTGCTTGAACGAGTGCATGAAAACATATTTCAGTCGTTCCTGGAGTCTGGCAAGTACGAAAATCCGCTCCACCTTCCTGTCAGAGGCACTGACTTTACGCGAAGTAATCGAATATTCTTTCTGTTTTGTAGAATGCTGATCTTCTGGTTTATTAATCTGCCGGAGCAACGCGGTCACGCCGACCCTTGTTGCTTTTTCTATCATTTTCAAACGCGAGGCTTCTGATGAGTCCCCGGCACCCAGGTTGGCCTCGGCAAGCAGCTTGTGATGGGTATTGAGCAGGAATGAGAAGGCGTTTTCTCCGTGCTGGTCGAAGATATAGCAATGAATGCCGCCCACTCCCTGGGCCACAAGGAATTCCATCACCAGGCTGTATCCCTCATCGGATTTCCGGTCCTTCAGTTGCCTTGCAATGGCGTGCATGTCGCTCTGAAAAATATCCCACTGAATATTACTCACCTGTTCCCCGGGTGCGAGTGTGCCGGGTTGCGCCAGCGCGGTTGTTATACGTTCCTTATTCAGCATGGAAACAATCTGTTGCTGTGATTGTAGTGAGTAGGAAGTGCCTTCAAATGTGCGCACAATGGAGGGATAGACCGCGGTCCTGGCAGTCTTCAGCGCATTGAGAAATGTGGTGGCATTTTCACTGTGCGGGCGAAAAGCCGGGGCGCTTGTGATTTGCTCTGCCTGATTTGTACAGCCGTTAAGTAAAAACAGGGCCAGGCATACAGCTGCTGCCATATGGCTTTGGACTTCTCTCATGATGCTTCCTCCACTTTTTTTACCTCGCACTCGCCTGGTGGGATCGATCGAGTGGCTGTTCCTGCCAATAACCCAATCCGATGCCAGTATTATGAAGCTGGTCAGCACAATGTGGAGATGGTCGGTCACGTTGAAGTGGACAACTTCACGACGATCATGTCTGAGCACGATAAAGACATACAAGATTCGGAATGTAGCCGCAGGCACCGTGAAGAAGTCAATTGATACCAGATCTTTGACATGATTGTTCAGGAAGGTTCGCCACGTTTGCGATGGCGGCTTAGGGTGATGGATCATGTACTTTGAGACGGTCGCCTGTGAGACGTGGATGCCTAGCAGTTGAAGTTTGCCGTGAATCCGTGGTGCACCCCAGCCAATATCGTCCCGTGACATCGTCCGGATGAGTTAGCGCATCTCGAGTGTGATGGGGGACGCACGCCCTGTCGGTAACGGGACTTCCACGTCCAGTACAGGCGAAAGTCCTTGCGGAGCCAGCGCATCAGGGTATCCGGTTTGAATACCCGCAGTGTCTGCAGGCAACCCGGCCACAGGCGGTACAGCCAGACCCGGAACAGCCGTTGACCCCAGTGAAATCGGAGTCGCTTGCGTGGTGTTTGGCTTACCATGGCAAGCTGTTGCCGAAGCGCCAGAATTTCGAGGTGCAAGAGGGCGCGGCTTCGGAACAGTCCAATCAGGGTGTACAGGAGGGGGAGGGCGAGAGTTCTCATGTCCGGGCCGTACCACAGCCATGGTAAAAATCTCAACGGAGTCAATAGATACGATGTTTTTGGTGGCAACAGCCAGGTACGCGCCGTACCGCGATGGCCGCACGGACGTCATCTTCTAACCGCGGACGGTGGCACGACTAGTAGATTGAGTACGGTTTCGGTGTCGATCCCCCGCAACAGTACCTGATCGAATTCCCTGGCAGGCCACCTGCATACTCCAGTCAATCCCGGCAGGCCGGGTCGAATGGGCAGAAGGTTGGGTGACGGCACCTGTAACGCCACCGAATATTCTTCCTACCGATCGATCAGGTCAGGTTCTCCAGTCGCTGGTGTTTATGGTTGTTCAGTAAATGTTATGGATACATTCATGCCTTCTTGCACTGTCACAGTGCAGGAAGACTCCATACCTACACATGCGCCCCCCCATTCAACGATTGCCTGTTCCGGATCTGGTGTTGCAATCAATGTGACGCTGGTTGATGCAGGAAACGTTGCAGTGCACTCACCTGGACAGTCGATACCTTCCGGCGAACTGCTGACGGTTCCACCACCGATAGCCTCTACCTGGATAGTGACGTCAGGTTCTGCCGAAAAAACATGACTCGATGCTACCGCAATGATTCCCGCGGCAATGGTAAGAAATTTTTTCATGAGTGGTCTCTCCGTCAATTCATTCTTGTCAGGTTAGGCGTTTCTGACATTATTGGCTGATTATGTCGTCTCGCGCCTGATTCTTGTCGATCTGTCAGTAATCCCTGATAAACATTCATCACAGACCCTGTCACACAGCCGAGGTTTAAACTATAGCACACGAAGCGGAAACTCTTATACGGTTAGTGGCTGGGGTGGAGGCAGGTGAGGTGGCGCTGATTATGGAGAAGCGGCGAGAGGGTTAGAGGCCGTGGCTTCTGAACTATTTGTGCCAGGTGGCCCGAGACTCCCCAGTTCCGCTGAAAAATGCCGAATGAGAATGATCATCAGTTGATTTACTAACTGACAGTTCTCGTTCCCCTGCGGGCCTCTAGTTCCACTCGGATTTCGTGGGCTTTTTGTTCCGAAACGTCGTAGCGCCTCATGACGGCCATGGCGAGTAGCGTTCCGGTTATGGGGACAATAATATAGGCAAGTCTGAGACCGACCAGGGCTTCAGGGGTTTGTACGGCGATGCTCTGGTCGAATCCAACCAGCTTGAGTATCAGGCCGCTCATCAAACCTGCAATTGCAAAGCCGAATTTCACCATCCACCAGTAGATCGCTGCAAAACTACCTTCACGGCGCGATCCGGTATTGAGTTCATCCAGGTCGCAAACATCCGCTGTCATGGACATCATCAGCGTGAATAAACCGCCGATACCGAAGGCAAACAACGGCAGTGGAATAAACATCATCCAGGGGTTTTCAGGCTGGAAACACCACCAGAACAGGGCATAACCGACGATAGAAACCGACTGGGACAGAAGAAATGTATTTTTCTTGCCGATTTTCTGTGAAATGTACGTGACAACCGGAATGACCAGAAAGCAAGTCGACAGTGCACTGAGCGTACCGAACCAGGCAGGCCATGTACCTGCAACACCGGGGTCTCCCTGGTTCATATGGTAGACAATTATGAACCAGGAAAATCCCGCTACGGTGTTGAAGGCATTGAAAACAAAAAAGGTGGCTATACAGAGTTTGCGAAAGGGCTTGCACTTGAATGTGTCGACAAATCCCTTGAGGAGACTGCTAACGTTATTACCGATATTTTTACGCGACAACTCCTGCTGGGTGTCGGGATCGACGGGCGGGGTTCTGCAAAACACGGCAGGCACGATGGCCAGGCACATGCAAAAGGCCCCCACCCAAATGGAAAGGTTACGGGCGCCGGCGGTGGCTGATTCATAGATGTCCGGATCATAAATTACGACCCAGAACCAGGGCACGATCACCCAGGCCCATTGCCCGATCCATTGCGCCACCCCCATCAGCCTGGTGCGCTCGTGAAAGTCGCTGCTCATCTCGTAACCCATCGCCACAAAGGGTGTCGCGAATATGGTGAGCCCCAGGTAAAACACCATCGAGGTGAGGAGAAAGTAGGTGAAGTTGTAGGTTTCGGAATTTTCGGGATATACCTGCCACATGACCATGTAACTGAAGCCCGCGATAACCGCTCCGATAAAAATGTATGGCCGCCGCCGTCCCCAGCGGGATCGTGTGTTGTCCGTAATGAAACCCATTATCGGGTCGGTAAGGGCATCAAATAGCCTGGGAAGAAAAAACAGGATTCCCCACAGCATTGGATCCATCCCCAGTCCCTGAACCAAAACGACCATGAAAATGGCCAGGGCAGCGGGAAACATCTGGTTGCCCAGCATTCCGGCCCCAAAAGCAATTTTCTGGCTCAGCGGAATTCTGTCTTCGGGTGCAGTGGTGTAATGTTTTGCGTTCATGAATTTTCCCCGTCAGGGTTTTTACTGGCAAATGGGATTGTTGGTGTCAGCGCACATTTACTGCTTGTATGTTAGGAAAATGTGCTCTGACACCTTTTCTTTCCTAATCGCTTTTTACCATTGATGCATCGCCGCTACTTGTCCCGCGAGATTTTCGTTCCTCAAGGTCGATCTCGATCTGTTCGACCTGTCTGTCACTCAAACTGTAGAAAATAAGAACGAGGGCATTCATTGTCGCAAAGCATGCCGGTATGATTGTAAACATGAGACGTATGCCGAGCAGGGAAGTGTCTGTCTGGTCGACATTGGCAACGAAGCCAGCCAAACCCAGAAGCCAGCCTGACAGCCCACCGCCCAGGGTGAGGCCAAACTTCTGGGCAAATTGCGCCGCCGAGAATACCAGCCCGGTTGTACGGCGCCCGTATTTCCATTCGCCATAGTCTGCAACATCCGCATACATTGCCCAGACCAGGGCCGGCGTTGGCCCTACCAGGAACATCCCCGCGATGTTTACCACCATCATTGTCCAGTACTGCTCCGGTGGGATCACAAAAATGATCAACATCGATGCGGCATTCAGCAGGCTAAGCCAGATCATCAGTGTTTTCTTTTCGAAGCGTTTCGTGAACAGCCTGGTACTGGCCACGCCAAGAATCATGGCCAGCATGCCGGCGGTCAGGAACAGCGTGGTGCGATCCATGAACAGGAAATAGGGAGTCCCGTCATCGCCAACGTAATATTTGAAAAAGTGAATGGTTACTGCATTCTTCACGGCTACATTGGCCAGGGTGAAGATGGCTGCGAAAAACAGCACCACCCAGGGACGATTCGAAATCAGGAACCTTAGGTCGCGCTTTAAACTCGAATTATGGTCCTTCGGAGTCTTGACCCGCTCCCTGGTTGTTGCGAAGGTATACCAAAACAGCGCGATGGAAACGATAGCGAACAGGGCCATCGTTGTGCTGAATCCCTGCGCTTCATTTCCCTCTCCGAAGTACTTTATCAACGGCCGCACCAGCATGGATATCAACAGCCCGCCCCCGAAAGCGCAAACAAAGCGGTAACTTGACAGGACCGTCCGCTCTCTGGAAGAAGGTGTCATCACCCCCATCAGCGCCGAGTAAGGAACATTAATTGCCGTGTAGACCATCATCATCAGAGTGTAGGTTACCCAGGCATAAACCAGTTTCCCCGATTCGTTCAGATCGGGGTTGGCAAACATGAGAAATCCCAATATTCCGTACGGAACAGCCACCCACAGCAAATAGGGTCTGAACTTTCCGAAACGTGTCTGCGTACGATCCGCAATAATCCCCATCAGCGGGTCATTCAACGCATCCCATAGCTTGGTCACGAAGAACATCGTCCCCACGGCAGCAGCTGACAGGCCGAACACATCAGTATAGTAATAGAGCAGGAAAATATTGAACGTCTGAAAAAAGAAATTCGAGGCAGTGTCGCCCAGGCCATAGCCCAGCTTTTCCTTGAATCGCAGATGGGTGTTATTTTTGGTCATTGCTGGTGTCAGCATCGGGTTTCATGAGTTTATTCAGCAAATAAGCTGCTTCTTTCCAGCTTCACATTGATTTGGCGGATACGGCCGCTGCGCATGAAGAGTTCGGTGCTTAACCGGGTTGGCAATGTCAGTTCCCCCAGTGTTTGCTGACTGCCATCATCCATGACAACGGTCACCGCTGGCGCAGCGGAATCATCGAGGCGGTAAACGAATGGCACCTGACACCAGGTAAATGCCAGCCCTGATTCCGGTACCGTCAGTTGCTGCCACTTTCCCTCTATGTCCAGAAAACGAAAGGACTGTGGCTTTGTGACAAACTCGCGAGCCCGCAGCAGGCCCGGTTCTAACCGAACCGCGCCCCCGCTGACACGCACCCCCAGTTCGGCGAAACGGGTCAGTACTTCTTCCTTGACCTGGCCGGTCATGCCTGGTTGCTGCGCGCCTGCAAATTTAGGGGTGTGAGAGTAGGGGTCTGTCGGGAAGGCGCCGTATTCCGCGGGGGACTTGTTAAAACCGATTCCCTTGCGAATGCGATAGTAGAAGCTTCCCAGGCGATGGCAGGTTTCTTCATCCGCACCCTGTGTCTGCGCAGCAAAGAAGTTCTCCTGTACTGCCAGCAGCAACTTGGAGACCATGTGCCAATAGATGCAGCCCAGTCCCTCAAAACCGAACATGCTGCCGGACCGCCCGGTGAACGCCTTGTGATTGAATACCTGCTCATAGAGCGCAAGCAAAGGTTGACGGGCCTCCTCCAGCTCTGCACCGTAAAACTTTACCAGGGTGTCCAGCTGTGCATTGAGGTCGTTCACATTGCGAAATTCCGCATTAAAACGATAGCAACCATCTGCATCGCGCACGACGATGCGGTATTCCCCCTGTTCCAGCAAACGCCTGAGCATCGGGATCGCTGCTACCTCTTCAGCCGGTATCCGGTTCTTTTCCAGAAATCTCGGCAAGCGGCGATCCGGATACAACATGAAGGTTTGTTGATCGGCGCGGAAAATATCACTCTCGAACAGGGTATCGAGCATCTCGACCACCCGGGCTGGCGCAATAGCGCCGGAACTGAGTGCGGCCACCTGGCCTTCCAGCATTGGATAGAGGTCACCGATTTCGAGTGCTTCCGATTTGATATGCAGAAGGTTATAGGCGTGGTACAGGCCATCTTCACGTACATTGCACCGGATGCTGTGCTCGACCACGGTCAGGGCATCGTCCAGCATGGCGGTGATCTGATCCAGCGGTTGGGGGGCCTTGCCGGAGAATGACTCTTGTCGGTAGACGGTATGCCGGTAACGCGATGCCGCCTGTCCGAGTTCGACCAGCAACTGATATTTCTGCCTGGCGCTAACCGGTCCACCTTGCAGTTGCGGACGGATATTGCTCAATGCTTCAGCGGTTTCAGTCAGCCACAGATCCACTTCCCGGGACAGGCTGATCGAACCCGATTCCCCCACCAGTAGCTGCTGCAGGAATGTGATATAGCGGCGCATGTAGTACAGGGTCACCATGGATAGCCCCTGGCCAACCAGCGCGTTGTTGGCATCATTCCACTCCGGCCGCTGGGTATTGAGCCATATGCCTGCATCGATAACGAGGTTGCCCAGTTTGCTCAACAGCGTCACCAGCAGTTTCTCGAGCAGGTTGACCTGGTACACCTCACCATCCGCATCCTCTATCAGCTTGCCATCGGCGCCCTGGTAAGATACCCGTTGAGCGATCCGCTCTGCCAGCTTTTGGTCATACTCGACGGTATTCTTGGCGTTCGCCATCAAGGCATCAAACGTCTTGATCCTGTAGGGTACGTTCGCGTAGCTGAAGACAGGCTGGTGCAGCATGATGCCGAGACGTTGCGGGTGGAACTGGTGGGAGAGCTCCAGCAATTTCAGGAGGTAAATTATCTGGTGATCTCCCCAGTAGCCGATATAGCTCCATGGGTCATCGGGATTCTCTTCTTCCCAGTCGATGCCTGCTTTGGTTATCCGGTAAGGATTGTAGCCATCCACGGTTGAGGCGTTAACGAACTTGGCGATTGTATTTTCGATAAATTCCGGATAGCTGAAGGCCAGTGCCTCCCAGTTCTGGAAAATATCGCGCCAGTTGCCCTCGTAGGAGAGGAGGGTGTCGCCTCGATCGTCTTTCAGTGTGATGGTAAACAGGTTCCAGGGTCGGCTGGGGTCGCCATGCCGTCGACCAAATGTGATGGGCAGGTACTCGAGAGTCAAACGCTCCAGCTGGAGATCCTCCTGCTCCTTGATGATCGATAGCAAATGGGGATAGTCGAGCTGTTCCGGTAACGCATCGAGCAGTGATTTATGGCGCTTATACACGTTGCGATTAAACATCTCGATAGTATTTCTGAAATCCCGTGATGACACGTGGTACTGGTCAGCGAAGATACCGCCACGCAGGATATTGAACAGTACGTTGGCATAATGGTGTGCCGAGACGTTTTCCTCGGCCGTGGCCTGGAGTGCATCTCCGCGTGCCATGATGTTGCCCAGGTTATCCGAACCCTTGTCCACACACCGCTTGATCTCTTTGCCCAGCGCTGCCGGGTCACCGAGCTGATGGCGCAGGCTGACTGCCTGCGTCTGGCTCTGCTCTATGTTGGCTATCAGCTGCCAGCGCGTGGATGTTTGCGACACCAGATCCAGAGACACGCTGACCAGGTAAGAGCCGCGAATGCCGCGCTTGTGGATTTCCTGCGTTAACGGTACACCTCGACGGAAGTTGCCGAGTTGCCGTGAGGAGAGCAGTACCTTCCGTCCTTCAAGGCCAAGACAAAACAGAGTCGTTGCCTTGAGGGACTCGCAAGGTTCGGCACGGTCGGTTATTCCGGAATTGAGTGTAAAAAATGCCAGCCCTGTTTGTTCATCCAGTTCGCTCCACTTGTACGCGTCTACCAGGTTGCTGACGTTTGTCTGGGCAAAGCGCGGGGTACCAGCCGGGAGGATATTCTGCAGTCCATCGACCAGTTCTACGCTGAGGTTCTCCTGGCCAAGATTTTCCAGTTCACATTGACGCACAAAGCCGTAAGTGTCACAGGTAACCCAGCTGTAGCGGAATGCCAGTTCCAGATCATGGTTGATTTCCTCAAAGCACAGTTTGTTGCCAAGAATGTTTTTATACAGATTGCGGCTGGTCGCATAACTGCTGTCACACTCTCTGTTGAAAGGTTCCCACTCATATCTGTGTCCATGTATTGTGGTGCTGAGTAGCGTCTTGCTGCCGGTGTGCGGAGTACTCTCATGTATTTTGTCGACCGTGATATACGGAAACAGCGCCGTATCTGGAGACACTCGACCAGCCGTCAGCCCCCCTGTTGATGATATGAATAACCAGTGATCGGAGTCCGAAACAAGGCTGATAAAAAACGGATCCATCTTGTCGACATTGTATATCGCGTAAAAACGTTCCCCCTCCAGGGTCACAAACTCGCCGGATACCGTAATGTTGTTCGTGATGGACATGTTTATTATCGGCTCTATTATGGTGTGAGTGACAAACTTGCCGGAGTTTGAACCGTAAGTCTTTATTGATTCCTGGACTTTTTTTTCAAAATCACATCCATTTGCTGGATGCTATATAGCAGTCGGCATCCCCATACTAACGCATTTTATTGCTGCCTACAAAATCAGGAAAAAATTACCCTTCAGCATGAAAAATCGGCCTCAAGGAGGGGTGACCATGAAGAAACGTATTTGCTTTATGTTTTATATGAACTTGATGTTCACTGATCCAGCATCTCCCGCGTAACCAGTACTATGCCATTTGCTGTCACCCGGAAACGTCTGGCGTCTTCATCAGGGTCTTCTCCTATAACCGTGCCATTGGGAAGGTGACAGCCGCGATCGATAATGGCGCGCTTTATACGGCATTGCCTGCCAATATCGACTTCCGGTAACAGGACAGATTGGTCCACCTCTGCCTTGGAGTGAAGTGTGACACTGGAGGATAAAACAGAGTGCTTAAGCGAGGCACCGGAGATAATGCAATCGCCGGAGACGATAGAGTCAAGTATGTTGACTTTCCAGACAAACTTGGCCGATGGCAACTGGGCCTGATAGGTGAGAATCGGCCAGTCTTCATCATAGAGATTGAGTTTCGGAGTGATATCCGAGAGGCCTATGTTTGCCGCCCAAAACGCATCCAGCGTACCTACATCCTGCCAGTATGGTTTTATGCTCACATCCTCATTTTCAAACCGTGACGCATAAACTTTCGAGTTGTTAATGATGGTGGGAGTGATATCCTTGCTGAAATCATGGCTCGACCGGTGATTGGCGGCATCCAGTTTCAACTGCTCGTAAAGGAACTCGGTGTTGAACACATAATTGCCCATTGAAGCCAGCGCAATGTGTTCAGATCCGGGGAGTGGGCTGGGGCTGGAAGGTTTTTCCTCGAAAGAGACGATCCGGTTTTCTGTGTCAACGCCAATGATGCCAAAATCGCTGGCCTCCTGCAGCGGCACCTCTATGCAGGAGATCGTCATGTCGGCCTGTTTTTCCACGTGATGTGCCAGTAGCGGACCATAGTCCATCTTGTATACGTGATCTCCCCCCAGGACCAGGATGTGTTTGGGGCGCCATGACCTTATGATATCCAGGTTTTGATAGATGGCATCGGCTGTTCCAGCATACCAGCTGGTGTTGGTACGCTGGGATGCCGGCAGTACTTCAACAAAATCACCCAGCTCACTTTGAAATGAGCTCCAGCCTCTTACAATATGCCGTATCAGGGAATGTGCCTTGTACTGGGTCAGTACACTGATTCGCCGGATGCCGGAATTGACGCAATTGGATAATGGAAAATCAATAATACGGAACTTGCCACCAAAAAAAACGGCAGGCTTCGCACGCCGGCTTGTCAGTTCATGCAAGCGTGATCCACGCCCGCCAGCCAGCACCAGTGCCAGGGTGTCGCGTGTCAGCCGCGAAATATGCCGGGATTTGCTGGTGGACATCTGGAATCCGGTATCTGTATGTCGATGATGGTTTAACTCCGTTCTTTTGCGCTTTTAAATGATCGCATGTATGCCGCCACGCTCCATCTGACTGACAGTGGCACTATAGCGAATCCATCAGAAGGGAAAGCACCCCTTCCAGCTTA
>Ga0316194_10001715_pt1 | contig 15195 bp, 9 predicted proteins | sample CroRivsedime1_MG_FD_204936 | JGI IMG/M metagenome (GOLD analysis project Ga0316194, IMG submission 204936) | Coastal sediment microbial communities from Maine, United States - Cross River sediment 1 | ecosystem: Environmental > Aquatic > Marine > Coastal > Sediment | place: USA: Maine...
CTGTATGGCGCGGGCCTGGAAGATGGCATTGATCTTCAATTAACCGCTTATCTCCTGGCCTTCCATTGCCCGCAAAACGATGCGCCGGTGGAATATCGCCTGCCAGACGAACTGACTGTCCAGGTTTGATGACGATGAATCCAATCTCACTAAACAGTTATCGGGCACTCCCGGAACAGATGTTCACGCCGGATGCACCTGTGGCCACCGGTGATCCAGAGCTGCTGATACTGAACAACGATTTGCTGGAAGAGTACGGCATTGCCGATACGTGGTTCAGCGATACCGAAGGCCTGAGTGTGCTTTCGGGACACGCAATTAACCCCGACAACCCGCCGATCGCCATGGCCTATGCCGGGCATCAGTTCGGGCAGCGGGCGCCCCTGCTCGGGGATGGCCGGGCACATATGCTGGGCCAGATGAGCACTGCCAGCGGTGCAGTCGACATACAACTCAAAGGCTCTGGCCGAACCAGCTTCTCGCGGGGTGGTGATGGCCGCGCTACATTGGCATCAGTGCTGCGCGAGTACCTTGTCAGCGAAGCCATGGCAGGACTCGGCATACCCACTACCCGGTCCCTGGCCGTCATTGCAACGGGTGACACGGTATATCGTGACGCGCCGGAAGCCGGCGGAATACTGGCGCGCACAGCCAGAAGCCATATCCGTGTGGGGAGTTTTCAGTACGCTGCAGACAATCTGGGCCGTGATGCTGTCAAGGCGCTAGCGGACCATGTCATGGAGGAGCATTTTCCCCCTGCTGCGGCTGACCGGGACCGCTACATCCACTTTCTGGCCACGGTCACCGAACGCCAGGCAAAACTCATCGCGCAATGGATGCTGGTCGGGTTTATTCATGGGGTGATGAACACTGACAACATATCCGTTGTTGGCGAAACCATCGATTTCGGTCCGTGCGCGTTCATGGATGAATTCAATGTCGACAAGGTATTTAGCTCCATCGACCGCCGCGGTCGCTACGCCTGGGCCAGACAGCCCGGCATCGGACTGTGGAACCTGACACGCTTTGCCGAAACGCTCCTGCCGCTGCTAAGCAGTGACAGCGACACCGCCATTAAGCTGGCCGAAGCCGAACTGGAAAACTTCATGCCGGCATTCCAGGCAGCTTTTTACGGCGGACTGCGTGAAAAACTGGGCCTGACCATGTCGACGACGGTGAACAACGAGTTCGGTGACCGGACGCTCGCGCTGCTGGGCGAACACGCTATCGACATGACGGTTTTCTTTGATACGTTGACCCGGATAGCCAGCGGTGAACCCGAGCAGGCAACGCTGGCGTTATTTGCCAACAGGGCAGGTATCGAACAGTGGCTGAGCCAGTGGCATGCCCTGCGAGCAGACGACAGCGAGACGGTGCAGAGAATGCGGCTTGCCAACCCCGCCATCATTGCCCGCAATCATCGGGTTGAAGAAGCACTGCGGGCCGTGACTAAGCACAATAACCTGGCGCCGCTGCTGCGCCTGGCGGCGGCATTGAAGACGCCGTTCTACTGCGCCCCGGCGAACACTGCCCTGCAGTCACCTCCTGCGCCGGAGGAACGTGTTACAGCAACGTTCTGCGGCACCTGATCATTCTCAACACACTCAGGCTCCCTGCCTGATGACGAAAAGCCCGGCCTGGCCGCGGGCCCGCTATCTTTATTAGCCCGCGTTGCGTGCACGGGTAGTCGAGACAACCCGTGCCTCGTCGCCAGCAGCAACAGGTTTCACTGCTGATGGCAAACAGTTCATTGTGGAGACGGATGAACCGAGTGTGAGAATATGGTTTAAGCTAACTAACGGGCAGACAGCTGTGGGAAGAAGCTTCCTTCGCTGGCCAGAACAACCGAAACCCGCGCATCGCTTTGCCCGATTCATTTGCGGGCATTGATGAGGAATAAAATCTTGATCACCTACCTTTACTGGATCGTTGTCATTGCCATCGCCCTCGGCCTGGTATTCCAACTGAATAACTGGAAAGCAGCTGCGGGCGGCGCTGCTTTGGTGCTACTTGTGGGATGGGTTGCGTATTTTTTCTATTTCCAGCAGGTTTTTGTGAAACGCTTTGGCGGCGTCATGTCGATCCGCGTTCCGGCCGGTCAGATGCACATCGCGGCAACCTGGAAAGACGACAATCTGTGGATCGAGAACTACGATCCGAAAACTAACGTGTGCATTTTTTCCGAGTATTCCAAAGGCAACCTGCTGGAGGGCCGCGTGAGAATCAAGGACTGCAACCCTTTGAATGGCGGATCCCCGGCGACAGGAGTCGCGAGGCCTGCACAAGGGGCAGATCAAAGACTCTAAGGCATCTTCACGTGAGACAAGACTAAGCCTTTGATGACAACTCAGAAGACCACCCTGAGAGCGTGATCGACGCAATACAGGTTCTGCCGGGTCGTAACAGCGGCGCAAGCTGATCGCATGGTCATCGGTCACTAACATCATGCGACCAGAATTCAAATTCAAAGCATCGGCCTTAGTATAGAATCGCCGGACGGGCAAAGAGCTTGACGCCGGCAGTCACAGCGGTGGATGCGCCTCATTCGTGCACCGGAACCCCTACTAACGCCTCGATAATGTGCTGATATGACATTGAACAAGCAATTGATGAACCGGCTCGCCGAATTGTACGAAGGTACGCATGAGAGCCCCATGTCGAACCCCGTGGCACAACTGGGATTTGAGTTATCGAGAAAACTGGAAGCCGGAGCACTCTCCCTGGACGAGGTCGATGAGTCAACACAGGCTCTTTTACAAGAGGCCTTCCTGGCGCGCGCCTCGCGGCTGCATGATCTTCTGGCGCCAACTGAAGCCACCGAGAATGAGGCGCGCTTCTCTACCCTCGCGATGCAAACGGCGAGCAGCGGCTACGACGCTTTTTCTAATCACTGGACTCAGCCGCTACTCGGGTGCGTGTTTACCGCGCATCCAACTTTCCTTCTGAGTCCAGGCGCGTATCACACACTCGCCCAACACGCTGCCAATCCGGCGGATGAGACTGATCTGGATCGGCTCGACAAACGATCGGCACCATCAATCGACGACGAGCATGAAGCGGCATTGGCGGCTATTAATTGTGCTGCTGATGCTCAGGAGCGACTGGTTGAGTTGCTGGTCAGCGTTGCTCAGGCGAGTTTCCCCGAGCAGTGGCGTACGTTACGCCCAAAACCCTTTGATCTTGCTACCTGGGTCGGTTACGACATGGATGGTCGTACCGATATTGCCTGGACCACATCCGTGCGTTTTCGCCTGCTGGAGAAGCAAAACCAGCTAGACCGCTATCTATTGATGCTGCGACCGCTTGAGGAGTCCGATACCGCTATCGCCGCGGTCGTTGAGACCCTGGCAGCGGCCCACCGCCACACGGAAGCGATGCTCCAGGCGTTTTCCCAGAATCTGGATAGCCCAGAAGCGTTGTCGCTGGCAGCCAATGCGCTGACCGCTGAAGACCCGGAACGCCTGGTGACACTGCAACCACTGATTGGCCGTCTGAATGAAGTCGCGACTTCAGCCTCCACGGAGCTGGCCAGCCGACTGATTCCGATTATTTCAGCGATGCAGGGACAGGGCCTGGGTGTCGGTACCGTACATTTTCGAATCAACGCATCTCAGCTGCACAACGCAATCCGACGACACCTGGGCGCTGACGAGGACCTCGTCATTGAGAGCCGAAGTGCCCTGACCGGATTGCGCAAGCTGATTGATCGCACGGAAGCTGTTCCCGTCAATTTCGCCAATCTGGCAATTGAAACGACGACTGCCGTGAGACAGTTCCTGGCGATTGCACAGATCCTGAAACACATTGACGCCGATAATCCGATTCGCCTGCTTATCGCCGAGTGCGAACAACCGACAACGGTTTTGACCGCACTGTTTTTCGCCAGATTATTCGGCATCGAAGACAAGATCGATATATCGCCATTGTTTGAGACCGAGACCGCCCTCGAACATGGTGGGCGCTTTATCGCTTCACTGCTCGGCGAGGAAATTTATCGCCGCTACGCCGAACAGCGTGGGCGAGTCGCAATTCAGACCGGGTTCTCCGATGCCGGTCGGTTCCTGGGCCAGATACCTGCAGCACTGGCCATCGAACGTCTGCAAGGTCGGCTGGCACAACAGATGGCCAAACACGGCCTGACCGGGGTTTCGGCGCTGATTTTCAATACCCACGGCGAATCCATGGGGCGTGGCGCGCACCCCGCGAGTATTGAAGAGCGCCTGAAATATGCGATGAGTCATTGGACCCGCGCGCAATTTGCCGGCCGGGGGATCAAGCTGGAGCATGAAGTGAGCTTCCAGGGTGGCGATGGCTACGTCTATTTCGGGAACCCCGATCTGGCGTTGGCGCTACTCACGCGGGTGGCCGAAGTTCAGATTGCGGAGGTGCCGGATGGTGGCAACGATGATCCGTTTTATGCCGAGGTCGATGTCTCCCTCGATTTCTATCGCGATGTGCGCGACACCCAGGCGCGCTACTTTCGCGACAAAAGCTACAACCGCGCATTGATGGCATTTGGACTGTCGTTACTCAGCAAGACCGGATCGCGCGAATCTCGACGGCAGTCCGACATCACAACGGAAAGGAGCCAGACTCTGCGCAGCATTCGTGCCATCCCGCAGAATGCGGTCCTTCAGCAGCTTGGCTACCCAGTTAATGTGATTGCCGGGATTGGCGAAGCGGCCGCCGCGGACCACGAACGCTTTGCTTACCTAATCGAACGGTCTGAGCGCGCCCAAAGCCTGATACGGCTAGTGGCGCTGTCCAACCAGCTGGCCAGCATCAAGACGCTGGGAGCCTACGGGGAGATATACAACGGCGCATTCTGGGCGACGCGGCCGTATCGGGGTGCTGAGCCTCATGTGGAACGTGCCAGCCTGGAGCTGGCCGAACGGCTGGCCGTCGACGATCGTGCAGCTGCTTTCCGGCAGCTGGCAACGTTGCTGCGCGTTGACGGCCTTAAGTTACGGCGCCTGCTGGATCTGCTCCCGCCCGAGATGTTGCCGGCGCCTAACGAGAAACGACGCCGGACTTTGGGCATTTTGCATGCGCTTCGCCTTGCGCTGATTCAGCATATCTTTTTGCGTGCCGCCCATATCCCGCCGTTTTCACGCCGTAATGATATCGGCCGCGATGAAATTCTGGAGATGGTGTTTGCACTGCGAATTCCGGACGCAGTCGCACTACTGCGCGATGCCTATCCTGTCGAAGCGCCCGACATCCGGGATTTTGATCTGACCGAGCCTGGCGCTGTGTCTTCAGGCCAGGCGCCCGACTACGTCAGTATTCACAACGAATATATCGACGCTATTGAGCGCGCCTATGAGCTGTCGCTGCGGATATCTACCGCAATCGCCCTGCATTTCGGCGCGCACGGCTAGCAACGGATCTAGAGAGACAGCCCTGCGGGCGAGAAAAGTGCCTGCTGGAAGGAAGAACGTACGCACGACAGCTGCGTGCGCAAGAACCTCAGGCCTCAGCCAGAGCAGGGACGAGATGCTCGCCAATCACGCGTATCGCATCCGCCTGGTTCTCATGCAGCTTTAGCGCAACCTCATTAAGACCGCGCCGGCCGAGTTCCTGCAAACGCTCAATATGCGGACCCAGATCTGCGGGGGTGCCGGACAAACTCAGGTTATCAACCAGCTTCTCCAGGATTTCTTCCGGAACGCCGTCGATTTGATCAGACTTGTCCTTGTAAGCTTTAAAGAAGACATTTCTCTGACGATCGACCAGATCGCACTCGTCTTTGCTCAGAAATTCCTCCAGATACCAGTCTTCAAGCATGCCGCGCAGCGCCAGCTGCTGCCGGGCTTCAGAAATTGACGCTGCTCTATCGGCCTTCACGTGCCAGGCGATCAGGCCACTGATGCGTAAATCATCACGAATTCGGCCCGCTTCACTCAGGTAGGCGTCCAACATAGCCATGGTCGCGCTGAAACGTTTTGGCAACGGATCGCCGACCATGATGTTGTCAGCCACATGAGCGCTCATCTTCATCATTTGCGGCTTATTTGCCCCAACATAGATTCTTGGCGGTGTGTGAGTCGCCCACGTGGGCTGATAGTTCCATACCTGAAAAATCTTTCCGTTGTAGTTCAGCTTCTCATCAGGACTCGCGCCTTTCACCACCTCCAGGGTTTCGCGTACCCGACCGACCATGCGTTCGACACCCATACCCATGGCCGCATTAACTCCGGTCGGTCCACCGATCAGGATATTGGCCCGGCCATCACAGAGTTCGTTCAGGGTGGCCAGTGCTTTGGCCGTCTTGAAAGGATGCTGCTCGTAAGCCGTCACGACCAGTGGGCCAAGGCGAATAGTTTTTGATTGCAGGGCCAGGGGAGCCAGGGTCAAAAAAGGATCGCGGGACGAGGGGTAGTTGGAACTCCAGACGGACTGTATGCCGTAGCGCTCGGCGAGCAGGCCCAACTCACATATCTCGACGGGTGATGTATCGGGCGAGAGTATGACGTCGATCTTCATGGAGTAACTCTGCCGCTGGTAGTAAAAAGATAGCGAAATATATCAGAGGAGCCGGTACTGCCCGAATGCTATGGGCAGCCATGAGGAGCACCCATGGCATGCGCATCAGGTGTCAGCGGTCATTCCGTGACCGGATCGGGCAAAATAGCTGCCATGAGGCTTTCCATCGGCGACTTTCGATGGCAGGCTGAAAAACAAGTCACACAATGATCGAAGGACGACAATGAGCAAGATCATAAGCTTGGCAAGCGTATTAGTTGCTGTATTTTTCTCAGTGGCACTGCAGGCGGCCGAACCGCCCCGCAAAGTGGGCGTTTTGTTTGTTGTCCACGGCGGTTCTGAAGAAAACGATCTGGGCAATACCTTTGATAATTCGCTGCAGTTTTTTCAATACGACCCGAATAATTTTATTTTTCAGCGAATCATCTGGAACCCGAAAGCATGGCCTTCGGTGGTTAAGTCTGATGACAGCCAGGACTATGCGAATGCTTCATCCCAATATATAAAGTATTCATTTCAGAACGCACGAATTGGTGGTTTCGATCCGGCGCCGGATATCAGCGACCGTCAGTTCGAGGCGATGACTCGCCAGCTTGATGCCATGGGTAAAGAACGCGGCATCGAGTTCGTCACCGATATCGCGCACTGGCTTGGCTCGCAAACCTACATCCATCGTTTGCCCTGGCCGCGCTATCTTTACGGGCCGCAGGTTGCCGGGGGCAAAGCCCTGACCTACTGCGGCAGTGAAGCGGATGGTGGGCCCTGGGAGCACTGCAACCCCGAGCGCTACAACATCGATGGCCCCGGAGAGAGGCTACTCAAGCGTGGCGCCGAGGAGATCATCATGGTTGATCTCACTACCTCGGGTGTGCGCTTCTGGAAAACTTATGACGTGGTCAACATGACTCGTCGGATGGTAGATGACTGGAATCAACGCAACGGCACCAATGTCCAGGTGCGCTGGGTGAACGACCCAACTGACCTGATGCGTGAAAGTTTCCCCACGGATCCGCCCAACTGGACACGTTCGCTGGGCAAACCAAAGGTCAATCCCCAGGTTCCGCTGGAGGGTCGGCCGAACCCCCTGATTCAGGACCCGTTACTGATCAACTCAATGGTAGACGGCATTGTCGAAGGCATGAGCCCCGATGTCTCGCCGGCAAATACAGCGGTGCTGATCGTCAATCATTCCATCCGCGACGGCAATCAGGCTTACGACCCCAAAGTCAACGACACGGTGCAGATGGATGGACTGATCAAGGCGGAGATTCTGCGTCGCTTCCCTGACATGAAAGCCGACAACATTCTGGGCAGCTGGATGGGCCTGAAGGTAGCTAACCCGGAGATCAAAGCCATTCGGCCTGGTGGAAATAAAACGGAACGCAGCCGCGAGATGCGGGGCGAAAGCCTGGGTAATGCATGGCTGTACCTGAGTGACCGCGAGCTGCCCGGCGGGGACCACCAGTACCGGTATTGGGAAGCGCTTGATCTGTTTCGTGAGCGTGGCGTCGATCATATCGTCGTTGCATTCACCCAGATTGTGACTGACAGCGTGCTGAACCTGGTTGAGCTGCCAAATCAGATTGCCAAGGAAATAGGCTGGAGAAACTGGTTGCTGGCTGAGGATCTGGATTTTGACACCTATCCGGAAGTCGGCCATCCCTTTGCCGACTACTGGGGAGTCTGGATCAATACTTCATGCAAAGTCCCCGACGGGCCTGAAGGCGCAACAGAGCCGTGCTGCCTTACCATGGGCGGCTGTGGAGATTCGCGCCCATACCCACCCGTCAGGCAAACGCCGATTACAAAAGCACGCCAGGACACCGATCCGTCCCTGGGTTTCGACATACCCGCTTACGGACATCTGGGCTATGACGCGAGCAAGGGGCCGCCCGACGAGAATCAGCCGGTGCAGGGCCAGTATCGCGGTACCTGGCAACTCTGGCGCCCAGCCAATACCGATCCGCGCATCGGCGAGCTGCTGGCAAGTCAGGTCGTTCAGCTCCTCGACGAAGGATGAGAAAAATGACGGTTGAATCGAAACTTAGCCGCCGCAGCCTGATTCAGGCAGCTGCTGTGCTCACACCGATCGCGATGACCGGATGCTCAAGCTTGCCAGACAATGAGGACATCGCGCTGCGGGCAGATGATCCGGTCGCGCGTGCTCTGCTCTATTACCCGAATAGTAGCGACGTGCCTGCCGATGATCCGCTGGCCGCCACCCATCAGGCCAGCCAGAACTGCGCGACGTGCGTTCACGTTCGCGGCAGTGCAGGCGACAGTCTCCGAAAATGTCCCCTTTATCCCGGCCGCCTTGTTAATGCGCAAGGCTGGTGCAGTGTCTGGGCGAAAGGCTAGCCAACACAACGCCGCCTGCGCGGCCGGCAAGATGAGATGGGCTATGAAATGAGTGTTACTAAATGATCGCCGCAGCCGGGAACCTGGTCGTGATGACGGCACCGAAGATAATCCGCACTACAAGCGTGGCTCGCATCTAGTTAGCTAGCCAGGGCTGTTGCAGGGCGGAACTCGGCGGACAGCTAAACTAGCGCCGGGCATTGGACCAGGCTTCACCTGGCGCCCGCGACGGCGCGAAATTTCCACCATCGCTTCCAGAATAAATCGCTGCGCCATGCGCGCTCATGTTTCACGCGATGTTCTTAAGGCTGGTACTGGCCATCATTCTGCTGCTGGCAACCGTTGATACGTCCCCAAGCAGCCGACTGCGAGTTGTTGGTTGCAACGCTCCCCCACGGCATTGATCAGGCCTATGCCGATATCTCCGCGGGCAAGCTCAAGACCAGGAGCCTGGTCGTCTGGGGCGCCCTGGACCCACAGGTACCGCTGGGACTCGGGCGACGGTTCAACGCCCTGCTAAAGGCGAACGGGGTGGCTTCGCGGCTGGTCGTGATCGGCGTCGCCGGTCATGCACCCTTTGTGGAGTTCCAGGCAACTTTCGGGGGAATTCTGCGGGCCGGGTGTCCAACAGACGGGGCAGGTAAAGAAACACCAGTGAACCAGTGATTGCTCACAGCGCGGTGACAGCCTGGTGCAGATGCCGCCAACTGGTGCGGGAAAGCTACACTGGCCCCAAACCAATCGGAGACAAGCATGTCCACACTCACTCGCCGCGACCTGCACGCCGCTCTGCTCATGTTCTGCAGCATTGCGATTTGCCTCGTTACCGGCATCGCCATGGCCGGCGGTCATGGCCAGCCTGAAGTATTCGAGCCACCACCGGCAGTGGAACGGCCCACCGGACCCACCACGGTCCTGGTCACCGGCGCCAATCGCGGCATTGGTTTTGAGTTCGTGAAGCAGTTTGCCGAACAGGGACATCGCGTGATAGCGACCTGCCGCAACCCGGACACAGCAGCGGAACTGCAGGCTTATGCCGCCGACCGCGACAACGTGACCGTGGAGTACCTGGACCTGATGGACCTGGAAGGCATTGACGCACTCGCAGCACGCTATGCCGATAGCCCGCTCGATATGCTGATCAACAATGCCGCCCTGATGCGCGGGCCAGACAAGGGCCAAACCTTCGGCAGTTTCGATTGGCAGGAGTTTGATCGTTTCTTTCACACCAACGTGCGCGGTCCGCTGCAAGTGACCCAGGCTTTCTGGCCGCAACTCAAGGCCAGCGGTGGCACCGCCGCAACCCTCACTACCGGACGCGGCCGCAACAGTATCCCGGTACCGGGCTTCTCTTATTACAAGGGCAGCAAAGCCGCCATCGATAACTTCAACATGGACATCGGGCGCCAGGGCCGCCGCGACGGCATCAAAGTGCTGGTGCTCATGCCCGGACGAGTCGCCACCCACGGTGAAAAGGCCACGCGCGGCTTCGTGCCGATTCAGGACAGCGTGTCCGGCATGATCAAAGTGATGGAATCACACGATCTCAAACAGAACGGCAAAATGTTTCGCTGGGATGGGGAAGCAGTGAACGAAGCCGGCTGATTCGTAATTCCTTGCGTATATTGGAGTGCGGTGCGGCATTCACCCAGCGCTCACAGACCCCGAATTGCGCATAATTCGTTCCTGCGGAAGATGTTGCGCAAACTATCTCAGCAGAACTCGCATGGATGAAAAAAGTCAGTCCGCCTTCAGTACTGATTGTACTTCTGTGGGCCAGTGCTAGACTTTCACCTTGGCTCCAGATGGGGCATTCAGACTCACTAAACACCTTTAATGACTTCACTTAGCTCCCGCCGGGTCGAGCCCGGTTTCCCCAATTATTCTGCGGAAGCGGTATCACCATTAGTCGCGGTGAATGCCATGCTGAACTCCCTTGTAGCAGGGCGCGAAAGCCGCGAAAAGGTGCGCGGGGCGATCGTTGATGCCCTGTATGAAAGTCTTGAGTACGCGGAGCCGATCCTTGCCATGATCCAGGCCGCCCGCGATTCCGGGAAGCTCAGCCGCGCCGGGTATGCTCAACTGGCACAAGAAATTGGCCGACTCACCACAGAAGAACTGTCGACAGACGTGGTTCCCGAGCCTGCCAGGCTACGTCCTGGCCAGGCTGATTCGCGTGTCACGTCGAAACGATCAACGACCGCGAACAGCCGTCGCGTGAATTTTACTGCTGCAGGCCCGCCAAAGAAGGTGTCGAAGCCGCTGGCGGCTGGCAGCGTGTTGCTGGGGCGCTTTGAGCTGCTTGAGCGCATCGCCGACAAGGGGATGGGCCAGGTCTTTCGGGCGCGGGACAGACTCAAAGCAAAGGCCGGCCACGCGAATACGCTGGTCGCCATCAAACTACTCCAACCGGCATCTGGCGATCCGCTGTACTCACTGCAAAAGGAAGCACTGCTTGGTCAGTCCCTGAATCACCCGAATATCGTCAATGTTTTTGATCTATACGAGGATGCCAGGCAGCAATTCATCACCATGGAATGGCTGGACGGCGAGTCGCTGGCCAAGCGTCTGGATGCGACCCGGGGTCACCCGATCCCAGCTGAGCAGGCCAGAACAATCCTGGAAGGCCTGGCCGCTGCACTGACTTATGCCCACAGCAAGGGCATCGCCCACGGCGACATCAAACCGGGCAATGTGCAGCTTACGGCGGAAGGCGAGGTGAAGCTCCTTGATTTCGGGATGGCCCGAAAAATCGGGGGTGAAACTGCGAAGGATGCAAAAGAAGTCAGAGCGGTAACCCGTGCCTACGCGAGTTGTGAATTGCTAGAAGGCAAGTTGCCCGATGTACGCGACGACGTGTTTTCCCTTTGCTGCCTGTGGTACCGACTGATTACCGGCGTCCGCCCCTTCGGCGCCCGGGATGCGCTGGAGGCAGAACGCGACAAACCCCGGATTAAAGCGCCGCGGGAACTGAACCGCCGCCAATGGCAGGCCCTTAAGCAGGGGCTCGAGTTCCGCCGGGATCAACGGCCTGATGACGTGGCTTCCCTTGCCAGAGTCTTGCTCCACGGCCCGGTCCACGGAACGATGGGGAAACGGCTTGCGACTGCGTTGGTTCTGGCCAGCCTGGCGGGCACCGCGAGCTGGCTTTACTGGCCTGAAGTGAATCACTGGCTCGATAGCCAGATGTCATTGCGAATAAGTACTCTTGCACCCGCTACCAGCCCGCCTGTCGCTTCGGCGCCGCCGGAGCTCGCTACACCGGCCCCAACGCTGGTCGCGCCGACAGACGTATCGCTGCCGGCAACTTCAGACATCCAGCCAACGGCTGCGCCGTCGCCCCGTGAGGCAGATGAGCAACCAATTGATGCAGTCACGGACGAAATATCTGCAGATAAAAGCGCTGCAGAGGCTGCATCCGTGTTAGCCACACCAGTCATCCAGCCTGAAAAACCAACCCAGCCCGTGGCGGCAGAAGTTACCGCGCCGGCGACAGGCGCTGCTTCCGCAACAGCAGCCGAAACGGCGGTGCCGCGACGATTCGCGCCCCTGGGTTTTCGCAAGGATCAATACGTCGTCACGGAAGGCGACGTCGCGGTAGTACTGAACATTGACTACCCGCGCAGCCTGAATGAGGCCGTCCTCTTGTCAGTCACGATTGAGCCCAGCTCCGCGTTACCGGGCGAGGACTTCATGCCTATGTCAAACCCGTTCATTGTGCTAGGCCCGGGCGAACCGGCTGCCACCATCATGATGCCCCTGATCTCGGATTCCGTCAGCGAATACACAGAAGAGGTTCTGGTGCGCCTGACCAGTGATAATCCTGCGATACAAATTGCCCGCCAGGAAGCAGTGATCATTATTCTGGATGATGACTAGCCGGATTCTGTAGCGGCATCTGAATAGTGAGATCGACTTTGCCTGGGCCAGGTGTCGATTGATCAAGTATGAGCTTGAAATGCAAACCGGGGCACGTCGTGCTCAATCGCCACTCAGTATAATTAGCCATGCTCGCTTTACCACCTGGTTGACGCAGTTTGTTGACTGAGCCTGTTCATTGTTTTCTGGATATCAACGACGCGATAAGATTTGTCGACCTTTAGTGCCGCAGGGTGGATCGGCAATGCAATCAAAACTCTTGAAGCTCGCTATACCGGCGCTTGGCCTGCTGCTGGCAAGTTGCAATGACGGTGCCCCGCCGGCAGGCGGTAACGCACCACTTGGCGCAACGATACTCGCGCGTGTGGATGGCGAGGCGATTACGGCCAGTCAGCTGACTGCAGCGATCGAGGCTGTACCAAAGCCCGACCGACTCGACTATCTGGCAGCCGAAGCGCGGCTCGACCTGCTGCAGAGCCTGATAGATCGAAAGCTGATGGCGCGCGAAGCACTGCGGCTCGCCCTCGCTCCGCCACCCATGGCTACTGACAGTGATCCGCTGGCCGCCGAACAGCGCCGCGCGCAGGCTTACCTGGATACGCAGCTTGCGGAATTGCCGGGCCCGACCGAGCAGGACATCGAGACCTATTACTCTGCCAATACCGCCGATTTTCTTCTGCCGGAACGGATCCAGGTTACGCGGCTGGTATTTCCGGATCGCTCCGGTGCGAGCGCGGCACGGGTCGCAGCGGAAGAAGGCGCGGCACTGGCTTCACTGGGCGACGGGCGCCTGCGACCGACGACACTCTGGCTGCAACGGCGGCCGGGCGAGCCAAACGATTTCGAAGCGGCGGCTTTCGCGACCCCGGTGGGCACGCTGGGGCCGCTAGTGGCGGTGGAGCGGGGCTTCTGTCTGTTCAGGGTGGAGGATCGGCAGGCTGCAGAGCCTCTGTCCCTTGCCGAAGCACGTCCGGCGGTGATCGTCAGGCTGCAATCGCGCCAGCGTGCGGAATTGTTACAGGCGATCACGCAGCGGTTACGCAATGCAGCGTTGATCGACATTGATTCGCAGGCACTCGACGCCTTCAACTGGGAAGACAGTTCCAGCTAACCGTCAGTTGGCCAAATTCCGGTGAGAGAAAAATCCCCGTCCGGGCATTGGGATGCAGTGCATTCCTGATGCAGCCTCGGTGGCATCTAGCGGTTTTCACTGTCTGGCCTAGGTATTTGCCCCTATTGCTACATAGCCATGGGCCTTTTAACACCATACGTGGTGGTGCCGGCTCGACCGGCAAGACAATCGGACAAGATACACGCGCCGGGCACCCTGCAATAACAATCGTCAGCTCGCTAAACGGGGGGACCGGAGCATGCGCAATTTAGTCAAGGTACCAGTCAGGGTTTTGCTGGGGGCGGGTTTGATCCTGCTTCTGGGCGGAGCCGGCCAGGCGCTCGCGGAATGCCGCGCGCCGCAGGCCTGCATCGAATGTCACGCCGTGGTTGGCTATCCGCCAGCCAACGTACTGGAAAACATTGCCGAGGGTACCTGCGAACGCGGTGATTTCAGCCGTGGGCAGGACTTGAGCCTGCCACGCTTCATCCACAAGGCCTCGGTACTCGACGACAATCGCGTGCTGCTGACCGGCGGCGCCTTCGCAATCTGGCAGATCACCAATACGGTGGATGTGTTCGACCCGGTGACCAATACCATTTCCCCGGCCGCCAACATGTCCGTGCAGCGCTGGGGGCATTCTTCGACCACGCTGCCTGATGGTCGCGTCCTGGTAGCTGGTGGACGCACCGGCATCAGCCCGGCCTCCGCCGTCGTACTGGCGACCGCAGAAATCTACGACCCGGCGACCAACACCTGGAGCCCGACCGGCAGCATGAACGTGGCGCGGCGTAGCCACACGGAAACACTTCTGCCCAACGGCAGTGTCCTGATCTGCGGTGGTGGGGACTCTGTCAGCACCAGCGGACAGATGCCGATCCAGTCCTGTGAACTCTATGATCCGGCTACCGGCGCGTTTTCGATAGCCGGCGACATGACGGTTGCAAGAACTTCGCACAACGCGACCCTGCTCGACGACGGCAGCGTACTGATCGCCGGCGGTTCAGTCGGCGCCGGTACCAGCACACCGACTAATCTCGCTGAGCTGTACGATCCGTCGGATAACAGCTTCACGCCGGTAGGCCCGATGAACTTCACCCGCCTGGCGCAGGCGCCGGCGAAACTTCGCGACGGTCGGGTGGTCTTTGGTAACGCTTACGCCGGCGCCGGTGCTATCTCGCCGGACAGCGAAATCTACGATCCGGCCACCCAGGCCTTCACGATCATCGATGACATGGTGAAGCAGCGCATCGACATCGGTGGCCTGACCCTGCTGGATGGGACGGTACTGATCGCCGGCGGTGTAGCCACCGGCTCCTTTGGCGCGATTTTCCATTCCAGTTCCGAGGTCTACGATCCGG
>Ga0316194_10001716_pt1 | contig 15191 bp, 15 predicted proteins | sample CroRivsedime1_MG_FD_204936 | JGI IMG/M metagenome (GOLD analysis project Ga0316194, IMG submission 204936) | Coastal sediment microbial communities from Maine, United States - Cross River sediment 1 | ecosystem: Environmental > Aquatic > Marine > Coastal > Sediment | place: USA: Maine...
CGGCATGATAATCAGCTGGCGTGGACGTGCGCTGATGGAAAAACCGCTTTATGGGCCGGTCGGGCAACACCTCCATGGTCAGTTCCAGCTGCTCATTCATACATCAAAGCCCGGTAAGCCGTGTGCTCAGTTCCCGCAATGTCTGCTGCGTAGCAGCCTCCCTGGCCACTGGTGAGGGTTCCACGATCCGCTGGTTTGCGTCGAGGTACTTGCCTGTGACGCCTTCCACCTCCGGGGACAGAGCAAGATAGATGGAGGTGCCGGCGCCCTTTTCCGGGGTCAACATGAAACGCTTAACCAGATTCCCGGCCCGGCGCAGTAGCGGGTTGTTGCTCGGGAGGATGTTGGTTGCTACGACGCCCGGGTGCAGACAGTTAGCGGTGACGCCGGTGCCGGCAAGTCTCCCTGCCAGATCCAGGGTATAGGTGACATTGGCAAGCTTGGATCGAGCGTAGACCCGCATCCCCCGGTAGCGCTCCTGATCGTTGCCGAAATCCGGTTTACCCCTGAAGTGCACCGCTGAGGCCACATTGACGATGCGGGCCGGCGCGCTCGCGCGGAGAAGGTCCAGCAGAAGTTCGGTGAGCGTGAACGGGCCCAGATGATTGGTTGCGAAGGTGAGCTCTATACCGTCCGCGGATCGCTCGGGGCGGCCACTCATCATGCCGGCATTGTTGATCAGGAGGTGCAGCGCTCCAGTGGCATCCAGGACGCGCGCGGCGCACTCGCGCACCGAACGCTGTGACGACAGGTCCAGGGGAATGATGTGGATGTCAGGGTTGCCTGTGGTTCGGATCAGGTGGTCCTTGACCAGCTCCGCGCGCTTCAGGTTGCGGCATGCCATCAACACCTGGTAATCAGCCTGAGCCATGGCCCTGGTGGTTTCCAGTCCTATGCCGTGGGTCGTCCCGGAAATCAGGCAGGTTCGCCGCGCCACGGTCAGTCCTTTTTTGGCAAAGACGTGGGCAAAGATGAAGTCTGCGACGGGTGGCTGCGCCGGGGCCCCCAGCGCGCTTCGCGGGTTTCCTCGATCCGCCTGCGGAACCGGCGCGCGAAGATCACGACGAGCATCGCGGCTGCCAGCGTCGCCAGTCCGGGATAAGCCCGAGCATCTATCCAGTCGGCGCTGGACGGGTTGCTGTGAATCGCCGCAAGCAGAAAGGCTCCCAGGGCAACCGCGGCAAGGTTCTGCACCATGAGCCAGGTGGCGGTTGCCATGATCAGGGGAATGAGCAGCCGATTCAGGGGGTCTCCGGCGGATGGCTCGTAGGCAACCACGGCGACACCCAGCAGCAGGATGCCCGCCAGCCGCCATCGCAGGTGCTCGTGCAGCTGGTTCATGTCAACATATCCATGGCGCCACCATCGATGCGGATGTTCTGTCCATGCAGTGCGTCGGCCAGCGGGCTTGCCAGGAAGGCCACGAGATCCGCGACCTCTTCCCGGCGGACGATCCGGCCGATGGGAATGTCCTCCGCTACTCTGGGCTCGATGTCCTCCCAGCTGTCCCCCCAACCGGCCTTGCGACCGCGGGCCAGCCATGCGGACTCCACTTCCGGGGTCAGTATCAGACCCGGTGAAACCAGGTTCACCCGGATGCCGGTACCTGCGGTCTCCTTCGCCAGGCTGATGGTCATGGTGGCGAGGGCACCTTTGGCTGCGTAGTAGTGGGGCATCCGGGCGTTGGGACGGGTGGATCCCACAGTGCCAAGATTGATGATTCGCCCCCAGGTCTTAAGACGCATTGACGGCAGGAAGTGCCTGATCAAGCGTTGCGCAGACAGTACATTCTTCTGGTAAGCGGTGATCCAGTCGTCGCTGTCCGCCGTTTCCCAGGTTCCCGCTTCAGCGGTGCCGTAGTTATTGATCAGGATGTCCACGGACTCGCCCGCACACTCATCGAAGAGGTCCTGCGCCCCGGCGTCTGTCGTGATGTCACCGGTGACCGGGACGCCGCAACCGAGGGTCTCCACCGCGGCCTCGGCCTGACCGGGTTGCAGACCGTGAACCAGCACGTGCGCGCCTTCTCGCGCCAGGTGGTTCGCGATGATCATACCGGTGCCGCGATGGCTGCCAGTTACCAGAGCCGTCAGGCCCTGTAGCCTCAGATCCATGAAAGCCTCCGCCGTAAGCGTTTCAATATAGCATCGGGGTCGGCGCTGGCTATACTCGGCGCCGTCATGGAACCGGTTGCCCGAATCGTCTATCTGCCGGCCGTGCGGTTCTGATCGCTTTCTGACTGAGGTGCTTTTCCAGCCACACTACATCCCAGTAGCGCTGGAATTTGCGGCCCACCCCGTTCAGATGAGCAACCTGCTGGAAATCGAATCGGTGGTGAAGTTTCAGCGAGGCGTCGTTGGGAAGGGCGATCAGAGCGTAGGCTCGATGGAGGTCCTGGTCTGCCAGCGCGCTCAGCAGCGAGTGATACAACGCTGCGCCGATACCCCTCCCGGTTCGTGCCGCTCTGGGCCCTCCCTATGCAGGGGCTTGTTTTCTATGGGCGACCGGGTACCGTGCGTGCATGCAGGATTTCGAGGCGATAAGACCGTACCGGGACGACGAGGTGCCCGCTGTAATTCGCGCTCTCTGCCGGGACCCGGATCTGCTTCGCGCTGCTGCCGTTTTCTTCGCGCCGCATCTGGCGGCCTGGTTCCCCTGGCTGGCAAGGCGCCTGGCGCAGCGCTTCATGATCATGCGTACCCGGCATCTCGAATCTGTTGAGGATGTGCAGGAATGGCTGTCCGGCTACATGAAGCGGGTCATCCGCGACACCATCGCCGAGCTGAGTGTCGAAGGGTTGGAAAATCTGACCCCTGGTCAGCCTTATCTGTTCGTCTCCAATCATCGGGATATCGTCATGGATGCCGGGTTGATCAGTTACGTGATCCACCAGGCAGGCCATGCGACCGTTCGCTCGGCTGTTGGCGACAACCTGCTTGCGGAACCCTACGCTGCAGACCTCATGCGGCTCAACAAAAGCTTTGTTGTAGATCGCAGCGTCAGCGGCACCAAGGCGGTGTTCAAATCACTGTCGAGGACCTCCGCCTATATCCGTCACTCCCTGGAGGAGGGGGTTTCGGTCTGGATTGCCCAGCGTGAAGGACGCGCGAAAGACGGCTTCGACCGCACCGACCGCGCGCTGCTGAAGATGCTGGCGCTCGCTTACCGGAAGGAAATCAACCATTTCGGAGACCTGCTGCGGCACGTGCGGCTGATTCCGGTTTCCGTATCCTACGAACTCGACCCCTGTGATCAGCGCAAGGCTCACGAGCTCTGGGTTAGAGAGCGCTTCGGCAGCTATACCAAGCCGAACAACGAAGATCTGCAGAGCATGGTGGATGGCATCATGGGATATAAAGGGCGGGTGCATCTCAAGTTCAGCGCGCCGCTCGATGGAGAATTCGAAGACGCCGAATCCATGGCCAGGGCTTTGGATCGCGCGATCGTCGAAGGTTTGCGGATCTTTCCAACCCAAGTGGAGGCAGCGGAGCGCTTGGGAATGCCGGTTCCCGCCGAGCGCCTCGAAGCCTTGCCAAAGGTGACAACCTTGTTCCGGGGCCGGGTCGAGACCTGTCCCGCGGAGGAACTTCCTTTTCTGCTGGCTGGCTATGCCAATCTGCTGCGTAATCGAGAAGAGCTGCGTGTGCCCAGCGGCTGATGATCAGCGGCTGACGTTCAGCCGGAAAGGGGAGGTTCCTCAAGAGCCGCCTGCTGCTCCCGCAGGCTGAGTACATGATCAGACCAGTACCGGGGACTGTCGAACCACGGGAAAGCTCTCGGAAACGCGGGATCGTGCCAGCGTCGTGCCAGCCAGGCGGCGTGATGCATGATGCGCAGGGTGCGCAGGGGTTCGATGAGGCGCAGGCTCGCGGTGTCGAAGTGGTGGAATGTGTTGTAAGCCTTGAGGATCAGGTCGAGCTGGCCCTGCTGCTCGTCTCGACTGCCCGACAGCAGCATCCACAGGTCCTGCACCGGCGGGCCGTTGACGCAATCATCGAAATCCACGAAGTGTGGGGTGCTTTCGCGCCACAGTAGGTTTCCCATGTGGCAATCGCCGTGAATGCGTCCGGAAACGTCCATTCCGCCCAGGTCAGCCTCCAGCCGATTGAGCAGGTGCTCGGTAATGCTGGCGTAGGCGGGCTCCATATCCGGTGGGATGAACCCTTCGTTTAGCAAAAACGTTCTGCTTTCCGTGCCCAGACGGTTCAGGCTCAACTCCGGCCGCTGCAGGAATGGCCGCAGGGAGCCGACGGCGTGGATCCGCGCCAGCGTCCGCGCCAAGACTTTGAGGTCTTCCTCTACTTCCAGATTCGGCGAACGTCCGCCTTGTCGAGGATACACCGCATATCGGAAACCCGCGTGCTCGAACAGGCTGTCACCCGAGCGCAGCAGCGGCGCTACGACGGGCAGTTCCGCGTCTTTGAGCTCGTGGGTGAACTCGTGCTCTTCGAGGATCTGCTGGTCGGACCATCGATCGGGGCGATAAAATTTGCTGACCACGAAGCTGCCGTCTTCCATCTCCAGCTGAAACACACGGTTCTCATAGCTGTTCAGCTCCAGCAGGCCGCCGGTAGGCTCGAACCCGGCCGCTTCGAGCGCGTCCAGAATCAGGTCCGGCGACAGGCCGGCATATGGCGTTTCACTGGGCTGTGACATCGTCTCGCGTTTCCCGAGTTGTCAGGGCAATGGTTTTGATGAGCGCGTATACGCGCTGTCCCGTTGCGAGCGCGAGACGTTCCTGCGACAGAACCGTAATGCGTGCTTGTAGAGTCTGACCCTCGCAGTCCAGATTGACCAGGACCGATCCGCTGTCCGGCTGGCCGATCTTCGAGATTGTGCAGGGCAGCTGGTTCAGCACGCTGATCTGCTCTTGACGATGAAGAGACAGGCTTATGGCGTCGGCGGGAATCTGCACGCGCAGGTTGACGCCCAGCGAAGACAGGTCTCCTCGAATCCACATGGCTGTCGTGCCGACCCTCACTTCACTCAGATTGTGCAACGGATCGAAGGCATGGAAGCGGCAGCCGAGAATGCCGCCGAGGTCGATGTCCTCAGACAGTGCGTGGCTTAGACCGATGCTCACCTCAGCTGGTGAACCCTGAGAAAGCACCGAGCCTTTGTCGAGGACGACCATGTGATCGGCGATCTGCAGAACTTCAGAAAGCGTGTGGGTGACGTAGATAATGGGAAGGCCCAGGTCGCGACAGAGGAGCGCAAGCTCGGGTGCCAGCGCACGGCGCGCCGGCCCGTCCAGTGCCGACAGGGGCTCGTCCAGCAGCCACAGCCGGGCGGGTGCCAGCAGAGCTCGGGCGAGGGCGACCCGCTGACGCTGGCCGCCCGAGAGTTCCGACGGTTTATGTTGCAGCAACGGTGTCAGGCCGAAACGCGCAACAACCTGCTCGGGGGTCAGGCAGAAACCCCGCCGCCGAGTTCTTGGATAGAGCAGATTTTTGTGCACGGAGAGGTGGGGAAACAGGGCGCCTTCCTGAAGCACCAGGCTTAACGCGCGGCTGTGTGCTGGTACGAAACTGCTCGCGTCCTGCCAGATTTCGCCGTCCAGGGCCACCGACATGGAACCGCGACCTTCCAGACCGGCGATGCAGCGCAGCAGCGTGCTTTTGCCGGACCCCGAACTGCCCACGATGGCGGTGACCCCGCTGGAAGGAATATCCAGGTCCACGTCCAGCCTGAACTCGCTGCGGCGCGCCAGTTGTCCGGATATCAGCAGGCTCATGGCCGGCGACTCAGCGTGCTGTAGGTCACCGTCAGAGCCAGCAGAGAGAAACCCAGAAGCAGCAACGCGGTTATGTGCGCGGCGGCGTAGTTCAGCGATTCGACCTGGTCGAACAGCAGTATGGACAGCACGCGGGTTTCGCCAGGAATATTCCCGCCGATCATCAGCACGATGCCAAACTCGCCCAGGGTGTGCGCAAAACCAAGCACTCCTGCTGCCACCAGCGCTCGCCTATGCAGCGGCAGCACCAGCCGCAAAAAGCGCCGGACGGGCGAATCTCCCAGCACGGCTGCGGCTTCCAGGAGCGTGTCGCTGGTCGTTCGAAAACTGGCAGCCAGCGGCTGGCTGACGAAGGGCAGAGAGTAGATAACCGACCCGATAACCAGGCCGCTGAAGGTGAACGCCAGCGGTTTTGCCGTCAGCCCGTGCCAGGCTTCGCCCAGGAAGCCCTCGCCCGCCATGGCGAGCAGCAGGTAGAACCCAAGCACGGTGGGTGGCAGCACCATGGGCAGTGCCACCAGAGCCTCCACCGGCGCGCGCAGCCTGCTCGATGAGCGGGCTAGCCACCAGGCCAAGGGCGGTGTCAGCAGCAGTAGAATAACCGTGGTTACCAGCGCAAGTGCCAGGCTCACCCCGAGACTCTGCAGCAGGTCGTTCAGTTCTGCGGTGCTCAAGGTCGCGCGTATCCGAGTTCTTCAAGCCGCTCCCGAACCTCATCGTTCAGCAGAAACGTCATGAAGCGTGCGGCTTCCGGCTCGGTATTGCTTTTCAACACCACGATGCCCTGTTCAATGGGCTCGTAACAGGTGTCCGGAGCCAACCAGATCTCCCGTGCTGGAACGTTTCGACCCAGCAATTGTGCGTAGGCGACGAAGCCGGCGTCCACGGCTCCCGAGGCCACGAAGTGAAATGTCTGACTGACGTTGTTGCCGTAGACGGCGTTGCCTTGATTTGCCTGCCAGAGTCCGAGACGCTCAAGGCAGGTTCTGGCCGCCGTACCGTATGGCGCCAGCCGCGGGTTAGCCAGAGCGAAGCGCTTGCCGGGCAGGACGTCGGGCGATGCGGTGCGGTTGGGCATCCATAGAGCCAGCCGACCCCGGGCATAGGTGGCTACCCGGCTTGCTGCCAGCCCGGCAGCATCGAGCTGCAGGGGCCGCTCCCGGTCGGCGGATAGGAACAGATGAAATGGCGCGCCCTGAGTGATCTGAGCGTACAGCATACCGGACGAGCCGAAGACGGCGTCGGGGCGGACCCCGGTCTGCTGCTGATAAAGATCCTGCACCTCGACGTAGGCATCGCGGAAATTGGCGGCGACGGCCACGCGCAGTTCCTCGGCCGCAGCCCATGTGCTCGTCAGGCTCCAGGCCAGTAGAAGTGTTCGCGCGATCATCCGCAGAGTCTATCAGCAACCATGAGTGCCCTGGGCCGGTGCCGTGCGAGTAGCACAGAACACGAGAACTTCCCGGGCACCTGCTTCCAGCAGGGTCGCCGCAAGCCTGGAGACAGTGGCACCGGTGGTCATGACGTCGTCTACGATGGCTATCCGTTCACCCCGCCACGGACGGCTGCGGAAGGCACCTTCGAGATTCGACAGCCTTCGGGTGCGCCCCAGACCGCGTTGAGTGGCCGTTCGTCTGGTGCGCTGGACGGCCAACCTGCGTAGTGGAATGCCCAGTCGGCTGCTCAGCGGTTTTGCCAGGGCAATGGACTGGTTGTGCCCGCGTCTGATGAGTCGCGATGCTGCCAACGGAACGGGCACCAGAACCTCAGGGAGCGGAACGCGATCGGCAAAGGGGCCTGCCTGGCGTTCCAGAAACGCTTCGACCATCAGGTTTCCCAGAAGACGGCCTTCCATGAGGCCGAAACGTTCTTTCAGCCGGCGTACCCAGAGCTGCGCGAAGCCCTCATACAGCAGCGGTGCGAGCGTCAGAGAAAACGGTGGCGGGTCCCGCCAGCAGGTTTCGCACAGGCTCGCGGGGGCCGCGCCTGTTCTTGATGCCGCCGCTGTGGTCAGCGGCAAGGCGCAGCGCGGACAGCAGTGCCGGTTGTACGGAAGGGCAGCGCTGCAGCTCTGGCAGAGATCGATGCTGCCCTTTATCGCCAAAGGCTGATCGCACAGCACGCAGGCCCCGGCGAGGAGGGCGGCAGTCGACGACAGGACCTTGAAAGGCAGGCTCATACCGGACTTTCCATCGGGTATTCGGGTACGGTCAGGCTGCCATAGTTTTCAAGGTGGTGCTGCGAGCTCTCCTTTCTGCGAAAACTGCGAAATCCGTCACGCTTCCGGCGCGTTTCTGGCTGGTGCTGTCCTTGTCATGGGGCGATTATGGTCTACTCAGTGGTTGGACGCCGCCTCAGGCGTCACCAGTTAAGCGAGGTGCGGTATGGCAGTCAATCCGATGATGGAGAGCGCCCAGAGTTCCGGCGTCAATGGCATGCACGCTGCTTTCAAGGGCATGAAGAGCGCCGCTCGGGAAGTAGTGGCGTTGAATGGCGGTCCCGACAGCACCAGTACGGAAGCGCCCTCTTCGAACTCCGGTGACGTGCGGGATGCCGTAGACGCGCTCTCGCATCTCAAGCTTTACCAGCGCCAGGTTCAGGCTTCAGCAAAAGTTGTTGAGACGGCCGACGCGGTCGTCGGTTTTCTTCTCGACGTTCACGCCTAGCGCTTCAACGCGATTCATTCTCAGGTTTCCCTTCGAAACCCTCAGGGTGAAGCCGTCCGTGCCGCTGGCAGGACGGTGCTGAGCCTTTAGGCAACTCCAGCGAGTTTTGACAGTCCGGGAAGTGCGAAGTATGGTCCGGCACATTCCGGGTTCGGGTGCCGGGCATTGCTCCGGCCGTCGCCCCTGATTCCGGTCACCCGGCTCTAATTGCAACCCGCGGACAGCAGTTACCGCTTAGCTGCAGCACCTTTATTAGGGTGCGAATTGCAGGAGGCTTCATGTCGTCATCTTTGAAGGATATGCGTTTTCTCATTCACGAGGTGTTCGATTTCGCGGGGCACTACCAGGCTCTGGCCGCCTCCAACCCCGGGAAGTTCGACGACACGCTGGATGGTGCTTTCATCGACGCTGTTCTGGAAGAGGGTGCCCGATTTTCCGAGCAGGAGCTGGCCCCGATCAATCGCAGTGGTGATGAGCACGGATGCCGACTCGAGGCAGGAGAGGTCAAAACGCCGGATGGTTTCAAAGAGGCCTACGCCACCTACATTGAGCTTGGCTGGGCCGGTCTCATTGGCGATCCGGTGTATGGCGGGCAAGGCCTGCCAGAGAGCCTGAGCCTGTTTCTGGAGGATCTGATGTGCTGCGCCAATATGGCGTGGACCATGTATCCGGGGCTCTCACGCGGGGCGATCAACGCGCTTGATGCCCACGGCAGCGATCAGCAGAAGGCGGCTTTTCTGCCAAAGCTGCTTACCGGGGCATGGACTGGAACCATGTGCCTTACCGAGCCCCATGCTGGGTCGGATGTCGGATTGGCAAAAACTCGCGCGGAAGCTGGGCCTGACGGCACGTACGCCATTACCGGAACAAAGATATTTATTTCCGCGGGCGAGCACGATATGGCCGAGAACATCGTTCACCTTGTGCTGGCCCGGACCCCCGATGCCCCCGCAGGCACCAAGGGTATATCCATGTTCGTTGTGCCGAAAATTGATCTCGATGGCAGTCGCAACGGCGTTACCTGCGGTTCAATCGAAAACAAGATGGGTATTCACGGAAACGCGACCTGCATCCTGCACTTCGATGAAGCCACTGGCTATCTGGTCGGGGAAGAGAATCAGGGCATGCGGTACATGTTCACGATGATGAACGCCGCGCGCCTGGTGGTCGGCCTGCAGGGCGTCTGCCTGGCTCAGGCAGCGCTTCGGTCGTCGATGGCGTACGCCCGAGAGCGATTGCAGATGCGGGCACTCAAGGGTCCCGTTGCCCCTGAAAAACCCGCCGATCCCATCATTGTCCATCCGGACGTGCGACGCATGCTGTTGACCCAGCGGGCCATTGCCGAAGGTGGTCGGGCCCTGATCTACTTCACCGGGCAGACCGCCGATCGGTTCCTGCACGGCCCGGCTGAGGATCGTGAGCGCGCCGGGGAGCTGCTGGATTTTCTGACACCCATCGTCAAGGGAATGCTCACGGAGCTCGGGTTCGAATCCGTTAATGAGGCAGTGCAGGTTTATGGAGGCCACGGTTTCATTCGCGAGACCGGCGTCGAGCAGCACGTGCGGGATGCCAGAATCACCCTCATTTACGAAGGGACTACGCAGATTCAGGCTCTGGATCTACTGGGTAGGAAGATTCTGATGACCCAGGGCAAAGGGCTGCTGATCTTTCTGGAAGAGGTTGGCCGGGTAGTCGAAACGCTACGCGAGCCGCTTCCTGAACTTGCCGACGCTCTGGCTGAGACTGCGGACGAATGGGGTCGGCTTACGCTTGAGTTGGGTACCAGCGCTCAGCAGGACCTGGACGTGCTGGGCGCTGCGGCGGTGGACTATCTGTTTTACAGCGGCTATGCCACGCTGGCTTACTGCTGGGCGAGGGTTGCGGAGGTCGCCTGGAAAGCGCAACAGCGGCATCGCCGAGATTCTGCCGAGGATGACCCCTACCTGGCGGGTAAGCTGGCGACCGCCCGGTTCTACTTCAGTCGACTGCTGCCGAGAAAAGGCTTCCACAAGCAGGCTATCGAAGCTGGGCCGGATGCCCTCATCACGGTCAGTGATGACGCGCTCAGCGCTCTTTAGGGCGCCGAAGGCTCTTTAGAACGCTGAAGGCTCTTTAGAACGCTGAAGGCTCTTTAGAACGCTGAAGGCTCTGACTACAAGGACAAACGAAGCATGCTGGAATATCAGGCGCCGCGGCAGGATCTCGAATTCCTGCTGTTTGATCTATTCAAAGTTCAGGAAGTCTGGGCCGATATGCCTCGATTCGCCGATCTTACGGACGATCTGGTTCGGGCAGTTCTGGAGGAAGGCGGAAAGCTTGCCGGGCAGGTGATGGCGCCGCTCAATCAATCCGGTGATCAGGAGGGTTGCGAGTGGCGGGCTGGCGAGGTGCGCACTCCGCAAGGGTTCAAAGAGGCCTTCGCCGAGCTTGCCGGCGGAGGTTGGCTGGGACTTTCCGGCAATCCCGATTACGCTGGTCAGGGCATGCCCAAGCTCCTCGGCTGCCTGCTTGAAGAAATGTTCTGGGCCGCGAACAGTAGCCTTTATCTCTACGGCACGCTCACGGTGGGTGCTGCCATCTGCATCGAGGCTCACGCATCCGAAGCTCAGAAAGGTCTTTATCTGCCCCGTCTTTACAGCGGCGAGTGGACGGGCGCCATGGCGCTCACCGAGGCCCATGCGGGAAGCGATCTGGGAATCATGCGCTCTAAGGCAGAGCTCCGGGAGGATGGCAGCTACGCGATCACCGGTACCAAGATCTTCATCACCAGCGGCGAGCACGATCTGGCGGAGAACATCGTGCATCTGGTGCTGGCCAGGCTGCCGGATGCGCCCGCTGGCAGCCGCGGCATCTCGCTGTTTATTGTGCCCAAATTCATTCCGGATGAAGCCGGCAATCCGGGAATGCGCAACAGCTTCGCCAGCGGTTCCATCGAACACAAGATGGGCATCAACGGCAGCGCCACCTCGGTGATGAACTACGATGGCGCCACCGGTTACCTGCTGGGCAAGGAAAATCAGGGGCTCGCCGCGATGTTCACCATGATGAACTACGAGCGTCTGTCGGTGGGCCTGCAGGGTCTCGGTGCGGGCGAGCTTGCCTATCAGCAGGCCGCGCGCTACGCGGCGGAAAGAGTGCAGGGCAGAAGTGCCTCCGGACCGCAGAATGCTGACGGGCCGGCAGATCCGCTGCTCGTGCACGGGGACGTCCGCCGCATGCTGCTTACCGTGCGCGCGCTCACCGAGGCGGGCAGGGCTTTCTCCATGTTCGTCGGTATGCAATTGGATCTTGCCAAGTATGCTGAGGATCCCGCCGCCCATGCGCTGTCAGAGTTGCTCACGCCCGTCGCCAAGGCCTTTCTTACAGACCGTGGCTTCGAATGCGCCGTCCTGGCTCAGCAGGTATTCGGCGGCCATGGATTCGTCAGGGAATGGGGCCTTGAGCAGATCGTGCGCGACGCCCGCATTGCCCAGATCTATGAGGGCACCAACGGTATTCAGGCCATGGACCTCGTCAACCGTAAGGTGTTGCGGGACGGTGGCAGCACGCTCAAGTCCCTCTTAGGGAACATCCGTGCAGAAGCCGTTGCCGATCCTTTTCGGGCCGCGCTGGTTGCGGCGCTGGATCGTCTGGAAACGGTCACCGCGGAACTGGTGAGCCGCGCGCCGCAGGATGCGGATCTTCCCGGTTCGGCAGCGACCGACTACCTGGATCTGCTGGGTTACACGCTGTACGCGTGGTTCTGGGCTCGCATGGCGGAGACCGCGCCGACGGACGAATTTGGTGATGCGAAACGGCGCTGCGCCGAATTCTACTTCGCCCGAATCCTTCCTCGAACGCTTGCCCTCGAGCAGACCGTCCTGGCTCACAGTGCCAGCGTGATGGCCATGGATCAGGGAGCCTTTTAGTCCGCGCGCAGAAGTGTAAAAGTATTGACGCTGTCGGGACAGGGATGCTCGGTGCGCCTTGGGTCACAAACGCCGATGGCTTTCAGGTAAGCGGACCATTCCGCCATCGTCTGGGCGGTCAGGGGTTTCTCGTCTGTTCCGAAGGCGGGTAGCCGCCGGCCTCTGGTAACGGCGTAGAAATATTCCTGTCCCTGGACGGCCTTTATCATCAGCACCTCGCCGAGCGGCTGGTCTTTGTAGCGCGGACAGACCAGCAGGCGTACCGAAGTGGCGTAGTTGTTCTCCATTCCAGACATGATGTTGAAGTCACTGAAGCCCTCGCATCGCGGGGCCAGGTCGCGGCTCATGCTCAACACAAAGTCGATGGGGTCTGGTAGCGGGTGGCCGGACTGGGCTTCGATCGTCACCCTGTCCAACCTGGCCGAAGCCGCTTCTGCGTCTGCCTCTTCGTCGACTGACGTGGGAGACGCAGTTTCTTCTCCAACCGGAGCCTCTTCTTCCACGGTCTGTGTTTTTTCCCACTGCTTCGCAGGGACAAACTCCGCCATGCGCATGACGGGACTGATGAGCGTCCCGGATTCCACCCATCCCCGGGGCGCGCTGGCCAGCAGCACTTCGCCGGTAACAGGGGCGGCCGGCGTTGGTTCCGCGTGCTCGTCGGGGTCATCGGCAGCCGAGGTCGCCGTGGGCGCTGAATCCGCGTTGACGGAAGCGTTTCCGTCGGGCTCGGGCGAGCAGCCGGTGATCACAAGCACGAGCGTCAGCAGGAACGCGGCAACTGTGATTTCGAAACCCAGCGTCGGGGGAGCCGGTGGTCGCTCAGTTGCCTGTTTCATGCTCATGATCGTGTTCTCGGAAATGCCCAGGGATGGGATGCGGACAGGCCGCCGTCCACGGGAATCGCCTGACCGTTCACGTAGGATGCCTTGTCACTTAGCAGAAAACAGGCCATCTGGGCGATCTCCTCCGGCTGTCCTGCTCGGCGAGTCGGATTGATCTGGCCGATGCGGTCTTCCCGGCCTTTTTCCCTGGCCAGATCGAATGTCGGACGGGTCATTCCGGTTTCGATGAGACCCGGACAGATGGCGTTGATCCGCACGCCGGTTCCATAGAGTTGGTAGGCCACGGTCTGGACTATGCTCACCACGCCGGCCTTGCTGGCACTGTAGTCAATGCCCCCGGCATTGGCGCGCAGCCCTGCGACGGACGCGGTGCACAGCAGGGCACCGTTGCCCTGGCTGACGAGATGGGCGGCGGCATGCTTTACCGCCAGGAAGACGCCGATGGTGTTTACGGAAAGGGTGCGCTGCCAGTCATCCACGGTGAGTTCCTGCAGAGTTTTCCGCCCCCCGCTGATACCGGCATTGGCGTACAGGCCGTCGATGCCGCCGAAGGTGTCGATGCATTGATCGATGAAGGCGGCAACCGCCGATTCTTCGCTGACGTCGGCCTGGACGGCCATCGCCTTGCCACCTGAGCTGGTGATCAAGGACGCGGTATCTTTGACGGATTCAGCGAGGTCCACCACCAGCACGCTGGCACCTTCCTTCGCTGCCAGAAGGCTTGTTGCCCTGCCGATGCCGCTGCCCGCACCGGTAATGACAAGCCTTTTGTTTTCCAGTATTGCCATGAAGTTTCTCCTTCCAGCACGGTCAGGGCCTGTGCTCAGTAGACGGCGGCCACCAGATCCCGAACGAAAGTGGCAGACGCGCCGTCGGCGAGTCCCGTGCAGTAGGTGACAGTGCCTCCTGGATACTCCGGGTCGCATTCCAGCCAGTGGTTCTCCTTGTCCAGCTCGCGAATTCTCCATCCGCGCTGCTGGTGATGGAAATATTCCGGGTGCCGAATCCAGGCGATGGCTGCAGAATCCCAGGGGTGGAAGCCGGCGTCGGCAGGAAATTCCCGGGTCCACCAGCGGCACCAGGCCAGAGAACTGCGATAAAAATATTCGGCGGTATCCGTGCCTACCCGATGAATGGTGTGCAGATCAGATTCGGTAACCGCCACCTGGCTGGTCAGCTCGAAACCTATCAGGATCTTGGCTACTTCGCTTTCCAGCACCAGGCGGGCAGCCCGGACGTCGTTTTCGAAGTTGAAATCCTGAATCGGACCCCTCTCGCCAATGTAGAAAGGGGAGTCTTCGCTGCGTCCGGCGACCATGATCAGCGACTGCACTCGGTTCAGCAGCTCCGGGTGATAGAACGCAAGCAGGCCGATGTTGGTCAGCGGTCCTATGGCTGCCAGGTGCGCGGGCGCTTCCCGCAGGCTCTCTGCCAGAAATTCGACCGCTTCGTCGATGTTCCGGGGCCGGCCCCCGTGCTCGATGCCAAGTGCCACGTCTGTATCAATGAGAAGCCGCACTCTTTCCGTATGGTCACCCCCTGACTTCACGCCACCACCATGGATCTGGCGGTCTGCAGCCAGCGGATTCTGGATTCTTCGTTGGCGGTCAGAGGCAGCTGAGCGACGCCGAGCAGGCGGCGTATGATTTCCATGCCGGCGAATTCCAGGGCCAGCGGATAGCTGAACTCCGACGGTGTCACATAACTTCGCAGTAGCATCATGACCTCCGCCTGCTCCAGGCCGGCCATGGTCAGGTGCGCGATCAGCACGCCGACGTCGAATTCCGGGGGTCCAGGGAAAGCAAATTCAGGATCAATGATCATCACACCCATGGTCTTGTGCTTCAGCCAGCTGCCTGGATAGTAGTCGCCGTGCAGGAGCGCGGGGGCAGAAGCATGATCTGCTTCGCCGAGATAGATGGCGCCAAGCGCCTGCGCGCGTTCCTTAAGCTCGGCATCCTTCGCATACGCCTGCTGTAGTCGCCGCAGCGCGGGCGAAAGATCGACGTCGTTTTCTGTCCGCAGCGGGATGTCGAAGATG
>Ga0316194_10001717_pt1 | contig 15182 bp, 9 predicted proteins | sample CroRivsedime1_MG_FD_204936 | JGI IMG/M metagenome (GOLD analysis project Ga0316194, IMG submission 204936) | Coastal sediment microbial communities from Maine, United States - Cross River sediment 1 | ecosystem: Environmental > Aquatic > Marine > Coastal > Sediment | place: USA: Maine...
CTTTGTCATGACCGAACCGGCCCCGGGTTCGGGCTCGGATCCGGCCGGGATGATGCGCACCGAAGCCACCCGTGTGGGAGACCGCTGGCGCATCAACGGCCATAAATGGTTTATCACCGGTGCCGGCCTGGCCGAACACTTCATCCTGGTGGCCCGCACCTCGGACGATCCGCGTAAAGGCCTGACCGCATTCCTTTTTCACCGTGACGACCCGGGCTGGGAGATACTGCGGCGCATCCCCATTCTGGGACCGGAGGAACACGGCGGCCATTGCGAGCTGCACTTCGAGGGCCTGGAGATCCCGGACGCGAATCGACTGATGGAGGTGGGCGACGGGCTCAAGTTGACCCAGATCCGATTGGGTACGGCCCGACTCACCCACTGTATGCGTTGGCTCGGCCTGGCCAAGCGTTCGTTGGAAATTGCCGCCAGCTACGTGGCCGATCGCCAGGCCTTCGGCAGCACCCTGGCCCAGCACGAAGGTGTCCAGTGGATGCTGGGCGAAGCGGCCATGGAGATTCATGTGGGCCGGCTTCTGACCATGCACGCGGCCTGGAAACTGGACCAGGGGGATTTCGCCCGCAAGGAGGTTTCCATGGCCAAAGTTGCGGTGGCCGATACCCTGCACAAGGCGGTGGACACCGCGATCCAGCTGTGTGGCGCACACGGCTACTCAAGGGACACCGTGCTGGAGTGGATATACCGGTATGCGCGCCAGGCCAGGCTGGTGGACGGCGCCTCCGAAGTGCACAAAATGGTGCTCTCAAGGCACTTGCTGAACGAGGGTATGGAGTTCTGGTCTTGGAACTGACCGACCCGGAGGTAAAGCAGGCGCTGGGTGAATTTATCGCCGAACAAGCCGGTGCCGGCGGTGCCCGGATAGTTTCGGCCCGCCGCTTGTCCGGGGGCGCGATTCAGGAGAACTACGCACTGAAGGTGCGCATCGATGGGGGCCCCATGGCGGGGGACCAGGCACTGGTGCTGCGCACCGACGCCGCCTCCGGCGTTTCCGTCAGCTTAAGCCGTGCCCAGGAATTCGCGGTACTCTGCCAGGCGCATCAAGCCGGTATGACGGTGCCGGAACCGCTCTGGCTGTGCCGGACACCCTCGGTGCTGGGCAAGGATTTCTATTTGATGCGCCAGGTAGGCGGCACCGCATCACCGAGGGCATTGACCCGGTCGCGGCTGGACGCCGCCCAGAGAGCCGCGCTGGTAGAGCAACTGGGCGCGGAAATCGCCCACCTGCACACGGTGCGTCCACCGGTTTCAGAGTTGTTCTTCCTGCCCATTCCAGCGCCAACGCCCGCATTGCACCGAATCCGCCAGTACCGATCCTACCTGGATGCCATTGGCCAACCGCGCCCGGTACTGGAGTGGGCCCTGACCTGGCTGGAGCGCAACGCCAGCGAGAGCGCACTCATTACGCTCTGCCATGTGGACTACCGCACTGGAAACTATATGGTGGACCAGGGCGAACTCACCGGCATTCTGGACTGGGAGTTTGCGGCCTGGACTGACCCAGCGGAGGATCTGGGCTGGTTTTGCGCTCGCTGCTGGCGGTTCGGCGCCTGGTCCAGGGGCGCCGGTGGCATCGGTGAACGATCCGATTTCTATCGTGGGTATGAACGGGTGAGCGGGGAGGCTGTGGATCATGACCGGGTCCGATACTGGGAAATCATGGCGGCGGTGCGCTGGGCGGTGATCGCCCTGCAACAGGCCCAGCGCCACCTGTCGGGCGAAGAGCGTTCGCTGGAGCTGGCCCTGACCGGACGCATGGTGCCGGAAATGGAACTGGATCTGCTGATGGAGATCCGACGGATTGAAACCGGGGAACTGGACGATGTGTGATCAACCCGACGGGGCAGAACTCCTGCGCGTGGCCCGCCAATGCCTGCTTGACGATCTGCTCCCGGCCCTGCCAGAGGCCCAGCGTTACGCAGCGCGCATGTGCGCCAATGCCATGGCAATCGCGGCCCGGGAAGGCGATGCCGGGCGCAGCGGTGCCCCGTCCGAGTTGTCCCGATTGCGTGCGCTATACCCGGACCTGGCCGACGAGCATTCCGATCCGGCGCAGACGCAGGAACGACTCAACCGCCGTCTGGCTGACGATCTACGCCACGGGCGGATTGAGGCTGGGATTGAATCCGATGTGTTCACTGTGTTGACGGATCGTACCCGCGCTCGCCTGAGTATCAGCAATCCGAAACACCTGAGTTCCTGGGACAGCGAATAGGGGATTCATATGCCGCTGGCACCCGTCAGTCTGGAAGACAAGTACCTCAAGACCGAAGGCCGTGTGTTTATGAGCGGCGTTCAAGCCCTGGTTCGCCTGCCGTTGGATCAACACCGACGGGATCTGGCCGCCGGTCATGACACCGCAGGCTATATCACGGGCTACCGCGGGTCACCGCTGGGCGTTTACGACCAACAGTTGAGCCGGGCCCAGCAGCACCTGGACGAACACAGCATCGTATTTCAGCCTGGCGTCAATGAGGACCTGGCGGCAACAGCGGTTTGGGGCACACAGCAGGCCGAACTGGATGGGGAAGGCCGTTATCAGGGGGTTTTTGCACTCTGGTACGGGAAGGGGCCCGGCGTCGATCGAAGTGGCGACGTGCTGCGGCACGGAAACCTGGCGGGCAGCTCGCCGCTGGGCGGGGTGCTGGTCGCCATGGGCGACGACCATGCCTGCGAGTCATCCACCACGGCCCATCAGAGTGAGTACGCGCTGGTCGACGCCATGATCCCGATTCTGAATCCCGCCGGAGTGCAGGAGATTCTCGACTACGGGCTCTACGGCTGGGCTCTGTCCCGCTACAGCGGATGCTGGGTAGGCCTGAAATGTGTCCACGACACAGTGGAAGCCAGCGCGTCGGTGGAGATCGACCCGGACCGGGTGACGCTGACGTTCCCGGATCCAGATCCGAGGCCCTCCAGCGGACTGAACATCCGCTGGCCAGACACACCGCTGGAGCAGGAGGCCAGACTTCACCAGCATAAGCTGGCGGCGGTTCGGGCATTCATGCGCAGCAATCCGCTGGATCAGGTGGTGCTGGGGCCGGCCCAGGCCCGCCTCGGTGTGGTCACCACCGGCAAGTCCTATCTCGATGTCCGACAAAGCCTGGCAGACCTGGGCATCGACCAAGCCGAGGCCGAGCGACTCGGCATGAGCGTCTACAAAGTGGCCATGCCCTGGCCCCTGGAGCCGGAGGGGCTGCGGGCCTTCGCCAACGGACTCGAGCACCTCCTGGTGGTGGAGGAGAAACGCGGCCTGATGGAGGAGCAGATCAAGTCGCTACTCTATGGCCAGCCCAACGCACCGCAGGTCACCGGGAAACACGACCGTGCCGGCAATGTTCTGCTGCCATCAATCGCCCGCCTGGACGCGACCCGGATCGGCCTGGCCATCGCCCAGGCGCTGCTGGCGCTGCGAGAGGACGCGAGCCTGAGAACCCGAGCGGACGCGCTGCAGGCGCGCTATCGACAGGCCACCGACCAACCGCAAAGCCCGATGAACCGAACCCCTTACTTCTGCGCGGGTTGCCCACACAGCACCTCCACGCTGTTGCCGGAAGGAAGCCGAGGCTATGCCGGCATCGGCTGCCACTGGATGGCTCAGATGATGGATCGCGGGGTGCAGCGCTACACGCACATGGGCGGGGAAGGCGCCAACTGGGTGGGCGAAGGCCGTTTCTCCCACCGCCGGCACATGTTTCAGAACATTGGGGACGGGACCTATTTCCACTCCGGACTGCTGGCCATTCGGGCCGCGGTGGCTTCAGGCGTCAACATCACCTTCAAGATTTTGTACAACGACGCAGTGGCCATGACCGGCGGTCAGAAACCGGACGGGCCACTGTCTGTCCCGCAGATCACGCGACAAGTGGCAGCGGAAGGCGCTGTGAAAGTGGTGGTGGTGAGCGACGATCCAGCCAAGTATCCACCGGCAACGGTCTGGGCCCCCGGGGTCGAACTGCACCCCAGGGCGCAACTCGACCAGGTGCAGCGGGATTTGCGCGAGGTATCGGGCACCAGCGTGCTGGTCTACGACCAGACCTGCGCCGCGGAGAAGCGCCGTCGGCGCAAACGCGGGCTGTATCCGGATCCGCCTCGACGGATTTACATCCATGAAGGGGTATGCGAAGGCTGCGGCGACTGTGGCGTGCAATCCAACTGCGTGGCCATTCTGCCGCTGGAGACCCCACTCGGGCGCAAGCGTAAGATCGATCAGTCCGCATGCAACAAGGATGAGTCCTGCCTCAAGGGTTTCTGCCCCAGCTTCGTGACGGTACACGGTGGCAACCCAAGACGCCGGAGCGGGCTGCAGGATGCGGTGGATAAACCGTTCCCGGTTCTGCCGGAACCGCGGCTGCCGGTGATCGACGGCACCTATCGAATCGTACTGGCTGGCGTCGGCGGCACCGGGGTGATCACCATCGGTGCGTTGCTCGGCATGGCTGCGCATCTCGAAGGCAAGGGCTGCTCGGTCCTGGATATGACAGGCCTGGCCCAGAAGGGCGGGGCGGTGGCCAGCCACATCATTGTGGGCGCCGCGCCGGAGGCGGTAACCGCCACCCATGTGCCGGTGGCCGGGGCCGATCTGTTGCTGGGCTGCGACCAGGTGGTGGCCGCCGGCGACCGGGTTCTGCCAACCCTGAGCCCGGATAGGAGCCGGGCGGTAATCAACGACCACCAGATGATGACCGGTGACTTCATCCGGCAGCCGGATCTGCTTTTTCCCGGTAGCGGCCTACGCGATCGCATCGCCCAGCGCTGCCGCACGGATGGTGTGCACAACTTACCCGCGACCCGGCTGGCCGAGGCGCTGTTCGGTGACGCCATCGCCGCCAATACCCTGATCCTGGGTTTCGCCTATCAGAGCGGTTTGTTGCCGGTGGGCGCCGATGCCATAAAGCGGGCCATCGAATTGAACGGTCAGGCGATCAGCATGAATCAGCAGGCGTTTGAGTGGGGTCGTCGTCTCGCCGCAGAACCCCAGCGTGTTATGGGACTGGCGCGAAGCACTGACTCAAAGGCGCCAGAAACTGGGGGCCTGGACGCTCTGATTACGGCCCGCTGCGCACTTCTGACAGAGTACCAGGATGCTGCCTATGCCGAACGCTATCGGGCGCAGGTGGAGGCCGTCCGTCACTGCGAAGCAGATATGCTGCCCGGTGCAACCGACCTGACCGTTGCAGTGGCGAAATCGCTGTTCCGGGTGATGGCCTATAAGGACGAGTACGAAGTCGCGCGCCTGTTCGGCGACCCCGCGTTCAAACGCTCTCTGGAACAGACCTTTGAGGGAGACTACACCCTTGAGTTTAACCTGGCGCCGCCGTTCCTGAGCCGCATCGACCCGGCCACCGGCAGACCCGCCAAACGGAGGTTCGGACCCTGGATGCTGGCTCTGATGCCTTGGCTGGCCCGTCTCAAATGGCTGCGTGGCAGCGCATTCGACCCGTTTGGCTACAGCACGGATCGCCGGCTGGAACGGCAGCTCCTGAAAACCTACCCGGCGCTGGTGGATCGGTTACTCAAGTCACTGCGGCCAGACAATCACCGGACCGCCGTTGAAATCGCTCTGCTCACATCGGAGATCCGCGGCTTCGGGCCGGTGAAACAGGCGGCGGCGGAATCGGTGTTGGCACGACAAGCGGCGCTTATGGACGCCTTCGAATCCACCCAGCCGGCCGACCGGGCCGCTTGAAAGCCTGGGTAAAATCCGACCAGGCTATTGCCATTCGCCCCTGAGGGCCTGGACCTGGCTTTGCAAGCGCGACGCCACGACCACTTCCGGTGCCTGCGGGATGCCGATATGGATTCCGATTTTTGAACGGAATCGTCGTGGAACGCCCATCATGGCCTCCCCGTAGCGGCGGCTGAAAAAACTCCCCCACAGCCCGCACAGGGCGATGGGAATCACCGGAACCGGATCACGCTTGACGATGTGCTCGATCCCACTCTTGAACGGGTTCAGCTCACCATGGCGAGTGATCTCCCCTTCCGGGAAAATGCACACCAACTGACCGTCTTTCAATGCGCCCGAGATGCTGTCATTGGCCTGTTCCAGCAGCTTCGGGTCCTCACGGGCCGGGGCAATCGGTATGGCGCGGGCGGTTCGAAAAACGAAACTCAGCAGCGGAACCCCGAAGATCTTATGGTACATGACAAAGCGGATTGGCCGTCGCACGCAACCGCTGATGACCAGCGCATCCATGAAGCTGACGTGGTTGCAAACCAAAACCGCCGGCCCCTCGTCAGGGATCCGGTCCAGGCCTTCTTGGTCAATGCGGTACATAATGTGGATAAGAATCCATACGATGAACCGCATCAGGAATTCAGGCACAAGCGTGTAGATGTAGACCGCGACCGCGGCGTTCAGAAACGCAGTGAGCAGGAACAATTGGGGAATGGTGAGGCCAGCACCGAGCGCGACAATGGCAAGCAGAGCAGAGGCCACCATGAACAGGGCGTTGAGGATGTTGTTGCCGGCAATGATCCGCGATCGATAGGCGGGCTCAGAACGCTGCTGTATCAGCGAGTACAGCGGTACGATGTAGAATCCACCGAACATGCCCAACATGAGGATGTCGAACAGCACGCGCCAGCCACCACCCTGATCGAGAAAGCCCATCATGCCCAACAGTTCGCCACCGGCGTGGCCGGGCGGCGCAAAGTAAAGGTCGATGCTGAACACGGTCATGCCGATGGAGCCAAACGGAACCAGACCGATTTCCACCTTGTGACCGGACAGACGCTCACACAGCAACGAGCCGGCGCCAACACCCACCGAGAACAGGGTCAGCAACAGGGTGACGACCTGCTCATTGCCACCCAGCGTCAACTTGGTGTAGTTGGGCAGCTGAGCCAGATAGCTGGCGCCGAAAAACCAGAACCAGGAAATGCCCAGCACCGACAGAAACACGGTCCGATTGCCCCGCAGCAACCGATAGGTGCGCCAGGTCTCGGACAGCGGGTTCCAGTTGATGCGCAGATCCGGCGCCATCGCGGCCGCGGTGGGAATGCCGCGGCTGCTGAGATAACCGGCGGCGGCGACGATCATTGCCACGCCGGCGACGACGGCTGCGCCGTGAGGCTTTAGTGCAATCAGAACGCCACCCGCCATGGTACCCAGCAAGATGGCCAGAAAGGTACCGGTTTCCACCAAGCCGTTGCCGCCCACCAGCTCTTCCTGCTGCAGATGCTGGGGCAGGATCGCGTACTTGACCGGGCCGAACAGCGCCGACTGAATCCCCATCAGAAACAACAGACCGATCAGCAGCCACACGTTGCCGCTGATGAACCCGACGGCCGCCCCCAACATGATCCCCATTTCCAATAACTTGGTCAGGCGGATGAGGCGCGATTTCTCCAGCTTGTCGGCCAGTTGGCCGAAACTCGCGGAAAACAGGAAAAACGGCAGAATGAACAGACCAGCGGCCAGATTGATCAGCGTATTGGAACTCAGCCCCAGAGTATCTGTGGCCTGGAAGGCCAACATGACGATCAGCGCGTTCTTAAACAGATTGTCGTTGAAGGCACCGAGAAACTGGGTCGTGAAGAACGGGCCGAAACGGCGCTTGGTGAGCAGAACGAACTGGCTTCTGTCTTCCATTTTTTCAGTTTGTCCGGGCAGGGAACGGGGCGGCCACTTGCGGGTCACACCAGCAGTCTAACGCGCAATCACCGGCACTGACCTTCGAGTGATTTCCACGCCGCGGGTCCGATGGCAGTTTGCGCTACACTTCGGGTCCATTCCATTGGGAAAAGCCCTGTTTTTTTAGGCAGAGTCGCGCTCGCGTCCTATCGTTCACGGAGCAGGGCGCCGACCGCATGGTTGGCCCATGGCCAGAAAATCGCGGGAATTAGGCTGTGCATTTCAGTCCCAAGATGCATGTTCACGAATAGATCAGAGGCGCCCCAGGCGTCTGCGCGGTAGAAATGAATGCGGCGAGGTGCTGTCCAGTTCGCGAACGATTTCGCGATCGTCCGAGAAGCATAGCCGTCGCTATGTGACGAGGAGGATCGCGGAATCGGGCCGAAATGGCGGTGCCGCAGACCGTTCCCTTTCTACCGCGCTCCTAGGCAGTCTATCCAACCATGATCGCGGCATCCCGCGTTCGGAGCTGTACATGCAGTACAAGGATCTTCGAGATTTCATACAGAAGCTCGAGTCTGAGGGTGAACTCAAGCGGGTTCGCGTACCGGTGGACCCGAACTTGGAGATGACCGAGATTTGCGATCGCACACTGCGCGCCGGCGGCCCGGCGATTCTGTTCGAGCGGCCCAGCGGTTTCGATATACCGGTGTTGTGCAATCTGTTCGGTACACCCCGCCGCGTGGCGCTGGGCATGGGTGAGGACACGGTGGAGTCCCTGCGGGAAGTCGGCCGCCTGCTTGCCTTCCTCAAGGAACCAGATCCCCCTAAAGGCATGAAGGAGGCATGGAAGGCCCTACCCATATTCAAGAAAGTGCTCGACATGGCGCCGAAGAAAGTCGGTAGTCCGCCCTGTCAGCAGCAGGTGTTCGAAGGCCAGGCCGTGGATCTGGGACGCCTGCCGGTGCAGACCTGCTGGCCAGAGGACGCCGGCCCATTGATCACCTGGGGTCTGGTCATAACGCGGGGCCCGGACAAAAGCCGACAGAACATGGGCATTTATCGACAGCAGGTGATCGGGCGCAACAAGGTCATCATGCGCTGGCTCTCGCATCGCGGGGGCGCGCTGGATTTTCGCGACTGGCAGACCGCCCATCCGGGCGAGCCGTTCCCGTTGGCTGTAGCCTTGGGTGCGGACCCAGCCACCATCCTTGCTGCGGTGACACCGGTGCCCGACAGCCTGTCCGAACACGCCTTCGCCGGCCTGTTGCGGGGGTCCCGCACCGAACTGGGTCAGTGCATCGGCTCAGAGTTGCAGGTTCCGGCCTCGGCCGAGATCGTTTTGGAAGGCTTTATCTACCCGGGCGATACGGCGCCGGAGGGTCCGTTCGGCGATCACACGGGATACTACAACGAAGTCGACCAGTTCCCGGTGTTCACCATTGAACGCATCACCCAGCGCAGGGAGCCGCTTTACCACAGTACCTACACCGGCCGGCCACCGGATGAACCGGCCGTGCTCGGTGTGGCCTTGAACGAGGTGTTCGTGCCGCTGCTGCAAAAGCAGTTCCCCGAAATCATCGATTTCTATTTGCCGCCCGAGGGCTGTTCCTACCGCATGGCGGTGGTGAGCATGCGCAAGCAATATCCCGGGCATGCCAAGCGTGTGATGATGGGTGTGTGGTCGTTCCTGCGCCAGTTCATGTACACCAAGTTCGTGATCGTGGTGGATGAAGACATCGACACCCGCAACTGGCAGGATGTGATTTGGGCGCTGACCACCCGCATGGACCCACGTCGGGATTGTGTGATCGTAGACAATACGCCGATCGACTACCTCGACTTCGCCTCGCCCGTGTCCGGTCTGGGGTCCAAGATTGGGTTGGACGCCACCAACAAATGGGCGGGGGAAACCACCCGCGAATGGGGTCGTCCGATTCGCATGAGCGAAGCGGTGCGCAGGCGAGTGGACGACATCTGGCAATCCCTCGACCTGGGTGTGTGAGCCGGCCACGACCACCTGGTGGATAGGGTTGAATCAAAATCGGCGCGGGCCGGTCGAATTACCTAGGGCGCTTCTGATCTATTCGTGAACTTGCATCTTGGCACTCAAATGCACAGCTTCATCGTCCAAGCTGCTTTGTCCAGAGTAGATCAGAAGCGCCCTAGCTTGATGTAAGGGTTCGGGAGTCAATGAGTCATACGGTCACGATTCAGCCCAGCGGGCACAGAATTGTCGTGGAGACGGGCGAGAGCGTGCTTGAGGCGGGACTTCGCGAGGGCTTCGCGCTGCCCTATGGATGCCGCAATGGCGCATGTGGGTCCTGTGCGGGCAAGCTGCTTGCGGGTCGGGTGCACTACCCCGATGGCAAGCCCGCGGCCATTAGCGAGGACGAAATCGCACAGGGCAAAGCGCTACTGTGCCAGGCCCGTCCCGACAGCGACCTGGAGGTGGAGATTCGCGAAGTCGGGGCTGCGAAGGATATCCAGGTCAAGGTTCTGCCCTGCCGGGTCGCGGCCATGGATAAGCTGTCTCATGACGTCATGCGGTTGAAACTGAAACTACCCGCCACCGAACGGCTTCAGTTTCTGGCCGGACAATACATCGACATCATCCTCCGGGATGGACGACGACGCGGCTTTTCGCTGGCCACGGCGCCCCATGAAGACGATTTTCTGGAGCTCCATATCCGCCACGTGCCGGGCGGACGCTTCACGGACCACGTGTTTACGGACATGAAGGAGAAGGCGATTCTGCGCTTCGAAGGGCCACTGGGTTCGTTCTTTTTGCGGGAGGAGTCGGATCGACCGATTATTCTGATGGGGGGCGGCACCGGTTTCGCCCCATTAAGGGGAATGACAGAGCATGCGATTGCCGCGGGCCTGCAACGCCCAATCGAGATTTATTGGGGGGTGCGGGCGAAGCGGGATCTGTATCTGCATGATCTGGCCGAGGCCTGGGCGCGCGAGCATGAGAACATCCGCTACGTCCCGGTTCTGTCCGAGCCCGCCGAGGAAGACGAATGGTCCGGAAGGACCGGATTCGTCCATCAGGCGGTGACTGAAGACCATCCGGACCTGAGCGGGCATGAGGTGTACATGAGCGGGCCACCGGCCATGATTGAGGCCGCTCGCACCGCTTTCGCGAGCTGCGGGCTTCCAGATGAATTTCTGTTCTACGACTCGTTTGAGTACGCGTCAGACACACTACAAGCGCTGGACGGGAACTGACCGGAGAACGAACGCTATGCGGTCTGACCGATCGGTCAGACCGCATAGCGACGCACGCGACCGGGCACCGCCGATCGCCTCAAGATGTCTGGGTGGCGCCATCCGTCGGTGCCGGTTTGCGTTCCAGTTTCTCGGTGGCATCCGGATCGGCCACGTCCAATACGTTGCTGGTTGAGGAGAGTTCCTTGCCCGTCAACAAACGCATGCCGTTGCGGTAACTGTCGCGGGCCTTTTGCGGCTCTTCCAACTGATCCAGCAAGCTGCCAAGTTCCTGGTAGGCTTCCGGCGCCGGCCTCAGCGCAATACTGTGCTCATAGTACTGGCGCGCTTTCTGCCACTGATGATTACGCCGGGCGATGCGCCCCAGACTGAGCAGCAGATCCGGGTCTTTGGGGTGGCTCTGCAACCAGGCTTCGGCGAACTTGAGCTGAGTCTCGGCATTGGCCCGGTTGATCTCACCGTAGGCCAAGACGATCTTTGGATCCCAGTTATGATCCAGCGCTTTTCGGATGAGCTGTTCGGCACTGTCACCGGCCCCGTGCCCCTCCAGATAGCCAGCGTAGTCCACCAACATGTCCACATCCCGGCGCAGTGCCCCAGGCGTGTCCTTCCAGGCCTTTTGTAGAGTCTCGACGGAATCTGACTTGGCCGCTTCGGCCAGCAATTCATGGTAGACCTGGGTCTCCAGAGCCGTCATTTCGGCGCCCTTTAAGACTCCCCGCTTTTTAAGGTCCGGCAGAATGCGCCAAAGACCCTGCCAGTCCTTGGCCGCGAGTCGGCACTCCATGAGGCGCTTCAACACCTGAGGATGCTTGGGCGACTGCAGGCGCAAATGCTCCAGGGACTGTGCGGCCCGATCGAGCTGCCCGGTTTCCATCAGCAACTCGGCCTGAGTCAGACCGACGGCCACGTTCGCATTACCATCCTGGGGCGTGGCCAGCTTGAGCAGTTTGTCGCGTTTGGCATCGTCCCCGAGGTGCTGCGCCGCCTTGGCCGCGCCGATATAGCTGAGCGCTGGGGTATCGTTATAGTTGGCGGATTTGACCAGGGTCTTTTCTGCCGAACTCCACTTGCCCTCGGCCAGTTGCTCCATACCGGTGGACAGCAGGCGATGGGCTTTGTGCAATCGACGCCGGTCGTTGGCCTCCCGGGTGTTTTTGGGCAATTCGGCCAACCGCATGGAGTAACGCACCAGTTTATAGAGCACCACAAAGGCGACCAGGGTGAACACCAGCAGTACGGCGACACTGGTTTCCACCGTCCATTGCCCGACGGTCACCAGAACATAGCCCGGATCCTCCTTGACCAGCAGGGCGACGCCCACTGAGCAGAACAAGGCCAGAATCAATATCACCAAAAGCTTCATGCCGAGCCCTCCCCGGCGGCATCAGTGTTTTCATCGGGCAAAGTCTTTAGCGGCTTCCGGGTTTCCATGATGTCGCGGAATGTGCGCAGTGAGCGCGAGACGTCCGGCAGATAAGGGTGCAATTCAACCTGCTGCAACGCCTTGAGCTGCGCAACGGCATCTATAACCCGCTCGTCGTTGGTGTCGAAATACTGGTCGATCCATTGCAGGGCCGTTGCCAGGTTATCCTGGTAACTGGAACCGTCATCGAGCAGTGCGGCCAACTGCGCCTGCTCGATCTTCAGCCTGAGATTCTGAGCCAGGAAATACTCCTCCTGGGGCGCAATCAGGGGTGCGGCCTCCCGCCGCTCATGTCGTATCACCACCAATTGTTTGATTTCACCCCAGGCGCTGGTCGCCGCGTCTTCCCACCAGCCTTCCTGATCGGTGTCCACGTTGGCCTGAGTCTCGGCCCGTTTGGCCGCAGCCTGATCCTTGATCACCTGGGTTCGGGCATCGTTACGCAGCGGCAACGAATAGGCTTCCTTGGCCAACACGTCCAGCGTGTGGGCCAATTCTGCCCGGTCGAGCTGCTTGGCACTGCGCAGGGCGGCAATTTCCTCCTCGAGGATCACCTGCACCGGCGCGAACGCCAGCTCATCGACCACATTCAGCCGTTGCTGGGCCATCACCACCGCCGACAACGCGCCGTCGACATCTTCCTGATAGCGAAGACGATGAGACGCAATCTGCAGCAGATAATCCACCTCTGACAGGGTCCAGGCATTTCGATCCCCACCACTGGCAACATTTTCACGCACCACCTCGAGGGACTGCCCCAGCCCTCGTTGCGTGAGCTGAAGACTGTCAATCTGGGCCTGCATACGGTCTTCCAGGGTCTTTTGCGCCGCGCGAATCTCGGCTCGCAGCGAGCTCATCTGGGACTCAGCGGTTTGCAACGACTCGGCCACGGTCTTGGTCGCGGTACTGAGTTGCTCTGTGACCGTTTGGTCCAGTTTGCTGATTCCGGCCTGACTACCCTGGGCCGCCTGCTCAACCGCTTCGCCCTGCTTCGCCAGTTGATCGGCCAGTTCCTGTTTGACCGTGGCCAGTTCGCTCTTGAGAGCATCGACGCTGTCCGCCGCCTGCTTGGCCTGAGTGCCGACCGAGGCCAGTGTTGAGGAAGCGGTGGTTGAGTTGGCCCTGGACTCGGCCAACTGTTGTTTGATCTGGTTCCAGACGTAGGCAGCCCCGCCGGCGGCGCCAAGAGCGACCACCAACGCCAGTAGGGCCAGGCCGCGCCCGTGACCGGAGCCGCCGGTTGCACCCGCATGAGCCGGCTTGGTCGCCGTCACCGCGCCCTGGGCTCGCTTGTCCGCTGGAGCATTGGATTTCTGATTTCCCTGCTTTCGTTTGTCGTCGGTCATCGCGCGTCCCCAAGAAAAATAATTGTTCCAGCCTTTGTCCAGTGTAGCGTCAGCAGCAGGCGTTGCGCCGAACGCCATTTTCCCACCATGTCACCAATGCGTCGATTACAGACGCGTCGCTGGCCTCGGCGGCGACCAGGGGCGGAGCTTTGACGCCCATCTCAGTGGCCGATAGCGCAGTGCGATCGCTGAGTACAACCAGCTGGGTGTTGCGCAGCCACTGCTGGCCGAGCCTGCCAACCATGTCAAACAGGTTGCGCAGGGACTCGCCGCTGGTGACCACGAAGGCCTGGACCTCGCCCCGCGCCCAGTGCCGCATGAGCGCATCCACATCGGCGCTGGGTCGACCCCGCCGGTAGGCTTCAACGTAGTCCACCTGGGCCCCACGGGCACGCAGCGTATCACCCAGCAGTTCACGGCCGCCCTCGCCCCTAAAGATGACGATGCGCGACCCATTGACCGCCTGCATCTCATCCATGGCCAGCAAAGCCTCGCTGTTGAAGCGCTGGCGCGGATAGATATGCGCCGGCGCGCCGAAGTTCTTGAGCGCTCGGGCAGTGCCGCGGCCGATGGCGACCCGTTTCAGGGTCGAAGGCAGGCCGTGCCTGCCGAGGATCAGATTCATTGCTCGATTGACTGCATTGGCGCTGATGAATATTGCCATATCGTAGGCATCCAATCGTTCTATCGCCAGGTGCATGGCATCCGCGTTGGTCGGGTCGAGAATTTCAAGCACCGGAAATCGAATGGCCCGTCCGCCGGCCACCTCAATAGCCGCGCACATGCATTCCGCCTGATCAGCAGGGCGGGTTACCACGATGCCACACCCGGCCAGCCGCCCACTCAGCTCTTCCGTACTCGACATTACGAGGCATCCGCATCGTACAACGCCTGCAGGATCCGATCGGCGCCCGAAGCAAGCAGCGAATCGGCCAGTTCGCGCCCCATCCCCTCACTGGACTGCCAGTGACCGCGTCGCTCATCGGCGATGATCTGCGTGCCATCGGGCTGTCCCACCAGACCCCGAAGCCAGATCTCCTCGCCATCAAGCACTGCGTAGCCGGCTATCGGTACCTGGCAACCGCCCTGTAGCCGGTGATTGAACGCCCGTTCGGCGGCGACACGACGGTGGGTGTGGGTGTGATCCAACGCCCCGATCAAAGCCTCGACCCGGGCGTCGCCAACCCGTGACTCGATACCCAGAGCGCCCTGTCCGATGGCCGGCAGACTGAGCTCGGGCGTCAACTCAGCGGCGATGCGAGCGTCGAATCCCAGGCGGCGCAGACCGGAAACGGCCAGTATGATGGCGTCGTACTCGCCAGCGTCCAGCTTGGCCAATCGCGTGTTGACATTGCCCCTAAGGGTGCGGACCTGGAGGTGAGGATAGCGGGCCATCAACTGGCACTGACGGCGGAGGCTGGAACTGCCTACGATGGCGCCTTCGGGAAGCTGATCGGGGTGATCGAAGCGGTTGGACACGAATGCATCCAGCGGACTCTCCCGCTCCATGATGACCGGCAGGTGGAGACCATCAGGGAAGTCCATGGGAACGTCTTTCATAGAATGGACGGCGATGTCAGCC
>Ga0316194_10001718_pt1 | contig 15179 bp, 17 predicted proteins | sample CroRivsedime1_MG_FD_204936 | JGI IMG/M metagenome (GOLD analysis project Ga0316194, IMG submission 204936) | Coastal sediment microbial communities from Maine, United States - Cross River sediment 1 | ecosystem: Environmental > Aquatic > Marine > Coastal > Sediment | place: USA: Maine...
TGGCAACATCAAGCAATAGGATTGGAATCTTGCGCCAAGTCAATTTGCCGGCGGAGGCCCAAACAAGAAATCGCTGACACCACCACATCGTGATATTGATCAAGCCGCGCGATTAATAATTAGCCAGGAGCGGGGTCATGAAAGAGCCCAAATAGTCGCAGCCTGTTACTCGTAGGCCACTATTTATACAGTTTTCTGCTGGCAACTGATAACCTCGGCTAAACACCTCATCGCAAGGATGCGATCATGTTGCAGCTGTTGGCTGGCACGGATGCCGGCAAGGGGTTGGTTCGTTTCGAGCGTCATCGGCCGGAACAAACGCTTCTCTATAAGCTTGTCGAGCAATATTATCCTGGTTTCGAGGTGCAGTGGGCATCCGAAGGCAGGGTGTTGCCGGACTACGTTCGCCAGGAGTTCGATGAGTATCTAAAATGCGGCCGTCTCGAGCACGGGTTTCTGCGCGTGCAATGCGAGATCTGCCATGCTGAGCATCTGGTTGCCTTCAGTTGCAAACGGAGAGGGTTCTGTCCCAGCTGCGGCGCACGCACCATGTCCGAAAGTGCCGCCTTGCTGGTGGATGAAGTGTTGCCCCGCAACCCCATGCGCCAATGGGTGCTCAGTGTGCCATTTCCGCTCCGGTTTCTATTTGCCAGCCAGCCGAAGATCATGGGCAAGGCACTGGGCATTGTCTATCACACCATCGCCACACACCTGACCCACAAAACGGGTTATACAAATGCCACGGCTCACACCGGTGCGGTCACCTAGATTCAGCGCTTTGGCAGTGCGCTGAATCTGAATATTCATTTTCATATGCTGTTTCTCGATGGTGTCTATGTTGAACACGAAGGTTCCACAGCCCGATTTCGCTGGGTCAAGGCACCGACTGACAACGAGCTTACACAAATCATCCACACCATTGCGCACCGTCTGGCCCGGTATCTGGAACGCCAAGGCTTGCTGGAACAAGATGCCGAGAACAGCTACTTGGCGCTGGAAAGCGCAGATGAAGACCCGATGGACCAGCTGCGCGGGCATTCCATTACCTACCGTATTGCCGTGGGTCCTCAGCAAGGTCGTAAAGTCTTCACCTTACAAACACTGCCTGGCGAGTGTGATGCTTATGATGCCCCGGCAACTGCTGACGGAAACGTGGCGGGATTCTCGCTGCACGCCGGAGTGTCGGTCAAGGCCAACCAACGTGACAAGCTGGAACGGTTATGCCGCTACATCACCCGACCGGCCATCTCTGAAAAGCGGCTGTCACTGACGAGTCAGGGCAAGGTTCGGTATGAGCTGAAAACCCCGTATCGGTCTGTTGCAGATCCCGTCTTTTGAATGCAGCTACCGGTGGCGGCTGGAGCAGGAGGCAAAACTGGCGGATAAAATACCTGCAACAGAACAGCAGCACTGCGCGCATTGCCGGGTAATGACGGCAACACAGACCCACCGGTTTGTTCAGCACTATCAGCGCCTGACGGAGCAGTCCTTGCAACAGTTGCCCGGGGGGTGCACTTCCTCTACAGCCTGGATGCCGATCGCCAAATTGTTACCTGTGCAGAGCCGCGGGCAGTGAGCCTCTGACGACGACAGATTGTTAATCTGCAAAGACCTCTACAAGTATTACTTCCCGGTATCAGAAAAGGCCCGCCGCAGGTCGCCATTGGACAGTCCGGCGAGGGCGGATTTTCGCGCAGATACGCAATACAAATTGACCTGTATCAAAATCGGGTCAGAAAATTTGCGTAGTATGACTCTTTCAACAGGGCTTTTCCGGCTTGCGGCAGCGGGCATATTTAAAGAGGAAGGCAGGGTCATGACAGACGATCCAGAGCAGCAGGCCCCGGCCAGTGCCGAGGCAGCCATGAACCAGGTACTGGCAGCCGAGCAGGCGGCTGAAGAGGCTATCGCTGCGTGTGAGCAGCAAGCCCGTGCCAGCCTGTACGAAGCCGGCCAGCGTGCACGGCAGATTGCCGGGAGGACTGACGAAAGGATTGCAATCATCCATCAGCGCATCCGGCAACAGCTCAAAAACCGGCTGCAGAGTGCCGAGCATGACGCCCGTGATGACGAGCGGACGCGTGACTGTGAGGACCCGCGCAAGGCATTTGTCGGCGCCGTCGTTAAGGATCTGGCGGCACGACTGACGGGCAGTGACAGCAGCGATACCGCGCAGGCTGATTAACAGCGATGTCGTGACCGCTACTTTCGCCTATGTCCAGGTCCGGTTGCAGGCGCGCCACGGTGCACGTCCGGATGAAACCGTCTGGCGCCACCTGCAGGGTACCAGTGATTTCGCCAATTACCTGCAACTTGCACGTCGCACGTCCTTGCGGCACTGGGTAACAACGCTGGACCCGGGACTGGGGAGTGACGATATCGAGGGCGAGTTGCGCCGGCTGTTTCGCCGGCACGTCGATGAGGTCGCCGGCTGGGTCCCGCCTGCGTGGCGGCCGGCCGTTCGCTGGGTGCGGCGCCTGCCGGACCTGCCCGCACTGCAATACCTGCTTGGCGATGCACCGGTCCCGGCATGGTTACAGAATGATGCGGAATTGCGCGAGATGGGTTGCCTGCCTGCTGAATCAAGACGCGACATCCTGGAGCAGTCCGACTGCAATATCTTTTTAACGGCGTTTCAGGCGGGTGAGCCATTTCCGGATGCCTGGATATCGCACTGGCGGACACTGTGGCCCCGGACGGCACGGCAAGACCCGGGGCTGGAAAAGCTTGGCAAGGCATTGCATCAGTACCTGCGGGTACTGCAGGCGGATGCCTGTGACAGTGTACAGACCCGCTGTGAAACCCTGCATATGCAACTGGTCGGTGCTTTTCGTCGCTACAGTTTTCAACCGGCCGCGGTGTTCAGCTATCTGGCACTGACCGCACTGGAACTGGCACGCCTGCGCGGTGATCTGCTGGTGCGGCAGTTGTTCGACACAAATCTGGAACAGGTGGCATGAGCCTGCGCCCGGCCCGTACACGCTGGTTCGAATTGCTGGCGCCGCGTGAGGAACTGGCCTGGGTGGTCGAAACGCTGGCCCGGACCCGCAGTGTCGAGCTGGAAATACACAGTGACAGCAACGTGGTAGTAAATCTGCCGGATCTGCAGGAGCAGATGGCGGAATACCATCACCTGGCGCAGCGCTACCAGCAATACTGGAAACACATCGAATTGCAGCCTGATCTGGTGTCGGGCATGCCGGCGCAGATACTCGGGATCGCGCTCGCGCGCTTGCACAAGTGGGTGGCTGCAGCCGGGCCGCTGGTCAAGCATATCGAATCGCTGCGTGCGGAACGCGCGGAACTGTTGCTGATAGAAAGCATGCTGAAAGTTGATGTCGAGGGCAAGATGGATTATTCCCTGCTGGCGGCGGCGGGGCCGTCGCTGGCAGTGCGCCTGTTCGTGATGCCGCCGGCATACCGTTTGACGGCGAGCACGGGCAACCTGTTGTACTGTAAATGCAGTTCGGAGCAGCATGCGTTCCTGCTGGCAGCAGGTTTGCCTGCAGATCTCGAGACATTTCGTAATGAAGTCGCCGCCCAGAAAGGCCGCATGTTAACCCTGCCGGCGTGGCTGCATGGCCGGCGCGAGTCTGCGTTGGGTCAGGTGCGCCAGCGGCTGCAGCGTATTCATCACGAACGCACGCGCCTGCGCCGGCAAACAGATGCGATGGCCCGGTCATACAAGCTGGCCGGTGCACTGGGGGATATCAGCCGGCTGGAATGGTTCCTGACCCATGTCACCGCGCTGCCGGTTTCGCAAAACTTTGCCTGGGTAACCGGCTGGACCAATGATCTTGATGGTCAGCGCCTGCCGCAGGCGCTGGCGGATGTTCACGCCAATGCCATCGTGCGCTATCCACCAGCCCCCGACGGTTTGCGTCCACCCATGGTGCTGCAGAATCCGTGGTGGGCGCGGCCGTTTGAACTGTTTGCCGCCATGCTGGGCACGCCAGCCGATGACGAGGCCGACCCCAGCCGCCTGGTGGCACTGCTGGTGCCGCTGTTGTTCGGTTATATGTTCGGCGATGTCGGCCAGGGCTTTGTCCTGTTGCTCGCCGGCCTGTTGTTGCAGCATCGCTGGCCGCTGCTGCGTATCCTGATTGCCAACGGTGCGGCATCAATGCTGTTTGGTGTCGTGTTCGGCAGTGTCTTCGGGCGTGAGGACGTGATCCCGGCCCTGTGGGTGCACCCGATAGAACAGCCGCTGGCGGTGCTGGCGGTGCCGCTGGTCGCCGGCGTGCTGATACTGTTGCTCGGCCTGTTGCTGAATGCACTGGGGGCCTGGTGGCGCGGTGGGTTGCGTCGCTGGCTGCAGGTGGATGCCGCGGTACTGCTGATGTATCTGTCCTTGCTGGCAGCCCTGTTTATGCCGGGTAGCCTGGTAGTGACCATGTTCGGCCTTGGCTGGTACCTTGCCGGCAGCCTTGGCAACATCAGCAACAAACCACTGGCACGTGCCACAGCCGCGCTTGGCAGCCTGGTTGAACAGCTGATGCAATTACTGATTAACAGCATTTCGTTTGTGCGTGTCGGTGCCTTTGCGCTGGCGCATGCCGGTCTGTCACTGGCCTTTACCATTATGGCGGAGTCAACGGGCAGCCTCGTGGCCGGCTTCCTGCTGATGCTGCTGGGTAATGTCATCGTGATCCTGCTGGAGGGGCTGGTGGTCACTATCCAGACCACGCGCCTGGTGCTGTTTGAATTCTTCATTCGTTTTCTGCGTGGCAGCGGCCGTACTTTTCGTCCGTTGCTCATACCGCAACATGTTATTGCTACCAGGGAGTAATCATTATGTTTACACGCACACAAGTCACCTTTTTCCCGCTGGCTGCGGCGGCTGTCATCGGCCTGGCCGCCACCCTGCTGCTGTGGTGGCAACCGGCGGTTGCCGCTGAGCAGGCGGCAGCAGCATTGCCGGACGGTGCCATGGCGTGGGGCTTTGTTGCCGCTGCCCTGGCCACCGGCCTGTCATCACTCGGTGCCGGCATCGCGGTTGCCAGTGTCGGCAGTGCCGCGATCGGGGCGCTGGCAGAGAAACCGGAATTGCTGGGACGGACGCTTATCATGATCGGTCTGGCGGAGGGTATTGCCATCTACGGCCTGATCGTTTCCATTCTTATCCTCAACCGGCTCCTGTAGGCGTCATCCGGTGAGCGTTCCAGTCTACATAGGTGATGCCGTGAGTGCCGCCGGTTACCGGCTGGCCGGTCTGCGGGTACATGTGCCGGACACGGCTGAACTGCTGGTGCAGGTCGAGCAGGCTACTGTTGATGCGTCGCTGGTCCTGCTGGGTGCCGATGTTGCCGCGCAACTCCCGGTTGCGGCACTGGATCGGCTGTTGTCAGGGGTTAACCCGGCCGTGGTCGTGGTGCCCGATGTGCGCGGTCGGGCGGTCTTGCCGGATCTGGCGAACCGTCTGCGGCAACAACTCGGGGTGCTCGAATGAGCACCCCTGACAACGATCTCGGCAGCAAGGTCAAACACCTGCTCGATATGGTGGCGCAGCATCGCCATGAAAAATGTGCAGCCGTTCTGAAGACTGCAAAGATCGAGGCAAAAGGTCTGCTGAAGACTGCCAGGCGTGAAGCACGGGTACGCCTGCATAACGATAATATCGAGACCCGCAGGATGGTCGAACGCACGCTCGCCTCGTTCGAGGCGCAGCAGCAGACGCGCCAGCGAAAACAGCGCCAGGTCGCTGACGGGGCCCTGCTGGTCGCGGCACGTGAGGCGTTGCAGGCAGCATTGCTGCAACGCTGGCAGCAACCGGCGTCACGGCAGCAATGGTGCGAGGAACTTGTCAATGCTGCAGCGATAACCCTGGATGGCAGGGTCTGGACAGTCGAACATCCGGCGGACTGGCCGATGAGCGAGCATGATGCACTGCGGGAACACATTCATTCCCTGTGTGGCAAGACACCACGACTGGAAGCCAATGCCGATATCAGTGCCGGCCTGCGCATTTGCGCAGCTGCTACCTGTATGGATGCCACCATCGATGGCCTGTTGCAGGATGGCGAACGCATCGATGCGGAACTGCTGGCCTTGTGTACCGGGCGTGTCGGGAGAGAAACATGAGCACAGTAGCGCATTCGCAGCAGCAGCTTGCCGATGCCACGATTACCTGGATCAGTGGCCCGGTGTTGCGGGCCAGTGTGGCACGCCCCTTCAGTATTAACGAGGCGGCACTGGTCGGCGAGCAGCAACTGCTGGGTGAGGTCATCCGCCTGGATGGTCCCTATGCGGTTATCCAGGTCTACGAGGACACCACCGGCCTGCGTCCCGGGGATATTATCTCCGGAACGGGTACAGCATTGTCGGTGCCGCTCGGGCCAGGCTTGCTGGGCAACATTTTCGATGGCCTGCTGCGGCCGCTGACAGTGCATGCTCAGTATGTTGCGCCGGGAATCAGTAACTCGCTGGACGCTAACAGGTGGCCGTTTCGTCCCCGGGCACGGGTCGGTGAACAACTCGCGGCAGGGCAGGTGATCGGTGTTGTCAAACGCAACGATGCCCGTGCGCAGGACTGCCTGGTACCGCCGGGCGTGTCCGGTTCGGTTGTAGAAATTGTTCCGACCGGAAACTATCCAGGTGATGTGCCGGTGTGTGTGCTCCGGGATGAGCGGGGTGACGAGCACTCCGTCTGCCTGGTGCAACAGTGGCCGGTACGCCAGCCACGACCGGTGAAGGCACGTATCCCTGTCGAGGGCCCGCTGTTTACCGGGCAGCGCATTCTCGATTGCCTGTTTCCGCTCGCCTGCGGCAGCCGTGCTGCCATGCCCGGTGGTTTTGGTACCGGCAAGACCGTGTTGCAGGAGACACTGGCGAAGTGGTGTGACGCGGACGTGATTGTCTATGTCGGCTGCGGCGAACGTGGCAATGAGATGGCCGGTGTGCTGGACGAGTTTCCCAGGCTGGAGGACCCAAGAACGGGTCGGCCTCTGATGGAACGCACGGTGATTATTGCCAATACCTCGAATATGCCGGTCGCGGCACGTGAGGCCAGTATCTATACCGCGGTCACGGTTGCCGAGTATTTCCGTGACCAGGGCCTGCGCGTGGCGCTGATGGCGGACTCGACCAGCCGCTGGGCAGAGGCGTTGCGCGAGGTCTCAGGCCGCCTCGGGGAACTGCCGGGTGAGGCCGGTTACCCGGCCTACCTCAGCAGTCGACAGGCCGACTTCTACGAGCGTGCGGCACATGTCACTACCCTTGGCGGTACTGTTGGTTCACTCAGCATTATCGGTGCAGTGAGCCCGCCATCGGCTGATTTTTCGGAACCAGTGACCACGCACACCAAGCGTTATGTGCGCAGTTTCTGGGCACTGGATGCGTCACGCGCACAGGCGCGTTTCTATCCGGCCATCCACCCGTTGAATTCCTATTCGCAGGATATTGAGGTGCTGGCGCCGTTCTGGAGCGAACTGGGTAATCCGCAATGGCAGGAGCAGCGTCGTCGTTTCCTCAGCCTGCTGGAAGAGCAGGCCAAGCTGGAACGTATGGCGCGTATCGTTGGCAAGGATGCCTTGCCGCCGCGTCAGCAAAACGTGTTGCTGTGCGCCGAGCTGATCAACGAGGCCTTCCTGCGCCAGTCGGCCTTTTCGCAGACCGACCGCTTCTGTCCGGCAGTAAAGCAGGTTGCCATGATGCAGCTGCTCAACCGCTTTATCGAATTATCAACCAGTGCAGTCGCGGCTGGCGTTGATGTTGCTGCCATCAATAGCCTGCCGGTGTTGCGAAAACTGCGCCGCATGGGTGAAGAGATCGATAACGATGCACTGGAAGAATTCGAGGCACTGGGCAAGAAAATGGATATTGCATTCACGGTATTGACCGAGAGGGGTAGCGATCATGCGGGCTGATGTCTATGCAGATTCAGTGGCGACGCGAATCGAAGGGCCGCTGCTGTTTCTGAAACGCACCGTGAATGTCGGTCTCAACGAAGCCGTGGAGGTCATCGATGCACGGGGTGCTAGCCGTCTCGGACGGATTTCCGCGCTGGACCATGAAACACTGACGGTCGAGGTGCTGGAATCGACCACCGGTCTGGATCTCGACAATACCCGGGTGCGTTTTCGCGGTGAACCGCTGACCTTTGCGGTTGGCCCCGATCTGCTAGGCCGCATATTCGACGGGGTAGGGCGTGTTATCGATGATGGCCCGCCGGTTGCCGCCAATGCGCGGCGGCGTATCGACGGGCGTTCGATCAACCCGGCGGCACGCACGGTACCGACCGATTTCATCGAGACCGGTATCTCGACCATTGACCTGATGAACAGCCTGGTGCGTGGCCAGAAACTGCCGATCTTTTCCGGCGCCGGTTTGCCACATGATCAGCTGGCGATACAGATTGCCCGGCAGGCTCGCCTGCGTGATGCAGCAGGCGGTGAATTTGCTCTGGTCTTCGTGGCCATCGGGGTGTCCTATGACACTGCCGAGCGTTTCCGTCGCGAGATGGAGGACAGCGGTGTGCTGGAGCACACGGTGCTGTTCCTCAACCTGGCATCGGACTCGAGTACCCAGCGTCTGCTGGCACCGCGCTATGCGTTGACGGCAGCGGAATACCTGGCCTTCGATGCTGGCAAGCATGTACTGGTGGTGATGTCGGATATGACCAACTATTGCGAGGCGCTGCGCGAAGTGTCTGCCAGTCATGGCGAGGTACCCAGCCGCAAGGGGTTCCCCGGTTACATGTATTCGGACCTGGCGACCCTTTATGAGCGTGCCGGCAGTCTGCGTGGACAGCCGGGGTCACTGACGCAGTTGCCGATCCTGACCATGCCTTCGGACGACATAACGCACCCGATACCGGACCTCACGGGTTACATTACCGAAGGTCAGATCGTGCTGGACCGGGACCTCGACCGCACGGATGTCTATCCGCCGGTCAATGTGCTGCCATGCCTGTCACGCCTGATGAAGGACGGTACCGGCGAGGGTTTTACCCATGCTGATCACCCCGACCTTGCCAACCAGCTGTATGCCGCCTATGCACGCGCGGTCCATATGCGGGTACTGGCCAGTGTTGTTGGTCGTGAGGGGCTGGCCGAGTCCGACCGGCAATTCCTCGATTTCGGTGATCATTTCGAGCGTGAACTGGTTAACCAGCAGGACGCCCGCAGCCTTGATCAGAGTATGGCACTGGGCTGGCAACTGTTACGTACGCTACCGACAGCAGAACTGCACCGGCTCAGTGACCGGCAAATCGAAATGTACATTGAAGAGAACGGTCGAACGGAATGAGCACCATGCGCACGGTGCCGACGCGTTCCGCGGTGCTGGAACTGAAGGCGGAGCGGGGCGTGGTCAGCGAGGCTTACGATTTCCTTGATGAAAAACGCCTGTTGCTGGCGGCCGAATTGCTGCGCCTGCTGACCGAGTATGACTGCCTGCAACAGGAGCTTGAACAGTTGCGCCAGCAGGCAGTCAGTGCACTGGCGCAGGCAGTGGCCCTGCATGGCCTGCAGGGATTGTCTGTTTATCCTGCCGCTGCGCTGGACAAGGCAAACTTCGAAACGGAAACACGCAATTTCATGGGTGTTATGCTGGCAACGACGCACCTGCAGCTGACCGATGAGAGTGCCGCGATCAGCGCAGCCTGTCCCTCGTCCGAGACGCGCATCTGTCAGCTGGCGTTTCGCAAAATGCTGGAGGTGAGTGGCCGGCTGGCGGGAATATCGGGCAGCCTGTATCGCCTGCTGGCCGAATATCGGCTGACAGAACGCCGGGCACGGGCGCTTGAGAATGTCATTCTGCCGGAAATCGAGGAGACATTACGTATCATGACGACACACCTCGAGGAGCTGGAATTCGAGGATGCGGTGCGGGTCAGGGTACGGCAGCGCCAGGCTGAAAGTTAAAGACCGATGGTGTACGGGGCACTGTTGTGAGGTAGAGACGTTTGCCCCAAGACAAGGGTGATATCCCATGTAAAAATTGCGGAAGCGTTTATTTGCCGTTCCCGCAGTTGCTTTGTGTCAGCCGGATACGCTGTTTGCGGCTTCACCCAGGAGGCTGTCAACGTCTTTTTCCGCTTCCAGCCAGTCGAGTGTCTCGTCCCCGTCCCGGGAGCCGCGTTTTTCCGCTTGATCATAGAGCGCCTCGAGCTTGATGGTATCAGTTACTCCGTACAGGAAACTTGCGGCCGAATTCGGGATTATACTCACTCCTGATTTTGATATGTTTCGCAGCTAAAGAACGTAGTTTCGGAATTAAGCATGCCTTTCTATTCGTCACGTTTATCATCATTAGTACGGCAGGTAACTTAATCTGTTAGTAGCACAGAATCAGGGAATAGTTGTTGCAACTGCAGATCAAACAATCCGGAACAGACCCGACACTGGCGCCCGGGGACGACATCATGGCGCGTCCCGATAACAACCTTTGCCCTCGATCAGTCATAATTGACTCACCATTTCAGCCGGGAGATTCTTCATGGACATCACAACAGACCCGATATTCAGATCAATCATGTTTGCTTTAGCGGTGGTGTATGTGGCGCTGGTGTCGCACTCCATCTGGGGTATGTAATGCCTGCATGTGAGGCGCGGATTACAACATGGCGGATAGAGGTTTATCATAAAGCCGTGCAATCAGGAAAGGCACTTTGCCTCCCTTCACCCTTGCCTGTGAACCCGTAGCCGGAAGAAACAGGTAGCGGCTAGTTCTTGCGTTCCATGAACAGGATCCAGATAGCGCCCTTGTCTTCACCGTCATTATCTTTGCCGGGAGAGCCAGTCGCCAGGTCAGTTAGTTCACTGTTGTCGAGATTGCCAATTCCGGAAATCGCCGCACCGAAGTAATCGTCTGCCTCAAGGCTGCCCTTGAATCCTCCGGCACTCGCAGACACTTTCTGCCAGCCATCAATCTTGCCATCCGTCTTCAACAGCAGCATCCAGAAAGCGCCTGCATTCTCGGCATCGTCATCATCAAAGGGCGCGCCTGCCGCCAGATCCGGGATACCGTCGCTGTTCTTGTCTCCGATGGAGGCGACTGCACTGCCAAAACGATCGCCGTCACTGAGTGTCTTGCCAAAACCGCCGGTGTCATACGCTATTTTTTGCTGCTGCAGAATCTTGCCATCGGCATCGAGGAACAATATCCAGACACTGCCGCGGTCCGTGCCACCCTTGTCATCGCCGGGAACCCCGACTGCCAGGTCGGGGACACCGTTATTGTCAAGATCGCCTATGCCGGCAACAGCGGCGCCGAAATTATCGTCGGCATTCAGATTACCGTCAAATCCCCCGGTATTGTTGGCAAGCTTCTGCCACGCAGATACCTTGCCCTCATTCGTCATCATCAGTATCCAGACAGCACCGGCGTTATCAGCACCCTTGTCATCATGCGATGCACCTACCGCCAAATCCGCGATACCGTCATCGTTTACGTCGCCGATATTTGCAACCGCGCTGCCAAACCCGTCACCGTCACTCAGATTTCCGCCAAAGCCACCGGTATCATCTGCTATCTTTTGCTGCTGTCGAACCTTGCCATCCGCATCAAGAAATAATATCCAGACACTGCCCCGGTCTGTACCGCCCTTGTCATCGCCGGGCGTACCGACAGCCAGGTCAAACGCACCATCAATATTCAGATCACCGATACTGGCAAGCGCACTGCCAAACTGGTCACCCTCACTGAGGTTTCCGCCAAAACTGCCTGCATTACCGGATATCTTTTGTTGCTGATCCACCCGCCCGTCATCATCCATGAACAGGATCCAGACGGCACCCTCGTCGCTGGCATCACCATCCGTAAACGGTGCACCCACGGCAAGATCTGTTACACCGTCAGCTTCCAGATCACCGGGATTGGCAATGGCGCTGCCGAACTGATCACCGTCACCGAGATTGCCATTAAAACCGCCGGTATCTGAGGTGATCTTCTGTTGATTGCCCACCTTGACCTCGACATCGGTATTCCCGCCTGACGATTTATTTTTGTCGTCGTTATCACCTGTGGAGCAGCGGAAACTGCTGGAACCGGTAAGCAACAGCAGGGCTGCAAATATCAGTGTGTAGGTAAATGGTTTATTTAAATACATTGATGAACCTGACAATGACTGAAAAATCTCACTTCTCGATACTCCAAGTATAGACATGCCTGTTTCCGAAACCTAATAATCCATTTGGACAGATTCCAGATATTCGCGGCAGCGCCCGCCGCCGGAACGACGTTGATGAAAAAAGTAAACGCAACATACGCTTCAACATATTGTATCAGTCCAGTAACAACGCAACTGCCGTATAGCGACCGATCATCGTGCTCACTTGTCTTTGCAGGATTTATATGCCCATTCGGCAGTTCATGGGCTGCATGGGCCGGGTGTAGCACAGTCGCCCGACTGGCCATCTCTCAAAAGCGGCTGTCACTGACGAGTCAGGGCAAGGTTCGGTATGAGCTGAAAACCCCGTATCGGGATGGTACTACCCACGTGATCTTCGATCCGTTGGACTTCATTACGAAACTGGCCGCCCTGGTACCCAAACCCGGAGTCAACCTGAGGCGATTTCATGGTGTATTCGCCCCAAACAGCAACCACCGGGCGTTATTGACCCCGGCGAAGCGGGGCAAGGGCAGTAAGCAAGTCGCAGACGAGCAGGGTGAGAAAACACCCGCGCAACGCCATGTGGCGATGACGTGGGCTCAGAGGCTCAAACGGGTGTTCGGTATAGATGTGGAAACCTGCCGGGTCTGCGGTGGTACCGCCAGGGTGATTGCTTGTATCGAAGACCCGGTGGTCATCAAGGCGATACTGGTCCATAGAGACGCGCAAGTGCCGAAGCCGGGCGAGTTCGTGTTACTCGACAGTCGCGCACCGCCACAGGCCAGTCTGTTCTGCTAATCAACCGGAATGTCGCTGAATACCCCCATGTTGCAGCCAGGTGCTGACTCGACAGGGTATTGGTTGGTCTGGGGGTTAGTATTGACAGGGAAATGGGTGAAAGAAGCCGGATTTTCAGGGTGGTGCGGGGTGATTTGGGGAGGACTCCAGCTTGAGCGGGGTAAAAAAGGGCGAAACGCTGCTGCAATGGCGGTGGTCGTTATAGGTAAAGGGTGTTAATGCTTCCGATACTCGTAATGCAGCCCTATACATTAAAGCGAGAGATGCTATTACTTTTGACAAAGTTGCACAGATGAAGAACCATGAAAGCGCTGTAATGTCTACATGTTTTGCTGTTCAGTAGAATGCAGTAATTTACTGAGACCAAGAGCATGAAATATTTTAATGCTAACCAATACTTGTGGTAGATAACAATTATGATACGAGCCTATTCACAACGCTTATTGCCACCTTATTCAGCATTAGTGCAGATTGCTGAGTCGGAGCGTGCGCGTGCGCAAAGTTTTGATGGTATAAACTGGGAAATCCATTATTTATCGGGCAATGAACAGATAAACGATCAAAAGTTTCGCGTGCAAGGTTACGGTCTTGATCGCGGCTATTATAATGTTGGCAGCTTGAAAAACGGTGAATTAAAGACCTTCATGTTTCCGGCGTGCGTGGACCATGATCAAGTATCAGAAAGCATCAATGAACTAACAGAATTTCTCTCTACTGCGAATGTACCGTTTCCTGCCGGGGACATCTACGAATACTGGCTACTGGACGGAACCGATGATTCTCCCCTGGCATTAATTTACTCCTGCTGTGATGAGTCACTGATGAACACCTACCCCGATAAGACCGAGTGGACGGCCTTGCCGCATTCAAAAATGAGTATTGATAATACGGAGTATGAACAGGCGCAAAACGAACCACCGGTCAATGATCGTTTTCAACGTCTGATAGCCAGTCGTGCCGGCATCAATCGACGGGCTGCCTGGTTCAAAAGAGATCAAAATGACACTGATGATTTTCCCGGCTTGCTAGTGCGCGATGACTGGCAACAGCAAGCTGACCATGATTTGTGCCAGCGTTACCTGATGCGCAAGGCACCGCGCCTGTTAATGCTTCAGGGTTTATCAGGCGATGAGCGGGACCGCCTGGAAGTGGCTGCCAAACAACAGGTTTTTGAGGTCGAGCAATATTTCCCGATGTATCCAGAGGTGAATGACCAGTGCTTAATGAAGGCCATTTTAATAGAAGCCCGATTAAGGCGTGCTGATCCTCAGGCACCCGGAACAAGCAAGAAGAATAAGTCAACAACCATCACTCCGCTGAGCAAGGATATGCGGATTATCGAAAATTAATTTAAACATTACACAGCTGAAGATAAGCGGCCACTTCAAGAGCCGCTTTCGTTTGTGCCAAACCCCTGGTAAGGAAACGATGATGCCCAGAAAACCAACCAAACCTGGTGCCGAGAAGGTCGTCCGCGATATTCGTCGGGCCACCAGACGTCATTATTCTGCTGAAGAGAAAATCCGCATTGTTCTAGAGTGTCTGCGTTGATGGTCTGTGATAGCCTTTCAGCCAGGATATTCTTCACATGACTGATGCAGACTGGATGCAGGTAGCGCTGAAGCTGGCGGGCCGTGCAGCCGCATCCGGCGAAGTGCCGGTCGGTGCGGTGCTGGTGCAGGGCGATACACTGCTGGCAGAAGGCTGGAACCAGCCGATAGCATCACATGACCCGACCGCACATGCTGAAGTGATGGCACTGCGCGCTGCCGGACAATCACTCGGCAACTACCGTCTTGCCGATAGCACTTTGTATGTCACGCTGGAACCCTGTTTGATGTGCGTCGGTGCGATTGTACATGCGCGGGTGGCGCGCCTGGTCTTCGGTGCCTTTGACCCGAAAAGCGGGGCCGTTGCAACCTGTCTGCAGGGGTTTGAGGCTGCCGGTCTGAATCACCGGGTTGCCTCGACCGGTGGTGTGCTGGCTGAGGAATGCGGTGAAATACTAAAAGAATTCTTTCGTGACCGGCGCAACTGAGGCGCTGCAACCAACCGCGGGCAGTTTGACGAAGCGTGGCTGGCTGGCCTTGTTATCTAACTGCGTATTTTGAAATTTCCTGATTTACAGGCGAAAGTTGGCTAGACTACAGCTATGAACAAGTCATTATTTGTCACCTTGATGCTGCTGTTTACTGTGCCGTTGTCAGCGGCTGGCAGCCCCCCCGTTGATGTCGATATGAATCTCGAGCAGGTCAGCGAGCACGTCTATTTTGTCCAGGGTGTCGCGGGCGTGGCTACGGATAACGCGGGTTTTATCTCAAATGCCGGC
>Ga0316194_10001720_pt1 | contig 15178 bp, 12 predicted proteins | sample CroRivsedime1_MG_FD_204936 | JGI IMG/M metagenome (GOLD analysis project Ga0316194, IMG submission 204936) | Coastal sediment microbial communities from Maine, United States - Cross River sediment 1 | ecosystem: Environmental > Aquatic > Marine > Coastal > Sediment | place: USA: Maine...
GACCCGGTGCTCATCGAACGGCTGGAGGCCCTGCCCACGGTTCTGTTGCAGCCGGCGGAGCCCGTCCATACACTCTCCCCTCTGGCCAACTGAATTCCCCGGAATGAGCAAAACAGCCTGCCCGAGCAGACCTGAGAAAGGCGCCGGGCGGCCTGCTTGCCGGGGTGTACTATCGGACTAATGGCGGACAGGCGGACAACCGCGCATGAACGCTGACATTTGGAGAACTTAAATGGCCTGGAATGAACCGGGTGGTGGCGACAAAGATCCATGGGGCGGTCGAGGAGACCAGGGCCCGCCGGATCTGGACGAGGCGTTCAAAAAGCTGCAGCAGCAGCTGGCCGGCATATTCGGCGGCGGCAGCGGGGGCGGCAGCGGCTCCGGCGGCGGCTTCAACAAGAACATGGCCGGTATCGCGGCCGTGGTGCTGGTGATTGCCTATATCGGCTTTGGCGTTTATCAGGTGGATCAGCAGGAGCGGGGCGTGGTATTCCGCTTCGGCAAGGTGCAGGAAAACGTGGTGATGCCCGGCCTGCACTGGAACCCACCGATCGTCGACCGCGTCGAGCTGGTCAACGTCACCCGCCTGAACTCGAAGAGCCACAAGGGGCTGATGCTCACCGAGGACGAGAACATCGTCGACGTGAGCCTTACCGTGCAGTGGTTGATCAACAACCCTACCGAGTTTCTGGTGAACGTTCGCGATCCGCAGATCAGCCTGGAACACGCCACGGAGAGTGCGCTCAGGCACGTGGTTGGCGGTTCTGTGCTGGACCAGGTGATCACCGATGGCCGTGCCGCCATAGCGGCGGAGGTGCAGGAGCGTCTGCAGACCTACCTGAACAATTACGGTACCGGCATTCTGATCAGCAAGGTCAACATCGATGAGTCGGCGCCGCCCAACCAGGTGCGGGACGCTTTCAACGACGTGCAGAAAGCGAAAGAAGATGAGCAGCGGACCATCAACGATGCCAATGCCTACGCTGAGAGCGTGATCCCGGAAGCCCGGGGTGAAGCGCAGAAAGCCATCGAGCAGGCAAGCGCCTACCGGGATCGGGTGATTGCCCGGGCGGAGGGTGAGGCTGATCGTTTTCAAAAGGTGCTGTACGAGTACCAGCTGGCTGAGCGAGTCACCCGCGATCGTCTGTACATCGATGCCATGGAGTCGGTCCTGAGCCGCTCCAGCAAGATCATGGTGGACGTGGAAGGGGGCAACAACCTGATGTATCTGCCGCTGGACAGGCTGGGTCAGCCTTCGCCCAGCCTGCAGGGCGCAAACCGCGAGAGCGTCAGCTCCATTGCCGACGCCATCCTCCGAGAGCTCAACGACCGGGTATCGGCCGGTCGCTTGAGAGAAAACCGCTGAGGATAAGGAGAAACCAATGAGCCTTCAGAATGTGATTCTCATCGTTATCGGCGCGCTGGTGATTCTGCTCGCCATGGATTCCGTATACACCGTACATCAGACGGAGCGGGCCATCCTGCTGCGCTTCGGTGCGGTGGTAGATAAGGATGTTTCGCCCGGGCTGCACTTCAAGCTGCCCATTGCTGAGGAAGTCAAAAAGGCGGATGCCCGGGTGCTGACTGCGGACGCAAGCCCGGAGACCTACTTCACCCTCGAGAAGAAGCCGCTGATCGTGGACAGCTTTGCCAAGTGGCGGATTGCCGACGTGGAAAGTTTCTACACGGCCACGAACTTCGATGAGACCATTGGCCGTCGGATCCTGCAGGAGCGGGTGAACGAAGGGCTGAGGAACGAGATCAGCAGCCGCGACATGCATGAAGTGGTGTCCGGAGAACGGGACAAGCTCATGTTCGACCTCACCTCGAATCTGGATGAGGTGATGCGCCGGGACGCAGGCATCGAGGTGGTGGACGTGCGTGTTAAGCGGATCGACCTGCCGACGGAAGTCGCCTCATCGGTTTACGACCGGATGAACTCGGAGCGGGAGATTGAAGCCCGGCAGTATCGGGCCCAGGGCCGTGAGCTCGGCCTCGGGGTGCGGGCGGATGCAGACAGGCAGACGGTAGTGATCGAAGCCAACGCCTACAAGGAGGCCCAGGAGATCCGCGGTGACGGAGATGCCAGGGCGGCTTCCATCTACGCGGAAGCCTTCAACAAGGATCCGGAGTTCTACGAGTTCTATCGCAGCATCAATGCTTACGCCACGATCTTCCAGGACAAAGGCGACATGCTGGTGCTCGATCCGAGCAGCAAGTTCTTCAAGTACCTGAAAGGGGATGATGGCGGTTCCTGACCGCCACCTTCCCTGATCCGGCGACTTGAAAGATGTGGCACGAACTCGCCATCGCGCTGTGTCTGGTGCTCGTGATCGAAGGCATCATGCCTTTTCTCTACCCACGCCGCTGGCGTGCGCTGGCCATGACCCTGGCCGACGTGCCGGATAACGCCATGCGCGTGGCTGGGCTTGTCAGTATGCTGACGGGCACCGTGCTCCTCTACCTGATCAGATAAGCAATAGCGACCTCTTAAGACCATGAGTAATCGTAACTGGAGACTCCCGGCCGGTGTGGGCGAGCTGCTCCCGCCGGACGCGTGGGCGCTGGAGCTGACCCGGCGTCGCGTGCTGGACGTGTTCCGGGTCTGGGGGTTCGAGTACATCGACCCGCCGGTGGTCGAATACCTGGACGCCCTTCTGGTCGGTGCAGGTGGTGATATGGATCTGCAGACCCTCAAGGCGCTGGATCAGAAAAGCGGACGCCTGCTGGGCGTGCGGGCCGACATGACCGCCCAGGCCGTTCGGGTCGACGCCCACAGCCGCCCGGAGCCCGGGGTGCAGCGGCTCTGCTACGCGGGCAACGTGGTGTTCGCGAATCCGGTCTCGACGCTCGATGATCGAGTGCCGCTGAAAGCGGGGGCGGAGCTTTTCGGCGCCCGAACGCTTGCCGCCGATGCGGAGGTGGTGGCGCTGATGCTTGAGGTGCTGGCCGGGGTAGGGATCGAGGATCCCATTCTCGTGCTCGGCCACATGGGCATCTATCAGCATCTGATCGCACCGCTGGAACTCACTGACGGAGTTGAAGCCGAGCTTTTCTCGGCGGTGCAGAGCAAGGCAGAGGCGGATATCGCCCGTATTCTGAGCGGGCGCCCACGGGCAGAGCTCCTGACCCGTCTGCCGGGCCTGATGGGTGAGCGCGGCGTGCTGAAGGAAGCCCGTGCGGTGCTTGCCGATGGTGGCGCCGAAGTAGTGGCTGCAATAGAAGCACTCGATGCGCTGGCTGACCTGGTGCTCGACGCTGCACCGGAGTCTGAGCTGCGTTTCGATCTGTCGGAACTGGCCGGCTATGGCTATCACAACGGACCGGTTTTTTCGGCTTACCATGCCCAGGCCGGCCGTGCGCTGGCCCGGGGCGGCCGCTATGACGGCATCGGTGGCGCCTTTGGCCGGGCGCGTCCGGCAACGGGCTTTGATGTGAATCTGAACGAGCTGGCCGGCGCCGTGCAGGCGGATCTGTCAGCTGTCTGGGTGCCATGGATGGACGGCGCCGACGCCAACCGTGAGGCGGCCATACGGCGTCTGCGCGATGCGGGGGAGGCAGTGGTGGTGGCATTGACCGAGGATGACGAGCGTCCCGGCCGGTGCACCAGAATTTTGAGTAACCGGGGTGGAGACTGGGTCGCGGACCCGGCCACCTGAGCACTTAGCGAGCATATTCCATGGGACGCAACGTAGTCGTCATCGGCACACAGTGGGGTGACGAAGGTAAAGGTAAGGTCGTCGATCTTCTGACCGAGGAGGTGAACGCGGTGGTGCGCTTTCAGGGCGGACACAACGCTGGCCACACGCTGGTCATCGAGGGTGAGAAAACGGTCCTGCACCTGATCCCGTCCGGAATCCTCCGCCCCAGCGTCCAGTGCTTCATCGGCAACGGCGTGGTGCTCGAGCCGCACGCCCTCCTGCGGGAGGTGGTAGGTCTGGAAGAGCGGGGCGTGCCCGTGCGCGAACGCCTCTTCATCTCGCCGGCCTGCCCGCTGATTCTGCCCTACCACGTCGAGCTCGATCTGGCTCGGGAAAAAGCCCGCGGCGCGCAGAAAATCGGCACCACCGGCCGTGGCATCGGCCCCGCCTACGAAGACAAGGCGGCGCGACGCGGCGTGCGACTCGGCGACATGTATTACTGGCAGGGTTTCGCCGCCAAGCTGTCCGAGGTGATGGAGTATCACAACTTCATGCTCACCAGCTATTACAAGACTAAACCTGTCGATTTCGAAGAGACGCTGGATCAGTGCGCCAAGGTTGCGGAGCAGATCCAGCCCATGGTGGCGGACATCGTGCCCATGCTGCATGCGCTGCGGGAAGCGGGTAAGCCCATACTGTTTGAAGGTGCTCAGGGGGCGTTGCTGGACGTGGATCTCGGCACCTATCCGTTCGTCACTTCGTCGAACACCACCGCTGGCGGCACAGCGGTGGGTAGTGGTTTCGGTCCGCGCTATCTGGACTACGTGCTCGGCATCACCAAGGCATACTCCACTCGTGTCGGCTCCGGTCCCTTTCCTACCGAGCTCTTTGACGACATCGGCACCCGACTCGCCGAGCGCGGTAACGAGTTCGGCTCAACCACCGGTCGGCCGCGTCGTTGTGGCTGGTTCGATGCGGCGGCCGTTCGTCAGGCCGTGCAGATCAACAGCATCTCCGGACTGTGCCTGACCAAGCTGGATGTGCTCGATGGTTTCGATGAGATCCGCATCTGCACAGGCTATCAGCAGTCGGATGGCGTGGCAGGCACGCCCCGGTTCGCCAGCGAATACTATGCGGACATCACGCCGGTCTACGAGAACCTGCCGGGTTGGCAGGAGAGCACCGTCGGCATCAAGAGCTACGACGCCCTGCCGGCCAATGCCCAGGCGTACCTCCGGCGCATCGAAGAAGCGGCGGGTGCGCCCATCGACATCATCTCCACCGGCCCGGATCGGGCTCAAACCATCGTGCTGAAAGATCCTTTTCACTAGGGGCTCCAAGAAATGGCACTCGACTCAAAACTTCTCGAACTCCTCGTCTGTCCGGTCAGCAAAGCCTCTCTGACCTACAAAAAAGAGGCCGATGAGCTCTGGTGCCGGGCCAGCGGTCTGGCCTTCCCGATTCGCGATGGCATCCCGGTGATGCTCGAGGAAGAAGCGCGAGAGCTCACGCAGAGCGAGCGGGATTCCCTGAAAGACTGATTATCCGGGGGTTTTCCGGAGAAACCGGCCCCTGGGACAGGGGCCGGGACGATTCGATACAATGCCGGGCCGGGTGGAAACTAGGTCCGTAAGCAATGCCCGGGACAAGCGCGAGATGATCCCATATGAATAAGGCAGACCTGGTCGCCCTCAACAACATGCCGGACGTGGCCGGCCGCGAGCTGCAGATGCCGCAGAACACCCTGGAATGGGTGGGCATGAGCGGCATCCATCAGCCGTTGGCAATCAAGGACGGGGATCATATCCGTCAGGTGCAGTCCAAAGTACAGATCTACGTGGACCTGGGAGACGAGCGGGCCAAGGGCATCCATATGTCGCGCCTGTATCTCATTCTCGACGAGCATTCCGAGACTCGCCCGCTCACCACGGCCGGGCTCAAGCTGCTGCTGCGCAGCATGCTCGAGTCGCATCGGGACCTGTCAGGACGCGCCTTTGTGCAGTTCGACTTCGATTATTATCTGCGCCGGGACGCCCTGGTCAGTGACAACTCGGGCTGGAATGGCTACCCGGTTTCCATTCGCGGTGAGCTCATCGATGGTGAGATTTCACTGGAGCTCAAGCTCAACGTGCAGTACTCGTCCACCTGCCCGCAGTCGGCCGCACTGGCCCGTCAGCTGATTCAGCAGCAGTTTGAAGCCGACTTCGGCAGCAGCGGCCAGGTCTCCGTGGAGCAGGTCAACAACTGGCTCGGCACGGAGCAGGGTATCGTCGCGACGCCGCACAGCCAGCGGAGCGATGCCTGGATCCTGGTCCGTCTGGATCATGGGATCGAGCACTTCCCGATCACAGACCTGATCGACACGGTGGAAGAGACCCTGAAGACGCCGGTGCAGACAGCGGTGAAACGGGAAGACGAGCAGATGTTTGCGCTGCTGAACGGGCAGAACCTGATGTTCATCGAGGACGCAGGGCGCAAGCTGAAAGACCGGCTGGATCATGACGGGCGCCTGGCGGACTTCTGGGTGCGCATCGAGCATCATGAGTCGCTACACGCTCATGACGCGGTCGGCATCTTCATCAAAGGGGTGGACGGCGGCTACCTGCCGAAGCCCTGAAGGCGACAACTTAAAAACCAACAGCCGATCTCAGGAGCACGCATGAATCAGGTGGTCATCAGTGGCGCCGGCCTCTGGAAGCCGGAGCACGTGGTCACGAACGAAGAGCTGGTGGAGGCATACAACGCTTACGCCAGTCGTGAGAATGAGACCAACGCCGCCGCCATTGCTGCTGGCGAGATGGCCGAGATTCCCCTATCCAGCGCTGAGTTCATCGAGAAAGCCTCCGGCATCCGGCAACGCTATGCCTATATCAAGGAAGGCATTCTCGACATCGACCGCATGCGGCCGAAGATCCCGCGGCGCGCTGAAGAAGAGCTTTCCCACCAGGCTGAGATCGCGCTGCATGCCGCCCGCCAGGCGATGGACGCGGCCGGCAAGACGGCTGAGGACATCGATCTGGTCATTGTGTCCTGCGCCTACACCGAACGGTCATACCCGGCCATTGCCATTGAGGTGCAGCACGAGCTCGGCATCCGGGGCACCGGCTTCGACATGCTGGTGGCCTGCTCCGCCGCGACCTTCGCCCTGCAGCGTGCCCACGACGCCATTGCTGCTGGTTCGGCCCGGGCCGTGCTGGTGATCAACCCGGAGCTCACCTCGCCCCAGGTGAACTATCGGGATCGGGACAGCCACTTCATTTTCGGCGACGTATCCACGGCCATGGTGCTGGAGACGGCACAGAGCTGCACATCGGCCCACGCCTACGATGTGCTGGGCAGCCGATCCCAGACCGTTTACTCGAACAACATCCGTTCCAACTTCGGTTACGTGGCCTATGCCCAGGACATTGATCCGTACTGTGAGGAAAACCTCTTTCATCAGAACGGGCGCAGCGTGTTCAAAGAGGTCTGCCCGATGGCGGCCGAGCATCTGACCGATCAGATTCACGCGGTCGGACTGGAGGTGAGCGACGTCACCCGCTGGTGGCTGCATCAGGCCAACATCAACATGAATCTTCTGATCGCGAAGCGGCTGCTGGGCCGGGACGCAACAGCGGAGGAGGCGCCCATCGTCCTCGACGAATACGCGAACACGGCCTCCGCCGGATCGATCATCGCCTTCTGTCTGAACCATGAGGATCTGCAGACCGGCGATTGCGGCGTGATCTGCTCTTTCGGCGCCGGCTACTCGATCGGCTCCCTCGTTCTGCGTAAGCGCTGAGCAAGGCGATGGCCGGCTCTTCCAGAACAGCCATCTACGCGGCGCTGGTCGGCAACTCGCTGATCGCCGTCACTAAATTCATTGCCGCGTCCGTTTCCGGTTCCGCGGCCATGTTCTCCGAAGGCATTCATTCAGTCGTGGACTCCGGCAATCAGGTGCTTCTTCTCTATGGCCTGAAACGTGCGCAGAAGCCGGCGGACGCCGAGTTTCCGTTCGGGCATGGCAAAGAGGTGTATTTCTGGAGCTTCGTGGTCGCGATCCTGATCTTCGGGCTCGGCGCCGGTATCTCTCTGTACCAGGGCTTCAGTCATCTGAACCATCCTGAGCCTCTTGGTGATCTGACGCTCAACTATGTCGTGCTAGGGCTGGCCATTGCTTTCGAAGGCGGCGCGCTCTGGGTAGCTGTCCGGGAGTTCAATAAGAGCCGGGCTGGTCAGTCGGTGATGGCGGCGGTACGCAGCGGCAAAGACCCGAGTCTTTTCGTGGTGGTGTTCGAGGACAGTGCGGCCATGCTTGGTCTCGTTGTCGCCCTGGTTGCGACCTTTCTTTATCAGACGACGGGCAACATCCTTTTCGATGCCGGTGCATCCATCTGCATTGGTCTCATCCTGGCAGGTACGGCGGCCTGGCTTGCCTATGAGGCTAAGGGGTTGTTGATCGGAGAGTCCGCGGCGCCGGAAACGGTAAGCGCGATCAAAGCGCTGGTATCTGCTGATGATCGGGTGCTTGCGGTCAATGAGCTGATAACGCTCCATATGGGGCCATCTGACATCATCGTGACGATGTCAGTGGACTTTGTGGATGGCATTGATTCATCGGTGGTCGAGGCCGCCGTCACCGAGTTGAATCAAGCGATCAAAGCGCTGGATCCGAACATCCGTCGCGTTTTCGTGGAGGTCGAGCGCACGAGCGATCACCATCCTGCCATCCCGGTCGACCCGACGGCTCCGGTCGGCGACACCCGGTGAGCCGGCAGCGCAAGGGGCTGGTGTCGGCAAGAAAACTGATTCCCGATTCGAGCTGATTCTGGCGGCCTTGCACGTCCTTCGCTATCATTGTCAGGCAACGGCGCGCGCTCTTACCTGACCCGCTAGGGTGTTTAACAAGCCATTTCACGCGGCTTGGGCGTTGCACTAGCAGCGCTGCTTCCGCGACATGAGCCGGGTTTTGGAGAGAAGCCGGCTCGGAACGCTTTTTCCGGGGCCCTCATGCAGTCTCTTTTACGGCTGACCGTCTATCTCAAGCGATATCGCTATTCCTTCGGGCTGGCCGTGCTCGGGATGATCATTGCCCGTGGTTTCGAAGGTTTGATTCCGCTGTTCGTGAAGACGGGCATCGACCGGATTGCCGTTGGACAGGCAGGCCTGGCCGATGGGACCCTGACCTTCGCCGCCGCCAGCGCGGCGCTGAAAGATCCTGCGCTCGCCATCGTCGGCTGCGTAATCCTGCAGATGCTGGTCACCATCGCCTACCGCATCGCCATGCGCCGGATCGGCGTCAACGCGGCCTACGATCTCCGCAACCGGCTCTACGAGCACCTGCAGCGGCAGGGCCCCGGTTTTTACAGCCGCTACACCATCGGCGATCTGATGGCCCGGGCCATCAACGACATCACCCTGTGCCGGGAGATCCTCGCTGGCGCTATACGCATGACGCTCATCCTGCTGCTGACGGCGGTGATCGGGCTCATCTTCATGTTCAGCCTTTCGCCGGCGCTCACTGTCGCCATTCTGCTGCCCATGCCGCTGATCGGCCTCGTCGCCTATCTGTTCTCGAAGAAGATCTACCACCGCAGCCGGCTGGTCCAGGAAGGGTTCGCGGAGCTTTCCACCTTTGTGCAGGAAAATCTGAACGGGATCAGGACGGTGCAGGCAATGGCTCAGGAGGGCCGGGAGATCGAGCGCTTCCATGGCGTGAACCAGGACTTCGCGGACAGAAATCTCACCCTGTTCAGAACCACGTCTTTCCTCGGCGCGCTGATGCCGATCATGGCGGCATCCGGCACCCTGATCATCATTGCCTATGGCAGCGTTCTGCTGGAGCGCGGCGATATCACCATTGGCACCTTTGCCGCCTTCTTCTCCTATCTGGCGCTCGTGCTCTGGCCGGTCCGGGAGGCAGGCTCCCTGGTCACCCAGTGGCAACGGGGTGCGTCCGGCACCGCGCGCCTGTTCGAGATCATGGACTACGAGCCGGAGATTGAAGATCGGCCGTCGAACGAGTTCCCGGAGCTCACCGGCAAGATCACGGTCGAAAATCTCAGCTACCGCTATGAGGGTAAGGAAAAGTACGCCCTGCAGGATCTGAATTTCGAGGTGGCTCAGGGTGAGACCATCGCCCTGATCGGCCGGGTCGGTTCCGGTAAATCCACCCTGCTCCGGCTGTTCGTTCGGCTTCTGGATCCCACCGCTGGGCGTATTCTGCTGGATGATCATTCGATTGACCGCTTCCCGCTCAAGTTCCTGCGCGAGCGGGTCTGCCTGGTGCTGCAGGATCCCTTTCTCTTTGCGGACAGTCTGGGTGACAACATTGCCTATGACGATCCGGACCGGGATCATCAGGAGATCCTCGAAGTCGCGCACGCCGCTGCGCTGGAAGAAACCATCGAGGGTTTCCCGGAAGGGCTCAACACCATTCTTGGCGAGCGGGGCGTCACCCTGTCCGGCGGTCAGAAGCAGCGGACGGCGTTGGCCCGTGGTCTGATCCGGCGAACGCCCCTGCTGATTCTGGATGACTGCTTCTCGGCGGTGGATACACAGACGGAAGAGCGGATTCTCGCTGGCCTGAAACGGGTGCGCAGTGACCACACCACGGTGCTGGTCTCGCATCGGGTCTCCACCGCCCGGCACGCGGATCGGATCATCGTCCTCGATGAAGGCCGCCTGATCGAGATGGGCAGCCATGATGAGCTGCTGGCGGCCGGTGGTTTCTATGCCGAGCTGGAGGAATCCCAACGCAACAAGCTGCAGTCAAACGACGAGTTTGGTACGGAGGTGGCCGGGTGAGCGCAACCGGGCAGCAGGTTGGCGAGGCGTCGGCGCCTTCGGGTGGGCAGCAGCCGGACGACGAGCCCCTAGATCACTCCATCTTCGAGGCGGACATCGAAGGCCAGGCGATGAACATGCAGTACCTGCGTCGGATTCTGAGCTGGGTGGGTCCGCACAAACGCCTGGCCGCCGGCAGCATTGCCCTGGTGCTCGCCGCTTCGACGCTTGCCATTCTCATGCCGGTGGTGGTGAGTCGGGTGGTGATCGACGGTGTGATCATGGGCGAGCCGAACGCGCTGCTGCCGGACTTCGGCATGAACGAGCTCAACGCCTGGGTGGCCGCCCTCACCGGCCTGTCGCCGCTTTCGAGTGCCTGCCTGGTATTCGGTCTGTTTACGATTGCCTGTCACAGCCTCTACCACCTGCACCGGGTGAGCTTCTCGAAGACCGTGCTTTCTTCGCTCAGAGACATGCGCCACGATCTCTTTGCGCACATGGAGCGAAGGCCGTCATCGTTCTACGACCGGGTGGCCGTTGGCCGGATCATGACCCGGATCACTAACGACGTGCAGGCCCTGTTCGAGCTGATGATGGGCCTGGGCATGCTGATCGGCGAATTCGTGCCCTTCTTTCTCGGGCTGGTGATCATGCTGGCCATCGACGTGGAGCTCACGCTCTATCTTCTGATGGCGGTGCCGATCTTCACCGTGATCACGTACTTCTTCCGCCAGGCGACCCGGCGGGTGTACCGGGTGATCAGGAACACGGTCTCTCAGCTCAATCAGAACCTGCAGGAGAACCTCTCCGGTATGCAGGTGGTGCAGCTGTCCAACAGGGAGGCGGAGAACCTTGCCCGCTATGGCGCCATCAACGAGAACAACCGCCAGCATGAGTTCTACGCCATCAACCTGGAATCGAGCTACGGCGCTTTCATGGACAACATGGTGAATATGGCCCTGGCCGTGATCATCTGGGTGGGTGGTGGCAGCGCGCTGCAGGAAACGATCTCCCTGGGCTCGGTGATTCTCTTCTCTCAGTTCGTGGACATGTTCATCCGGCCGATCCGGGTGCTCGGCCAGCAGTACAACATCCTGTTCCGGGCTATGGCGAGCGCGGAGCGGATCTTCCAGGCGCTGGACTGGCACGAGCAGGTGCGGGAGCCGGAGGTGCCTGCCGAACTGCCCGGGCGCCTCAAGGGGCAGATCGAATTCAGGCACCTCACTTTCGGCTACGATCCCAGAGAGCCGGTGCTGCACGATGTCTCACTGACCGTGGCCCCGGGCGAGAAGCTCGCTGTGGTGGGGCCCACGGGATCCGGCAAGAGCACGCTCATCCGCCTGCTGGGTCGGTTTTACAATTTCCCGGATGGCAGCATCTTCCTGGATGGCATCGATCTGAATCAGATGCGGGCCGCGGACATTCGGGCCCGGGTCGGTGTGGTGCTCCAGGATTTCCACATCTTCTCCGGCACCATCCTCGACAATATCCATCTCGGAGACCCGGCGATCAGCCGGGAAGACGCCATTCGGGCCGCAAAAATGGTGCATGCGGATTCGTTCATCGAAGCGCTGCCGCAGCGCTACGACGAGCCGCTGACCGAACGGGGCCAGAACCTGTCCCAGGGTCAGCGGCAACTGCTCGCCTTTGCCCGGGTGATCGCCGCTGATCCGGAGATTCTGATCCTGGACGAAGCGACGGCCAGCATCGATACGGAAACCGAGCAGATCATCCAGGATGCGCTCAAGACCATCATGGTGGATCGTACTTCCATCCTCATCGCACACCGGCTGCAGACGATTCAGGAAGCAGATCGGATCCTGGTGCTGAAGGACGGCAGGGTGAAGGAACTCGGCAGTCATTCCGAGCTGATGGCTGAGAAGGGCGTTTACTACACGCTGAATCAGCTGCAGTTCCAGGATGTGTCATTGAAGCCCGACGCCAGCTAGGAAGCTGGGGCAGCAACGCTGCAAATCGGCTGATCAGACTCTGCTGTTCGGGCTGATCCTTCGGGTCAGTGCGCGTCGTTCAGCCGGCGTTTCAGCGCCGGCATCACTTCGCTGGCGAGTAACGCCTCGTTGCTTTCGACGTAGTCTGCATCGCAGGCGGAATTCAGGATGATGGTTTGCGCGCCCGCCTCGATGTACTCCTCGAGTCGGGCCACGCAATCCTCTGGATTGCCGGCCAGTGCATAGCGACCGACGAGCTTCGAGAAATCCTGGTTGTACTGGATGGAGAGGCGCTCGCTGGCCATCCGAACGGCTTCCGCGCGATCCTCGTGCACGGCGAAGAAGATGAACAGACCAGGCCTGATCGGGCTCTGCCGGCCGGCGTCCTGGGCGAAGCGGCCAATTTCGGCGAGGCTCTCGGAGAGCTTCTCCGGGGTGTACATGTAAGGCAGCCAGCCCGTGCCGTAGCGCGCACAGCGGCGCATGGCGGCTTCGCTGCGACCGGAGATCCAGACGGGCGGATGCGGTTTCTGCACCGGTCTGGGATTCAGGCTCACGCCGGGAAGGCGCGTGAACCTGCCCTCGAACGTGACCTCGTCTTCGGTCCAGAGTCGGGTCATCACTTCCAGAGACTCGTTGGTGCGAGCCCCGCGCTCGCCGACCGGCACGCCACAGGCTTCGAATTCCTTGGCGTACTCGCCCCCCACACCGACGCCCAGGTTGAAGCGCCCGTTGGAGGCCCGGTCCAGGGCGGCGACCTGTTTGGCCAGCAGAGCGGCCGGGTAGAGGGGCACGAGGGTGATCGTGCTCATCAGCTTGATCCGTTCCGTTGCCCCTGCCGCGGTCGCCAGAGAGATCAGGCTGTTGCCGATGGGGCCGTAGAAGAAGACGTGCTCGCCGGTGGTGACGAAATCAAAGCCGAGTGCCTCCGCCTGTTTTGCATCCGCTGCAACGGTGTCTACCCGTCGCAGGCCGATTCCGAATTCCAGTGCCATTGTGTGCCCTCCCTGGCAGGGATATTAAACCGGAGGACGGCTGGGGTGGGAGGGGTGGTCTTTGGGAGGTATTCGGTAGGGAGGGATGCCTGAGGAGGTCTCCTCGGCGTAGCGTTCGCAATTGATCGATACGCAATAGCGGGATCGAGTTTCAAATACGATTACCGAGTGTTGGTGCCGAGGAGAGGACTTGAACCTCCACGGGGTTACCCCCACTAGCACCTGAAGCTAGCGTGTCTACCAATTTCACCACCTCGGCATGAGACAGTTCACTGAAGGCCGAATTGCCTTCTGCGACCGGCAGGGCGCGCAATTAAATAGAAGAAGGCCTTTTCTGTCAAACTAGCGACTGGCCATGCCAATCACACGCCTACCCATACCGAAGGACAGCCTTTGAAACTTGATGCCGGAACACTCCTCCGCTTTCTGAACGAACAGGGTCACCCCATGAGCTGGCGGGATCTGGTGGTGGCTCTGGACGCTTCGGACAGCGCTGATCGCCGCAATCTCAGGAATCTGCTCAGAGGTATGGTCCGCAGCGGAGAGCTCCATCAGGACCACCGCGGCGCCTATCATCCCGCCCATCACCTGTCAGTGGCCAGTGGTGTTCGCAGAGGGGTGCTCGAATCCAGCGGCATGACGCTGTCGTTTCAGGGCCTGCCCCTCGAACGGCAGCGGGGCATGCTGTTGCGGCCCGGCGACGAAGTCAGCGCCCGGGTCGTGGGTGAAGAAGTGCATGTGCTGGAGGTGCTGGCCCGTTCCACGCGCCCGGTGGTGGGCATCACCCGAGCCAAGGGGCGTTACCCCTATGTGGAGTCGCTGAGCCCGGATTACAGAGGCCGGGTGTCGCTGGTCAATCCGGACGAGGCGGTGGATGGCGAGACCGTGTCCGTAGAGATCCTTGGCGAAGAACGTCGCGCGCTCAGCGGCCGGATCGTCGAGCATCTGGGAGCCGAGGGTGGGGTCGCCCAGGCCGTGGTCACCATGATCAATGCACACGGGATCCCCACGGAGTGGGATCCGGATGTTGAGCATCAGCTCGAGCGGCTGCCGAAAAAGGTGGTGCCCGGTAAACACCCGAATCGAGTCAGCCTGATCGATACGCCCATGGTCACCATCGACGGCGCCTCGGCCAGGGACTTTGACGACGCGGTCTTCGCGGAGAAGCGGCGGGGTGGCTGGCGGCTGGTGGTCGCCATTGCCGATGTGGCGCACTACGTGAAGCCAGGATCCGATCTGGACGTCAATGCGGCGGAGCGGGGCAACAGCGTCTACCTGCCCGACCGGGTCATTCCCATGCTCCCGGAGGTGCTCTCTAACGGACTCTGCTCATTGAATCCGAAGGTCGCGCGCCTGGCGATGGTCTGTGACATGAAGATCGGCCGGTCCGGCAAGGTCACCGGCTTCGAGTTCTACGAGGCCGTCATTCGCAGCTGGCAACGTCTCACTTACGAGCGGGTTCAGGAGTTTCTCGACGAGGGCGCTCTGGATGTGGAGCCGGAGGTCTGCCACTCCCTGGCCGAGCTGCACGAGGTTTACCGGGCGTTCAGGAGTGCCCGTGAGAATCGTGGTGCGCTGGATTTCGATACTCACGAAGCAGCGCTGGAGCTCGAGGACAATCGGGTCAAGGCCATTCATCCGGTGCACCGGCTCGATGCGCACAAGCTGATCGAAGAGGCCATGATCGCGGCCAACGTCTGCGCGGCGGAGTTCATCGAGCGCTCGCTCGGACCGAAGATGGGCACCTACCGGGTCCATGAGCCACCGGCGGCGGAGAAGCTCGAGCAGTTGAAACAGGCGCTGGCCATGGCCGGCGTGCGCCTGCCAC
>Ga0316194_10001721_pt1 | contig 15170 bp, 15 predicted proteins | sample CroRivsedime1_MG_FD_204936 | JGI IMG/M metagenome (GOLD analysis project Ga0316194, IMG submission 204936) | Coastal sediment microbial communities from Maine, United States - Cross River sediment 1 | ecosystem: Environmental > Aquatic > Marine > Coastal > Sediment | place: USA: Maine...
AGTCTTCGTTGAATAGGGCCAGGTCATCATCGCTCATCAGCGAACTGGAAATCTCGGTGTCCCTGAGCTTGATTGACGCATGCACTATGCGACCACCGAGGATGGCGCTGTCCAGTTGCTCCATTAGCAGCGACTGCGGCCCATCGGGATCCAGCTCAAGACTGTCCGCGACAATTCGACTTTGCGCCCTCGAATCATCGACAAACGCATCGGCCATATTTTGCCGAACGACAGTCGATATCGCGAAGAACAAGACAGGCAGGAGAACTGCGTGAATTGCCAACATGACCAGGACCAGCCTGCTCGAGAGCGTTGTCACTCGCTTTGCCATAACAACCTGATACTTTTGATGCCTTCGGCCGCTGCGGCATCTTCACCCCACATGTAGGCGATGCCACAGTTGGAATGACGAACAGCCGCCACGAGCTCCTCCACATCACCAAACTCTTGCGGTCGCGGCGTACCGTATTTCAGCAGCATGGATAACAGTCGGCGCTCGTAGGATTTTTCCGACATGGCGACGACGGTCTGATAAAAAATCCTGCTCAGGTCTTCGTCACTGTTTAGTCGATAGGCGCGCACAGTCTGCTTTTCGTGGCTTGCCATTAGACCGAAGTAGGTCTTTCGTACCTCCAGCATGGTCAGCGACTCTATCGGGCAATCGGCGTTCATTACGAGAACGACCGACCGCTCGGCATGGGCAGAATCGCTCAGCATGCTAACCAATATGACAAGCGCGAGAAGTTGCAGGCGCTGATTCACGGAAACACAGCGCTCCATTGGAAACGGACTTCCTTAAACGTCTGATGCGAGGAGGTTTCGCCCGGAACACTGGTATCAGCAACCTCCATCGTCAGGCTCTGCATCTTCATGAAGTCCCAGCGAACTCCGAGCATATTTCTATGCGCAATGAACGCTGGCAACAGGCGTAAGTAGGCGGAGTTGTCCTCGCCGGAGCTGAAATCGGCACGGCCAAAGACGGTCCAGTCCTCTGCTGTCTCGTACTCGAGCTGCGCATAACCGGCAAGAAATTCGTCCTTGATACTGCCGGTTATGAAACTCAGCTCATGGTCGAATTGAACGATACTTGAGAGAAGTCGCAGTTTGTCCCAGCGCCAATCAGCGAACACACCGACCGTCAACTGTTCAATGTCATTGAGATCAGCCAGCACGGGGCTCGATTCAGAATCGACATTGATGTCGTTCCAGCCGACCAACAGGCCAACCTGGTTGTCCCCAAACAGGTCTGGACGGTAGGCCACACGGGCGTTGTAAGACAAACCATGATTGGAATCAGAATCCAACATGTCGTAAGGCTCCAATTTGTCTTTTACGAATTTCGGCGCCAGCCCGAAGGAGAAACCGTAATTCCACGACGTCTCGTTTGCTTGCGGTTGCACATGCTCTATGGAAAGCCCGGTGATATGTGAAGGAATCGGCCCACTTTCGTCCTCCCACTCCTCGATGCTGGGCCGCGTAATCGAAGTCTGCATGAATTGGCCATGGTGATATTCGCTGGTCCAGAACTTGGCTGTTGAGTGGAATCGCCCAAGCCAGAACATGGTGTTGTCGCCGCCCTGCCAGCCGACTTTCAGGCGCTCGAGTTCTGACTCTGTGCTCGACCACAGATACTCAGACAAGAAGCGGAAACGGCCGCCGTTATAGCTGTACAGAATGTTTAGTGCCGGGCGAACAAAGGAGTCTTTGACGACCGGATCAGATTCGTCGATGGAATCGAACGTGTCCACGCTCGGAAACAACAGGAAATCGTGTTGCGAATCGTCTGCGCTTGCGATCGGGATAAACGCACACAATACGAGCGGCAGCATTATCCGCCGCTGCCATTCGTGCGCCACGATGCATGATCTGAGCTGGTTCATAGATGCGTCCCGATTGTGCATAGGCATTCGCTACCGGCAAGCGAACTGGGCCATATTCCGATCAATTTGGCACCCAAATACCCATACGGGAATAGGGTCAACACCCTATTCCCGCAGTAGGGACACACTATACGCCGTGTCGCGGCTAAGCCGTTGCTGCAACAGTTCTATTCGACCTTGCCTTGCTGCTCGGCCTGGCCTTCGTGGCTTTCAAGATACGCAAGCGCTGAACTGCGCCCAGCCTGGACTTCTTCCGCGGTCAGGCGATCACCGAGACTGTCGCGCTCCGACGCCGCACTCAAATCACCGTGATGCGCCGCAATATCAAACCACATGTAGGCTTTGACCAGGTCTTTCTCAACGCCGGATCCGTGCTTGTAGCAGAAGCCCATGGCGGCCTGCGCCGGGATCCAGCCAAAGCCGGCGGCGAGCCGGTAGAACCCGGCGGCCGGAACATCGTTCATTGCCACACCCCAACCGTTGGCGTGCATCAGGGCAAGGTTGTACAGCGCTTCGGGGTGACCTTCGCCGGCAGCCAGCCCGTACCACTTCAGTGCCAACTCGTCATTCATCGGCACGCCGAAGCCATTGGCGTACATGCGCCCGACACAGAACATTGCTTCGACATTGCCTTCATCGGCAAGCGGCTGACACTCCGCCAATGCGGTCTCATAGTCGCCTACAGAAAATGCCGCCAGGCCTTTATCCAGATTGGCGGCTGAAACCATAGCTGACGACAGCATGAAAACAGCGAGAAAAACACTAAGAGAAAGACTACGCACGACGGTTACCTCCTTCGGAACCGCTACGGAAAAACACAGCAGCGAGCCCTATTATTTCCTCAGAAAACAGGCTTTTATGCAATCGGGAGGAATACTTACGGATGTTCGGAGTTCAGGCAGTGAGCAGCGCCGCGTGATGCTTCAGGTGATCCTCAATGAACGTCGAGATGAAGTAAAAACTGTGATCGTAGCCTTCGTGCCGGCGCAGCTCGAGCGCAAGGCCGCTTTGTGCACAGGCGGCTTCGAGCAGTTCCGGTTTGAGCTGCTCGGCGAGGAAATTATCCCCCAGGCCCTGATCGATGAGGATCTTGCCAAAGACCGACGCGTCACTGACCTTACGTGCGACTTCGCACGCGTCGTAGTCATGCCAGGTTGAGGTATCGTCCCCGAGGTAGTGGCCGAGCGCCTTCTGGCCCCACGGGCTGTGCAGTGTTGTGCAAATCGGCGCAAATGCCGACAGCGACCTGAACACGTCCGGATGTTTGAGACCAATGGTTAGTGCACCGTGCCCGCCCATCGAATGACCTGCCAGGCCGTGCCTGTCCGGATCACCGGGAAAGTTCTCGAAGACCGCCGGCTGCAGCTCCTGCATGACGTAGTCATACATATGATAGTGCTGTGACCACGGTTCCTTGGTAGCGTTGAGGTAGAACCCGGCACCCAGGCCGAAATCGTAATTGCCCTCGGGATCGTCCGGCACGCCCTCACCTCGTGGGCTCGTGTCGGGCGAAACCAGCATGATGCCGAGTTCGGCCGCGTAGCGCTGCGCCCCGCTCTTCACCATGAAGTTCTCTTCGGTGCAGGTGAGCCCCGAAAGAAACGTCAGGACAGGGACCTTGCCATTGGCTGCCTGGGGCGGGACGAATACCGAAAACTGCATGTCGCAGTGATTGGCGCGGGATTCATGGCGGTAGAAACCCATCCTGCCGCCAAAGCAGTTCGTTTCGCTAAGAGTCTCGATGGTCATGGGCAGGCATTATGCCCGCCGATCAGAGTTTCTGGAACACGAGCGTCGCGTTAGTGCCACCAAAACCGAAACTGTTCGACATCGCGGTTCTGATGCCGGCATCGCTGATGCATTCAGTGACAAGAGGCGCGCCTGCAATCGACGGGTCCGGATCGTTGCAGTTGATCGACGGTGCGATAAAGCCATGTTCGAGCATCAGGATGCTGTGGATGGCTTCCTGAACACCAGTCGCACCGAGCGAGTGCCCGCACAAGGATTTCGACGAACCAAAGCGCGGCATGTCTTCACCAAACACCGAATGCATCGCTTCAACCTCGGCGATGTCGCCGGCCGGCGTACTCGTGCCATGCGTGTTGATGTAGTCAATGCGGCCTTCAACGGTCGAGTTCGCCAGTTGCATGCAGCGCGCAGCACCTTCCCCGGACGGCGCGACCATGTCGTGGCCATCGGAGGTGGCTCCATAGCCCACCAGTTCAGCGTAAATCTTCGCGCCGCGTGCCTTGGCATGCTCAAGTTCTTCGAGAACCACCATGCCGCCGCCGCCCGCAATTACGAAACCATCGCGGGTCACATCGTAGGGTCGTGATGCCGTCTCGGGCGCATCGTTGTACTTGGACGACAGGGCGCCCATCGCGTCGAACAGGCAGGCCAGCGTCCAGTGCTCTTCCTCGCCGCCTCCGGCGAAAACGATATCTTGCTTGCCGAACTGAATCTGCTCTGCACCCGCGCCGATGCAATGCGCACTCGTTGCACACGCGGAGGTGATCGAATAGTTGATGCCTTTGATCTTGAACGGTGTCGTCAGGCACGCGGATACCGTGCTGCCCATCGTGCGCGTCACCATGTACGGACCAATTTTGCGGACGCCGCGTTCGCGCAGCTTGTCAGCACTCGCGACGATATTGGCGCTCGACGCGCCGCCGGATGCTGCGATCAACCCGGTGCGGACATTGGAAATGTCCGACTCTTCAAGTCCGGAATCCGCCACCGCCTGTTGCATCGAAATGTAGGCATATGCAGCCGCATCGCCCATGAACCGGAGCACTTTCCGATCGATGTGCTCTTTGGTGTCGATGTTGACCGTTCCGGAGATCTGGCTGCGTAGGCCCAACTCCTGGTAGGACTCGTTGGCGACAATGCCCGAACGTCCTGTCTTGAGAGATTCAACAATCTCGTCCTGCGTATTGCCAATGCAGGAGACTGCACCTAAACCCGTTACGACAACTCGCCGCATTAGACTTTCCTAGAAATCGTCCGTGGATGTGAAGAGGCCAACCCGCAGGTCTTCCGCCGTATAGATCTCGCGACCATCAACCGCCATCGTGGCATCCGCGATCGCCATATTCAACTTGCGCGTAATGACGCGCTTGATGTCGATTTGGTAGGTGACGAGCTTGGCATCTGGCAGTACCTGGCCAGTGAATTTGACCTTGCCCGAACCCAGCGCACGGCCCCTGCCTGGCAGGTCCAGCCAGACCAGGTAAAAACCGACCAACTGCCACATGGCATCGAGGCCCAGGCACCCGGGCATGACCGGATCACCCTCGAAATGGCACTTGAAGAACCACAGGTCCGGATTAATATCGAGTTCTGCCTTGATTTCACCTTTGCCGTATTTCCCGCCTTCCCTCGAAATGTGCGGTATACGGTCCATCATGAGCATATTTGGCAGCGGCAAGCGGCCATTGTTTGGGCCGAACATCTTGCCGTGCGCACACTCAATCAGCTCGTCGTAGCTAAAGGAATTCGGCCGTCCCGTTTCGAGGGCAGCATTTGTAGGTGTTGTGGTCATTGGCTCTCCAGCGCTCAGGCGGCTGGTTTGTTGGGTTGCGCGGTCGTGCGCATTCTCGCTTTCACGATTTTACCGGTAGGGAAGGTGCTGGGCTTTCGAATATGCGCCAAATGGTGCTCCATCGACATACCCCCCAAAAGTCCCAATCCCGTCCCGCTTGTTACATTAATAATTGTAAACTCTCACTCACTAAATCTACAGGGGATGATCGAAATGCTGCAATTACTCATCGGAATCGTGCTCTTTTTCGGCATGCATTCGGCATCGATCGTCGCGTTGCCGCTTCGTGACCGGATCGTTGCGAAAAGCGAAAACGCCTGGAAAGGCGTTTACGCCATTGCCTCGCTGGTCGGCATAGTGCTGATGGTACGTGGCTATGCGGACCTCCGACAGGCCCCGACCTATCTCTATGTGTCACCAGCGTGGCTGCGGCATGTCGCGGCGCTGCTGATGCTACCTGTATTCGCGTTCTTCATAGCGCCGTATTTTCCAGGCCGAATCAAGAATGCGTTGAAGCATCCGCAGCTTGTCGCCGTCAAACTGTGGGCGTTCGCACACCTTCTGGTCAATGGGACAATTGGCGACGTACTGCTGTTCGGGTCATTCCTGTTGTGGGCGGTCGTGGATCGTGTTTCGCTAAAGAAGCGACCCGCTCGCCCACTGCCTGGCGCAGAGTCAAAGGCTAACGACGTCATTGTCGTGGTCGTTGGACTGGCGCTGTATCTCGTCTTTGTCTTCTTCCTGCACGAGATGCTAATCGGCGTCCGGCCAGCCTGAGCGTAAATGCAGGTCGCGCTGCGGGAACGGAATCTCGATGCCGTGTTCTGCCAGTTTGGTCTCCAGAGCCCACAGATAGGCTGATCGCGTGCGGGTGGGCCGGCGCGCGCCCTGGCGATTCACCCAGACCAGCAAAAGGAAGTTGAGGCTGTTGTCGCCGTATTCGACGAGCCAGACATCTGCTTCCCTGCCTTTCCTGTTGGCCAGCGTGAATGGCACTTCCTCAGCCGCCTCCAGCGCTGCCTGTTTCACAAGTTCCTTGTCGCTGCCATACGCCACGCCGAACGGAATGCGCACACGCAGGATCCGTTCACCGAGCGTCCAGTTCGTCAGCCGGGTGCTCACGAACTCGGAATTCGGCACAACGATATCGATGTTGTCGTTGGTATTGATCAGTGTGCTACGAACATTAATCGCTTTCACAGTACCGGTTAGCCCGGTATCGAGCTCGATGTAGTCACCAACACGCAGCGAATGTTCGAACAGAATGATCAGCCCCGACACGAAATTATTGACGATCGACTGCAAGCCGAAACCGATACCGACACTGAGTGCGCCCGCAACCAGCGCCAGGCTGCCAAAATCGAGCCCGATCGAGGACAGGGCGATGAACATGCCCAGTATGATGATTGCGTAATGCGTCAGTCTCCCGACCGTGTACAGCGAAGCCTGGGTGCCGCTGGACTCGTCGGAACCGACACGTTTGATCGCGTGCCGTATGCCGCGCGATAACAGCATTGCAACGAGCAGGATGATGATGACACGCAGTATGTCACCACCCGTCACCGGAGCTTCTCCAATCGAGAAAAGTGTGACGTCCCCGAGGCTCGCGACGCGCCGGTACGCTGCCGTGACGCCGCGGTTGATACTACCGAGCCAGGACCGGAATGCGCCCTCGTACTCGGCCGTCGCATTATCTACCACGGTCATCAACAGTTCGAGATCGGCAACCGCTGCCTTCAGTCGGCCTGCATCGGTAAGTGTTTTCTGTGCTGTGCCGACTCGCTGGTCCAACAGCCTCAGTGAGTCGCGATCCAGGGTGTCGCGATCGGCTCCCTGCGCTGCCAGGAGTTCATCCTCGGTCTCACGCTCCAGCTCTGGTGCCCGTTGCACGACGTTGCGCACGAGATCGGACCAGGCCAGCGCCTTGTCGCGCAACGCAGCCGTATCGGCGCCTTTCAGGGCGAGCTCGGCCCACCAGAACTCTGCCTCGGCCTGGGCCAGTGCGATTTCGGCCAACGCGAGCCCAACCTCGGCATCGCGCTGTCGTTGTTCCTCGAGGCGCTGTTGCGAACGCCCCTGGCGCGTCTCAAAGTCGAGACCGCTGGCCGCGAGTTGGGCGGCACGAACGCGCTCCTTTGCCGACGCCACTGCCGCAGCAGTGGTATCCACACGCTCGGCGAGGTCTTCAAGCACACCTTCGTCTTTGGATACCTCGAGACGCTCGGTCGCGTAGAGCACGCGAGCCGCTGTCTCATCGGCAAATGCGACACCGCGCTCGTAACGTTCCTCCAGAAGTTCGAGACGCCTCTGGGAGACCGCCTGAGCCGATCGCGCCTGTACGAGCCTGAGTGCAGCCAGCCAGCGATCGTCCCCGGAATCTGCATCGACATAGTCCTTGAACACGGCGTCGCGGCGCCGACTTGCACCGTCGAGCACACGCTCTTCCCGACTGACCTCGAGCTCTTCCTCGGCGGCAGCGGCACTTGCATCACGCGCCGCTGCAGCCAGTTGTAGCAAGTCCTCAAGTGAATACCTGACAGCGCCGGGTGGCAACTCGAGCAGTGTCGGTTCGGCCTCGTCTATCAGGTTGAGATAAGCGGAGAGGTTGTTTCGTACCGCACCCAGAACCGATTCCGCTATTTCCTGATTTTGTGGCTCGAGATCAGTGATCTGGGTGTTTATCGTATCGAGAAAAACCGCAATTCGAGGCTCAACTTCTTCGCGCGTAGCTTCGAAGTAGGTCCACCAGTTGGCTTCAAGCGATGAGGGTTCGGGAACGCCAGGGGCATCACGTTCTACGAACTCTTGCGCGCCGCTGTTGAGAGCAGCGAGAACGCCGAGAATCAGAACAAGGAAACGTGTAGCCGGCACAATCTTCACTCGATTGAGCTCCGTCGCAATCAGAAATCAGATCTTATCGTAATCCAGGACGATCGTGTCCGATAGCGGTCGCGACTGGCAGGCCAGGACAAAACCCTTCTCGACTTCCCAGGGCTCGAGACCGTAGTTTGTAGCCATAGTGACTTCGCCTTCGCGAACGTGGCATCGGCAGGTTGCGCACACGCCTCCCTTGCAGGAATACGGCAACTCGATGCCATTCTCCGCTGCCGCATCGACAATATTGGCATCGTCGCGATGCATGTCGAATTCTTTTTTGTGACCATCCATGATGACGGTCACGGTCGCGCGGTCTGTTGTGCGATCTGTCGCGCCCTGTTCTGCCGGTTTGGGTCTGGCGTCCTTGCGAGGTACTCCAAAACGCTCCGAGTGCACGTGCGCCTCATCCATGCCGAGATCGATCAGGGCCTCGGTCACGTCCTGGATCATCGAGTCGGGTCCGCAGACAAAACAATCCGATGCCCGCAGTCCGGCGCCAAAATGACGGTACAGCTCCCGCACCTTCTCGCCATCGAGACGCCCGACCATCGTTTCGAACTCCTGCTCCTCCTGGCTGAACACGAAGTTGAGTTGCAGGCGTTCGGGATACAGGTTCTTGAGTGCGTAGAGATCCTCGATGAACATTGTCGTCGACTGCTTGCGGTTGCCATAAAAAAGTATGAAGCGGCTATTCGGTTCCTGGGTGAGGATCGACTTGATCATCGACAGTATGGGAGTGATGCCACTGCCTGCTGCAAAGCCCACATAGTCTCTGGCGTTTGCAGCATCGAGTTCGACATGAAACTGGCCGCTTGGCGGCATCGCCTCGATCGTGTCGCCCACTGCCAGTTCATTGGCAGCAAATTCCGAGAACTGCCCTCCGGGCTGAACTCGTACGCCAATCTCGAGCGGGAATTCACCCTGTGCCGAACAGATACTGTAGGTTCGCCGCAGTTTCCTGCCATCGACGGTAATCTGGAACGGCAGGTGCTGGCCCGCCATGAAGCCGTATTCGCCCTGGAATTCGGTTGGCACGCTGAGCGCAATGCGCACCGAATCTTTGGTCTCGGTGTCGATGCGCTCGATCGTTAGTGGGTGAAATTCTCTCATCTCAGATGCACTTAAAGTACTCGAACGGTTCGAGGCAGTCGTTGCATTTGTACGATGCCTTACATGCCGTGGAGCCAAACTCGCTAACGACGCTGGTATTTACGGACGTGCATTGCGGGCACGCAATGTTGCGATTGCCGTGCAACAGTTCCCGTTTGCTGCCGCCACTGGCAGGCGGTGCAATGCCGTATTTAAGGAGCTTCTCCCTGCCTTCCGTAGTGATCCAGTCGGTTGTCCACGGCGGCGACAACACGCGCTTGATCGTCACGTTTTCGAGGCCGTGCCCATGGAGCGCATCGAGCACACTTTGCTCGATCACTTCGGTTGCCGGGCATCCTGAATAGGTGGGGGTCAGCTCGACAACAACGTCATCCTGAATTGTCACATCACGCACGATGCCAAGGTCGGTGATCGCCAATACTGGAATCTCCGGGTCCGCGACGTCGTCCAGCCACGCCATGATTTGTTCACGACTAATCGCAAGCGCTACCAAGTCGCCCCCGGATGCGCTCTTTGCAGGTATTGCATTTCGGCAATCATGAAGCCGAAATGCTCGGTGTGCCGCCCTTCCTTGCCGCCACTGGCCATCCAGTGGTCTTCAGGCATCTCCAGTGTCGCTTCCTGCAGCACAGCCGCCACGTTCTTTTGCCATTGCTCGCGGATGCGAAACAGATCCGGGCCGTCAAATTCTGCTTCAAACACGTTGTCCACTTCATCGGGCGCAAACAACTCACCCGTGAATCGCCACAGGGCATCAACCGACCCCTGCGCACGATCGTGGCTTTCCTCGGTGCCGTCACCCAGGCGAACAAGCCACTGTGTGTTGTGGCGCAGGTGATAGCGAATCTCTTTCTCAGCCCTGGCCGCGATCTCAGCAACACGCGTATCCGAACAACGCACGAGTGCCTCGAGCTGCAACAGGTAATATGACTCGAACAGAACAAGCTTGGTTATCGAATCGCCGAAATGACCGTTGGGCTGCTCGAGCAGCAGAAAATTGCGGTACTCGTTTTCATCCCGCAGAAACGCAAAATCATCTTCGCTGCGCCCCATGCCCTCGAGATCGCCCGCGTAGCTGTAATACATGCGTGCCTGGCCGAGGTAATCGAGCGCAAAGTTCGCGTTGGCGAGTTCCTCTTCGAGCTCAGGATAGGCCGCAACCAGTTCTACCATTCGCTGACCCAGAATTAACGCGTTATCAGCGAGGCGGAGTACATACGCCATCAGTGAATCATTGCTGTTCACAGGTTCTCGACTCCTTCGGGAATTTCGTAGAACGTCGGATGCCGATAGATCTTGTCCTCAGCCGGTTCAAAAAACGAAGCCGTCTCCGCCGGATCGGACGCAACGATCTGGCTCGATCGGACAACCCAGATGCTCACGCCTTCACTACGCCGCGTATACGTGTCGCGCGCATGATCCAGTGCCATCTGGTCGTCAGCCGCATGAATGCTGCCGGCATGGCGGTGGCTCAGTCCTGATTTGCTGCGGATAAAGACTTCGTAGAGTGGCCATTCTTGTTCAGACATCGAATTTCCTCATACCCCGGGGTCAGAGCCCTTGCATACCCCGGGGTCAGAGCCCTTGGGCTCTGACCCCTATAGTAATTATGCGGCTGCTTTGGCCGCCTGTTTTTCATACCCCGGGGTCAGAGCCCTTGGGCTCTGACCCCTATAGTAATTATGCGGCTGCTTTGGCCGCCTGTTTTTCGGCATAGGCGCGCGCCGCTTCGCGTACCCAGGCACCGTCGTCGTGCGCCTTACGGCGCTTTGCCAGGCGTTGCCTGTTACACGGCCCGTTGCCTTTGATCACTTCGATGAACTCCTGCCAGTCGATCTCGCCAAAGCGGTAGTGGCCGGATTTCTCGTCAAATTCGAGGTCGTCGTCGGGCATTTTGAGACCAAGAAACTGAGCCTGCGGTACGGTGACATCCACGAACTTCTGCCGCAGCTCATCGTTCGAGAAGCGCTTGATCTTCCATGCCATTGACTGTGCCGAGTGCTCAGACTCGGTATCGGACGGACCGAACATCATCAGCGATGGCCACCACCAGCGATCAAGTGCATCCTGCGCCATCGCCTTCTGCTCGGCAGTGCCTTCGCAAAGTACGCGCAGAATGTCGAATCCCTGGCGCTGGTGAAAACTCTCCTCCTTGCAGACGCGCACCATGGCGCGTGCGTATGGGCCGTACGAACAGCGGCACAGGGGAATCTGATTCATGATGGCCGCACCATCGACGAGCCAGCCGATGGCACCGATGTCGGCCCAGGTCAGCGTCGGGTAGTTAAAAATGCTCGAGTACTTGGCTTTGCCCGACAGCAGGTCGGCAACCATCTGGTCACGCGACACACCGAGGGTTTCGCCCGCGCTGTAAAGATAGAGACCGTGCCCGGCTTCGTCCTGGATTTTTGCCAGCAGGATCGCCTTGCGTTTCAGGGTTGGCGCGCGTGTCAGCCAGTTGCCCTCGGGTTGCATGCCGATGATTTCGGAATGCGCATGCTGCGAGATCTGCCGAATCAGCGTGCGGCGATACGCCTCGGGCATCCAGTCCTTGGCCTCGATCTTCTCTTCAGCGTCGACGCGTTTCTGGAACGCTTCAAGTTGCTCCGGCGTTTCGGCCGCACGGCGCTGCGTCGGTTTTTTGTCTTTTTGATCAAGACCTTGGGTATACATGGAAATTCCTCATGCCCGTCGGGGTCGCGCTGACTACGTGCCCTCGGGGTGCAAGCCACGCTCCTGCAACGCAGTGGCGCAAATGTGTCACGTTTTTTTACTATTTTCAATAATTTCCGTATCAGTTTAGCCATCGAGAAGTGACTGGCCACGAGCGACAGCTCGGCCGCGAAACAGCGCCACGAATTCGTCACGTTGATTGACGACTTCGACGGCGTACACGCCGCTGCGCTTGCCCCTGTGTTCTTCGAGCGCTACAGCACGTAGCTCGTCGCCTTCGAAGGCAGGCCGCAGGAATTCGACGGTACCGGAGCCGGCGACCGTAACGTCGTCATAGGCGTTGCACGCGAACGCAAACGCGGTGTCGGCCAGTGCAAAAATAAGCCCGCCGTGACAAAGGTCGAAACCGTTGGTCATATCTTTGCGAACACGCATCGTGGCAACAGCCGAGCCAACCTCGGGGATCTCGATCTCAATGCCCAGCGCTTTGGACGCCGTATCATTCGCGTACATCCTCTCAGCGCATGCGCGCGCCAGCTCGAGTGGCTCCATTAACTCAATCCTCCAAATCGTTGCATGAATGCCGCGGCCGGCGGTGGCAACGGCCCTTGCGCAGTCTCCATCACCTCGGATAACCAGGCGTCAGCCTGGCGGTGAACAGCGATGTAGAGGTTTCGGCAAAGTTGATACGCCGCGGTCCCGTGCCAGCCCTCAGGCAACAGTTCTGCCGGCAGCTGCGGATCTCGCAGCAAAACTTTACGATACTCCTGAATCAGCAACGTTCGGACCACGAACGCGGATTTTGGCGACACGTTTGCGTCTTTTCCCTGTGCAGCAATCAATGGTCGGAAGCGCTTTACGAAGCCTGCGTAGCGCTCTTCGATATCGGCCAGATTCCAGCTGGCCTGAGCAAGGCCGCGCATTGCAGCCTCATTGCGTACCGTCTCACCAGACATGACGACGAGCTTGTCGGCAACGCCCAGGCGCTGCAGGGTTACGTCGAGATCGACCATATCGGGTGATGGATGGGCCAGGACACTCGGCGACAAGGCGCCGAACCCGAGCCAACCGAGTTCCTTGCGTACGGCGTCTTTCTGCGCACCCTCGATCGTCGACAGCAGTACGGTGGTCCACTCGCCATCCCAGCTGGATGCCGGTTCACCGTAGATTTTGTGCGTCGCCTGCTCGAAGCGTTCGCGACCCTCCCCGGTCAGGCTGTAGTAGCTGCGACGCCCTATCTGGGTGGACTGCAGCCAGCCGTCCTGTACGAGCCGAAAAACCGAAGTACGAACCAGTCTGTCGTTGATACCGAATTCCCGCATGACCATGATCAGGCTGCCAAGCCACACTGCGCCACCGCGTGGCGCTATCGAGTCGCCGAACACGGTCGTGATCAGCGACCCCGTGCGCAGCGTTCTTCGCGCACGAAATTCGGCTACCAGGCTCTTGCTTGCAGATTCGATGGTCATCGGTGTCGCGCTTGCGCCAGAAGCATCTGACCGTATATTGTGATACCGATTTTCTCAAATCCACTTCTTTTTTGTATCCTCCTTGTGTATCCCCTTATGAAACTTGGAAATCTTGTACAGGATCGATGGGTCGAGGGCGGCGGAGACGGACGCGTACTCACATCAGCCGTGTCCGGCGAGCCCGTGGCGACCATCTCCAGCGATGGCCTCGACTTCGGCGCCATACTTGCCCATGCCAAATCCGTTGGCGGCCCCAATTTGCGCAAACTGACGTTCCATGAGCGCGGCGACATGCTCAAGGCACTCGCGATCTATCTGAACGAGCACAAGAAAGAGTTCTATGAGTTGTCGACGCAGACCGGCGCTACGCGCAAGGACAGCTGGCCCGATATCGATGGCGGGATCTCGACGATGTTCGTGTTCTCGAGCAAGGGCCGCCGCGAGATGCCAAACGATCATGTCTATCTCGACGGTGCGCCGGAGTGGCTGTCGAAAAATGGCACGTTTGTGGGACAGCACATATTTACGCCAAAACTGGGTGCCGCGATTCACATCAATGCGTTCAACTTCCCGTGCTGGGGAATGCTTGAGAAACTCGCACCGACGCTGCTCGCCGGCGTGCCTGCAATCGTCAAACCCGCGTCGAGTACCGCCTACCTGACCGAACTGATGGTTCGGCGCATCATTGAGTCGGGCATCCTTCCAGAAGGCAGCCTGCAGTTGATCTGCGGCGGAGTCGGTGATCTGTTCAACCACCTTACCTGCCAGGACACGATCGCATTTACCGGTTCGAAAACCACTGCGGAAATGCTGCAGGCACACCCGCGCGTCGTCAGCGAGTCCGTTGCCTTCACGGCTGAAACGGATTCGCTCAACATGTCCATCCTCGGCCCGGACGCGAAACCCGGAACACCTGAATTTGACCTTTATATTCAGGAAGTTACACGAGAGATGACAGCCAAGGCCGGGCAGAAATGCACGGCCATCCGACGCATTATCGCGCCGTCGAATATCGCTGCTGATGTCGTAAGAGCACTCTCGACCTCACTAGGAGAAATACGTATCGGAAATCCTGGCATCAAGGATGTCGATATGGGTGCACTCGCAAGCCAGGGCCAACTCAGGGAAGTGCGTGAACGAGTTGCTGAATTATCGGCCGACGCCGAGATCGTGTTTGGTGGCAATGATGATTTCGACCTCATCGATGCCGATGCGAGCAAGGGTGCGTTCTTTATGCCGACGCTCTTGCACTGTCAAAAGCCGCTGTCGTCGTCGGCCGTGCACTCGGTTGAGGCGTTCGGTCCGGTGAGCACGGTGCTTCCGTACGACTCACTTGATGAAGCCATCGAACTTGCACGCCTCGGCGAGGGCAGTCTCGCCGGATCCATCGTGACAAACGACAATGATGTTGCCCGTGAGCTCGTGCTCGGAACAGCCGCGTATCACGGCCGCATGGTCATTATTAACCGTCATTGCGCTGCCGAGTCGACGGGGCATGGCTCTCCGTTGGCTCACCTCGTGCACGGTGGACCTGGACGGGCCGGTGGCGGCGAAGAAATGGGTGGCGTTCGCGGCGTATTGCACTACATGCAACGCACGGCGCTGCAGGGATCGCCGGAG
>Ga0316194_10001724_pt1 | contig 15148 bp, 13 predicted proteins | sample CroRivsedime1_MG_FD_204936 | JGI IMG/M metagenome (GOLD analysis project Ga0316194, IMG submission 204936) | Coastal sediment microbial communities from Maine, United States - Cross River sediment 1 | ecosystem: Environmental > Aquatic > Marine > Coastal > Sediment | place: USA: Maine...
GGTATCGCCGGCAACAATGGGAAACTCACGATTAAGCGAACGGCCCTGAAAGCGAGAGCGTCTCTAATACGCGCTATTGCCAGTTTGACCCTATTGCGACCACTTGTCGCGAATTATTCGCGTGTCGCCCGACCGCGATGCTGTGCAAAATCGGCAGAAGGAATCGCCCGCGATGGCCTCGCCTACCCGCATGCACGTCTGATGATTCCCCGGAATCACTCCTGTCGCACCGGTTACTGCATACCAAGCAGACCGCTTTGCTTGATGCCGTCAAAAATAAACTGAACCGCCAGCGCCGACAACAGAATACCCATCACACGCGTGATCACGTGCATGCCCGTAACCCCGAGAAGCTGCTGAATCCTTCCTGCCAGCAACAGCGCGGCAGCGGTCACAGCCAGTACCGCGAGCAGTGAACCAATGACAGTTACCTGTTGAAGCACATCGCCATGCGCATTCGCCATCAATAAAATGGCGGCGCCCATCGCGCCCGGGCCGGCAATAAGCGGTGTCGCCAGTGGAAAAACAGAAATATCCTGCTTCGAAGCAGCTTCCCGTTTCTCCTCGTCCGTCGCCGAGGTGCCTCCGGATGATCTCGCGAACACCATTTCTATGGCGATCAGCAGCAACAGGATGCCTCCGGCCGTTCTCAATGCCGCAAGCGAAATGCCGATGCTGGCCAACATCACGTTACCGGCGAGCGCAAATACCAGCAGAATCCCTGTCGCGATCAGCGTTGCCCGAATCGCTATGGTGCGCCGGTGCTGCGCTGTTGCGCCGGCCGTCAATGCCGCAAATATGGCGGAGACGTCGAGCGGGCTGATGGTGGCAAAGAAAGTCGCGAACGCGACAACTGCGGTTTCCGTCATTCAGTCACCCGCTTTCTGACACGAACCGGATGACATATATCGTCGCACCGAATCAGCGTTGCAGAAAATTCAGGGGCAACCCCGGGCAGTGCCATTGCATCTTGTAGAGCCGCCCCAGACCAGAAGAAGTGATGTAAGCGGTTTTCAGGTCCGGACCACCAAAACAAACATTGGTCACCATCAAATCGAATTCGGGTACCGGCACCACTGCCCGCACGACACCTTCAGGAGAAATTGCCGTCACGCAGCCAGTGCCCAGTGTGGCGACCACAACATTGCCCTCGGAGTCCATTGCCAGCGAATCGAGACGCTCGTAACCGGAAAACTTGTGCAGCAACCGTCCCGGAAAAAACGGATGCGGCCCCGGCCCGAGCTTGCCCGGGCTCTGGATGTCGAAGGCCCAGACGCGGGCACCGAATGTCTCGGCAACGTACAACGTGGATTCATCGGCTGACAATCCGATTCCGTTTGCCGTATCGATTGGATGGACGATTTCTTCGATGCGGCTGCCGTCGGGCTGCGCATAAAACACAGACCCGCGATCCAGCGAGCGGCCACGACGCTTACCGAGGTCGGTAAAGTAGAACCCGCCTTTGGCGTCGAACACAATGTCGTTCGGCCCCTTGAGCGGCTCTCCATTGCACTCGGTGTAAATCGTATCCACCTTACCCGAGTCGATATCCACTGCCTGGATGCTACCGCCCTGGTAGTCGGCCGCCAGTTGTTCACCGGGGCGCAAAAACGGTCCCTGCTGGGTCCACTCGAATCCGCCGTTGTTGCAGATGTAGACGCGACCATCAGGTCCGACGGCGGCGCCATTGGGGCCGCCGCCGCATTCGGCAACCACACTGACTTTTCCATCCGGAGCCACCCGCGATAGTGTTCTGCGCTCAATCTCGACCAGGATTACCGATCCATCGGGCATTGCGATCGGTCCTTCCGGAAATCTCAGACCCCGGCAAATTTCTTCCATGTTTCATCCTCCCGTTCTGATTATCATGTCAGGTTCAGGCGACATTATCGGCCCTGAGCCAGGGGTTCCGTCCCGCCCGGTCATTCAAACGCGCAACAATCGCCCGCCACCCGTTCACTTCAACAGTTGCTTGCGCATCGCTTGCAAGGCCTTGCGATGCTCTTTTCCGGCTTTCGGGTAAGTCAGTTCAAGTGACTCGAAAGTATCAAGGATGATCCGCGAAATAATCAATCTCGCGTTGTGCTTGTCGTCTGCGGGGACAACATACCATGGCGCATCGTGCGTACTGGTCGCACTGAGGCACTCTTCATAGGCATGCATATACTCATCCCAGAAAGCCCTCTCATTGATATCAGCAGGCCCGATTTTCCAGTTCTTTTCCGGCTCGTCGATACGCGCCAGCAAACGTTTGCGTTGCTCTTCTTTCGATACGTGCAGAAAGAACTTGATGATGCGCGTGCCGTTTCTGTGCAGATGCTGCTCCAGGCCGACAATCGACTCAAAACGCTCCTGCCAGATTGTGTCTGTATTCAGTACCGCATCGGGGATACGTTGCGCTTCCAGAATTTCCGGATGTACCCGAACCACCAACACCTCTTCGTAGTACGACCGGTTGAAAATTCCGATGCGCCCGCGCTCGGGCAAGGCCCGTGTCGTACGCCACAGAAAATCATGATCCAGTTCCTTTGCATGAGGATGTGTAAAACTGAATACCTGGCAGCCTTGCGGATTCACGCCCGACATCACATGCCGGATCGCACCGTCCTTGCCGGCGGCATCCATCGCCTGGAAAATCAGCAGCACAGCGTAGCGGTCGGACGCGTACTGGCGCTGCTGCTGTTCGTTCAGTTCCTCAGCATACTTCGCCAGCAGCTTTCTGTATTGACCCCTGGACCCGTAAACGGGCTCGACCCGTGTTGGCCACTCGTCGAGCTTGACCCGGTCGCCAGGCGGAACCCTGAAATCCCGGGCGCTGACTTTCATTCTGATCGCCTTCCTTTCATTACCTTGCACCTGCGTGGCTACACATTGCCGTGGCCACAGATTGACGCCGCGTCAGCCCCAACCGCCTAGAGCATCAACACCCCCCCATCGACATGGTATGACTGCCCGGTTATGAAATCGGCATCGGCACTGGCGAGAAAAGCAGCCATCGCCGCTACATCTTCCGGCGTCTGGGTCCGCTTCATCGGAATGGCGCGAATACGTTCCTGCCATACCGATCCAATCGGTCGCTGTTCGTGTTCGGCCCATTCACGATCGATCTGCGTCCACATATCGGTGCCAACCGGCCCTGGACAAATGCTGTTAACAGTCAGCTTTGGCGCAAACTCTACGGCCGCGGTCTGCGTTACGACAATGGCCGTTGCCTTGCTTGCGGAATAGGCCGCCATCATCTTGCGCCCGCCTCGCCCGGCAATCGATGCCATGTTGATAATCTTGCCGCTCGGACGACCTGGCCCCATAGGCTCCTGATCGAGCATCTGCCTCGCCCCGGCCTGCAGCGCGAAGAACAGGCCGCGCGCATTGACCGACTGAATGTGGTCCCAGTCTTCAGGACTCGTGTCGAGCACTGAGCGCACCCGTATCACGCCGGCATTATTCACCAACACATCGAGGCGCCCGAAACGCTCGATAACGCGGTCGATCATCGCCGCGCTTTGCTCGGGTTCACGCACGTCGGTGGCGAAGGAGTCTGCCTCAACGCCGAGTGCGCGCACCTGCTCCGCCACACCGCGCGCGTTCGCCTCATCCATATCCGCCACCACCACCGCGGCGCCGTCGCGTGCGTAACGCAATGCAATGGCGGCACCGATACCGCGACCGCCCCCGGTGACCAGCGTGACAATTCCTTCAAGTGTTTTCATCCAGTGATCCTGTTATCCGCAATTCGGACTTGCGCCTGTCAGTGGCTTCCATGCGCGATGCTGGTTCGCGCCCAGAGCAGGCCAGTGAATCGCGCAAAAGTGAGCCAGCGTGCCCCCCCGCCGGAAACTGCCATCGCCCGGCAAAATCCGGCACAGATGCACAGCATACCAGCGACTCGACCGTGTTTCGTCGCACGTTGCGCAACAATGTTGCCGGTGCGCGCAGACACGGGCTTCTCGCAACAAACGGCCTCCGATGCGCAGGCTGCGCAATCAATTAAACAGTTGGCGAACCCGGAAAGCATCCCGCATTCGAAACAAGTCTGACGCAAAGTGCTTCACCGGCAGGAGAACCGGCAGAATATGAACAACAAGTTATGATCCGGTTTGGTGTATCCCGGCCAGAATCCGATCAATCGTAGGTGTGGCAAGCAGCATGACAGATAACCAACTCATCATTCTCGTCATTCTGACGGCGACCGTGGCCATGTTCCTGTGGGGGCGGTGGCGGCATGACATGGTCGCCGCCGGATCACTGCTGGTCTGCGTGCTGGCTGGCTTGATTGCGCCCGGGGATGCGTTTACCGGCTTTGGCCACCCGGCGGTGATTACCGTCGCATGCGTTTTGGTGCTGAGCAGAGCACTGCAAATCTCCGGTGCGGTCGATGCCCTCACCCGTCATGCGCTGCCGGCGCATGCTGGCACTACGGTGAGTCTGGGCGCCCTGATCGCGCTGGGCGCGCTGTTCTCCAGCTTCATGAATAACGTCGGCGCGATGGCGTTGTTAATGCCGGTAGCGATTCAGCTTTCCGGGCGGCTGAATCTGACGCCCGGGCGGGTACTGATGCCACTGTCCTTCGGCACCATACTCGGCGGCATGACCACCATGATCGGCACGCCGCCCAACCTGATTGTGTCGGCGTTTCGCACGCAAACCGGCACGGACAGTTTTGCCATGTTCGATTTCACCCCGGTCGGTGCCGCGGTCGCTCTGGCCGGCGTCGTCTTCGTCGTCCTCGTTGGCTGGAAACTGGTGCCGCAACGCAAGCATGCCGCCACCGAAGGATTCGAGACCGGCGCATATCTGACCGAAGTGCGCGTAGCCGCCGACAGCAAGGCTGCCGGCATGACGTTGCGTGACATCGAGACCGAGTTCGACAAGATCGACGCGCAGGTCGTAGGCCTCGTTCGCAACGATGTACGCCTGACTGCGCCGCAAGCCGGACGCAAGGTTTGGGCAGACGACATACTGATCATCGAAGCCGAGGTCGAATCACTCCCGGAAGTTCTTTCGCGTCTCGGTTTGAAACTCGAAGAAGCAGTCGTTTCAGAAGGCTCAAACAAGAAAAACGCCGACGAAGAAACGCCGGTGGACAGCGTGACGCCCGGCGGCGAAGGAGAAAACCCGGAACCGGACAAAGCGCAGGAAAAAGCCCCTTCCTCCGATGAAATCGTCTTGATGGAATTCGTGGTTCGCCCCGAGGCAGTGATCGTCGGCCGTTCCGCGAGAGACATGCAATTGCGCTCCCGCTACGGACTCAACCTGCTGGCGGTATCGAGGGAAGGCACGCGCTCCCAGGCCCGCTTACGCACTCTGCGTATGCAACCGGGCGACCTCCTCTTGATGCAAGGCCCGGTCGACGTTCTCAGTGAATTTGCAGCCGACACCGGTTGCATCCCATTGGCCGAACGCGAGTTGCGCATCCCCGACAAGCGCAAAGCAGCCATGGCGGCGGGCATCATGGCTGTAGCCATCGTCGGCGCCGCTTTCGGGTTGCTGCCGGCCGCAATTTCGTTTGCCATCGGCGTTGTGGCGTCGATGGCCTTGCGCACCATTCCGCTGCGCATGGTCTATGAAGCCATTGACTGGCCCGTGGTTATCCTGCTCGGCGCGCTGATCCCGGTCGCAGGCGCAATGGAGTCGACCGGGCTGGCCGATCTCCTCGCGCAATTTCTGTTGAACAACTTTGCTCAGGGACACGCTGTTGCAGGTCTGGCAATCATCCTGGTGGTATCCATGTTTTTGTCGGACCTAATGAACAATGCCGCTACCGCGGCTGTCATGTGTCCAGTGGCAATCGGCACCGCTTCGGCACTTGGGGTGAACGCGGATACATTTCTAATGGCAGTCGCAATTGGCGCGTCGTGCGCCTTTCTCACCCCGATCGGGCACCAGAACAACACACTTATACTCGGCCCTGGCGGCTTCCGTTTCGGTGACTATTGGCGGCTTGGGCTTCCGCTCGAGATACTGGTCGCGGCGGTTGCTATGCCGCTGTTGCTGATCATCTGGCCGCTATGATGCCGCGCCCGTATTGACCAACCATTTTCTGCGAACCATTTTCTGCGAACCGTTTTCTGCCAACCCATGCAATCAACACAAGGCGCTGCGTGTTCCGTGAAACAACTGTCAGGCACGCCCCTTGGCGCGTTTCAAATCGCTGATAATTGCCTGCGCCGCGTGATGGCCAGGCAGACCGGAAACGCCGCCACCCGGGTGTGCACCCGAGCCACACAGATATAGTCCGCTAACCGGCGTACGGTAGTCAGCATAGCCGGCGGCCGGTCGCAACGAGTAGATCTGGTCCAGATGCAGTGCGCCATGAAAGATATCTCCGCCTACCAGTCCGAATTCGCGTTCCAGATCAAGCGGGCTCAACACATGACGACCCAGGATGGACGAAGCGAAATTAGGCGCATATTGCGTCACGGTCCGTACGATGAGATCAGCAACCTCTTCCTTTGCATCGTCCCAGGAACGCCCATCCGGCAGTTCCGGATTGAAGTGCTGACAGAACAGGCTCATCACATGGCAACCGGGTGGCGCGAGTGTATCGTCCAGAAGCGACGGCAGACACATCGAGATCACCGGCTCGCGTGCCCAGCCACCGGCCCTGGCATCATCAAACGCACGGTCCAGATAGGCAAGCGAAGGCGTGATGTTGATCGTGCCTGTGAGTTTGGTTTCGTCGTCGCTACCGTCGAGCGACGCGAAACGCGGCAACTCACTCAAGGCCACATTCATCCGGAATGTGCCGGAGCGGCAACGCCAGCCAGTCATGCGCCGCCGGAAATCGTCGGGCAGAATTCCGGAATCCATCAATTTCAGAAACAGCAGTTTCGGGTTGACGTTGGCGGATACGACACGGGCGCGAACGCTGCGCCCGTCTTCCAGCACCACACCCCGCGCCTGACCACCCTCGATAACAAGTTCTCGCACCGGTGCGGATACCTCGATGTGCGCTCCGCTAGCTTCCGCCGAGCGCGCCATTGCCTGGGTAATCGCACCCATGCCGCCTTTTGCGTGTCCCCAAGCCGCAGTTCGCCCATTAACCTCACCGAACGCATGGTGGAGCAACACGTAAGCCGTACCCGGGTGATAGGGGCTGACCATGTTTCCGACAATGCCCTCGTAACCGAAGTCGCCCTTGATCGGATCGCTCTCGAACCAGCGGTCAAGGTAGTCGCCCACGCTCATCGTCATCAAGTCAGCGAGCGTCGCCTGCTGGCGCAGCGAGAGTTTTCGCAAACGATTGCCCAGCTTCAGCGCCGACCAAAGATCGCGCACACCGCCACCCATATTCGGCGCAGGCTGCTGCACCACCTCGCGCAGCACTTGCGCCATTTCCGTTATCTCGCCGTCAAAGGCGTCGTATGCCTCTGCATCCTTGCGGGAGAACCGGGCAATGTCCGCGCGTGCCACTGCAGCATCGCGGCTGATGTGCAGGTGCTGCCCGTCAGGCAACAGACAAAACGAACCGGACGGCCGGTCGAGTATGGTCAAGCCGAACTGCTGCAATTGCAGATCCCGGATGATTTTGGGGTTTAGCAGACTCACCACATACGAGCAGACCGAGTTGCGAAAGCCGGCGTGAAACTCTTCGGTGACGGCAGCACCGCCAACAACGTGGCGCCGCTCCACTACCTTGACGCGGTATCCGGCGCGCGCCAGGTATCCGGCACAGGTCAGACCGTTGTGACCGGCGCCGATAATCACGACATCGAAAATCTCATCCTGGCCGGAGGACATGGTTTTCATGTTCGGCAAACAAGCGGGCGAGTCCGGCGGACCAACCAGAATCGGCGAACAAACAAACGGCTAGACCCAATCCAGCGCCGGGTTACGCAAATGCCAGTCGGTCGCCTGCTGGAAGGCGTGACCTATGCGCAGCACTGTTGCTTCGTCGAACGATTTTCCGTAAATCATCAACCCGACCGGTAAGCCGCCACTGGTAAACCCGCACGGCACGGTCACAGCGCACAGATTGAGGATATTGCCGATCGCCGTGTTGCGCAGGCATTGCAAATTGCGTTCGCTGTAACGGTTCATGTCCTGCGCCACTTCGGCAACGGGTGTTGCCGGAATCATCACGGTCGGACACAGCAATGCATCCACGTCGGCGAGTTGCCGCATCGTGCTGGCGCGCAGCGCACGCCATTCCAGTTCGACTCTGAGGTATTCATGCGCAGGCGTTTGTGCACCCTTGATCATCCGGTGCGCCACAACCGGGTCGAGTTCGTCGAAATGGCTGTCAAGCAAGCCTCGATTGAGGGTGTAGGCCTCGGCTGCAATCACCAGTCCTCCCGGATTCAGCTCCACTGCCTGCTGCGCTTGCTGGAACCCGATCGAGCTCACCTGCGCTCCCAGTTTTCCAAACACGTCTCCGGTCGCACGAACCAATGCAGTGACTTCATCGTCCGCATCGTCAAAGAATACCGTTTCGGCAAACGCAAGACGCAGTCCGGCGACACCTCGGTCAAGACCGGACATCACATCAGCGCGATGGTAGTTTCGGGTGCTGTCATCATCCGGGTCGGGGCCCGCAATCGCGCGATAACTCAGGGCAGAATCCTGCGCAGTCCGGGTCAGCGGCCCGACGGTATCCAGACTCCAGCTCAACGGGAATACGCCGGCACGGCTGATTTGCCCGACCGTGGTTTTCAACCCGGAGATGCCACACAGGGCGGCGGGAATGCGAACCGAACCACCGGTGTCGCTGCCAAGTGCCATCGGCGCCATGCCGCTCGCGACGGCAACGGCTGATCCACTGCTCGACCCGCCCGGCAGATGGGGTTCACGATGCCATGGATTGTGCGGCGTGCCATGCTGGTTATTGATACCGGCACCGCCATAAGCAAATTGCACAGTGACAGTCTTGCCGAGCAGCACGGCACCGGCGTCGTTCAATTTGCGAATCACCGCGCCATCGCGCTCGGCGATGTTTGACTCCAGCAACGGACACCCGGCAGTCGTGGGCACGCCGGCAACGTCATACAAATCCTTGGCCGCATACGGAATGCCGTGCAGCGGACCGCGGTCAATCCCGGCTGACATTTCGGCCTCGGCGGCCCTTGCCTGCGCCAACGCCCGTTCCGGAGTAACCCGCTTGAACGCACCCAGCTTGCCATTGAGCTGTTCTATGCGATCCAGGTACTGCTCGGCCAGTGCAGTCGGGGTGGTGTGGCCGCCGCGCAACGCGCGCGCGAGTTCAACGATGGTGGCGTACGGCGCGGACGCACTCAAAATAAGCTCCTTTGCTTGTATTATTTTTTTGACTCGTCGCGGCAGGCGGTCCAACGCCGCTGTCAGAGTATCTCTGCCGCCGGCAAGGCCGTCAATCCGGACTTCCTTGCCGCCGCCAAAGCGACAACGGTACGGCGAACATGGTGCTGGCGCATCGAAACCCTTTGATTCGCCAGGAAACAAGGCGTATCGGGTCGCGCATACCCGGCATCAGGCATCGCAGGCTTTAGCAAAACGCAGCCCACAGGTTTGTCACGACGGTGTTTGCATGCGACGCAGTATTTACCGGGCAATGACCTTTTCCGGTGCCATAGTCTCAGCATGGCACCGAGTCGGCAACGCAATTATGCGACAGCACACACATCAGATACCGCATCGATCGAACCCACTGCACCACGGGAAGAACAAAAATAAAACAAGTTCGCAGAATTTACTGTATCAGGTACAGGTAGTTCACGGTAAACGTATCGTAATCACCGCCTGATTCGGTCACGACACCGGAACTGAAGCCGGCCTTGATGGCGTGACGGCCTCCGAAAGGGTACCCAAGGGAAAAGCCCAAACGCGAGTTTCTCTGAAAATCTGCCCGCTTGTCGTCGTCAATTGTAGTTCGCCCGCCCAGATAGTAATTGGCGTCGATGGATCCCCAAAAACCGGGGCGAAACCGTTTGACGAAACTCAGGTCGAGTGCCGTAATCGGCTCCTGCTCGCGAGTCGATCCCAGGAACTCGTCGTTGTCCTCAAATATCCATATCCCGGCCGCCATCTCCAGCACCCATTTCGCCGGCATCGGTCGCAGATAAGCAAGCTTGAACTTGGCAGCCCATCGGTTCGTACCGACGTTGAGCAGCTTGTCCGGTTCATAATTCCCGGTTGGCGCAACCAGCTTGATGCTGGCTGCAATAAGCGGCTTCGGGTTCTGGCGAAACGCCTGGAATGCGGATCGCGTCATCGACGGGGCGCCCATCAGATTAACGGACAAGATCGCCGCGATATCACCGAAACCACTTACGTTACCGGTAGCTGACTCGCCCCGCACCATCCCGGTTGTTGTTCCATCCACATACGGCAGCTCGAACTGGACGTTGGCCGTTCGCCCGGCGATGCTGATCGTCTGCTGATAGCCAAGGACGCTGGTCCCAATCCGCGAATCAACTCCAACAAGTGGCAGCGACGCATCGGTGACGATATCACCTGTCGAATACGCGTAACCCGCAACTGCGATTTTCGTTCCATGCGGGGCTGGCCAGTAAGCGCGGGGCGTAAGTTCCTGTGCCGACGAAAGACCCGCTGCAGCAAAAAGGAATACACCCGAGAAAACCAATGCTACTGCGGGTTTCAGCATCGACCCGAATACCAGGCCAGAATACCTCTGTCTGATTCTTTGCAGCAACCTCAACGCTAAAACCTCGTCTTCAAGATACTTGCCGACCTTCCGTCGCTGCACTTGCGACAGCCCTGGCTTGAGTCAACTCCTACCCACCTGCGACAGCGCAACGTGCCATGGCGCACGCTAGCCACGCATTTCATCTGGCCGACAAGGCAAACGATATATTTGCATGAACGCGATTGTCTTCTGCAGTGAGATTGGTCACCAGCAGTTTGCTGACATTCACCTCGTACGAAGAGCGCTGGCCAGCGATCAACTGCTGCAGTCCTTGCCGCAAGTTAATCTCCAACGCCTGGGGAAACGCCCGATCGAGAAAACTCTGCAATACAATCCGGTACAACTCGTTGGGCACCTGATCGACACGGAGGTCGGTCAGGCCAAGATATTCCCCCGAGAAGTAGGGCCGCCCCGAAACAGTTACATCGAATGACTCTGCCGAGCCAACGCAACCGCTCGCGCCTTCCATTCCAAGCAACCCGGTCAGCCGCGTCTTGACGCTGAGCCGTCCGCGACTGATGTTCACCGCCGGTGACTCCAGATAGGCGAACTGGCATCGCGACCCTCGCAACAGATGGTATTTTCCGCGGTCGGTGTACAGCTCATCTATTAGCATCTTGCGCATTGCCGTATTAGTGATCGTGATTTCACTCTCGGCACCGGCGGCTGGAAACGCTACGAGAAAAACACCAATGCAGGCGAGAATGCGCAACCATCCCGCAAAGCGTTTGCTCACGACTCCTGCTCCGCGCATGGCGATACCGGCACATTGCCTGGACCATGTCGCGCCCCCCGCCCCAGGCTGACAAACGCCCGCGCGTGGGCGCTGCAGTCGAAAGAATAGAAATCGAAAAACGTCATCATCCGCACAGTATCCGCCAATCAAAATTAAGCCGGCGCCTGAATCAGCTCAATGCTGACGCCATCCGGCGCGGCGACGTAACAAAGCACCATGCCGGGTTTGAATTCCCACGGCTCGACCGCCATGCGCACACCTTTCTTCTTCAGTTGCGCGCAAAACGCCATCAGATCACCCCGATAACTAAAACCGAAATGGTCTGTTCCCCATTCGTCGTGACTCGAATACCCGTCGAAATGCTGCATTGGTTTCGTATCGACCGGCTCTTCTCCGGGGCGCTGACCCCGAATGACGACAGTCATGCCCCCGACGCGGACATCGATCTGCGGCGCGCCACGGAGGTCTTCCTGCACCGCACTGATCTCACCGCCGAACATATCCCGATACCAGTCGGCAGCCGCTTTCGGGTCACGGCTGAGCAGATGAACATGGTCAAAAGAAAGCGCTTCGTTCATGGCGATATCCCTGTTTTAGCATTGCTGCGAACACGACGATAGTATACGAAGCGAGCGAAAGTCAGTGAATAGAGGCGTGCATGAAATACAAACGCTTTCCCGCCGCGACCTTACCGTGAGCCACCGATAGGCCCGAACAGGAACCCGCTTCGTGATCCAGATCAATTGATCTGTCCGCGTTCCGGGTATAAGTTTCCGGGAGGCGACATAGGTATTGTTCGTAATGTCCGCCAACGGTGACAATAACCACGCCCGGTTCAGATCTGCCACCCGCAGTTCTGCCTCACCGCGAAGGAAGAACCAGTCAGGAGGAACACACCATGACAGAACGACACATGCTGGACATCGTCCATCACCAGAATCCGGCTGCACTCACAGCGACCGAAACCGTTCAGCACGCATGTTCGTTGATGCGCGAGCGCGGCATCGGTGCGATTCTCGTTATTGATGAGGAAAGCCGGCTTACGGGTATCTTTACCGGCCGCGATGCGGTATGCCGGGTTCTGGCCGAAGCCCGGGACCCCGGTACGACCCGGATTCAGGATGTGATGACCCCCGCGCCCATCACCATGCAGCCCGGCAGCACAGCGAGCGACGCCCTGCATCTGATGCAGGATGGCGGCTTCCGCCATGTTCCCGTTGTCGACGGGGATCGTATCGTCGGAATCGTATCCAAAGGCGACTTCCGCGGTCTGGAACAAGCCCGCCTCGATGAAGAGACCGAGCTATGGGAACGAATATAAGCTGATCAGCGGGCCGTCTGCGCACCTTCATTCCCGTGTGACGCAGGCAAACAGCCGGTCAAGACGGGTTCAACCCGCCTTGCCATCGTGCTCCGCCCACACCTTGCGCGCGATTCGTACGCCGTCAATCATCGCTGGTGCACCGGCATACGTTGCCACATGCAGAAAAATCTCCAGCATCTCTTTCTTTGTGACCCCGTTATTGATGGCGCCGCGAAGATGAATCTCGAGTTCGTGCGGCCGGTTGATGGCGGCCAGCATGGCGAGATTCATGATGGACCGCGTCTTTTTTGGCAAGGCCAGCTCGCCATCATCGCTACGCCGCGCCCATGTTGCGCCCCAGGCATGCGTCGTAACGTAGTCCTGGACCGCTTCGTTGAATTCGTCCCGAATCGAAAAAGCCCGATCAACATAGGCGTCGCCAAGCACCTCGCGGCGCAACGCCAGACCCGACTCGAAAATATCCTGTTTGGTAAGCTCGCTCATAAACCGGCTCCTGTATGTGAGTCGGTCTATTGTATCGGCCACGAAACGCTTTCGGCGTAATCCCGGATCGACTAATGCTCGCCCCCGAGCCATAACGGCACGATCAGGAAGCGATTCGGACGAGTTGACGACACCGGTGCCAACTCACCGTAAACGGGTTCGCCTGCAAGCCAGCGTAGCGTCGTACTTCCAGTTGCCTGCATCCACTACCGTCGCGAGTTCTTTGATACTGGTTTCCCCGCCAGACCCGATATCGAAATCGCAGCGATCAAATGCCGCCATTCTCCCGGTCATATGTGCCGTGCGTCATGCACAAGAATGTGAACTGTCCAAAAAACCGCTTGGCGTGCGCGATGCCATCGTTTCTCACACCGTCTACAACCGTCATGTGACACGCACCAACTTGCGCAAAGTTGGCAAATGTTGCGGGACTTCCGCGTCCGGGTAAACGTACGGCCAGGTGGTGTATGAGACCTCCCCGACATAGATATCACCACGAGAGTCAATCGCCATGCCATGCGGCGCGATGAACTGGTCCGGCCGCTCGAAACCGGCATGCGCGGCGCCAAAGCGCGACAACAGTTTGCCTTCATGATCGACGATGCTGATACGCGGCCCGAGATTTGGTACGTCGCGATTGATCGGCAAGGTTGGTCCGATTTCGCCGATGTAGCACAGCGGTTGGCGCTTTGCTTCCATCACCATGCCGCAGGGCCGATGCAGGTTATGCCACTCTGTCTCGTAGTTGCCGTTCCCGTCAAAGACCTGAACGCGATGATTCTCCCGATCGGCGACATAAATCCATCCGTCCGGATCGCAGCACAGGTTGTGCGGCAAGTTGAACTCCCCCGGCCCGGTGCCGGGTTGGCCCCACGACTTGAGCAACTTGCCGTCCGGCGAGTACTGATGAATACGCGCGTTGCCATAACCGTCGGAGACGTAAATGTCGCCGCGCGGTGAAAGCGCGGTATGGGTGCAGCGGTGAAACGGCTCCCCGCTCATGTAAGGCGCCGGCTCTCCGGGGATACCAATGGTCAGCAGCACCTTGCCATCGAGCGTGCACTTGCGCACGGTATGGTCACCGTCATCCGTGCAGTAGAGTGATTCATCCGGACCGATGTGGATGCCGTGTGCCCTGTTGAAAACACCCTCACCCCATGATCTGAGAAAATTTCCGTCGCGATCGAACACAATCATCGGATGCGCGCCGCGATTAAAAACGTAGACCTGGTCCTTGTGATCCACCGCCACCGCCGCGACGTCAAGAAACGACCAGCCTGCGGGCAGGCGAGCCCAGTCTTCGACAACCTGGTAGCGATAATCCCCGGCGCCCAATATCATTGGGCCAGGTTTGTTTGAATCAGGCGTGGTTGGATCTGGTGTAATCGAACCGGATGTCATTGACATGTCATATTTCCATTTGCGCAACAGTCGAACACCATTCTTATCCCAAAGTGATACTCCTGCAAGCGAACCGTCTTAAGCATCACCGGCGGGCATATCCTGAATCGGCATCAGCTCCGGCAATATCGAACCAATCGGTTCGTGGATTACAGCGTCTGCCATTTCGTCAAACGGTGTCGGTTCAGCGTTGACGATTACGATCTTTGCACCAGCCGCATGCGCCGCCGGGAGTGCACCTGCAATCGGATAAACCTGCAGACTACTGCCAATTGCAAAAAATACATCAGCCTGTGCGGCCGCAGTCATCGCGCGCTCGATCACCCCGGGCACCAGTGCCTGGCCAAACGAAACGGTCGCGCTCTTGAGAATTCCGCCGCAGTCCCGACACGACGGGTCTTCCTCGCCTGCCCGCACCCGGGCAAGGGTCAACGGCATTGGCGAGGTCACGCCGCAGGCCATGCACACCACATCGCGCACCGTTCCGTGCACTTCAATCACCACCTCTGGCGAGTTACCCGCGATCTGATGCAAACCGTCAATGTTTTGCGTGATCAGTGCGTGCAAGCCGCCACGCTGCTCC
>Ga0316194_10001729_pt1 | contig 15132 bp, 12 predicted proteins | sample CroRivsedime1_MG_FD_204936 | JGI IMG/M metagenome (GOLD analysis project Ga0316194, IMG submission 204936) | Coastal sediment microbial communities from Maine, United States - Cross River sediment 1 | ecosystem: Environmental > Aquatic > Marine > Coastal > Sediment | place: USA: Maine...
TGTGTGGACCGGCGAGATATTACGGAGGTTTGGCCCAAGGGCTCCAACCTGGCGTTGTTTCACGTGGAACATGGCACATTAGAGCAAACGTATCCCGATGAGTGATTTTCGGGCAGATATCATCAAAACACTATTGAGAACCTATTCATGAGTGAAAACGAACAGAATTACGACTCTTCCAGTATTAAAGTCCTTAAAGGGCTGGATGCAGTGCGCAAGCGTCCCGGCATGTACATTGGTGACACCGATGACGGGACGGGCCTGCACCATATGGTGTTTGAGCTGGTGGATAATTCTATCGACGAAGCGCTGGCGGGCCACTGTGGCGAAATCAGTATCGTTATTCACCCGGACGAATCCGTCACGGTCAGTGATGATGGCCGTGGAATTCCCACGGAAATGCATGAAGAGGGGGTATCTGCCGCGGAAGTGATCATGACTGTGCTTCACGCGGGGGGTAAATTCGACGACAACACCTATAAAGTATCCGGTGGCCTGCATGGCGTCGGTGTTTCCGTGGTGAATGCGCTCTCGGAAGAGCTGACATTGACCATTCGCCGGGAACAGAAAATGTATGAACAGGTTTATCGCCATGGGGTGCCAGACGCTCCGCTGGCTGAAATCGGTACCACGGAGAGCAGCGGCACGGCGGTTCGCTTCAAGCCCTCGTCTGATACCTTTACCAATATAGAGTTTCACTTCGATCAACTTGCCAAGCGCCTGCGTGAGCTCGCTTTCCTCAACTCCGGTGCGCGAATCGTGTTGAAGGACGAGCGCAGCGGTCGGGAAGATGTGTATCAATATGACGGCGGCCTGAAAGCCTTTGTGGACTACCTGAACCAGAACAAAACGGCGGTAAACAAGCCTTTCCACTTCCAGGTTTATAACGATGAGGGCGTCGGTGTTGAGATTGCCCTGCAGTGGAACGACTCATTTCAGGAAAATATCTTCTGTTATACCAACAATATTCCCCAGCGGGACGGTGGTACGCACCTGGCCGGCTTCAGGGCGGCCCTCACTCGCAGCCTCAACTCTTATATAGAAAAGGAAGGCATGGCCAAGAAGGCCAAGGTCAACACCACGGGTGATGATGCTAGGGAGGGGCTCACTGCGATTATCTCGGTAAAGGTGCCAGACCCGAAGTTTTCCTCCCAGACCAAGGACAAACTGGTGTCTTCCGAGGTAAAGACCGCCGTAGAACAGGCGATGAACACTCGCTTCAACGAACATTTGCTGGAAAACCCCGGCGAAGCCAGAGCGGTTGTGGGGAAGATGCTGGACGCAGCTCGCGCCCGGGAAGCGGCCCGCAAGGCGCGGGAGATGACCCGTCGCAAGGGTGCCCTGGACATAGCGGGCTTGCCCGGCAAGCTGGCGGACTGCCAGGAAAAAGACCCGGCCCTCTCAGAAATCTACCTGGTGGAGGGCGACTCGGCCGGCGGATCTGCCAAGCAGGGCCGCAACCGTAAGTTCCAGGCGATTCTGCCCCTGAAGGGTAAGATTCTCAACGTAGAGAAAGCGCGCTTTGACAAGATGCTTGGCTCTGCGGAAGTGGGCACCATTGTGACGGCCCTGGGCTGTGGCATAGGCAAGGAGGAATTTAACCCTGACAAGCTGCGCTATCACAGTATTATCATTATGACTGACGCAGATGTTGACGGCTCTCACATCAGGACATTGCTGCTGACCTTCTTCTTCCGCCAGATGCGCGAGCTGATCGAACGCGGACATATTTTTATAGCCCAGCCGCCGCTGTATAAGATAGCCAAGGGCAAGCAGCACCAGTATCTCAAGGATGATGAAGCGCTGAACCAGTATCTTACGCAATCTGCCCTGGAAGGTGCGTCGATCTTCGTCAATCCTGAGGCTCCGGCTATATCCGGGGAGGGCCTCGAGGCGCTGGTTAACCAGTTCCGCAAAGTCGTCGCGACGATCGAGCGCCTGAGCCGCCTGTACGCGCCCGACGTACTGTGGGAGATGGTGTACGGCGAGTCCCTGGGCCTGGAAGATCTTAAGGATGAACAGCGTGTAACGACGTTCGCCAATGAGTTAAGTGAGCGCTTACAAACCGTGGCACCCAAGGGTAGCGTGTCTACTGTCGTGGTGCGCAAAGATCAGGAGAGGCAGATATTTTTCCCCGTGGTCAAGCTGCTGTCCCATGGCGTTGAATCGGAAACTGAATATCACCACGAATTTTTCTCCTCCGGCGAGTACCGCAGCCTGGTTGAGCTTGGCGCCACCATCAATACACTGATAGACGAGGAAGGGTATTTCCAGCGGGGGGAGAAAGTCCTGCAAACCCGCAGTTTCGCCGAGGGACTGGATTGGCTTATGACGGAGGCCAGGCGCGGCTACAGCATCCAGCGCTATAAAGGCCTGGGTGAAATGAACCCGGAACAGCTGTGGGAAACCACTATGGACCCGGAGGTGCGTCGTATGCTCAAGGTTAAGGTGGAGGATGCCATAGCCGCTGACCAGATCTTTACCACGTTGATGGGCGACCATGTGGAGCCGCGACGTGAGTTTATTGAAGAGAACGCCCTGTCTGTTGCGAACCTGGATATCTGATTTGATCAGAATAAACGGGAGAGTTATTCGATTCACGGCATTAATTGCGGAAGAAGTGGGTGCAATATGTCTCCAGTCTCCATATGATAGACGGGTAGGTACGTGACGGGCGCTATAGGTTCGATTGCAGTAATACCCACATTCAGGTCGAAACTAGAGAAGTCCAATGGCAAAACCGAATTACGCATTTGAAAAACGACAGAAAGAGCTGGCAAAGAAGAAAAAGAAGGAAGAAAAGCGCCTGAGGAAATTGGAGGGCGGAGGTGACGAAGATCAAACTGATGCGCCTGCGTCAGACGGCGACCTCAAAGCCCCCACCGATAGCCCTATCTAAAACGATCACATCAGATTATCCTTGTGTCGGCTACCAAACGGTGAATTGGTTGTCGGGAGTTTATAATTTTTCACCCAAGCAATAGAGTAGACAAGATGAGTAAAGGTACAGTTAAGTGGTTCAACGCAGACAAAGGTTTTGGTTTTATTACTCCTGAGGACGGAGGCAAAGACCTTTTTGTACACCATTCTGAAATTCAAAGTGGTGGCGGTTACGCAACCCTTAATGATGGACAGGCAGTGGAATTCGAAGTTGGTCAGGGCCAAAAAGGTCCATGCGCCAATAAAGTAGTACCGCTTTAACCCTAAAGAAGTAACCCCTACACCCAACTAGCGACAGCCCTATGGCTGCCGCGGGTGTGGTATTTTCCAGTTGCTAACGTATTACCAGGTGATTACTGGTCGGGCTTTATCGGCTTGATTTCCGCCAGGCGTGCCGGCTCTTCTGGAACCTCCTCCAGGTTCATGGTGGCATCGATACGATCGTTTTCGATGTCGCTGTGAATCGGCTCCAGTGCGACCATCTCCTTGTTGGCCTTGGTCGACAGTTGTTGGAAGCGCTCAACCTTCCCGTGCAGGCCCTGTTTACCCACCAGCCCTTTTACTGTGTCATTGTAGTGGTTATTGGCGGCTTTCAGGGTATTACCCAATTTGTTCAGGCGCTCGGCCACCACACAGACCTGGTTGTAAATATCTCCCGCCCGGGTGCTGATCTCTCTCGCCTCTTTATTGCTCTTATCGATCATCCACAGGTTGGCGACCGTGCGCAATATAGGCATCAGCGTGGTATGTGAAACCATGATCACTCCCTTCTTGTAGCCGGTATTGAACAGGTCCTTGTTGTGCTTCATCGCCTCGATATAGGCGGGCTCTACGGGCATGAACATCAGTACGAAATCGGGGCTGCCGATTCCGGGCAGGTTGGCGTAATCCTTGGAAGCCAGGTCATCGATGTGATTGCGCACCGCCTGGGCGTGGGCATTGAGGGCTTCAGTGCGCTGCTCGTCCGTATCGGCGGCGATGGCCCTATCGTAATCTACCAGTGACACCTTGCTGTCGATGACCAGATTCTTGTTGTCCGGCAACTTGATGAGGAAATCCGGTAGTTTGCGTTTGCCATCATCATCCACGTAGCTGGTCTGGGATTCATAGTGTTCCCCGGCTTGCAGGCCAGCCAGCTCCAGGGTGCGCTGTAACTGCGCTTCGCCCCAGTTTCCCGCAGTTTTCTTGTCACCTTTCAGGGCGGTTGTCAGGTTGCTGGCCTGGCTGTTCATTTCCAGCCCCACATCGAGGACTTTCTGGATCTCCTTTTCCAGGGCGGTATTGCCCTTTACCGACTCCTGGTGAACTTCATTGATGCGTGACTGAAACCCGGAGATCTGTTCGCGAAAGGGTTTAAGCAGCGCTTCAAGGCTGTCCCTGCTGGTGACGGTAAAACTCTTGCCCTTGTCTTCAAAAATCTTGTTGGCCAGGTTTTCAAATTCCTTTTTCAGGTTTTCCCGGGTTTCATTCAGTAGCTGCACCTGCTCGGCATGTTGCCCCTGGCGCTCCCGGTGCTCCGTGTGCAGGCGGGTATGGTCATTTTTCAGGGCGTTGAATTGCCTGGTTAGCGCGGCCAGTTCCTGTTGTAAGCTGGCTGTGAGGGCGTTTTTTTCCCGCAACTGCTCTCCGGCCAGCTGTAATTCCACCGATCTTCCCTGGAGGCTGGATTGCACCTCCCCCAGTTGAGATTTCAGTTCGTCCTGGTCTGCGGCCATTGCAGCTCGCAGGGCTTCCCGGGCCTTGTGCCCCAGCAGAATGCTGATCACCAGGCCTATAGCGATGCCGCCAACGGCCGCTGCCCCGCTGGCAATTAACAGATTGATATCCATTTCCATGGTGAAACCCCGTGAACGACGACTGCCAGTTTAAAGCAAAGCGGGGAGTTGTGGTGATCGCGCCAGGGAATATGTCGCCTTTTGGCGCATAGCGGGGGTTAACTCCCCAGCAGTGCCCGGGCAGCCGCCTGGAGGTTTTCGTAAACAGGAATGCTATTGATATTCTCCAGCCCCGGCGGATTTGAGGTCAGGGCTTTGCGGGTTGCCTGGCCCTTACCGGTCTCCACCAGGATGGCCTGGCAGCCGAAAGCCTGGGCGGCTTGCAGGTCCTTAAGACTGTCCCCGATGAACCAGGCACCCCTGGCACTCTCCCCCAGCTCCCTCTCCAGGGCGGATAATAATCCAGTGCGGGGTTTGCGACACAGGCAGTCGTCTTCGGGAAGATGGGGACAATAAAAGATACCCGCAATTTCTCCCCCGATTTCCTCCACCTGCTGGCACAGCAGCGCATGAACGGCCTCGAGTTCATCCAGGCCAAAATAGCCACGGCTGAGACCCGACTGGTTGGTGGCGATGGCAACCCGAAAACCTCCCCGGGACAGCGTGCAGATGGCCTCTATGCTCCCGGGAATCGGTTGCCAGTCCGCGGTGCTGCGGACGTAGTCATCGGAGTCCTGGTTGATAACACCGTCGCGATCCAGGATGACCAGCGGCATGGGCTATTTGCTGACAGCCAGCTGCGATATGTCCGCGACCTGCAGGAACAGATCGCGCAATTTCTTCAACAGGTTTAAGCGATTGTGGCGCAATGCGCTGTCATCGGCATTCACCATTACGCTGTCAAAAAAGCTGTCGACGGTGTCTCGCAGGTCCGCCAGACAGGCCAGCGCCTGGGTGTACTCGTCCCTGGCGAGGTGCTCACCACTGGTACGCGCGAGGGTCTGTAATTGCTCAGCCAGTGCTTTCTCCTGTGGCTCCTGAAGTAAGTCAGCGCTCACTTCACCAAATTGGTGGCCATCCTCCAGCTTGTCCAGGATGTTGGATACCCGCTTGTTGGCGGCAGCCAGGGCAGCGGCCTGGGGAAGCCGGGTGAAGGCGTCTACCGCATGCACCCGGCGCTGTATGTCCAGCGGTCGACTGAGGTTCCTGGCGCTGACGGCGCGGAACACCTCAGCGGCAATATGCTCTTCCTCGAACCAGGCGCGAAAGCGCTCAATCATGTAGACCAGTACCTGGTCGGTAGTGCCTTCTGCCAGGGTGTCCCGGGGGAATTGCGCGGCGGCGAGTTCCAGGCATTCGCGCAAATCCAGGTCCAGGTTTTTTTCCACCATAATACGCAATACCGCCAGTGAGGCGCGGCGCAGGGCGAAGGGGTCCTTGGAGCCGCTGGGTGGCTGGCCGATGCCGAAAATACCCACCAGGGTATCCAGCCGGTCAGCCAGGCCCAGGACGCAGGCGGTGCCCGACTCCGGTAATTGGTCGCCTGCAAACCTGGGCCAGTATTGTTGCGCCAGGGCGGCGGCCACGTCCGCTTCCTCGCCGTCGTGCAGCGCGTAGTAGGAGCCGGCGATACCCTGCATGTCGGAAAACTCCAGCACCATGTCGGTGCCCAGGTCCGTCTTGCCGAGCAGCGCCGCTCTTTCCGCCAGGTCTACCGGAGACTCGATCTGCTCAGCCAGGGCACCAGCCAACTGCACCACGCGCATGGTCTTGTCATACACCGTGCCCAGTTGCTTCTGGAAGACAATGCTCTTGAGCTGTTCCACCCGATCCGCCAGGGGCACCTTTTTATCGGTCGTGAAAAAGAAGGCGGCATCTGCCAGGCGCGGCCGAATAACCCGCTCATTACCCGCGATCACCTGTACCGGGTCGGTACTTTCAATATTGCACAAGGTTATGAAGTTGGGTTTCAGTTGGCCCTGCTGGTCCACCAGGTGAAAGTACTTCTGGTGTTCCTTCATGGAAGACACCAGTGCCTCGGCGGGGACTTCGAGAAAACGCGGTTCGAAGGAGCCCGTTAGCGCCACCGGCCACTCCACCAGGCCGGTGACTTCATCCAGTAAATCCTGGTCTATGACGGCGGTGGCCTTTAGCGCGCTGGCCTCGATTTCCACCTGTTCGCGAATCATCTGTTGCCGCTGCTCAAAGTCGGCGACCACCCGGGCGTCGGCCAGGGCCGCGGCGTAATCTTCCGGGCGCTGCAGGGTAATGGTCCCGGTGCTGTGGAAGCGATGTCCGCGCGTGGTATTACCGGTGGGCAGCCCCAGAATTTCCCCGTGATCGCAATCCTGCCCCAGCATGGCGACAACCCAGTGCACCGGCCTCACGAATTCCACCCGGCTTGCGCCCCAGCGCATGCGCTTGGGAATGGGCAACTGTTGGATGCTGCCCTGGATAATCTCATTCAGGCATTCCCGGGTTTTGACCCCGCTGAGCGTGGAGCGCAAACCCAGTCGCGCTCCCTTGGGTGTGTCGATACTCTGCAGGGCGTCTGGCTCCACCCCCTGCTTGCGGGCAAAGCCAGCGGCCGCGGGCGTCCAGTTCCCCGCATCGTCGCGGGCCCGGTCCACCGGAGGGCCAAGCACCTCCACTTCCCGGTCCGCCGCCTGTAACGCCACCCCATGCACCAGCACCGCGAGGCGCCGGGGTGAGGCAAACCACTGGACTTCGCCAAAATCCAATTCGCGCTGCCGCAGTCCTTCGACGATACCGTCGCGAAAGGCGAGCCCCAGTGACTTCAGCGCCTTTGGCGGTAATTCCTCGGTACCCAGTTCAACCAGTAGGTTTTCTGTGCTCATGGGCTAACTGGCCTCCGCCTGAATACGTTCCAGGACATCCTGGCGCAGTGCCTCATCTGCCATGGGGAAGCCCAGTGCGGCACGGACATCGAAATACGCCTGGGCCACCGATCGGGCGAGAGCGCGAACCCTGAGGATAAAGCGCTGTCGTTCAGTTACCGAGATGGCGTGACGCGCGTCCAGCAGGTTAAAGGTATGGGACGCCTTCATTACCATTTCGTAGGCTGGTAAAGGCAGGTTCTTGTCGACCAGGCGCATTGCCTCCTGCTCGCAGTGGTCGAAAAACCCGAATAAGTGCTCCACGTCGGCCTCTTCAAAGTTGTAGCGCGACATCTCCACTTCATTCTGGTGAAATACATCCCCGTAGGTGACCTTGCCAGCGGGACCATCGGCCCACACCAGGTCGTAGATGCTGTCAGCGCTTTGCAGGTACATGGCAATGCGCTCCAGGCCATAGGTAATTTCCCCGGTGACGGGAAAACATTCCAGGCCCCCGGCCTGCTGGAAATAGGTGAACTGGGTGACCTCCATGCCATTGAGCCAGACTTCCCAGCCAAGGCCCCATGCCCCCAGCGTGGGTGACTCCCAGTTGTCCTCGACAAAGCGGATATCGTGAATAGCGGAATCTATGCCCAGCGCTGCCAGGGACTCCAGGTAGAGTTCCTGGAAATTCTCCGGTGAAGGCTTCATGACTACCTGGAACTGGTAGTAGTGCTGCAGGCGGTTGGGGTTCTCCCCGTAACGACCATCGGTAGGGCGCCGGCTGGGCTGCACATAGGCGGCATTCCAGTTTTCCGGTCCCAGGGCCCGCAGGAAGGTGGCGGGATGAAAAGTGCCGGCCCCCACCTCCATATCCAGGGGTTGCAGCACAACGCAGCCACGCTCCGCCCAAAACTGTTGTAGCTTCAGAATAAGTTCCTGAAATGTTAAAGGTTTACTTGGTTGTTGTGCCACCGGTCCGCCTGCGAGGTCGCTGCAAAAAGCCGGCTATTATACAGCCTCTTTTGGCGGCATAATACGCGCTTTCCCGGAAAGTGAAATTCTGCCATGGATGCATTTAAAGTGGTCCTGTGGCAAAGGCGCTGTTGTTTTTTTGCCTGGCGCTGCCAACGCGGCTGGCAACGCTGAGGCGGTTATGCCCCGGGTCTGCGACGATTAAGGATTAATATGGTTTTTGGCAAAATAATTGGCGGCGTGATTGGCTTCCTGGTCGGCGGGCCAATCGGCCTTATTATCGGGCTGTTCATAGGCCACGCGTTCGATCGGGGGCTTACCCACACACTGCGTTTCGGCTCCCCGGAAAATATCGAGCGCATAAAAACCAGCTTTTTCGAAACCACCTTCCTGCTGGCCGGACACATTGCCAAGGCAGATGGTCGGGTATCGCAACAGGAAATAGAGCACACCGAGCAGCTTTTTAACCAGTTGGGACTCAGTGCCCAGCAGCGCACGCGGGCTATCGAGCTGTTTCGCCAGGGCTCGGGCGGCGGCTTCCAGCTGGAGGACACCGTCAATACCTTCCTGCAGACCTGTGGGCCCCAGCGACAACTGCAGCAGACCCTGCTGTTATTCCTGATTTCCCTGGCCCTGGCAGACCAGACTATAGAACCTGCAGAGCATGACGCCCTGGTGCGCATCACCACCTTGATGGGTATGGCTCCCGCCCAGCTGGAGCAACTGCTGCGCATGGCCCAGGCACAGGAGCATTTTCACGGCCAGGGCGGTTTTGCCGCGCAACCCGGTACCAGCCTGGAGGATGCCTATACTGCGCTGGGCGTGAACAGCAGCATCAACGACAAGGACCTGAAGCGCGCCTATCGCAAATTGATGAGTGAGAACCACCCGGACAAGTTGATTGCCAAGGGTGTACCCGAGGATATGGTAAAACTCGCAACCGAGCGCTCACAGGAGATCCAGGCGGCCTATGAAATGATCCGCAAACAGCGCGGTGGCAAGCGATAGTGGCGTCAAATACGCCAGAACATGGGGGTGAACAATACCAGCAGGGTGAATACCTCCAACCGGCCCAAGAGCATGGTAAAGCACAGCAGACCCTTGGCCACCTCGTTGATACTGCTGTAATTTGCCGCCACTTCTCCCAGGCCAGGTCCCAGGTTATTCAGTGACGCCGCGACTGCAGAAAATGCGGTGGTAAAATCCAGCCCCGTGGCCATCAACAGCAGCAGTACCACAATGAAGGCTGACATGTAGACGGCGAAAAAACTCCACACGGCACTGACCACCGCGGCCTCCACGCGACGCCGACCGACTTTCAGCGGGATCACCGCGTTGGGGTGCACCAGCTGTTTCAACTCGCGGATGCCCTGTTTGTAAATCAGCATCAGGCGCATGGCCTTGATGCCGCCCCCGGTAGAGCCCACACAGCCGCCCATAAAGGAAAAGAACAGCATCATCACCGGCAGAAATGAAGGCCACAGGGCGAAATTCTGCGTGGCGAACCCGGTGGTGGTGGTAATGGATATTGCCTGGAACAGGCCGTGAATCAAGCTGTCCCCCGGGCTCAGGGTTTGCGTGAACATCAGGTAGGCGCAGGTAATGACAATACACACCAGCAGCACACTGAAGAAGAAGCGGGTTTCTGAGTCCTTCCTGTAGACCACTGCGGTGCGCCTTCTCCAGGCGATAAAATGCAGGCCGAAGTTTATCGCGGAAAAACACATGAACAGGCTGCACACCAGCAGGATGCCGTCATTATCGAAGTAGCCCATGCTGGCGTCGTGGGTGGAAAACCCCCCGATGGCCACGGTAGAGAAGGCGTGGGCAATAGCGTCAAAACCCGACATTCCCAGCGCGTAATAAGCAATGCCGCAAGCGACGGTGAGCGCGAGATAGACCGAGAACAGGGCCTTGGCTGTCTCTGTTATGCGCGGGGTGAGTTTGCTGTCCTTGGAGGGCCCTGGCGTTTCCGCCTTGTACAGCTGCATGCCCCCGATACCCAGCATGGGCAACACCGCCACAGCTACCACGATGATACCGATGCCTCCCAGCCACTGCAGTAATTGCCGGTAGATCAATATCGATTGGGGTAAATGGTCCAGGCCCACAATGACTGTGGCACCGGTGGTAGTCAGCCCTGAAATGGATTCGAACACGGCCTCCGTGGGCGTCAGGTGCAGGGAATGAGTGAGCGCGAAGGGCAGCGCCCCGAACAGCCCCAGAACGGTCCAGAATAAAGAGGTAATGAGAAAGCCGTCGCGGATACGCAGGTCGTGGCGGACGTTCCTCACCGGCAGCCAGATCAGCAGCCCGGAAAAAAAGGTAATTCCCAATGCCGAGAGAAAGCCGGTTACGGTGTCGTCCTCCGCCAGTACCGCCATCACCAGCGGCGCCAGCATGGCGCTGCTGAACAGCATCAGCAGGATTCCGAGAATACGAAATGACACCGATATGTGCATCAGGGCGCCTTAGGAAAAGAAACCGAGGCCGACGGCAAACAGTTTTTCCACGGCGCTTATTTCCTGGCGATCTATCAGGAACAGGATGACGTGGTCATCGCTCTCCACCACGATATGGCTGTGGGCGATCATCACCTCTTCGCCGCGCACGATAGCGCCTATGGTGACGCCATCCGGCAGGTTGATCTCATCCAGCCGCCTGCCCACGACCTTGGATGAGTAGGCATCGCCGTGGGCGGTGACCTCTATCGCCTCCGCGGCGCCGCGGCGCAGGGAGTGCACATTGCTGATGTCGCCTCTGCGTACGTGAGTCAGCAGGCTGCCAATGGTGATTTGCTGTGGTGAGATAGCGATGTCTATTTCATCCCCCACCAGATCGGCGTAGGCGGCATTGGCAATCAGGGTGACGACTTTTTTGGCCCCCATGCGCTTGGCCAGCATGGACATCATAATATTGGATTCATCGTTGTTGGTCAGGGCACAGAATACGTCGGTGGCCTCGATGTTTTCACTGGTCAGCAACTGGGGCTCCGAGGCGCTGCCGTTAAGCACGATGGTGTGCTTCAGGCGTTCAGACAACACCCGGCAGCGGTTGTAGGACTTCTCTATAATCTTGACCTGGTAGTTGTTTTCGATGTTGAAGGCCAGGGTCGCCCCGATGTTCCCGCCACCGGCGATCATCACCCGCTTGTAGGGTTTGTCTATCTTGCGCAATTCTGACATCACTGCGCGTATATTTTCCCTGGCGGCAATGAAGAATACCTCGTCGTCTACCTCGACCACCGTGCTGCCCTCGGGAATGATGGGGCGATCCTGGCGGAAAATGGCGGCCACCCGGGTGTCCACCTTGGGCATATGCTGGCGGATTTCCTGTAATTCCTGGCCGACGATCGGCCCGTCGTTGTAGGCCCTGACCGCTACCAGCTGTACCCTGCCCTCGGCAAAATCCAGTACCTGCAGAGCCCCGGGGTTGGCGATGAGTTGCTGGATGTTCTTGGTAACCAGCTGTTCTGGCCCGATGATCACATCTACCGGGATATGGTCCCGGTTGAACAGCTGCTCCTGGTGTGCCAGGTAGTTGGGTGAACGCACCCGGGAAATCTTGGTCGGGGTTTTAAACAGGGTGTGGGCCACCTGGCAGGCCATCATGTTGATTTCGTCGGAATTGGTTACCGCGATCAACATGTCGGCGTCTTCGGCGCCGGCCTTGAACAGGGTGCTGGGGTGAGAAGCCTCGCCGGCCACGGTGCCGATATCAAGGCGATCCTGTAGCGCGCGTAATTTGTCGCCGTCGGTATCCACTACCGTGATGTCGTTTTGCTCGTTGGCCAGGTGTTCTGCGAGGGTGCCGCCTACCTGGCCCGCGCCGAGGATTATTATCTTCATGGCTCCGGGAGCTCGATACGGTTAAGGGTCGCTAAGTACCTGTGCACCTTAAAGAAATCGGCAGATGAATGTAAGGCCCGGCGTGGCGAAATAGTGCACATTGTTAGTGTGCCCCGGGTACTTTGCCAAGCCGTGCGTAGAACAGCCCGTCCGGACCATCCGGGCTGGGCAATACCTGACGGCCATGGCTCATGGCAATGCCCCATGGCTGGGGAAGTTCAAGCAGCTGTGCATCTGCCTGATCCGCCAGAAAGCGCTTTACCACAGCACTGTTTTCCTCCTGCAGTACCGAGCAGGTGGCGTATAGCAGCGTGCCGCCGGGGCGCAGCAGGCCCCAGAGGCCCTGCAGAATGCCCAGTTGTTGTAGCGCCAGTTGCGGGATATCTTTTTCCCTGCGCAACAGCTTCACGTCCGGGTGCCGCCGGATCACACCGCTGGCTGAGCAGGGCGCGTCGACCAGGATGCGGTCGAACTCACCGCAGGGCCAGTCTCCCGGCGGGCTGGCCGCATCAGCACACACCAGCGTGGCGGCCAGATCCAGGCGCTGCAGGTTTTCCCGCACCCTGGACAGGCGCTGCTCGTCCACATCCATGGCCACCATTTCAGCAAGCCCAGGTTGCAACTCCAGGATATGGCAGGCTTTGCCGCCTGGTGCGGCGCAGGCATCCAATACCCGTTCACCGGGCTGTGCCTGCAACAGGTGGGCGGCCAGCTGCGCGGCTTCGTCCTGCACGCTGACCAGGCCCTCGCTGAATCCCGGCAGCTGCAGTATGTCCCGCGCCTGCTCCAGGGTGACCGCCTGCGGACTCAGTGTGCCGGGTCGGGCCTCAATGCCCTGTTCTGCCAGTCGTTGCAGGTAATCTTCCCTGGACTCGCGCCGGGTGTTGAGGCGCAGGGTCATGGGGGGCTGTTGGTTGTTTGCCGCGAACAGGGTTGTCGCCTGCTGCGGCCATTGCTGCAGCAGTTTGCGGTATAGCCAGGTGGGGTGGCAGGCTGTGGCTGCCTCATCCAGTGCGGCTGACAGTTGCTCGCCTTCGCGCTGGTAACGGCGCAGCAGGGCATTGGTCATGCCCTTTGCCCAGGGCTTTTTCAATGCGCGGGTGGCGGCAACGGTAGCGGAGACGGCCGCGTGGTCAGGTATGCGCATGCCCTCCAACTGATAAAGGCCGCACAGCAACAGGCCCTGCACGTCTCTATCCTTTTCCCGCAGCGGTTTGTCCAGCATCATGTCCAGCAATGCCTGGAGTCGCGGTTGGTGCCGTAAGGTGCCGTAACACAGTTGTTGCAACAGACCACGATCGCGCTCGCTGACCTTTTCCAGCGCCGTTGGCAGCGCCTGGTTGAGGGATTTGCCAGCCATAACCTCGGCCAGCACCAGGGCGGCTGTCGCGCGAACGTCGACGGCCTTCACGGCTTGTCTCGAAGCGTTGTCTCGAACTGTTGACCCGGTGCGAACTGTTCCCGTCGGGCATTGAGCACCTGTTCAGCGCTCAGGGGCTTGCCTCCGGGCAGTTGCAGCTTGAGGATATTCAGGCCACCGCTGCCACAGCTCACCGCTATGCCGTCGCGGCTCGCGCTGATGATAGTGCCGGCACGGCCCTGGTCCGCGGCTTCACCGGCGACCGGTTGCGCCTGCCAGAGCTTTACCCGCTCTCCCCCCAGTGTGCTGAAACAGACGGGGAAGGGATTAAAGGCGCGAATGCGTCGATCCAGCGTCAGTGCATCCTGCTGCCAGTCGATTTCGGCTTCCTGTTTTTGAATCTTGCTGGCGTAGGTGGCCAGCGAATCATCCTGCTGCCGGGCCCCCTGCTGGTGGGCCTGGAGACCTGACAGCACTTGCAGCAGCAGGGGTGTGCCCAGCGCCGCCAGTTCATCGTGCAGGCTGGCGGCAGTGGTATCGCCGCGGATGGGGCAACTGGCAGATGCCAGCATATCGCCAGTATCCAGGCCGGCGTCCATCTGCATTATGGTAATACCGGATTGCTGGTCCCCGGCCTCTATGGCCCGCTGGATCGGCGCCGCACCGCGCCAGCGAGGCAGTAATGAAGCGTGTACATTCAGGCAGCCCAGGCGTGGCATATCCAGCACTGCCTGGGGCAGGATAAGTCCGTAGGCCACGACCACCATCACGTCGGCCTGTAGCTTTGCGAGTTGCTGCTGCTCGTCTGCCCCTTTCAGCGAGGCTGGCTGGTAGAGGGGGAGTTTCGTCTTCAGTGCCAGCTGTTTGACCGGGCTGGCGGTCAATTTTTTACCCCGGCCCGCGGGCCTGTCAGGTTGGGTATAGACGCCTACAAGTGAGTGCTTACTATCAATCAAAGACTTTAAATGTAAAGCTGCGAAGTCAGGCGTGCCGGCGAATAGAATGCGCAGGGAAGAGTTTGCCACCCGCCTCAGTCCCGCTGGCGCTGGATTTTTTCCAGCTTCTTGCGGATACGGGTGCGCTTCAGTGGCGACAGGTAATCGACGAACAGCTTGCCGTCCAGGTGGTCAATTTCGTGTTGCAGGCAGATGGCCAGCAGGCCTTCCAGCTCGCGGGTGAAGGATTTTCCATCGCGATCCAGTGCGGTAACCCGGACCTGCTGGGGGCGGTTTACCGTCTCGTAAAAGCCCGGGACAGAAAGGCAACCCTCATCGTATTCACCCAGCTCCGGGTCAATCACGGTGACTTCCGGGTTGATGAACACCTGGGGATCACTGCGGTCCTCGGAAATATCGATGACCAGCAGCCGTTCATGCACGTTGACCTGAGTCGCCGCAAGACCGATGCCGGGCGCCGCATACATGGTTTCAAACATGTCGTCGACCAGGTTACGGGTG
>Ga0316194_10001730_pt1 | contig 15129 bp, 15 predicted proteins | sample CroRivsedime1_MG_FD_204936 | JGI IMG/M metagenome (GOLD analysis project Ga0316194, IMG submission 204936) | Coastal sediment microbial communities from Maine, United States - Cross River sediment 1 | ecosystem: Environmental > Aquatic > Marine > Coastal > Sediment | place: USA: Maine...
GTCGCAATGGCCGGAGACGGCATCAACGACGCCCCGGCACTGGCGCAGGCCCATGTCGGTATCGCCATGGGCACCGGCACCGACGTGGCCATAGAAAGCGCGGGCATCACCCTGGTCAAGGGCGACTTGCGTGGCATCGTACGAGCCAGGCGATTGAGCCGGGCTACGATGCGCAACATCCGTCAGAATCTGTTCTTCGCATTTATCTATAACTCACTGGGCGTTCCCATCGCTGCCGGCGTGCTGTACCCGATATTCGGCTTGTTACTATCTCCTATGATTGCCGCGGCAGCGATGAGCTTCAGCTCGGTGTCGGTAATCACCAACGCACTGCGACTGCGCAAAACCAGAATTTAGCAGTAACTCAGCACGGTAATTACTGATAGAGATCCCCGCTGGCTGGGACGAATGAACCTCCTCTAATGCGAGAATTGTTTACGCGATGGCTGCATAAGTGATAGCTTTGCGGTTTTACCAGTGAGTGTGTGCAAGGTGTTTTACAAAGCCGGCGAAGATCATGGATTACCCCACGACCCATTCAAGAGTTGTATTGTCCCGAGGCCTATTGCCTGGGTCAGTTCGATTCACCCCAACGGTGCAATCAACCTGGCGCCATTCAGCTTTTTCAACGCGCTGGCGAGCGACCCGCCGATGGTGATGATTGCCTTTACCGGTTATCACCAGCACGGCGGCGAAAAGGATACGCTGCACAATATAAAAACCAGCGGTGAATTCGTCATCAACATGCTGCCCCTGGCGCTGAAGGATGCGATGAACATCAGCACCGCGCCGGTAGGGCACGAGGTCAATGAAATGGAACTGGCCGGACTCCATGCCGAGGAATCGATGCTGGTCAAGCCGCCGCGCGTGCGTGAGGCGCCGATCCACCTGGAATGCGAGTTTTACCAGGAAATAAACCTGCCCTGTAGCCTCGCGGACAGTATCAATACCACTATTATCGGCAGGGTTCTAGGCACTCACATCAGGGACGAAGTGCTCGTCGATGGCCTGATTGACATCAACAGTATCAAACCGCTGGCGCGGCTGGGGTATCAGCAATACACCGCGGTCGATAATGTGTTCGTGATGACGCGTCCGCAAGACTGACGCGACTGAATTCAGTCGTCTTTCGGCTTCAACGAGGCCTGAAATTCTGCCGATACGCCGGCAGAGTAGCTGGCCAGGCCCCGCGCCAGGAAATCTTCGCGCATCGGTTGACCGTTACCGCCAGACGCCCGCATTTCTGACTGGGGTGTCGGGCTGTCCACCGCCGGCCAGTGACCCGCCTGCATATCGGCTCCCTCGGCCGCGATGTCCAGCGGATCGTCCTCGCTGATCGCCGGGGTTTGTTCAAGCTCCATGAACTGCCAGGTCGCTTCCAGCGGAATATTGTTATGCGGATCATAAAAGTAAATCGACCAGAACAGGCCGTGGTCGACCGCGCCTTCGACCTCGATACCAGCCGCCTCGACCCGATCCTTGAGCGCAAATAATTCCTTCCTGGAACCGACCGTAAACGACACATGGTCAAAGCCGAGCGGCAGAGTAGTGCGATCACCGGGAAACTTGCGTTTCATTACGCTGGCGCCCTCATACTCGAAAAAAGCGATATGGGTAGCGCCATCGGCAAGCTGGAAAAAATAATGCCGGTAGCCGTCATGCCCAATCCCCGTGCTGAGCTTCATGCCCAGCAGGTCGCGATAAAAACGAATCGTGGTCACCATATCGTCGGTGATAAAGGCGAGATGATTGATTCCCTGCAGGCTCATAGAATATCCTCCGCTCTTCGCGGTGATCTTTAAAAATCAAGTCTGTACTAGACAAACTCTTAAGTAATCAATTTTATTAATTCAATAATTTCGAAAAATATTAATTAGCTCTGTTCTTTTTCACAACCCATAATTGAGAAGCCGCCGTTCATTTCCAATCAGGCAACTGCCGCTTGGTGCCCAAAGCGGAAGTTTTACCTCTGCCTGTGTTTCCAGGTCCCTGGTATATACTCCAATAGTAAATCGGGACCCATATAAGAAAAACAGCACCGCGAAGAAAAATGAAAAATGAACGAAGTATTTGAAGGAAATGGATCATGCCTCTGCGGCGCTGTTAGATTTACAGCCAGCAACGCTGAGAAAAGTATCGGTGCATGTCATTGCGAGATGTGCAGAAAATGGGGCGGCGGACCACTTATTGGCGCCCATTGTGGTAGCGATGTATCTTTTTTAGGGGGAGAGAAAATTTCGATATATAGCTCTTCGGATTGGGCGGAGCGCGGCTTTTGTAAACTTTGCGGCAGCCATCTGTTTTATCGATTGAAAGAGAACATGCATCACTTTATTCCTGTTGGCCTATTTGAAGATCAAAATCAGTTTGTACTTGAACGCCAGTCGTATATAGATAAAAAGCCCTCTTACTACAGTTTTTCAAATAGTACGCATGATATGACTGAAGCCGAAATGCTAGCAAAATATGGGAGGTCATGAAAACACATAACAAACGCATGCAGTCGGGCAAAATGCCCGCTTTGGTGCGTTTCCGGCCTATTTTCTATGTACTATGAATGATCGCTTACCGGGAAGTGCTTCACGCCTGATTCTGGTACCACTGCAACCTTATTTTTTTGATTCCATACTACCTATGACGTTTACGACTCTAATAGCCTGGAACACTCAGTTCTTAAAAAGAACAGACTTAATTTTTCCTGGTCAGCAACCAGCTATTACAATCCCGATTTACTCGACAGTAACCGATTTGGCGAGGTTGCGCGGTTGATCGACATCGGTACCACGTAATACGGCGACGTGATAACTGAATAACTGCAATGGAATCGTCGACAGAATGGGCGTAATCAAACTGGTATCACAATCCATCTCGACCAGGATGTCATCTGCACTGGAATCCAGATGCGCGCCGCGATGTGCAAACACGTATAACTTGCCGCCGCGCGCCTTTACTTCCTGCATGTTGGAGTGCAATTTCTCGAGCAGATCGTCATTCGGAGCAACCACGATCACCGGCATGTCGGCATCAACCAGTGCCAGTGGCCCATGCTTGAGCTCTCCCGCCGGATAGGCTTCGGCGTGGATGTAGGAAATCTCCTTGAGCTTTAATGCACCTTCCATCGCTATCGGATAATGTTCACCACGCCCGAGAAACAACGCATGCTCTTTATCGACAAAATCCTCGGCAATAATTTCTATCTGTGCCTCCAGCTTGAGTAATTTCTCAATATGACCCGGCAGAGAATTCAACTCGCCGACGATTGTAGCGATTGTATTATCATCGAGACGTTGTTGTTTCTTGCCGAGCGCCGCCACCAGCAGCAACAATGCCACCAGCTGCGTGGTGAACGCCTTGGTCGAGGCAACCCCGATTTCGGGTCCGGCACGAGTCATTAAAACCAGGTTGGATTCACGTACCAGCGATGATTCCGGCGCATTACAAATCGTTAAACTGCCGCAGTAATTCTTCGAGGTCAGGCTACGCAGTGCCGACAGGGTATCCGCTGTTTCACCCGACTGTGACAGGGTGACGAATAGCGTATCTTCAGGCACCACCGATTTACGGTAACGAAATTCACTCGCCACCTCTACCTGGCAGGGCAGGTCGAGCATCGATTCAATCCAGTATTTAGCGACCAGGCCCGCATGGTAACTCGTGCCACAGGCGATAATCTGGATATTCTTTACGCGCCCGAAAATTGCATCGGCCTCGTAACCAAATATCGCGTCGAGTACGGCCTTGTCGCTAACGCGGCCTTCCAGGCACTCGGCGATCGCCTGACCCTGTTCATGAATTTCCTTTAGCATATAGTGACGATAGTCGCCCTTGTTGGCAAAGTCGCTACTCAGCTCGCTGACTTTAACCTCGGGTTGTTTGGCTTTACCAGCCGCATCGTAGACCTGGTAGTCGGCTTTGTTCAGGACGACATAATCACCTTCATCCAGATAGATAAAGCGATTGGTGACGGGTAATAATGCGGAGGCATCGGAGGCGACAAAATTCTCCTTGATGCCGATACCGACCACCAGCGGATTGCCACGCCGGCAGGCGACCAGGGTTTGTGGGTCATCGGTAGCGATTATGCCGAGCGCAAACGCACCCTCGAGCTCATCGACAGCCTGTTTCACCGCGGCAAATAAATCATCCTTAAAATAACTATCGATCAGATGCGCGACAACTTCAGTATCGGTTTCCGAACTGAATTGATAACCTTCATTGAGTAAACGCTCGCGGATCGCCTTGTAATTTTCGATAATCCCGTTGTGCACCACGGCAATGCGTTCGCTGGAAAAATGCGGGTGGGCGTTGGTTTCAGATGGCTCACCGTGAGTAGCCCAACGGGTGTGCGCAATACCGATATGTCCTCGCTGATCCCCTGACAACTTGGCTTCGAGCTCCCTGACCTTGCCCAGGGCACGGAATCGTTCCAGTTTACAGTCGTCGATAAGCGCGATGCCGGCGGAATCATAGCCGCGGTATTCGAGACGATACAAACCCTCGAGCAGTATCGAACTCACATCACGCTGCGCCAGAGCACCTACTATTCCACACATGGCTTAACTATCCCCTGATTGCTTTACCGGTTTCTTCCAGCTGTTGATTGTAACCTGTTTCGCGCGCGAAACCGTGAGCTTGTCGGCAGGGGCGTTGCGGGTAATGGTGGAACCGGCAGCGATGGTCGCATTACGCTCTACGGTTACCGGCGCCACCAGCTGAGTATCCGATCCAATAAAAACACCATCTTCGATTATGGTTTTGTGCTTACTAACGCCATCATAATTACAAGTGATAGTGCCGGCGCCGATGTTGACCGCGCTACCCATATCGGTGTCACCGATATAGCTTAAATGGCTGACCTTGCTGCCCTTGCCGATGCGTGCCTGCTTGGTTTCGACAAAATTACCAATTTTTACTTCGTCATCACACTCGGTGCCGGGACGAATACGTGCAAACGGACCGATACTGACACCCTGTCCGATCACGGCTTCGTCTATCGAAGTCATCGGTTTGATTTCACTGTTATCGCCGATGCTCGAATTGCGGATCACGCAGTTGGCGCCGATGCGGACGTTATCTCCCAGCGTGACATTCCCCTCGAACACGCAATTCACGTCAATTTGTACATCGCGGCCGAGCCTGATTTCACCGCGGATATCGATGCGCGTCGGATCAAATACCTTCGCACCCTGGTTCATCAGCATATCCACCTGCCGCGCCCGGTAGAGGGCTTCAACCGCCGCCAGCTGCTGCTGATTATTGATGCCACTCACTTCACCCGGGTCGTCGCATAAAATCGCAGATACCGTATTTCCATTGACCACCGCGATATCGACGACGTCGGTCAGATAATATTCACCCTGGGCATTCTTGTTGTCGAGGGATGTCACCAGCCGGTGCAAGCTATCACCACGAATCGACATGATCCCGGAAAAGCATTCACCGATACCAAGTTGCTCCTGGCTGGCGTCTTTATGCTCGACAATCGCACTCACAGAACCATCCTGCTGGCGCAGGATGCGGCCGTAGCCAAACGGGCTTTCGGGTATAAAACTCAGGATACGGACCGTGGCGTCATCAGCCGCTTCGATGATCCTCGCCATGGTCTCGGCACGAATAAGTGGCACATCGCCGAACAGCACCAGTACATCGTTACCCGGGGTGATCGCATCAAGGCATTGCGCCAGCGCATGCCCGGTACCAAGCTGTTCAGTTTGCTCAACAAAACTCAGCTCCTGTCCCTGCATGACCGCATGCACCTGTTCAGCAGCGTGACCCGTAACCACGATAATCTGCTCGGGTTCCAGCGCACGGCAGCTGTCGACGACATGTTGCAAAAGCGGCTTGCCCGCCAGTTCATGAATTACCTTGGGACGCGCAGACTTCATGCGCGTTCCCTGACCTGCGGCGAGAATGACAATACTCAGTGACATAGAAGAATTCTAGAACAAAATCAGAGGCTTATTGTAATGGATTGCGGGTCAGGCCCGCAATGACAGGACTATTGGTCAAAAAGGTCAGACTATCGATTAATCTGATCTGCAGAATGGTGATCCTCCCGCTTGTGCGGGAAAGGGAAAGAAATAAAAAGAAAGGGGCTTGCGCCCCTTTTTTATTTCTTTCTCAGTTTTTTGATGGCCGCAATCTGCGCCGCGGCGGCCGCAAGTTCGGCTTTCGCCTTGGCGACGTCGAGATCCGATTGCTGATCGGCCAGCGCATCCTGGGCTCGCTTCTGTGCTTCCAGTGCAGCGGCCTCATCCAGGTCTTTAGCACGAATCGCGGTATCCGAAAGCACGGTCACAACATGTGGCTGGACCTCCAGAATACCGCCCGAAATAAAGAAGAACTCTTCCTGGCCATCGCCCATGTCGAGACGGACTTCACCCGGCTTCAGCGGCGATATCAGCGGGGTATGGCGCGGCGCGATACCGACCTCACCCATCACGGCCGGTGCGAAAACCATATGTGCTTCGCCGGAGAAAATTTGCTCCTCGGCGCTGACGATATCTACGTGAATGGTACTGGCCATAACGCTACCTTAAAGGGTTTTGGCTTTCTCGGCGACTTCTTCGATGCCACCAACCATGTAAAAAGCCTGCTCCGGATACTGATCCATTTCGCCGTTCAGAATCTGCTTGAAGCTCGAAATAGTGTCCTTGACCGTAACATACTTGCCCGGAGAACCGGTGAATACCTCGGCGACGAAGAACGGTTGCGACAGAAAACGTTGAATCTTCCGCGCCCGGCTAACGGCAAGCTTGTCTTCTTCGGAGAGTTCGTCCATACCCAGAATCGCGATAATGTCCTTGAGTTCCTTGTAACGCTGCAACAGGCCCTGCACACCGCGCGCAGTGTCGTAATGCTCGTTACCGACCACGTTCGGATCGAGGATACGTGAGTTTGAGTCAAGCGGATCAACTGCAGGATAAATACCCAGTTCTGCGACCTGACGAGACAATACGAGCGTTGCATCAAGGTGCGCAAAGGTTGTTGCAGGTGATGGGTCGGTCAAATCGTCCGCCGGCACATATACCGCCTGGAAGGAAGTGATTGAGCCAGTCTTGGTGGAGGTGATACGTTCCTGCAGGGCACCCATTTCTTCCGCCAGTGTCGGCTGATAACCAACTGCGGAAGGCATCCGTCCAAGCAGAGCCGATACCTCGGTACCCGCAAGCGTGTAACGGTAAATATTATCGACGAACATGAGTACGTCGCGGCCTTCATCGCGGAAATGCTCCGCCATGGTCAGTCCTGACAGTGCCACGCGCAAACGGTTTCCAGGAGGCTCATTCATCTGGCCGTAAACCAGCGATACCTTGTCGATAACGCCGCCATCGGTCATTTCATGATAAAAGTCGTTGCCTTCCCGGGTACGCTCACCGACACCGGCAAATACCGAGAAGCCGGAGTGCTCAACCGCGATGTTACGAATCAGCTCCATCAGGGTTACTGTCTTACCCACGCCGGCACCACCAAACAGGCCAATCTTGCCGCCCTTGACGATCGGCATAACCAGGTCGATAACCTTGATGCCGGTTTCAAGAATTTCAGTCGTAGTGGCCTGCTCATCATAAGTCGGTGGTACGCGATGGATCGGCATACGCTTTTCTTCACCGATCGGTCCCTTCTGATCGATAGGGTTTCCGAGTACATCCATGATGCGGCCCAGGGTCTGCTGACCAACTGGTACGGTAATCGGTTCACCGGTATTGCTGACTTCGAGCCCACGACGCAAACCTTCGGAAGCACCCATTGCGATGGTACGCACGATGCCATCACCGAGCTGCTGCTGAACTTCGAGCGTCAAATCATCAGCATCGGCGATTTTAAGCGCGTCGTAAACTTTGGGTACAGCGTCTCGGGGAAATTCTACATCGACAACTGCGCCGATTACTTCCACGACATTACCTGTGCTCATCTGTTGATCCTCTGTTCTATCATAATAAGTTTAAACTGCTGCTGCGCCGCCCACGATTTCGCTGATTTCCTGCGTAATACTGGCCTGACGCTCACGGTTGTAAATCAATTGCAGCTCATCAATCATTGAGCCGGCATTTTCGGTGGCGTTCTTCATCGCGATCATACGTGATGCCATTTCACAGGCCACATTCTCGACGACACCCTGGTAAATCAGTGATTCGATGTAACGATCAAGCAAATCGTCGAGCACTTCCCTGGCATCTGGTTCATAGATGTAATCCCAGTGATGCTTTAGCTCGGTATCGTCAGAAGGTTGAACCGGCACCAGCTGGGTGACCTTCGGCGTTTGCGTCATGGTATTGATAAACTCGTTACCGACCAGGTAAATAGCATCGATCTCGCCTTTCAGATAACCCTGCATCAGCACCTGAATGGGACCGATAATCTGAGACATTTCGGGGCTGTCACCGATGTGGCTCGCTTCGGCCACCACTTTGGCACCGATCCGCTTGAAAAAACTCAGTGCCTTACCACCAAAAGTAACCACTTCGATTTCGACACCCTTGTCGTCGAGCTCGCCGATATGATTCAAAGCTACTTTGAACATGTTGGTATTCAGCCCGCCACAGAGACCACGATCGGTCGAAATCGCGACGATACCGACGCGTTTGATCGGTCTTTCGATCAGAAACGGATGCTTGTACTCACTGTGCGCACTCGCCACATGATTCACTACGGCCGCGATACGGTCCGCGTAGGGACGCGTGGCAAACATTTGATCCTGGGCACGGCGCATCTTGCTGGCCGCGACCATTTCCATCGCCGCGGTGATCTTTTGAGTGTTCTGAACACTCGCAATCTTGGTCTTTATTTCCTTGCCGCCAGCCATCGCTAGTAGACGCCGGTCGCTTTAAAGCCTTCGATGGCTTTGCCAATGGCTGCCGCAATATCGTCGTCATAATCGCCTTCGGCGTTAATCTGATCGAGCAGCTCAGCGTTACTGGAGCGAATATGCGCAATCATTGCGGCTTCAAAATCAACAATCCTGTTGACGTCGACATCATCAAGGTAACCTTCGTTAGCGGCATACAGCGAGACACCCATTTCGGCAACGTTCAGCGGCGAATACTGTCGCTGTTTCATCAACTCGGTAACCCGTTGACCTCGCTCAAGCTGCTTGCGCGTAAATTCATCGAGATCGGAAGCGAACTGGGCGAACGCCGCAAGTTCCCGATACTGGGCGAGTGCCAGGCGAATACCACCGCCCAGTTTCTTGATGATCTTGGTCTGGGCCGCACCACCAACACGCGAGACCGAAAGGCCGGCGTTGATGGCAGGTCGGATACCGGCATTAAACAGGTCCGACTCGAGGAAGATCTGGCCATCGGTGATGGAGATAACGTTGGTCGGTACGAAGGCCGACACGTCACCACCCTGGGTTTCAATGATCGGCAACGCCGTCAATGAACCGGTCTTGCCTTTTACCTTGCCCCCGGTCAGTCGCTCTACTTCATCAGCATTGATGCGCGAGGCACGCTCGAGCAGGCGCGAGTGCAGGTAGAAAACGTCACCGGGATAAGCTTCACGACCCGGCGGGCGTCGCAACAGCAATGATACCTGGCGGTATGCCCAGGCTTGCTTGGTCAGGTCATCGTAAATAATCAGCGCGTCTTCACCGCGGTCACGGAAGAATTCGCCCATGGTGCAACCCGAGTAGGGGGCAATATACTGTAATGCAGCTGAATCAGACGCGTTCGCAGCAACTACGATGGTGTGCTCCATCGCGCCGAATTCTTCGAGCTTGCGTACCACGTTGGCGATCGTCGATGCTTTTTGACCGATACCGACATAAATACATTTAACGCCGGTACCCTTTTGATTGATGATAGCGTCGATGGCAACCGCGGATTTACCGGTTTGGCGGTCACCAATGATCAGCTCGCGCTGACCGCGTCCGATCGGCACCATCGCATCGATTGCCTTGAGGCCAGTCTGCATCGGCTGCGATACCGATTGACGTTCGATAACGCCGGGTGCGATGCGCTCGATCGGCATCGAAATGTCGGACTCGATCGGACCCTTGCCATCGATTGGCTCACCCAGCGAGTTCACGACACGACCCAGCATTCCTTCGCCCACCGGCACTTGAAGAATACGCCCGGTACACTTGGCAGTGTCGCCTTCCGAAATATGCTTGTAGTCACCCAGGATTACCGCACCAACCGAGTCACGCTCGAGGTTCAGTGCCATACCAAAGGTGTTACCCGGAAACTCAATCATCTCACCCGACATGACATCGGCGAGACCATGAATACGTGCGATACCATCCATCAGGCTGACAACAGTACCTTCTGTTCTCGCCTCGGCAGCACCTTCAAAGTTCTTGATGCGATCTTTAATGAGTTCGCTTATTTCTGACGGATTAAGTTGCATCACGTGTTATCCCATAAATGTAATAATCTGTTATTTGTTGAGAGCAATCGTTAATTTCTGCATACGCCCGCTGGCAGAGCCGTCGATGACCAGGTCACCTGCCGTAACAATGGCACCAGCGATCAGGCTGGCATCAATTTCGGTCGTAATGCTGACCTCTTTGCCAAGTCTTTTTGCCATGCTGCTGGCAATCTTGTCTTGCTGCTCAATGCTCAGTTCCTGTGCACTGCGAACCATTACCTCGATTGCGCCATCGGCTTCCTGCTTGAGGGTAGCAAACTGCGTGCTAATAGTCGGCAGCGCTGCCAGCCGGTCATTTTCGGCCAGCAATGCGATCAGATTCCTGAAATCGCCATCGACTTCGACACCTGCCGCTGTCAACACCGTAACGAACAACTCGGCCAGTTCTGCGGCGAGTATTGCGGGCTGATCAAACATACCCAGCATATCGGGATCAGCGGCAATCAAAGCCGCCTGCTCCAGTTTATCCTGCCACTGTTGCAGCTTGCCATCTTCCGCTGCCAGCTCAAACAGAGCCCTGGCATAAGGTCGAGCGGTAGTTTCGAAATCAGACATGTTTCAGGTCCTAGATCTGCGCGACCAGCTCATCAAGCACGGCCGCATGCGCCTTGGCATCGACTTCGCGCTTTAGAATCTGCTCGGCTCCGGCCAATGCGATCGACGAAACTTCCCTGCGCAAATGTTCGCGTGCAGAATTTACTTGCTGATCGATATCGGCAGTCGCTGCGGTCTTAATCTTGTCGGCCTCTTCCCGGGCAGCATCCTTGGCTTCATCAACAATTTCATTGGCACGTTTCTGCGCCTTGTTGATGATCTCCTGGGCTTGCTGCTTGGCGTCGTTCAGACTTTCGCTGACTTTTGACTGGGCTTCCTCAAGATCCTGTTGACCACGTTGGGCCGCTGCCAGACCATCGGAAATAAGAGCATTACGCTTGTCCAGTGCTGCCATGAGTGGCGGCCATATATATTTCATGCAGAACCAGACAAACACGATAAATGTGATGGTTTGACCAATCAGCGTTGCATTGAAATTCATATTGCTGTCCTCGTCGTGGTGATATTACTATCCCCGGTCTAGTGAGTGTCAGTTCGTTGCGCCTAGGCAACCGCGAACATGATGTACATCGTCAGACCGACAGCAATCATCGGTATCGCGTCGACCAGACCCATAATGATAAAGAACTGGGTACGGAGCATCGGAAGCAGCTCGGGTTGACGCGCTGCACCTTCGAGAAAGCGTCCGCCGAGAAGACCAATACCCAGTGCCGCACCTAGTGCGCCCAGGCCCATCATTAAAGCGGCAGCGAGATAAAGCAAAGCTGATTCCATGATTTTCTCCTAATAATTTAGAGTGTGTTAAATGTGTGTTAAAAAAGTTTAGTGATCTTTCTGCGATGCCATATCCAGGTATACGATGGTCAGCGTCATGAAGATAAACGCCTGCAAGGTAATAATCAGGATATGAAATACCGCCCAACCCAGTTGCAACAATCCACCTGACAAGCCGAGAAGCCAGCCACCACCGTACATCAAAGCTATCAAGATGAATATCATTTCACCCGCATACATGTTGCCGAACAAACGCAAGGCCAGTGACACGGGTTTTGCAATCAATGTGACGCCTTCAAGCACGAGGTTGAGCGGCATCATGAATTTGGGGAATGGATGGAAAGCCAACTCAGCGAAGAATCCTCCGGGGCCTTTCATCTTGATACTGTAATAAATAACCAGTGCAAACACCGACAGTGATATGCCGAAGGTAATGTTGGGATCGGTACTGGGCACGATCTTGAGGTAAGGCACGCCCATCAGGCTCGCCAGCCATGGAATATGGTCAACCGGGACCAGGTCCATCAAGTTCATCAGGAAAACCCAGACAAATATCGTCAACCCTAACGGTGCAATCAGCGGGTTCTTGCCGGTGAACGAACCGCGCACGGATTCATCAATAAACTCGATAATCATTTCGATGAAATTCTGCAGTCCGGTAGGTGCATCCGTCGATGCCTTTTTTGCAGCACGGTGGAAAATCCATAAGAAAAATACACCCAGCCCGATAGAGAAAATCATCGAGTCGAGGTTGATCGACCAGAAGCCCATTTCCTTGATCTCTTCGGCACTATGAGCGATACCCCAGCTGCCGTCTGACTTCTGCCCGTAGGTCAGATTGGTCAAATGGTGCTTGATGTACTCGCCTGTATTTGCGTAGCTGCCAGCCATATTCGATCAATTACCTTTAGTAACAAACAGTATGAACAAGCCGGATAACTGTATCAGTACAAATCCGACAAACAAAACACCAGGGTCCCAGGGATAACCCGTGGTGAAGGCGAGCAAAAATATCATGCTCATGATCACCCATTTACCGATCTCGGACCGGTACGCGTAACCCAACCACTGGGGCGCATTATTAGTTTTCGCTGCCCCCAGCATCCTGAAACTGAAATACGTCTTCGGTAACAGTGCCGCCGTGCATCCTAACAGAGCCGACGGTATAAATGCTACATCCCAAAGACCTGTGCCTACCAGGTAACAAGCCGCCAGGAGATATTGAAAAACCAGCAACCTGATAATCTGATTTTTCATCGCCGTACCGGGACACACACAAGCCTGGGCACCCCGTCAGAAAAAGCGGTTGGAGAGTATAGCGGAGTTAAATGTGAATAATCAATGATCCGAACGCACATTTATAATGACAGGTGTTCGAGGATTCCATCGAGCTCGGCGGCGCTATGAAAACTGATCACGAGTTGTCCGGAACCCTTGTTACCCGGCTTGATTTTAACCCCTGCACCCAGTTTTTCGCTGATCCTGTTCTCCAGTCGCTTGATGTCCGGGTCGGCCGCTTTTGGCTTTGCCTTGACCGTGGTTTCAGCGGCCAGGGTTCTTTTCACCAGTAGCTCGGTTTCGCGAACCGACAGTCCCCGGGCTACGACAAGCTTGGAGACCTCGATCTGATCATGACGGATAAGCGCCAGCAATGCACGCGCATGCCCCATGTTAAGCAAGCTCTTGTTGACCAGTTCCTTAACGGGTTCGGCGAGATCAAGTAAGCGCAACAAGTTGCTGACGGTAGCGCGAGAGCGCCCTATCGAATCTGCAACTTGTTGATGTGTAAGGTCAAATTCCTCGATCAGACGAAGAAAGGCTCCTGCCTCTTCGAGCGGATTCAAGTCTTCACGCTGGATATTCTCGATCAGCGCGATCGCAGCGGCCGATTTCGAATCGAGTTCCCGGATCACCGCCGGAACTTTCTGCAGGCCGGCAAGCTGTGCCGCACGCCAGCGTCGCTCACCCGCCACCAGCTCAAAGTGATTGCCTTCGGGACGTACTACGATGGGTTGCACGATACCTTGCGCGCGAATCGAATCGGCCAGTTCCTGCAAGGCCTCCTGCTCGAACACCTGGCGTGGCTGGTACTTGCCGCGTTGAATTCGATCGATATCGAGCTCGACCAGTCCATTGCTACTGTCTTCAACTTGTGCACGGGTGACGTCGTCGATGTTGCCGATTAACGATCCGAGTCCTCTACCTAGGCGCTTTTTTTTCATAGTGTCTATTGATTAATGTAATGGTTTTGCTTGGCGTCTCGTCGTATCACTTCACCCGCCAGTGCGAGATAAGCCATCGAGCCACGCGAATTTTTATTGTATTTCAAGATCGACTGGCCGTAACTCGGGGCCTCGGCGAGTGCCACGTTGCGCGGAATCACAGTGCGATAGACACGGTCACCAAAATGCGCGACCAGCTCGCTGGAGACATCGTTGGAAAGGTTGTTACGCGGGTCATACATGGTGCGCAGCAAACCTTCGAGCCGAATTTCCGGGTTAATGCTGATACGAATCTGCTCGATAGTATCGAGTAGCGACGAAAGACCTTCCAGGGCGTAGTACTCACACTGCATCGGAACCACGACACCGTTGGCCGCCACCAGCGCATTGACGGTGAGCATGTTCAGCGATGGCGGGCAATCGATGAGGATGTAGTCATAATTGTCGCGCAGCGTATCGATGGCGAGCGCCAATTGTCTTTCGCGTCCGATTTTGTTCATCAATTGCACTTCAGCCGCGGTCAGATCAGCGTTAGCAGGCAAAATATCGTAGCCGGCTTCACTCGCATGCTGCAATGCCTGGCTGGCACTGGCGTCACCAAGCAGCACGTCGCAAATACTGAGTTTTAATGTGTTCTTATCGATCCCGCTGCCCATGGTGGCATTGCCCTGCGGATCCATATCGATAAGCAATACGCGTCGCCTGGTCGCTGCCAGTGCCGCGGCCAGATTGACTGTAGTGGTCGTCTTGCCGACTCCACCTTTTTGATTGGCAATGGTCAAAGTTTTGGTCATAGCGGTGTTATTATCACCAGGCTGCGGGTTTCGCTGATTCCGGGCACATTAAGAATTTCTTCCTCGAAAACGAATCTGTTGGTATCCAGTTGCTGCACTTCCTTTTGCCTGAGCCCGGTTTTCATGGTGAGCAGCTGAGTTTTCGGTTCCAGCAAATGCGCAACACTGTCACAGAATTCCGCCAATGGCGCATAGGCACGACTAACAATAAAATCCAGCGAGTCCGGCGAATGATAATCCTCAACACGCGACTGCACAACTTGTGCGTTTTTCAGTCCGCAATGTGCGATCGCCTGACGGATAAAGCGCGTCTTGCGCGCATTGCTGTCGAGCATTACCCAAATCGCCTCCGGCATTGCAATCGCCAGTGGAATACCCGGCAGGCCGGCACCGCTACCGACATCCAGCGCCTT
>Ga0316194_10001735_pt1 | contig 15111 bp, 13 predicted proteins | sample CroRivsedime1_MG_FD_204936 | JGI IMG/M metagenome (GOLD analysis project Ga0316194, IMG submission 204936) | Coastal sediment microbial communities from Maine, United States - Cross River sediment 1 | ecosystem: Environmental > Aquatic > Marine > Coastal > Sediment | place: USA: Maine...
CCACCATCTGGCCGGGCGACTTGATGAGCACTTCACCATCGTCCGAGATCCTCACTTCGACGCCTTCAAACGGAACGCCGACGTAGCCCGGTGCATTGGCTTCTTCGGTCGAGGCGTGCGAGTAGGCGAAGTCTTCGGTCATGCCGTAGCCTTCGAACAGTTGCAGCCCGAGCTTGCGGTACCAGGTAATCAGTTCTGCCGGGATCGGTGCCGAGCCGCTGAACGCCAGCCGCACCTGATCCAGACCAAGGCCGGTAAGCACCTTCTTGCGCACGATGCCACCAAGAATCGGAATGCTGAGCAGCAGACTGAGTTTTTTCGCAGGTACCTTGGCAAACACGCCTTGTTGAAATTTCAGCCACAGGCGCGGCACGGATACGAAGAAGGTGGGCTGTGCACGTTGCAGGTCGGCAATGAAGGTATCGAGCGACTCGGCAAAAAATATTTGCACGTCGCCATGTACCCAGGACATGCATTCGATGACCGCACGTTCGAATACATGCGCCAGTGGCAGGTAGGACAGAATTCGCCAGGGCGCATCGGCCGGCATGCGTTTTCCGATATTGGCGGCGGCACCACGCGCCGCTGCGCTGATTCGCCCGAAATTATGCATCGCACCTTTGGGCGTACCGGTCGAGCCGGACGTGTACATCAGGATGGCGAGGTCATCGGGCTTGCGGGACGGGGTCCCTGGGAGCGGCTCCGTGGCGGCAATCAGTTCATCCCATTCGGGGAACTCTGTCGGGGGTGCCAGGGGCAGGGCAATGCAGGGCATATCTTCCGGCACGCCCGGTTTCTGCTCGGCCCAGGTGTCGAGTTTGCCAACGAACAGCAGCTTTGAGTCGCTGTGTTCGAGCACGTAGCGGATAGTGTCCGCACTCTCGGTCGGGAAGATCGCTACCGTTGTGCCACCAGCCATCCAGATGGCGAGTTCGGTGATGAAGAAGTGCGCGCAATTCTTCGACAGGATGGCGATATGGCTGCCGGCGCCAACGCCCTGGCTCTGGAGGTAAGCGGCCATGCGTTTCGCCTGGTCGAGCACCTCGCTCCAGGTGTAGTCCACGACCTTGCCACCACCCACGGGCTGGGTCAGAAAAACGCGTTGCGGGTGTGCCGCCGCGTGCTCGTAGATGTACTCCAGTATCAGCTTTTGTTCAGCCACGGCGCTTCTCCTCACGTAGACGTCTGTGTCGCCACCACGTTGCATTGCCACTGGATTGGATGTCAGGGTGTGGGCCGTGTGGCGACGCAATATTGTCAGCGACGTAATATTGTCGCAGCATTCTTGTTCAAACACAGTAACCCGCCATATAGCGCGGGAACAAAGGGCGAAAAAGGAATCAGAACGCTTCAGGCTTGCAAACCAACCCTTACCAGCCCCTGCGCGAAAGCCGGCAACACAAACGCTCAGCGCATGAATGGCGGAAGAGGCACTCAGTCTTGTTCAGGTTCGGCTGTGTTGGGGGTGTTAGTTGATCACCCACACGATTACGGCCGTAACCAGTGCGAATGTGGAGATCACTAGCAGCACCAGGCCGCTGGCCCTGGGATAGGCCTCGGTTAAATTATCGAGCGTCATATGCATCTCGCTCGCGGCTTCTGTGACCTTGTCGGCGCTGTACCAGTGGTCCAGTTTGGCTCGCAACGCCGGCAAAGCGTTTTCGGAAACGAGCATCGCGATGCCGACGACAATGGCCAGCACGCCACTCAAGACGAGCAGCCATTTCAGACTTTCGACCAGTATCGCGACGATGATCGGATTGGCGTTCTCGCTCAGGGCCGCGACAACGTAGGGAAATTCGACTACGAACAGCAGCATGATGACTGTGTAGGCGCCGCCAACGATGAAGAAGGTGGCGGAGAATCTACGCTGCTTCATAATGGCCTTGTCAATATCGTGTGGCTTTTCCAGCGATTCGAAGCTCTTGGGCATCGATACCCAGCGGTTTGTTGCTTTCAGAAAGCGCAGGGTGCGCGCGCTGCTGAAACTCAGTCCAACGCCAAGGACGATGCCAACGCATGCGGCCAGGATACACACCCAGAAGGCAGCCGTAAGCAGGATTTCAGTGAGGTGTTCATTTCCAAACAGCATGCGTCCTCCGTGATCGAGCCACTCATTGGGCCTGGCGCAGCAGGGTCGTCGTTATTGACGATTTTTCGCCGTTGTGGCGAGCGATGGCAGGCGCCCAAGTCGGTCTGACGCTTGAAACTGGCTGCAAATCACCCTAACCAGACTTGGTATAAGCGAACTGCGTACCATTCGGTCCGGATGCAAATGTAATACGAATGGGCAAATTAGTGAAATTACGGGCAGTGCGGAATATGGCCTCGCGTGCACCTCAAGGCAGGGAGCGTTGGATACCTGAGAGCCCCCAACGAGAGGGCAGGCAGGGTCGGCGAAACGGTTCGGGTAACATCGCCATGGTCCAGGCGGTCGCCTGATAGAGGTCAGAAAATGCGTTATCCGTTATTGAATGCGCAAGAGATGGCGGTTGTCGCCAGCGCCAGCGATTTTGCTGCCGGCTATTTGCAGCAACATAGCCGACAGTGGGAAATGGACCGCGCCATGCCGCGGGAGTTTTTCAAGGCGGCTGCTGATGCCGGGCTTTGCGGCATGCTGGTGCGTACGGATCAAGGCGGGCAGGGTATCGGGATCAGCGCCTTGTTGAAGGTGATGGAAGAGATCTCTTATGTCGACATGGCGGCGGCTTTTGCTCTGGTTGTGCACAACAACCACGCGCGCCTGATCGGCTCCGGCGGCAATACGCACCTGATCGAGCGTTACCTGCCCAGGATGATCGCCGGCGAGATTGTCGGCGCTTTCTTGCTTACCGAGCCGCAAGGCGGTAGCGATGCCGCTGCAATAACGACCAGCGCGGTTGCGGATGGTGAGGACTATGTCCTGAATGGGGAGAAGGCCTGGATCACCAATGCGCCTCATGCTGATCTGCTCAATGTTTACGCGCAAACCGATGCGGCGGCCGGCGCCCGTGGTATTGCCAGTTTTCAGGTTCCAGCCGATGCGCCGGGCGTGATCCGCTTGCCCGCCTATGAAATGCTCGGTGGTTACGCCATCGGGGCGGGTGGTTTTCGCTTTGAGAGTGTTCGCGTTGGTCCGAACCAGTTGCTGGTGCCGGCCGGTCAAGGCTTCAAGGCCGCTCTGGCCGGCATCGATGTCGCCCGGACCTGTGTTGCGGCCATGTGTACCGGATTGCTCCGCGCTGGACTGGATACGGCAATGCCGCGACTGTTACGGCGACGCGCTTTCGGCCGGCCCCTGGCCGAACAACAGGGTTTGCAATGGCAACTGGCTGATGTGGCCACCAACCTGCGCGCCTGCCGCCTCCTGGCGTACGATGCCGCCAGCATAATGGACCGGGGTGATAGCGCGCAGGAAGCCGCCGCGCACGCGAAAAAATTCGCGACTACAGCCGCCTTTTCCGGTCTCAATGTCTGCATGCAGGCGATGGGCGCCGATGGCATGAGGCAGGAATACCCGCTGGCCCGTCACCTGGCGGCCGCAAAAATGGCGCAATACCTGGACGGCACGACGGAAATCCAGAACGTGGTGATCTCACGTGCCATGCAAAAGACTTATACCGGGGGCAAGACAGACTGATCCCGGTACATCGTAGCTAAACAGGAGCTGTAGCTAAACAGGACCTGTGGCTAAACGGGGTCGCGGCTACATGCGGGCGGGCTCAACTCGCGAAGAACGGTCAGCGAGGCGTTTTCGTGATCCCGATTTTTCGTTCAGTAGACTAGAACCGGTCGTAGCCTGAACGTCGCTGCCAACGTATGCGCGGTACCCAGATGCCGAGAAGAACTCCGACCAGTAATACAAGCGCTCCGGACATGAACCAGTAGCGTGTTGTCTCGCTGGACAGTTGCCGGTTCTGCTGCTGGAGGGTATCGGCACGCATTTTCTCGGTAGCAAGCTCATCCATCAGATTCTTGTTCTGCTCATTGATACCCAGTACATCCGCTGCAGCCCTGCGGATTTCTGCCAGCTCGCTTTCCAGTGCTGATTTTTCGTTTTCCAGCATCGAAATCTGTCGCTTGGCGGAGTTGTATCCGTCCCTGACTGCCGCGAGCTGCGAATTAAGCGAAGTACCCTGGGTATTGTTGCCCGTGAGCTTTCCGGCGAGCGCCTCAAGCTGATCACGTGCGCTTGGCTGGTTCATTAGGTAACGCGACAGCACCCAGCCCTCGGTTCCACTCGAGGTTCTTACCCGCGCGTATCCAGACTCAGAATTGCGCTCAAGGACTTCAAGCCGCGTCCCGCTGCCGACCATCAGTTGAATGGAATTAGTGGTGCTCGGACCCGAGCGCAGCGTGATTTCAAATTCGTCGCTCACCCAGGCAGGCGCACTGTGAGCGGCAGAACTGGCGAATAGCCAGAGTATCGAGACGTAACAGATCGTTATTTTCTTCATTCGAAAACTATAAGCGAAGAGAAGAAATCTCGCTAGTCTGAAAATATGTGAAATCAGTCGCTTATCGGCGACGGTTTGGCGACATTCTGCTTCCGGTTTCGGCCATCAGAGGGAGATTCTGCAAGGCCTTTGATGCTCGATTGGTCGAGACAGTTTACGTTGTTAAGCTGGCCATCCGGGAGGGAATCAACCTGGACGGAGAATAAACAGGGGCGGAGAATAAACTTGGACCGAAAATCAACGGGGCCGAGAATCAAAGAGGGCCAGAGAGCTAAAAAGGGTCGGAGCCGAATGCCGCTGAACTGTCCGCGAGGCGTTTATGCGCCGCTATTAACCTGGCTCACAGCGTCACGCTGGTAGTGCAAGACGACGCGTGGCAGCGAGTGCTGAAAGCCCTGATCCAACGAACACCGTCCAATGAGAACAGCGCTCGTAAGGCAATTCGACTCCGCCCAGTATGTTGCATTTTCCTGCGATTAGTAATTCAAGCCCTTCATAAATTGACTTACTTCTGCTTCGGTTCTCAAGCAACAAGTCGTAACAGGAAATTCGTTTCTTGTTTCCAGGCTCAAACGATAGTCGGTACTGCTAGCCTGCAAAAACATCACACAATTAATCGGGATGACTTTGCTATTCCCGACGAGAATTTCCTGATCTTGAACGATCATGTCTTTCACGAAGAGGTCTTTGGCTTGATAGATTCGAACCAGGTCTCCATCTATGTTTACGGTCTTCATTTCCTGGCCTTCTTCCAACTTGTCGTAGGCCCCTATGAAATAGTGTGTTCTCACCAATTTGCGGGCAGCGGCGGTATTTCCCACATTGGCTAGCGCGTTTTTAACTTCGTCCGGCAGATTATTGAAGGCAACGTCAGTAGGTACGTAGATAGTTTTGGGCGACTTGGTTTCTTCAGAAAAAAGCTGCTCAAGACCTGAATTTACAATTGCTTCGGAGAAGCTTTTGAATCTGCCATCTTTTTTCAACGCGTCAAGGATGAAGCCTTCGTGGTCGTTGGCATATGATGGGTAGCAAAAAGAGCTGAGCATCAAACACATGGTGATCATTTGTACTATTTTCATTATTGATACCTCTCGTAGATAAGTTAAGTGATGCTGCGTACGCCCGTGGAGACGACTTTTGAGCCAGGGGCGTCCCGACCAAGGCAGTGATTCCTCCAAAGCCGTTGTTAATCGGACTGTCGTCAAGAGCGCAAAGAAGACGCGACTGGATTGAGACCGGTGCGGGTCCTTCCCGAGTCCGTAGCGTCGGGCAGATTGTTTTCAATCATTGCTAGCGGCAATGAATTTCGTCGCAGAATGCGGTAGAACACATAAGCAAAACCAGCAATTACGGTGGCACGCAATGCAACATACGACGTTGCATACAAAATGATGTCATTTTCCAATTTCCGAACCTTATTCACTGAAGTAATGGCTATGCGCCAGGATTGCCTCTGCCGCTGTCGCTGGGCGTCTCGGTGTCAATCGAATGCGGCGAGACGCCCGGGCGGCGTTCTCATTGGTGCTTGTCTGATGACTTTTTCATTTCCTGAATGGTCATGATGACGCCGATGAAAGTCAGAGAGAAACAGAACATGCCTGCTACCAGAAGTGTCGGATCACTCATTGTTTTGCCCCTTTCAAAGCCAGAATATTGAAGTACATCCCGAAACAAAGAATTGCCGGAACCCAAGTGGCGGTGAACAGACCTTCTTGCTTCTGTCCGACGAACCAGAGGTAAGCAGAAATGGCGAAAGACACCATTACGGCGATGAGAATAAACATGTCAGAAATCTTGATCATTTTGTATCTCCCTGCGAAGTGAAATTCAGATTAAAAAATGGCTCAGCGGCCCCAAAAACCCCAAGCGGCAATCATCAAGTTGCCAACCGCCAGTCCTGCGTGTGTCCGTAGTGCGGACTCACCGGGGATCGTGAAGACAAAAGGCACGATGCCGATGATTCCGAGGGGCAGCCAAAGAACGAACAGGGCGGCGAGTATTGCTGCGGCTAAGCCGACTTTCGTTCTGAGGTCCTTCAAAGCTGTTTGCATTTGACGTTTTCACGAGTGAAATTCTTCGGCTGCTGTTTATAAAAAGTCGTTGGAATCCGACGACACGCTTGTGAACAACTGGGATCGCTTTGCCGACCCCGGTTTTACCGGCCCTGGCTTTCCCAACACGTTGGTCTGACGATGTCGTGATGAGTCTGTCGCAGGGCGTCCGGGTGGACGGCGCTCCCGATCCAACACTATTCCCGCCCTGCGCAGCTGGAGAACGCGCCAGGTACCAACGGTCGCAATCGATCAGCGTGCCGCTAACGACGTGGCGCAGGCCGAGGTCACAATTTCCCGCGATTCCTCGAGGGATGCGTTGACGAAAGCCGGCTTACCCCAGTTCTTGTCTGCCCAAACCACGTTTCCATTGCCGAAGCTGCCTTCAAACAGCTTCCATCCGGTAAGGGCGACCTTGCGGTTGTCACAATCCACTAAATAGCTGAGTGTTGCCGAGCGGTGGCTATACATTGCTGCACCAGAGACCGGATCGCTGCCCAGAGCGATCGTTTCATCGAAGTTGCGCAACACATTCACATCGAGGAACTCGCCTTGCGCGCGGATGGCGCTACGGTCGAGGAACGTTACATCCGCCACAGAGTTTGGGAGCTCAACCCACTGCGGTGCCGCATGGGCGGAAACCGAACCTAAGAGTGCTGCGATGCCGATAACAGTATGTTTGATCATGTTTAGCTCCTGGATTTGAATAATGAAAAAATGAAATCTCTGGGTTCGGGGCTGGCTGTCCAAGGCCTCCGCTTGCGTTGGACAGGACTATTACACAAACCTATACAACAAGTCAACAACGAATGTCAGAAATATCCACAATATTTGCACATATCGTTCAGACTTTTCGATCTGGAGACCTGACGAGAGCTATGCCCAAACCCGGTGCGTATGGAATTGGGAGGGGCAAAGGGGGCAAGGCTGGGATCTGCTCGGGGGAGAACCGCGACTCAGGCTCTGGGGCGGCGAGATGGTTGGTTGGTAATGATGGCTTTGCCGCTTTTTACGGCTCTCGTCAAAGAATGCGTGGATTCGGAGGGCATTCGCGGGCCTGCTTTCGCTTGGCTGAATATGGACAAAAGATGGACATCCGGCAGATGGCGTGGTCGAAGGGAGGGGGAGATTCCAGACGTACTTTCAAGGGAGAGGCGTACTTTTACGAAAGAAAGGCGTAGACCCTATAAACCACCGGGCATGCGCGACTACGAGGAGACCTGCGCGCGCTTCACGTGGCAGCGCCTCGTAAAACAAATGAGGCCGGCGTCGATTTTCGCGGAACTGTCGGCGGGCAGTTTTGGCGCCGTCATTCTTTGATCACGATGTCATGCTGGCAGTGGATAGCGTTGCGCGCACGCGAGTGCCGGAAGCGCTGAGCCGGCGAACGTGGCGAAAAAAACGGAAAAGGGCCAGTTCTGTTTCTCCAAACCGGTACTGAGCGGTTGGTCGAGAAATCCAGGGAGGACGGAGCAGGAAAATTGAAAAACGATCGCGCGGCGTGCTACCCATTGGGCCAGAGGGTGCGAATGCGCAGTGCGTTTACTTAATCTGCCTCCTTTTAACCCTTTTCTGTTCCTGATGAGCCGATTCGCATCGGGCGATGAGTAAGTTGATGGATAATGATTGCATGCGGCGCCGAACACATGGCGCAGATTGACATTGACGATTTATAAGAAAGAAGGAGAGAGCAATGGCCAGGGGAATTTTCTGCTTGTTGATGACAGTGGCGTTGTTGCTGACATCTGGATGCGTTACGCCGCCGAAGTCAGGAAAGGGTTTTACTTTGCCCGAGGGTGACGTGCATGCCGGCAAAGCAAACTACGTCAACCTGCAATGCAACGCGTGCCACAAGGTCGACGGTGTTGATCAGATAAACGCAGATCCGGAACGCTCGATTGTTCTGGGCGGCGACGTCACACGGATCGAGACTTACGGTGAACTCGTGACATCGATTATCAACCCGTCACACCGACTCGCGAAGGGCTACCCGGTCGATGAGGTATCAACGAACGGCGAATCGAAAATGAGGAACTACAACGATGTGATGACGGTTACGCAATTAGTCGATCTGGTTGCGTTCTTGCAGTCGAAATACGAGTTACTCGAGTTAGAACTGACGGATTATCCGATGTACTTCCCGTAACAGCGCCGTCTCAGACTGGCCGCTCACAGGATGCGGGCGGCTTCTTCACGAGACCGGGAACATAACGGATGGGGCGGGTTGTCGGGTTGGTAGAACGACTATGCTGCAGATAATCCAGTTGGGTTGACGGACGCCTGCCTGGGCATGTGGTGCACGGCAGCTAGAGAAGACAGGGGTTAGAGCCCCTTACCGTTAAAGACCCGATCGGCTGCTACGATGATCCCGGTGGTTCCAGCGATGTTTCCAGCGTTGTTTCTGCGCATTCAACATCAGCAACAATATCTCTGCACAAACCGCCTGAGTATCTTGTGGGCATACGGGGTAGGTTTCAGGCTCACTCTCTTTTTTAGCTTATCGGCTTCCTGCGGTTCGAAATAGCCGTGGTTCCGGTAGATGTCGATCCGCAATGAGAATTCGTCGGCGTCCGCTTCGGGGTGGAACTGGGTGGCGTAGACATTTCTGCCGACGCGAAACATTTGTACCGGGCAAACGCCACCGGTCATCAGCAGGACAGCGCCATCGGGAGTTGTGTCGACGGCTTCCTTATGACCAAGCAGCACGTCGATTTGCGCCGGAAAACCCGCCAGTAATGGGTCGTCCTTGCCGTCGTCGGTAATGTCCAGCGTTACACAGCTGACGGCTTCGCGGTACCTTGTGGAGATGCTGGTGCCGAGATAATTACCTAACAGGCCGTTGCCGGAGCAGGCGCCCAGAAAAGGGATGTCTCGCGTGACCACCTGTTCGAGGAGTTTGTTGAAACCGGACTCGATCTGTTTCTGGATCTGCGATTTTCTGTTTTCGGGCGTGCTGATATCGAACGGGCTGCCGCCGACAATGATGGCGGAATAGTCAGCGGGATTCAGGCCGTCAGGGATGCCTGACTTCTCGATCCGTATTCTGTGGATATCGTCCACTTGCAACCCGCCATACTTCAGAAAACAGCCGTATTCGCTGTCGGCGGTCGCATCCTCTGGCCGCAGTTGCAGAATCAATGCGGGGCGTGGCGTCCTCATGTCTGCGAGGTCAGCGTAGTGAACCAGAGACGGGCTTGATGCCGCGCAGTCGTTCTGCGCGCCGGCGAATCAGTTCCAGTGACGTCAACAGCAGAATCGAAACCATGATCAACATGGTGGCGACCGCGAGAATCGTCGGGCTGATCTGTTCGCGAATACCGGAGAACATCTGCCACGGAATCGTGCGCTGTTCGTAACTGCCGACAAACAGGATTACGACGACCTCGTCGAATGAGGTGATAAAGGCAAACAAGGCGCCGGAGATGACGCCTGGCAAAATGAGCGGAACGATCACCTTGAAGAAAGTCACGGTCGGCGATGCGCCGAGATTGTAGGCCGCCCGAATCAGGCTTTGGTCGAATCCGACCAGTGTGGCAGTCACCGTAATGACCACGAACGGCGTACCCAGTGCGGCGTGAGCCAGAATCACGCCGAGGTGCGTGGAGGCGAGGCCGATCTTTGAGTAGAAGAAATACATGCCCGCAGCCGAAATGATTAACGGCACGATCATCGGCGAAATCAGAACAGCCATGATGGCGGACTTGTATGGCATCTGCGAACGGCTCAATCCCAACGCGCCGATGGTGCCAAGCGTTGTTGCGATGAGTGTCGCAAACACGGCGATGATGAAGCTGTTCTTGACCGCGCCGTGCCAATTGTCATTGGTGAAGAAATCCTCGTACCACTGGAGCGAATAGCCGGCAGGATCCAGCGAGAGCATCTCCGGCGTAAAGGTAAAAAACGGTACGGCGTTGAACGAAAGCGGGATGATGACGATGAGCGGCGCAATCAGAAAGAAAAAGATCAGGCCGCAAATCGTCCTGAACGTGTAGTACCAGATGCGCTCCAGCGGGCTGGCGTAGGTGGGCAGTGACATTTTTGTCTGTTAGCTCAGCTTCATGTTGTTGATGCCGACAACCTTGTCGTAGAGAAGATACAGCACCAGCACCAGGGCAAGCAGCACCGAACCCAGCGCGGCGGCCAGACCCCAGTTGAGCGAACTCGACATGTGATAGGCGATGAGGTTGCTAATCAGGGTGCCTGATACGCCGCCGACCAGTGCCGGCGTGATGTAGTAGCCGATGGCGATGATGAAGACGAGAATCGCACCGGCGCCGATGCCTGGCACGGTGTTGGGAAGGTAAACCCGCATGAACGCAGTGAACGGTGTTGCGCCCAGTGAGCGCGCCGCACGGACGTAGCTCGGCGGAATATTCTTCATGACGCTATACAGCGGCAGCACCATGAAGGGCAGAAGAATATGGACCATCGCGATGACGGTGCCGGTTGCGTTGTGAATCATGGAAAGGCGGTTGTCGTTGCTGATTAGCCCAATCATGATGAGGGTGTCGTTGATGACGCCTTCTTTCTGCAGCAGGGCAATCCAGGCGGTGGTGCGTACCAGAAGCGACGTCCAGAAGGGCAGCAGCACAAGAATCATCAGCAGGTTGCTGGTGCGCGTGGGCAGGGTCGCGAGCAGGTAGGAAATCGGATAACCCAGTGTCAGGCACAAAATGGTAATCAGCCCGCTAAGTTTAAGTGTGCGAACGAAAAGCTGAACGTAGATCTGCTTGTCTTCCGGTTGCCGTGCGACGTTACCGCTATCGTCGAATCGAAAATCCACGGACGCGAGATAATAAGACAGGGTGAGCGGGGCGCTCTCGCGTTTTAGCAACTTCCACGTCTTGATGTCGCCCCACTTCTTGTTGATCTTGACCAGGGCTTGTTTGTACGGGCCTGCCTCGAGTCTGGCTGCCTTGCGCGCCGTGCCGCGGAACAAACTGGTCATCCCGGACTTTTCGTAATTCATTCGCCTGCCGACCTTGACGATGGTGCGCGCTTCCCGGCCTTCCTTGAAATCGTCGACCAGCGCGCGGAAAACTTCTTCCGGTGGCAGTTCTCCGCTGGTTTCGTCCCACGCCGCCAGCAGCGGAACGGTGCGGTGCAAGACCTCGCCCACGATGCGGTTTTCGACACTGCGAAACAGCATGTCGCCAATCGGGATGAGGAAAAACACGAGAATGAACAGAAACAGCGGGGCGACAAGCAGCAGCGCGCGCCGCCGGTTGCGTCGTTCAGCGAACGCAAGACTCGCCTTGAGCGGCGTGCCATCTGCGGTGGTCAGCGGTTGCGGGGGTACTTGCGTAGCGGCCGTTTGCATCCGTGCGATTGTCGAGGAGAAGAATCCGGCTGGCTGACGCGACACGGCGTCAGCCAGCTTGTCCTGAAGCCTAGCTGGCCAGCCAGGCGTTAAACCGCTGGTTCAGGTCGTCGCGGTGATCCGCCCACCATTCGTAGTTGAACAGCAGCGTGTTTTTCGCATTCACTGGTGCTGTCGGCATATGCGGCGCCATTTCGATGCCAAGCGTCGCGTGTTTGCCGACCAGCGGCGCTGACGAAGCGCGGGCCGGCCCGTAGGAGATGTATTTCGCCTGATCCGCGAGCCGCTGCGAATCGGTAGCGAACCGGAGATACTCCAGCACTGCCTTGCGGTGCGGTGCGCCTTTCGGTATGACCCAGCCATCGAGGTCAAATACCTGCCAGTCCCACATCATGGCGACCGGTTGTTTCTTTTCCTCGATCAGGGAAAACAGACGGCCGTTGTAGGTCGAGCCCATGACCACTTCACCGTCGGCGAGCAACTGCGGGGTCTGTGCGCCCTGGGTCCACCACACGACCTGATCCTTGATGGTGTCGAGTTTTGCGAATGCGCGCTTGATGCCGGCTTCGGTTTCGAGCACGTCGTAAACCGTGTCCGGATCGACACCGTCGGCAATCAGTGCCCACTCGAGATTGCCGATCGGGCGTTTCTCCAGAGCGCGTTTACCCGGGATCTTCTGCAGGTCGAACACGTCCTTGATGGTCGTGGGCGGCACCTTGACCAGGTCCGTGCGGTAACCGAAGGTCGTCGAATACACGATCTGCGGGATATAGCATTCGGACACGATCATGTCGCCGAAATCCTCCGACGCCGGTGTCCCGTCCGGTGCGGGCGCGAGGATGGCATCGTGATCGATCGGTTCGATCAGGCCTTCGTCGCACAGTCTGATGGCGTCGGAAGCCACCACGTCGACGAGCGGCCAGGTGACCTTGCCGGTCTCGTTCATTGCGCGAATCTTGGCCACTGCGCCGGCAGAGGAATCGTCGTTGATGATCCTGATGTGCGGGTTGGCCGCCATGTAAGGCTCGTGATAGGCCTGTTGCTGACTGGCGGTATAGGCGCCGCCCCAGGACACAATGACCAGTTCGAGTTCGCTCTGGGCGAACGCGACGGCGGCGCACAGTGCGCCCGCTGCGGTGACGGCAACAAGAGTTTTTCGTCGAATCATTCAGGGTCTCCCGATGTTGGTTGGTGTCTGAAGTTCAGGTTCGCTATTTGTAACGAAGCGAAATGTAACGAAGCGAAATGTAACGAAGCGAAAGCTATACAACGTTACCTTACACGACGTTGCCTTCGCCGGCAGGCGCATCCAGCGCGCGGCAGTCTTCGGTCAGCCAGCCAACCTGGATCGCGTCACCGGGGTTCAGTCTCGCGTGGCCGGCCGAATTCGGCATCTTGATAATGAAGTCGTCGTGCCCGCACACGCTGGCGCGTGTGCGAATATGATCGCCCAGATAAATCAGCTCCTGGACTTTCGCATCGACGATGTTCGGGACGCTGCCTGCTTCGGGGTTTACGGTCACACGCTCCGGGCGTAACGACAACGTCGAACCGTGGCCCACGCCTTCAATGTTCACGGCGAGCGCCTGAATCATCTGCCCCGCGCCCACCTCGACGGTACACTCGTCGCCGCTCATTTCGCGCACCGTGCCGGTCAACGCATTGTTCTCGCCGATAAAGCCGGAGACAAAAGCGTTTTGCGGGCGTTCATACAGATCTTGCGGGGACTCGAGTTGCTGGATGGTGCCGTCATTGATTACCGCGATGCGATCGGACATGGTCAGCGCTTCGCCCTGATCGTGCGTGACATAGACCACCGTGACGCCGAGGCTTTGGTGAATGTGCCTGATTTCGTATTGCATCTCTTCGCGCAGATTCTTGTCCAGCGCACCGAGCGGCTCATCCATTAATACCAGCTTGGGCTCGAACACGAGTGCGCGCGCCACTGCGACGCGTTGCTGCTGACCGCCTGACAGTTGCGCCGGGCGCCGTGTTGCGAATTCGCCCATGCGCACCATATCCAGCGTTTTGTTGACGCGTTCTTCGATTTCCGTTTTCGGCCGCTTGCGTACTTGTAACGGAAACGCGAGGTTCTCGAACACGGTCATGTGCGGAAACAGGGCATAGTTCTGAAAAACCATGCCGATGCCGCGATGGTGGGGTGGGACGTTGTTGATAGGCTGGCCGTCCAGAATGATTTCGCCGTGGGTTGCGGTCTCGAACCCGGCCAGCATCATCAGGCAGGTCGTTTTTCCCGAGCCGGAGGGCCCGAGAAAAGTCATGAACTCGCCGCGTGCGATTTCAAGGTTCAGGTTGTTTACGACCAGCGTCTCACCGTCGTAGCTTTTCTGAACATCGGTGAACCGGACATAAGCATCTTTCGAATTCACCATATGTTCCTGGTACGCCTTTTCCGAAAGATCAATCGCATGGTGGTCAAGTTGAGCAGCGCCGGCAGGTTTGCCGAGCGTGATGGAGCAATGCACTGGGTTGAAGTTTATTGGTTTTGCCGGGAGGCATCAACCGGACACCGGGGCCAGGTGCGCATGCAAACCCGGCACACTTCAGCGAAGAAACAGGTTTCCTCGCCTACTTACATGCACTTGCAGGCGATGTTGGTTCGGCGATCTGTGCACAGAAAATCGCGCGACGACACCCCCACGTTGTGTACTAGCCGCTGGACTTTCTGCCGAAGCGCGCCGCGCTGGTGCCCCGCCCGCGGGTGAACCTCACCCTCTACCACGGCGTATTCGCACCGAACAGTGCGCACCGGACACTGCTTACCCTGACTTTCTCTCCCGATTATTACGATTATTCTTTGAAAATGAATAATCGCTAAACCACCGTGAATGAAATGTAATGTACGAGGATTTCGTCACCGAACTCCTCGTTCTCGGGCAGGTAAGGTCGTGCATCGGAAATACTCACACGCGCAATAATTCGTTCATCTGAAAGTTGTTTGAGCACATCCTGGAAACGGCGCTCCATAAAAAGATCGCTGCGTTGTGTCAGAACAACGACGCCCCCTGGCTTTACCACGCGACTGAACTCCCGAACAGTGCCAATACTGTCTGTCAGGTAGGTGAGAACGCCCACGCAGACCAATCCGTCGTATATATCATCCGAGATGGGCAGGGGCAATTTCTGCATGTCGATTTCGTGCAGTTTAAGGTAAGCCCCCGAACCTTCGGCGGTTTGCAGTGAGCGACTGGAGACATCGATGCCGTTGATAGCCTCGAACCCCGCTTCGTGTAAAGCCCGGCCAACCAGACCGGTTCCACACCCGGCATCCAGGATCAATGAC
>Ga0316194_10001736_pt1 | contig 15110 bp, 10 predicted proteins | sample CroRivsedime1_MG_FD_204936 | JGI IMG/M metagenome (GOLD analysis project Ga0316194, IMG submission 204936) | Coastal sediment microbial communities from Maine, United States - Cross River sediment 1 | ecosystem: Environmental > Aquatic > Marine > Coastal > Sediment | place: USA: Maine...
CTCGATTACATCCGCCGTACGCATGTCGCAGACGCCGAGGCAGGTGGCATTACGCAGCACATTGGTGCGTATTCGGTTGAAACGGAGAGGGGTAAAGTGACCTTCCTGGACACGCCGGGACATGCGGCCTTCACGGCCATGCGTGCGCGTGGTGCACAAGCAACGGACATTGTCGTGCTGGTGGTTGCGGCCGATGATGGTGTCATGCCGCAGACAATTGAGGCGATCCTGCACTCCAAGGCAGCAGGCGTTCCGCTTGTCGTTGCTGTCAATAAAATTGACCGTGAAAATTCGGACGTGGAGCGCGTTAGAAACGAACTTTCACAGCACGAAGTCATCTCTGAGGAATGGGGTGGTGAGCAGTTGTTCGTCAATGTCTCGGCAAAAACCGGGGAGGGCGTCGACAAGCTCCTCGAGTCTATCTTGTTGCAGGCTGAACTGATGGACCTGAAAGCCGTCGCAGACGGCCCGGCCCAGGGCCTCGTTATCGAATCAAGCCTCGAAAAAGGCCGTGGCGCAGTCGCCACGTTGCTGGTCCAGGGCGGTACGCTGAAACAGGGTGACATGATTATCGCGGGCGAAGAATATGGTCGCATCCGCAACATGTTTGACGAGAAGCAGCAATCTATAAAAGAGGCAGGACCATCCAGTCCTGCCGTCGTACTCGGCCTGTCCAAAACGCCGAGCGCGGGCGACGACTTCCTGGTTGTGAAGAACGAGCGCAAGGCGCGCGAGGTCGCGGAATTCCGCCAGACCAAGACGCGCGACGCGAAGCTCGCCTCGCAACAGGCGTCGAAGCTTGAAGACATGTTCAGCCAGATGGAAGAAGGTAAAGCTGAGTTTGTCTCAGTCATTATCAAGTCCGATGTGCACGGTAGTGCGGAGGCGCTTCGCGACGCATTGACTAAACTCTCGACCGATGAGGTCAAGGTCAAGGTGCTGAGCTCGGGAGTCGGTGGTATCACCGAAACCGATGCGAATCTTGCGGCAGCATCCAATGCTGTGATCATTGGTTTCAACGTGCGGGCCGACGCGGCTGCACGGGCGGCGATCAAGGAGTCTGGCGTCGACGTTCGCTACTACAGCATCATCTACGAAGCGATCGATGACGTGAAGGCGGCCCTCAGTGGCTTGCTGTCTCCGGAGATTCGAGAGCAGATCGTGGGTCTTGCCGAGGTCAAAGAGGTGTTCTCGTCACCGAAACTGGGTGATATAGCGGGTTCCATCGTGACCGAAGGTTATGTGAAGCGTGCTAACCCGATACGCGTGCTGCGGGAGAACGTCGTAATTTACGAGGGTGAATTGGAATCGTTGCGTCGCTTTAAAGATGACGTCAATGAGGTCAAGTCAGGTACCGAATGCGGTATCGGCGTGAAGAACTACGACAATGTCCAGGTTGGCGATCAAATCGAATGCTTTGAGCGTGTTGAAGTCGCACGTACGCTGGACTGATGCCGCGCGAGTTCTCAAGGAATCAGCGTCTCGGTGCGCAAATCCTGCGCACCCTGAGTGAATTGCTACGCTTCGAGACCAAGGATCCAAGGTTGCAGGGCGTATCGCTGACTTCAGTTGATTTGTCTCGCGACCTCAGCGTTGCACGGGTCTACTTCAGCCTGATGAATCCTGACGATAGTGCTGAGGCGGCGCTCGAGGGCTTGAAAAAGGCAGGTGGGTTCCTGCGCGGAAAGCTCGGTGGTGCGCTGAAAGTGCGGCATATACCGGAACTGCGCTTCATACACGATGATAGTGCTGAACAGAGCGTCAAAATCAGCGAGCTAATTGATGGCGCGCTACGAAACGATTGACGGCTTGTTGTTGCTGAACAAGCCGGCAGGGCTAACGTCCAACCAGGCCTTGCAGCGCGTTAAGCGGCTTCTGAATGCCAAGAAAGCGGGTCACACCGGGAGTCTTGACCCGGCCGCGACCGGCATGTTGCCACTGTGTTTCGGCGAGGCAACCAAAGTGTGTGCTTTCCTGCTCAATGCCGACAAGACCTACAGGGTCACGGCGCGCCTCGGTAGCGCAACAGATACAGCGGACGCAGATGGTGCCGAAATAGCGACAGCAGATGTCCCGGAGCTGAGCGCTGACGAGTGGCGCAAGATCCTTGAAAGCTTCCTGGGCGAAAGTTTGCAGGTGCCACCGATGTATTCGGCACTCAAAAAAGACGGCAAGCGCCTGTACGAGCTGGCCCGAAAAGGCGAGACGGTAGAGCGTGAGCCGCGTCCCATAAGGATCGACAAGATTTCACTGCTCGAAATTGCCGGGGCACGGCTGGTTTTTTGGGTTCATTGCTCCAAAGGCACGTATGTGCGCACCCTGGTCGAGGATATTGCGAAGAAAGCTGGCACGGTCGCTCACACGGCACGATTGCACAGGGAATCGGTCGGTGACTTTCGGGCTGACGATATGCTCGACCTTGAAGGTCTTGAGAAGGTTGCGGCGTCCGGCTCAGAGGGTCTCAAGGCCCGTTTGTTGTCGCCAGACACGGCGCTGGAGGGTCTGGCTGCCGTTGAGCTGGACAATGACGCCAGCGACAGGTTCGCGGTCGGGCAGGTGAACTCGGTGTCCGTAGCAGCCACAGCAGGCCTTGTCCGGGTGTACGGCGGGGCGAAAGAGTTCCTGGGAGTTGGCGAGTTGTCTGATGATGGCCAGCTGGCGCCCAAACGAGTATTCAGGACGGGTGAAAAAAACCCATAGATATTTGATTTTTGACTGTTAATAGCCCCAAACAGACGCTAGAATGCGCGCTGCAAAAAGGGCCCAGAAAAGAGAAAGATTGAGGTATTTGAGAAATGTCACTGTCTAGTGAGCAAAAAAGCAGCATTGTTGCTGATCATTCCCGCGGCGACGCGGACACGGGATCTCCCGAAGTGCAGGTAGCCTTGCTGTCTGCGCGTATTTCAGAGCTTACCGGTCACTTCGGCGAGCACAAAAAAGATCACCATAGCCGTCAGGGTTTGCTGAAAATGGTCAACAAGCGGCGCAAGCTGCTCGACTATCTGAAAGCCAAGGACCCGACACGGTATCGCGAGCTGATAGCAAAGCTCGGCCTTCGTCGCTAAGCGACGAGTCGTTCTGGCAAAGAGCCTATTACATTGCCGCTCCCGATGAGGGATCGCAGCGGCTTGCTATTGCCTAACTAAATCATCCAAGTAGAGAAGAATTGTGAATTCAGTAAAGAAATCGTTCCAGTATGGGGAACATCAAGTCACGATCGAGACCGGTGCCATCGCGCGCCAGGCCGATGGTGCTGTTTTGGTCGACATGGCTGAAACACAGGTATTGGTCACCGCAGTCGGCCGTAAAGCCGCTGATCCGGGTCGAGACTTTTTTCCGCTGACCGTCAACTACCAGGAAAAGACCTACGCTGCCGGCAAGATCCCGGGCGGGTTCTTTAAACGCGAAGGTCGTCCGGCCGAGAAAGAGATTCTCGTCTGCCGACTGATCGATCGCCCAATTCGCCCGTTGTTTCCGAAGGGCTTCAAGAACGAAGTACAGGTAATTGCGACCGTTGTTTCGTTGAACCCGGACGTCGACCCTGATATCCCGGCTCTGATCGGAGCGTCTGCGGCACTCGCAATTTCAGGAATGCCTTTCGCTGGCCCGGTTGGTGCCGCCAAGGTTGGTTATGCGGATGGCGAGTACATCCTCAATCCTGGCCGTGGAGCACTTGAAAGTTCATCTCTCGAGCTCGTCGTGGCCGGCACCAAGGACGCCGTCCTTATGGTTGAATCTGAGGCCGATTGCCTGTCAGAAGAAGTCATGCTCGGTGCTGTCATGTACGGCCATGAGCAGATGCAGATCGCGATCGATACGATCAGCGAACTTGCTGCAGAAGTCGGCAAGCCTTCGTGGGACTGGGAAGCACCTGCCGAAGACACAGACCTTGCCGATGCCGTTGCGGCCCAGGCAAGCGAGGGTCTCTCAGCCGCTTACCAGACGACCGACAAGCAGGAGCGCCAGGCAGCCGTAGGCGCAGCCAAAGACGCAGCTGTTGAAGCCCTGACAGCAGGCGACGATGCCAAGTGGAGCGCCGAGGACGTTAAGGGCGCACTCTACAAACTTGAAAAGAGCACCGTTCGTAACCGTGTTATTGCCGGTGAGGCGAGAATTGACGGACGTGACCGTGAAACGGTACGCCCGATCGACGTCAAAGTCGGAGTTCTGCCACGCGCCCATGGCTCATCAATCTTTACGCGCGGTGAGACGCAGGCGATCGTTACCACGACGCTTGGCACAGGCCGTGACGCACAGATCATTGATGCGATTGAAGGCGAGCGCAAAGAGCCGTTCATGCTGCATTACAACTTCCCTCCGTACTGCGTAGGCGAGACAGGCTTTATCGGATCTACGAAGCGACGCGAGATCGGACACGGCAAGCTGGCGAAACGGGGCATTCAGGCCGTGATGCCGCATTTCGATGACTTCAGCTATGTCATTCGCGTGGTGTCTGAAATTACTGAATCAAACGGATCGAGCTCTATGGCGTCTGTGTGCGGCACCAGCCTCGCATTGATGGATGCGGGTGTGCCAATCAAGGCGCCTGTTGCCGGTGTTGCGATGGGTCTCGTCAAGGAAGGCGATGACTTTGCAGTACTCACCGACATCCTGGGCGATGAAGATCACCTCGGTGACATGGACTTCAAGGTTGCCGGCACCGACGGTGGCATCACCGCGCTGCAGATGGATATCAAGATCCAGGGCATTACTCGCGAGATCATGGATAAGGCGCTGGGCCAGGCCCGCGATGCACGCCTGCATATCCTTGGCGAGATGAACAAGGTCCTGAGTACGACTCGTGAAGAAATGTCCGAATGGGCGCCGTCAATCATCGCATTCAAGATTGATCCGGAGAAAATCCGCGACGTCATCGGTAAGGGCGGTTCAGTGATTCGTGCCATGACCGAAGAGACTGGTGCGACGATTGATATCGATCAGGACGGCACGGTTCGTATCGCGTCCATCGACGGGGCATCAGGTAAAGAAGCGCAGCGCCGCATTGAGCTGATCACCGCAGATGTGGAAGTCGGCCGAATTTACGATGGCAAGGTCGCTCGACTGATGGACTTCGGTGCATTCGTCACGATCCTGCCGGGCAAGGATGGCCTGGTACACATCTCGCAGATCTCGAACGAACGCGTCGAAAAAGTCAGCGACAAGCTGGCCGAAGGCGATGAGGTGAAGGTCAAGGTCCTCGAAGTGGATCGTCAGGGCCGCGTCCGACTCTCCATGAAGGAAGTGGACGCCTCCTAGAGTTCCGAGTAGGAGGGCGCTTGTCGCCGCGACAATGCTGTCGCGCTGCAAGCAGCGCTCCTACAAGTGATCCTCGAGGAAATTGAGTATGCGCCGTGGCAGGTAATACCTGGGCCGCCACGGCGTACCTCCCTCTACAAATCCCACATGCCCACCGGCATCCGCGACCTCGAGCGTAACGTGCTCCGAGAGCTCGTCGTAGTGCGGAATCACTTCCGGTGTCATGAATGGGTCATCCAGTGAGTTGATTATCAATGTAGGCCTTCCCACGTCCTTCAGGAACTGGGCCGAACTGCACTTATCGTAGTAGTCGTTCTTGCCATCGAAACCATGCAACGGCGCTGTAACCGCATCATCGAACTCGGCAAAGTTTTCTGCCGCCATCGCACGATCCCAATCGAAAGCCGCCGTGTCACGGTCGAATTTTTGCTGTACCGAACTCTTCATGTTCTTTAGAAGAACTCTCTGGTAATTCTTTGAAAAACCAGTATTTAATGTCTCTGCACAGATGTGAAGATTTAGAGGAACGCAGACGGCGCCGGCGGCGTGCAGTCGCGATTTCTCGCCGGATTCGCCAAGGTATTTGAGCAGAATATTTCCGCCAAGCGAGTAGCCAACGGCGAAAATCGGACCGGTCTGACCCTGATCATGCAGCGTTTCGAGGAAATGCCTGATATCCCCGGTCTCGCCCGCGTGATACCGCCGCGGCAGTGGATTTCGGTAATCGCCACAGTCACGGAAATGCAGTACGCAGGGTCGCCATCGTCGCTCGAGGGCTGCCTGCATCAACATTCGGGCATAGGACGACTCAGCGGATCCCTCAAGCCCATGTAGTACAACGAGCAGAGGTGCACTGCGGGGGAGCTCATCGCTGTCACTGAGCCAGTCTACGGCGGTGGAATCGCCATCGGGCAGATTCAGGATTTCGCGGCGCAAAGGTGCGCGCTCACGCCACGCCCAGGGAAGAGACGGGAATATAGTCTGCAGATGCCTGTGCTTCAGCCAGCCAGCTGGTCTGAAAGTGCTGCGCAGAACCCGTTTATCAGTGATTTCGTCAATCATCTCGCGCAGACAAAAAAATGGCCCCCCGCTTGCGCAGGGGGCCTGCCGTGGAGTGAAAACTCCTTCAGGCTTTGCAACGGGGGGCGGGGGAGCGTATCCCCGTTGCAAGCTCAACGCTAGGGCATCTAAGGCCCTGATGTCAAGGACTTTTTAGGTCTCGTTGTCGACCACTGGGACAACTTTTCTGCGACGCCGTCAGCGAGCTATAACTTGGCCAGGCGCCGCGATTTCCGTCATTTGCCTGAGGACAGCGATATCCCAGGACTCAAGAGCCCATTGCCATATATCGCTTATCCTGCTGGCCCTGAGTTCCGGCGGCGGCTGCTGCTCAAGGAGCTCCAGTGCGAGGACCAGGTTGTCTTCAGGATGTTGCGTGTCGATACCACTGGCGCCATGACTCTTGCTCAACTTCTGGCCTAGTTCGTTAACCGCGACCGGCAAATGGCAATAGTTCGGCGTTGCATAGCCAAGCAGCTGTTGCAACCAGATCTGCCGGGGTGTGGAGTCCATCAGGTCGATGCCTCTTACGACGTCGGTGACTCCCTGAAGGTGGTCATCCACCACAACGGCCAGTTGGTAGGCGATCAGACCATCACGGCGCAGGATGACAAAATCGCCAGAATCTGACTGAAGTGACTGTTTCTGGGGGCCTTGCAGTTGGTCGTCGAATCCCGTCGGAATATCGTCCGTGAGAATGCGCAAAGCGTATTCGCTCGCGCTTGAGCCGTCACGGCAGGTACCAGGATAGATGATTCCAAGCTTGCCGCGGGCTGCACCAGCCAGGTCCCGTCGCGAGCACCCACAACGATAAGCCTTCCCGGCATCAACAAGCTGCTCAATAGCGGCATCGTGTGCGGCTCGGCTCGCACTTTGGTGGGTGACGGCGCCGTCCCATTCGAAGCCGTAGAGTTCGAGCGCCGCGAGGATTTCGTCACTGGCGCCCGGCTGTTCCCGAGGTGGGTCGATATCCTCAACACGGAGCAACCACTGACCGTGGTGCCGGCGAGCTTCGAGGAAGCTCGCGACAGCGGTCAGCAGTGACCCGAAGTGCAGGGGGCCGGTTGGTGACGGTGCAAACCGACCAATGTAGGGAGTGGAGCGGGTCGCTTTAGCGGTAACGATCGTCCCGATCGCGGAACTGCCGTTCCGCGAGTTCGCGTCGTTCTTGCGCTTCCAGGCAGAGCGTTGCAACCGGGCGCGCCTCAAGCCGCTTCAGTCCGATTTCCTCACCTGTCTCGTCGCACCAGCCGTAGCTGCCATCGTCGATGCGCGCCAAAGCTGATTCTATCTTTCGGAGCAACTTGCGTTCGCGGTCACGCGTGCGAAGCTCAAGACCGAATTCCGATTCCTGGGTAGCGCGATCGTTCGGATCAGGGAAGTTCGCAGCTTCGTCCTGCATGTGGTGCACAGTGCGGTCTACCTCGAACATCAATTCGCGCTTCCAGGCGCTCAGTATGTTGTGGAAATGTCCGAGCTGCTCACTGCTCATGTACTCTTCGCCGCGTTTCGGCTTGTAAGGCTCGATGCCGTGAATTGGCCCTGACAGTACGTCACCGCGCGGTCGTGCGCGGCGGGCCGGGGCCTTGCGCGCGACTTTCTTCGCCGTGGGCCTTTTCATGGAGGTTGCCTTTTTCTTGCTAGCCGTTTTCTTCTTAGACACGGCCTTTTTCTTGCTGACCTTCTTGGCGACCTTCTTCTTGGCGACCTTCTTTTTGGCAACCTTCTTTTTGCTCACCTTCTTCTTGGCGACCTTCTTTTTGGCCACCTTTTTCTTGGCGACCTTCTTTTTGCTCACCTTTTTCTTGGCGACCTTCTTGGCGACCTTCTTCTTCGCGACCTTCTTTTTGCTCACCTTTTTCTTGGCAACCTTCTTCTTGCTCACGCGTTTCGACGCAACCTTCTTGCGAGAGGCTGTCGTTTTCTTCCGCTTCTTGCTTGCGGCCTTCTTTGCGGGCATTTGGTACTCCTGCCGGATCGAGAAAAGGGCGGGATTATACATTGATGGCGGCAGCATGGAAGCCTATTTTTTTCGGGAATATCCGGCGCTTCAAATTACGTCTGAAAGCCCCGCAGTACGCGGTCTTCGGTGTTATTGCCTTTTTCTCACGACAATCGTTTTATTGGTTAAATTCCATTACACTAGCCGGATTTGACGGGCTAATGGCGTCTGACACCACATGCGACTAAGCAAAATCAAGCTCGCCGGCTTCAAATCGTTCGTCGACCCCACAAATATCACTTTCCCCAGCAGCCTTGTCGGCGTCGTTGGGCCGAATGGTTGTGGTAAGTCGAATGTCATCGATGCAGTGCGATGGGTTATGGGCGAAAGCTCAGCAAGCCGGCTGCGCGGCGATTCTATTACCGATGTCATTTTTAATGGCTCCAGCACGAGGAAACCGATTGGTGCGGCCTCTGTAGAGCTGCTGTTCGATAACACGGATACGACGCTGGAAGGGCAGTACGCCAAATACGCCGAGATCGCCATTCGCCGCGAGGTTTCGCGGGACGGTATCTCGAACTACTACCTGAACGGTACACGGTGCCGCCGCAAAGACATTACTGGCGTTTTCCTGGGCACGGGGCTGGGGCCGCGCAGCTATTCAATTATCGAGCAGGGCATGATTTCTCGCCTGATTGAGGCGAAGCCCGAAGAAATGCGTGTGTTTCTCGAGGAAGCGGCAGGTATATCCAAGTACAAGGAACGGCGCCGGGAAACCTCGAATCGCATCAAACACACCAAGGAGAACCTCGATCGACTTCTGGATGTACTTGAGGAAGTCGAGAAACAGATCAAGCACCTGGACCGACAGGCGAAGACCGCTGAACGCTACGGTCGTTACAAAGACGATGAGCGACGCACTTCGGCAGAGTTGCTGGCCCTGCGGACGAAAAATCTCGATGACCTTGCGGCTGATGCCGAGCGCCAGCTGGCAGAACGCAAGAACAGCCTCGAGGCCGCAATAGCTGAGCAGCGCAAACTCGAAGCGTTAATCGAGGAGTCTCGAGTTCTTCAGAGTCACCGTAATGACGAGTTCAATGAAGTACAGGGGCAGTATTACAAAGTCGGTTCGGAAATCGCCCGGCTCGAGCAATCCATCGAACACGCACATGAATTGCGCGAGCGGCAGAAGAAAGACCTCGAGCAAGCTATCCAGGGCGCCAGGGAAATTCGGGATCATATCGATAAGGATCAGACCGAAATTGCCCAGCTTGAACTGACCCTCAACGAGTTGGTTCCTGGTCTCGAGCAAGCCCGGCAAAGCGAAAAGTCTTCGGGCGAGTCACTGCTCCAGGCGGAAGATGCGCTCGCCGAATGGCAGCAGGAATGGGATGACTTCACAGCTCAATTTAACGAGGCGCAGCAACAACGAAACATAGAGCAGTCTCGCGCTGAACAAATCGAGTCGAGGATTCAGAGCTTTAACGAGCGCCGGCAGAAACTCGACGAGGCAAAGTCGGGCGCCAGTGCGGAAGAACTACAAGCTAATTTCGACGAGTTAACCGCGCAGGAACTACGTAAGCGCCAGGCGCGTGACGAATTTGACCGTCACCTGGCAGACATTGCGGACAAGATTCGTAAATTGCGGGAACAAGACGGCAAGCTGACGCGACTGGTAGACGAACGTCGTGCGACGTTGCAGGTTGCCGAAGGGAAATATGCGTCTCTCGAGGCTCTGCAGAAGGCGGCGCTTGGTGAAGGTGATGAGGGTATCCAGGATTGGCTGGAGAATTCCGGGCTCGATACAAATCGCAAGGTAGCGCAGACGCTCGATGTTGCCGATGGCTGGCAGAAAGCAGTCGAGACGGTTCTGGGCGACTATTTGCAGGCGATTTGCGTAAGCGATATGACACCTGTCACCGAAAACATTGCCAAACTGCGCAGCGGCCATCTCACAATACTCGAGGAGTTTGGCACCGAGCCTGAGTTATTCGATGTGTCCGACACGCTGGCCGCCAAGGTGAGCGGCGCGCCGAAAGCGATCCACCGGCTGCTGGCACAGGTCAAGGTCGCCGAGTCACTGGGCAGCGCGTTGTCACTGCGCGAATCCATTGGTGACGACAGTTCCGTTATTACGGTCGATGGTATCTGGCTCGGCAAGCAATGGTTGCGCGTCTCGCGCGACAAAGACTCCAAGGCAGGCATCCTGTCACGCGAACATGACATGCGCCGGCTCAAAGGTGAAACGAGGGAATTCAAGGCACGGTTCGAAAGTGCCCGAAAGCTCCTGAACGATGGCCGCATTCGCCTCAATCAGCTCGAGGAGCGCAGAGAAGCAGTACAGTCTGACGCGGCGTCTTTGCTTAATGAGTACTCGGAGATAAAGGCCGCCCACGATGCGGCGAAGTACCGCATGGACCAGGCCAACGCCCGCCAGGCATCGATCGCCGAGGAAACAGGCGAGGTCGACAACCAACAGATTTCCGCCGAAGAGCAGCTGCGTGAGTCGCGAAGAAACTTCAACCAGGCCGTTGAGTCGCTGGAAGAGTTTGAGACATTACGAGTGACTCTCGAGACACGCCGCGATGAGCTCCGAGCAGAACTGCGACGTGTGCGTGAACAGGCCAATGAAGATCGCCAAACTGTTCAGAACATCACGATCCAGTTCGAAAGCCGCCGTACCAGCAAAGAATCCGCTGCCCAAAACCTTGATCGCATGCGCTCGCAGTTGCAGGTATTTGAAAGCCGCGAAGTGGAAATTCGAGATCAGCTGGAGCAGCGTCAGTCACCGCTGGCCGACAACAAAAAGTCTCTTGAAGAGCAGTTGGCAAATCGCATCACGGTGGAAGAAAAACTGGCTTCGGCACGCCGGCTGGTAGAGGAAGTCGAAACGAATTTGCGGGACCTCGATCAGACGAGGATGCAAATCGATCAATCCGTCGAAGAGGCGCGCTCAGCGGTGAGTGAAGCCGAAATGGGCGCGCGTGAATTGCGTGTCCGACGTGAGGGTTTTGCTGAGCAACTTGCGGCGACGGATTTTGAGTTTAAGTCGTTGATGGAAGAGATGGATGCCTCGGCAGACATTGAATCGTGGGAAGAGAAGCTCGAGAAAGTTCGACGTCGGATCGACAGGCTGGGGCCAATTAACCTTGCCGCTATCGATGAATTCAAGGAGCAGTCCGAGCGTAAGGAGTACCTGGATTCGCAGCTTGAAGATCTGAACAGTGCACTCTCAACTCTCGAAGGCGCGATTCGCAAAATTGATCGCGAGACGCGCTCGCGGTTCCGTGAGACGTTCAGCGATGTTAATGCTGGTTTCCAACGGCTGTTTCCGAAACTCTTTGGTGGTGGACATGCCTACATGGAGTTAACCGGAGACGATTTGCTGTCGGCTGGTGTCACCGTGATGGCCCGCCCGCCGGGCAAGCGAAACAGCACTATTCAATTGCTGTCGGGCGGCGAGAAGGCACTAACGGCGGTCGCACTTGTCTTTGCAATTTTTGAATTGAATCCGGCACCATTCTGCCTGCTTGACGAGGTTGATGCGCCGCTTGACGATGCCAATGTTGGTCGGTTCTGCGATATTGTCCGGGACATGTCAGATAAGGTGCAGTTCGTGTTTATCACGCACAACAAGGTCACGATGGAGCTGGCACGCCAGCTAACAGGCGTGACGATGCATGAACCTGGTGTGTCGCGACTCGTGTCTGTTGACCTCGACGAAGCAGTCAAAATGGCAGCGAGCTAGGTCATTGACACATGGACGGTCTACGCTGGCTGCTGCTATTTTTTGGATTACTGGTCATCACCGGTGTCTACCTCTACAGCCGCAGAGAGCGCAACAAGTCTGAGGTAGATTCTGGGCCAGCGGCGCGGGTTGCGCCCACGTTAGGCGATGAGGATGTGGATCAGGAACTCCCCGAGCCCGAGCCCGAGCAGACGCAGGATGACGGGGACGATCTCGCAGACCCTACGCCAGAGGTGCCGCAAAAGATCGTCACTTTGCGCCTGATTGCACGTGATGGCGGTGCGTTCAAAGGTGATGAGTTGATTCTCAGCATGCGGGGCATCGGCTTGCGGCACGGGCAGTTCGGAATTTTCCATCGATATGACGGTAACGATGAGAGTCGCACGATCTTTAGTGCGGCGAGCCTTGTTGAACCGGGTAGCTTCGATATCGCCAACATCAAAGAGCAGGAAATCCCGGGCATCAGCTTGTTTCTCGTTCTACCGGGGCCGGTCGATGGTGTTGAAGCATTTGACATGATGATGGAGGCATCTCGAGCCCTGGCCCAGACTCTGGATGCGGAACTGCTCGATGAATCGGGAAGCACGTTGAGTATTCAGCGCGAGCGATACATGCGTGAGGAGGTCATTCAATACCAGCACAGTCATCTCGTCACCTGACCTGCACGAGTTGCTATTGGCATGACCGCATCAAAAGCAACAATAGATAAACTCGAATCGCTGAAGCAGCAGATTCGCCATCACAACTATCGTTACCACGTTCTTGACGACCCGGAAGTTCCGGATGCCGAATACGATCGATTGATTCGGCAATTGCAGGCCATCGAGCGTGAACATCCCGACCTGATCACCGAAGATTCACCGACCCAGCGCGTCGGTGATAAACCGATTGCCGCGTTCGGAACTGTGCAGCACCAGGTGCCGATGTTGTCGCTCGATAATGCGTTTGCGCCCGATGAGTTGCGTGAATTTCACCGTCGAGTCACTGACAGGCTGGAACTCGAAGAAGAAGCGGATCAACTTTGTTACGCCGCAGAACCCAAGCTGGATGGTGCGGCGGTAAGTCTACTGTACGAAGACGGTCAACTTGTTCGTGGTGCTACTCGCGGCGACGGCACAACCGGGGAAGACATTACGCACAACGTGCGGACAATTGATGCGATTCCGTTACGGCTAATTGGTGAAGGTTTTCCGCCGGTGCTGGAGGTTCGTGGCGAGGTCTTTATGCCGAAAGCGGGTTTCGATGCCTACAACAAGAAAGCAGAGCAGGCGGGGGAGAAGACGTTCGTCAATCCTCGCAATGCAGCCGCAGGGAGTTTGCGTCAGCTTGATCCGAAGCTCACGGCCGAACGACCACTGGATATGTACGTGTATTCTGTCGGCCGAATTGACGGTGGTGAGTTACCAGAGACGCATAGCGAAGTAATCAGACGACTGCAAAGTTGGGGCCTTAAGACTTGCCCCGAAAGCGCTGTTGTCGAAGGTGTCGAAGGGTGTCTCGCCTATTACGAAGCATTAGGCGCCAAGCGTGATTCACTCCCGTACGAAATTGATGGCGTCGTATTTAAAGTCGACAACCTTCTGCAGCAACGCGAGCTCGGCTTTGTTTCGCGCGCGCCGCGCTGGGCAATCGCCCACAAATTCCCGGCCCAGGAAGAGCTCACTGTGGTGGAGGGGATTGAGTTCCAGGTTGGACGAACGGGCGCTGTTACACCCGTGGCCCGACTCAAGCCTGTGTTTGTAGGCGGTGTCACGGTAAGTAACGCAACACTGCACAACATCGATGAGCTACACCGGAAGGACGTCCGTGTTGGCGACACAGTCACAATTCGGCGTGCAGGGGATGTCATACCTGAAGTCGTTGGCGTTGTTGCGAGTCGACGTCCGGAAGGGACAAGCGCCGTGCAGTTGCCGAAGCACTGTCCGGTGTGCGGTTCCGCAGTAACACGCGAAAGTGATGAGGCGGTGGCGCGTTGCAGCGGCGGTTTGTATTGCGCAGCACAGCGCGCTGAAGCCTTGAAGCACTTTGTGTCTCGCAAGGCGATGGACATCGAAGGGCTTGGTTCGAAACTCATTGAGCAACTTGTTGCAGTCGACCGCATCAAGACGCCTGCGGATATTTTTCAACTGAAGAAAGACGAACTCGCCGAGATGGAACGCATGGGCGAGAAGTCTGCAGAGAACCTTGTCAGCTCCATTGAAGAAAGTCGATCAACAACACTGGAAAGATTTCTCTACGCGCTCGGAATTCGGGAGGTAGGTGAGGCGACAGCGTCTGCATTGGCGTCATACTTCGGCAAGCTCGATGCAATTCAGCAAGCAACAGAAGAAGAGTTGGTAGAAGTCCCCGACGTTGGTCCAATCGTCGCATCACGTATTCGTTCGTTTTTCGACGAGGGCCATAATCGCGACGTGATAAGCGCACTCCGGAAATTTGGTGTGCATTGGACGGAGTCCGAGCCACAACGAATTCCTTCCGAAGGAGGGTTGTCGGGCAAGACGTTTGTGCTGACGGGAACTTTGACCAACATGACGCGTGATGAGGCCAAGCAGAAAATTCAGGCCCTCGGTGGCAAGGTCACCGGGAGTGTTTCGAAAAAGACCAGCTATGTTATTTACGGTGACAAAGCCGGATCAAAGCTGGCAAAAGCGCAAGATCTGGGTGTTGAGACTATTGATGAAGCAGGGCTGGCCTCGCTTCTCGCCGACTCCTGACCATCGGGAGGCTCGTTTCCCCCTAGAAAACAGCACGTTTTCACCAGATTCAAATGTGGCGGATCTAGTCGTCCTATGTTGAAACTTGGGCTATTTTTCCCAAGTCCGTCATTTTGTTAGCAAATTGACCGCTTCATCAATATATTTTCCGCCCATGCAGAACGACATCCAACGACAAATCCTCGGCGCACTGCTCCTCGTACTTCGCCCCTTGGCTCGAGCAATGCTGCGCGCCGGAATCGGATATCGAGAGTTCGCGGAAGTTTCAAAAACAGCATTTGTCGACGTCGCCGGCAAGGACTACGGACTTCGCGGTCGCCCGACAAATATTTCACGGGTTGCAGTCATGACCGGGCTCACAAGGAAAGAGGTGAGGCGAATTCGTGACAAG
>Ga0316194_10001737_pt1 | contig 15106 bp, 10 predicted proteins | sample CroRivsedime1_MG_FD_204936 | JGI IMG/M metagenome (GOLD analysis project Ga0316194, IMG submission 204936) | Coastal sediment microbial communities from Maine, United States - Cross River sediment 1 | ecosystem: Environmental > Aquatic > Marine > Coastal > Sediment | place: USA: Maine...
CCGTCCTCTTCCATCCTCATCAGGACGGGAATCAAGGGAGCCTCGATTTCCCGATAGACGCGGGAGAGATCTCCGTCGCCGAGCTCTTGCATCAAACCAGGCAGCAGTCGCTGCGGTACGACGACCTGTTCTCCGGCATAGGCCAGAAGGCCGGTGTCATCCAGCTGAGGTGAAGCACCAGTCAGCCCGACCTCCTTGGCACTCGAGATCTTCTGACCCAAGCGTTCGAGAGCGATCTCTTCCAGAGAATGTGCCCGCGAGGCGGGCCGCAGCACATAGGAGATGAGCATCGTGTCTAGAAGCGTGGCCCTGACCGTCGACTGAGCGCCGACGAGACGCAAGACCTCCTTGAGGTCGTGGCCAACGAGCTGCCGGCCTTCATCCTGAAACCAGGCGTCGAGAGACTCGCGCACTGCCTCGCGAACTCCCGACTGAGTGAAGTCCGCGAAGACCGGCTCCGACTCCCCGGCTGACGCGGCCAGGCCGACGGGGGGATCGCCGATGACTGCCAGCGAAATCTCCCCCTCCCAACCACTGACGTGCCGACTCCACTCCTCGGCCGAGGCGATCGCGGTGGCCGCAGGGATGTCCTCTGCCGGGCCTCCGACCTCCAGCTCGTCAACCAGCGAGAAGAACTCCAACTCGCGGAACAGCTTTTTCAAAGCCTCGTTGTCGGGCTCTTCATGCCGCAGCTCGTCCGGCTCGAAATCGAGTGGCAGATCGGTGTGGATCGTCACCAGCTCCTTCGAGAGCAGGGCCAGTTCGCGGTTCTGCTGCAGTCCTTCCCTGTAGCTCTTGCGTTTGAGCTCCTCGGCCCGTTCGAGCAGGTTCTCGACCGTGCCATGGTCTCGAATCAGCTGAATCGCACCCTTCTCCCCGATCCCAGGCACGCCGGGGACGTTGTCCACGGAGTCCCCCTTGAGGGCCAGGACCTCGACCACCTGGCTCGGCGGCACACCGAAATCCTCCTCGACTCCTGCGGCGTCATAGAGCTTGTTGCGGCCGGTATGCATCAGGAAGACATGCTCGTCGACGAGTTGCATCAGGTCCTTGTCGGCACTGACCAAGATTACGTCGTAGCCTTCCGCCGCACCCTTTCTGGCCAAGCTCCCCAGCACATCGTCGGCCTCGTAGTTCTCCATCTCCAGGATGGGGATCCGGTGTGCTTCGAGGGCCTGGCGAATCTGGGGGATCTGCCCCCGCAGCTCCTCGGGCATCGGCGCCCTGTTGGCCTTGTAGTCTTCGAACTTCTCGGTCCGGACGGTCTTCCGGGAGACATCCAACGCCACACCGATCAGATCGGGCTGCTCGTCGCGCAAGAGCTTGCGCAGCATCTGCACGAAGCCGTAGACCGCGTTGGTGGGCTCGCCCTTCGAGTTGGAGAGGTGCCGGATGGCGTAGAAGGCCCGAAAGATATTCGAGTAGCCGTCGATGAGGTAGAGGCGTGGGCGACCTTCGGGCATGACTGCGACTAGTCCAGCCTTGCGACCTGGCTCACAAGATGGGCCGCCTCGGGCAGGATGAGCTGCCGCATTGCCAACTCCACGGCCTGGGGCGAACCGGGCAATACGAAGACCGCACGATTGCCAATGACGCCGGCGACCGCTCGGCTCAGCATCGCCGCCGCTCCCACCTGATTGAAGGAGAGCATGCGGAACAACTCTCCGAAGCCCTCGACGGTCGTATCCAGCAGGGGCTCGACCACTTCGGTGGTCACGTCCCGCTGAGCAAATCCCGTGCCGCCATTGAGCACGACGACATCGACCCTCTCGTCAGCCAAGATAGCTTGGAGTCGAGTGCGAATCTCCAGCCTATCGTCGGTAACGATCTCGTGATCGAGGACCTCGTGCCCGTCGGCGACGGCCAACTCACAGATGCGCTTGCCGCTGACGTCGTCCTCCACCGTTCGGCTGTCGCTGACGGTGATCACCGAAAAATGCAGAACTGCCTTCGCTGCTCGACGATGCTCGTCTGCCGTGCTCATGATCCAGCGAGACTACCACCTGGATAGGATCGACGGGCTGGGATAACTCCCTACGCCCGGCCTGGGGTTGAGGCGTCCGGTCGTACCTCCCTGCCGATCCTTGGGGCAGTGGGGGGTGAAGTGGCCGGGCATTGCTTCCGGCCACTCTTTGAGAGCTTGGGGGAACAGAGGCTCAAGCCCTGGCCCCCTACTCCCTTAAGCCCCTATGCCCCTATGCCCCTATGCCCCTCTGGAGGCTGGCGTAGAATGTCTACGCCATGAAAACCTCGACGCTCGTCTTCGTCGTCGCCCTCGCACTCACCATCCCCATCCAGGCAGCCGTGCCCGATCAGGCCGTAGAGCTTCGCAACGCGGGCAACGCCCAGCTGGAGAACGAGCAACCGGCCCTGGCCGAGGAGGCCTTTCGGGAATTGATCGAGATCCTCCCCGACGACCCGCTAGGGTACGCCAACCTCTCCATCGCCTTGATGAGACAGCAGAAGTTCGAAGAGGCACGGACCCGAGTCGACGAAGCCCTGGCCAAATCGCCAGGCAATCCGGAGATCCTGACCATCCGAGGAGAGATCCTGCAGTGGGGAGGTCAACCGGATGAGGCGCTGCCCGAGTACGCCAAGGCCGCCAAGGCTGCTCCCAACAACGTGGCGATCCAGTACGCCCTCTATCGACAGGCCACGACCTACGCCGGCGAGGGTGCGGATGCTGCGGCCACTCAGGCCCTGGAGGGGCTCGTTCGGCTCCGACCCGAGAATCCCGTCCTCCTCCTTCAGGCGGGCCAACGGGCCCTACAGGCCGGCGATCGGGCAGCGGCAAGCAAGATCTTCTTGCGAATCCAGGAGACGGCCTGGCAGGCGCCGGCCGCTGCCATGACCCTGATCGACCAGATCCTCGCCACCCTGGAGGCAGACGACCTGGCGGCAGCCAGGGTGCCGGCACTGCGGCTCGAGAACGTGCTGAAGATCACCGCCATGTACAAAGAGGGTCTCCGCGAACTGGCGCCGGGCATCCAGGGATGGCCGCTCCTCCACCTCCAAGGCGAGCCTCCCCCCACGAGCATGGGCGAACCGGCGAAGGTGACCTTTCACGGCCAGGGCTCGTCGACCCGACCGATCGGGGGAGCGACCCTGGCGAGCGGCGATTTCGATGACGACCAGAGGAGCGACTGGGCCTTCCTGACCTCAGGGGAAGGCACTTCACTCGAGGTGTGGCTGGCCGCCGACTCGAGCCAGGCAGCGGCAAGCCTGCCAGTGCCCGGAGCGGAGCGACTACTGATCGCCGATCTCGACAACGACGGGCATCTCGATCTGATCGCTCTCGGCGGCGACGTCGTACACATCTTCCGCGGCCAGCCGGAGGGCAGCTTCGAGCCCGCTACCTCTGCCTTCGGCCTGCAGGAGAGCGGAGCAACCGCTGGGACGGTCCTGGACTTCGATATCGAAGGCGACCTGGACCTGGCCCTGTTCGGTGGCAAGAGTGCCAGCGGAGAGCTCTACAGAAACGCCCTTCGAGGGCCGTTGGAGGCCGTGGGCAGTAAGAGCCTGCCCGCCGAGGGCCCGAAGGCCATCAGCGATGTGAAAGCCAGCGACCTGGACCGGGACGGTGACGTGGACCTGATCCTGGCCCACGACGGTGGCCTGACCTGGTTGGACAATCTTCGCCAAGGGCAATTCGTCGACCGCACGGCCGACGGGGGCCTGGCCGGCGCCAAGGCGGCAACTCTCGTCGTCAGCTCGGACCTGGACAACGACGGGCTCACCGACCTGGTGGCAGGCGGTGCCGAGCTGCAGGTCTTCCACAACGCCGGCGGGCACTTCGAACCCTGGGACCTCGGTCTGGCCTTCGAAGGCAGCGGGGGCTGGAGCGCCGTAGCCGCCTTCGATGCCGACAACGATGGCAGGATGGATTTGGGCCTGGCGGGTCCCTCCGGAGTCGTCATCGCCGCCCAGCGGCCCGGCCCCACCTTCGAGAAGCTGCCTACCGAGGGAGCTCCGAGCTCTGCCACAGCCCTGGCAGCCATCGATCTGGACCAGGACTGTGACCTGGACCTTCTGGTCGGCGGCCCCGAGGGCCTCATCCGGTTGGAGAACCGTGGTGGTAGCGACAGCCAATGCATGATGGTTCGGCTGCGCGGTCTGGACAAGGGCAACAGCAAGAACAACATCTTCGGCCTCGGCGCTACCCTCGAGGTGATCCACGGTCGCGCCTACCAGTTTCAGGAGGTGACCTCAGATGTCACCCACTTCGGGCTGGGCCAACAGCCGACGGTGGAGATCCTGCGCGCCGTCTGGACCAACGGCGTGCCGCAGAACCGCCTGCAGCCGCCCGCCAACCAGTGGATCGTCGAGGAGCAGCTGCTCAAAGGCAGCTGTCCCTTCCTGTATGCATGGGATGGCGAGCGCGTCCGATTCGTGACCGATCTGCTGTGGGGCGCACCTGCGGGTTTGCCGGTTGCACCAGGAGTGTGGGCCACCTCCGATCCACAGGAGCTGGTTCGGGTGGACGGCGCGGAGCCCGTCGATGGCTCGTATCGCTTCATGATCACCGAGGAGCTCTGGGAGGCGGCTTTCTTCGACTACGTCCGAGCCTGGGTCGTGGATCACCCCGACGACCTCGAGGTGGCCAGCAATCTCCGTATCGTCCCGGGTCGAAAGCTCCCCGACGCCGTTCTCGCGACCAGGGGTCTGCGGCAAGTCGCCCAGGCCTGGGACGCCGGTGGCGCTGATGTGACAGGGCGCGTTGCCACACGTGACGGAGTCTTCGCCGACGGCTGGGTACGCAGTGCCTATCAAGGTGTCGCGGCGGAGCCCTGGCACTTCACTTTCGATCTGGGCGACTCGCCTTCGACCGCGATCCGCCTGCATCTGGATGGCTGGATCTTCCCTGCCGATGCCAGTGTGAATCTGGCTGTCGCCCAGCGCCCGGATCTCGCGACCTGGCCCCCGCGCCTAGAGGTCGAGACCGAAGACGGCTGGCAGGTCCTCATGCCATCGATGGGCTTCCCGGCAGGCAAGGCCAAGACCATGGTCGTCGACACGCCTCCGCTGCCGGCGGGAGCGACGCGTCTTCGCATCGTCGGCACCCAGTGGCTGTCGTGGGACCGGATCGCCTGGTCGACGCTCACCGCGGACGACGAGCCTGTTGTCCAGGCGCAGTTGCCTCCAACATCGGCCGACCTGCACTATCGTGGCTTTTCCGAGATGGTCCGACAGGCACCGAACGGGCCTCATCTGTTCGACTACGAGCGAGTGAGCACCGAGTCGCCCTGGCTGGCGTTTCCCGGCAACTACACTCGCTACGGCGATGTGCAAGAGCTGCTTCAGGATTCTGACGATCGCTCGGTGATCATGGGCCCCGGAGACGAGATGGCCCTGGTGTTCGACGCCTCCGGCCTTCCTCCGGTGCAGCCGGGATGGCGACGCACCCTGTTCCTCGAGAGCCACGGCTGGGACAAGGACGCCGACCGCAACACCGGCGCCGGGGAACAGGTGGAGCCGCTACCGTTCAGAGCCATGAGCACCTACCCCTACGGGGCCGATGAGACCTTCCCCGACACGCCACTGCACCGTGAGTATCTGGACAGCTGGCTGACCCGGGTCGTCTCTCCCGACTCGATTCGCTAGAGATTCTCTGCGACGAATCGACGGATGGCGTCGAGCGCCTCCTCCCCGAACCAGAGTTCCTCGGCATCGGACTCGTGCAGCGCGGTCAAGCGCTCGATTCGTGCGAGCAGCGGAGCTGTCAACTGACGTTTCGTCATCGCAAAGACTGGCGGTCGAATTCGCGCCAACCTCTCCCCCAGCTCCAGGGATCGGTGGATCAGATCTTCGGGCGGCAACACTTCATCCACGAGGCCGGCATCGAGAGCCTCTTCCGCCGAGAGCAGGACGGACTCGTACACCAGGCGCCTCAGATAGCGAGAGTCCACCACTTCGCGGACCGGCTCCAGGGCAGCTGTCGGAAATGGAACTCCGACCAGCAGCTCGGTCACCCCGATGCGGCCTCCGCCAGAGACCATGAGGCGAGCGTCACAGGCACAGGGCAGAATGCAACCGCCGGCGATGGCGTGTCCGTTGATGGCCGCAACCGTCGGTCGCGGAAACCGGAGCAATCTCAGAAGCAGGCGGGTAAGGACCTCCAGCAACGACCTAACGTAGTCGGCTCCTCCATCCACGATTGCTTGCAGGTCGAGGCCAGCCGAAAAGGCCCGACCCTCGCCTGTCAGGACCACAGCTCGCCACGGTTCCTCTTCCAGTGCCACCAAATGGTCATCGAGCGCCTGCAGCAGCTCCGTATCCAGCGCGTTCACCTTGCCGTGGTGCAACCGAAGTACCACCACATTTCCTGCGGTTTCTCTGTCAATCATGCGACTTCCTCCATCTTTTCGGATGAGTGCCAGCCGAATCTTTAAATCAGAATTTTGAATCCCTCCATCATCCCCTGTCACTTTGCTGCCATTAATTGACAGTTCGCCTGTTCATAGCAGTATAGGAATAAGTGTTTTCAAGCCTCTGCACCCTTGGCACGCTTCCTGCTGTATACCTCAGGTGAACTGAGAGAAACGCCACAATGCGAGCTGGAGAAAGCACTCGATGAATCGGAACTCTCCACACCGTTGCCCGGATTGCGGGTCCCTTACCGACAAGTTTCTCTGCGAGCGGTGCGCAAAGGTTTGCGAGAACCTTACCGCTTCCGGGGAGTACTACAGGTACTGGGTACGTCGATATCAACCGAGCGCCAAAGAGAAGACCGAAGAGTCGGGATCCGAACCTCGGCAGCAAAGCCCAAGTCCAAGCTTGAGGTAATGGCCATGGAACAACCCAGAGAACTCGTCGTAGCTGAGCTCAGGCACTGTCCCCCACCATCGATCGATGCGGTGGCAGACGCCCTTCTGCAACTTGCCGTGCGCGACAGCGCCATCAGTCAGGACGAAGCCACCGAGTTGCTGAATTGGGATCTGATCACGATCGCTGAGTACCTGGCCCTCCGACTCCAACAGGATGGCCTGCTGTCCTCCGAAGAGGTGCATGACATTCTCCTGACGCACGCCTCGGACCTTTGTCACTGACCCCACGGCGGCCACGGTTCACGCCGGGGCCGCCGCCTGGGACCCACCACCCCCAGCTTTATATTTTCACAGTCGCGCAGTGGTACACTCCCGCCCACTTCCAAGGGTGAAGTCCATGACGAAATCGCGCGTAGCCATCCTGAAGACCGAACCGGGGTCGGTGCTTGCCGACTACAGTGAGCTGATGCACCTGGCCGGCTACAGGCAAGTCATCGCTCCCGACGCCGACACCGCGCTCAAGGTGAACATTTCGTGGCATTTCTTCTACCCGGGCAGCTCCACCACGCCGTGGCAGCTCGACGGTGTGATTCGAACGATGCTGCGGGACGGATACGACCCTGCCCTGATCCACGCCTGTCACAACCGGACGGTCGTCATCGACGCTCATCTGGGTGAGCGCGAGAACAAACAACTGCCTGTGGTCGAAGCTCATGGGCTCGACAACGTCCATCTATACGAAGGTGAAGAGTGGATACACATTCGCGACGCCGTCGGTGATCTGGCGGACGACTTCCTCTGCCTGAACGAGGTCTACCCGAAAGGATTCCACATCCCCCGACGCTTCATCGGCGAGAACATCATCCATCTGCCGACGGTGAAGACGCATGTCTTCACGACGACCACTGGCGCCATGAAGAACGCCTTCGGTGGCCTCCTCAACGAGAAGCGGCACTGGACCCATCCGGTGATCCACGAGACCCTGGTCGATCTCCTGATGATTCAGAAGAAGATCCATCGCGGCGTCTTCGCGGTCATGGATGGCACCTTCGCGGGCGACGGTCCCGGACCGAGGTGCATGATCCCGCACGTCAAGAACGTGATCCTCGCCAGCTCGGACCAGGTGGCCATCGACGCGGTGGCGGCCGCCCTGATGGGTTTCGACCCCATGGAGATTCGCTTCATCCGGCTGGCCCACGAGCTCGGGCTCGGCTGTGGCGACCTCCGAGAGATCGAGCTGGTCGGCGACGAGTCGGCGGCGGCCGAACGCTGGGATTTCGTCGGGCCGTTCAAGAAGATGACCTTCGCCTCGCGCATGCAGCACAAGATCTACTGGGGCCCCCTCAAGAAGCCCATCGAGTGGTCCCTGAAGACCGTGCTGGCGCCCTGGGCCTATGTTGCAAGCGTGCTGTACCACGACACCTTCTGGTATCCGTTCAAGGCCAAGCGGCAGATGGCCGAGGTCCTGGAAAGCCAGTGGGGACGCCTGTTCCGCGATTGGGAGAACCTGCAAGCCGACGGCAGGGGCTTTCCCCAAGTCGGCGATGCCCCTGCCGAGCTGAAGCGCACCGGACTGGCTGCCTTCTGGACTTCCCTGCGAATCCTGGGAACCTGCCTCAAGGAGGCGCCCGAGATCGCCCAACGGCGCAAGATGTCGGCTACTTCCAAGCCCAGTGAGTCCTAGCCGGGCTCAGAGGAGGATCACTCATGCTCTCCAAACTCGTCTCCTTCGCGGTGGTCATGGCCATCATCTACTTCGCTCTAACCCGCGGCCTGCCCTGGATTCGAGAGCAGGTTGCGCCGACCGCCCGCAGCTATCAAGCTACGGACGGTGACACGTCCGATCCCGCCTGGTCCTGTATCGAGAGCGTCGCCCAAGCCAACGACAGCCTGGGCCAACTGGTACGGAGATTCAGCACCGGACCGACCGATGTGGATGAGTGGTCCACCGCCAGCTGGGATGTCGAGGCCGAGATTCGTGACGCCGGGATGACATGCTCCTGCCCTGCCGAAGCCTGCAGCAAAGCGGCCGAGGCCGCCAGTGAGTTGCGCACGATGTTCTCGCAATTCGATGCCACGGCCCGGGGCACCGCCACTACCTACAGCAACCCAGCTCGCAACCAGGAACGGGTCTTCAACCTCCTCGACGAGGCCCGATCCCTGGCCGGCTTCTGACTCAGCACACTCTCCCACCCCACCGCAGTGGAGAAACTAACTGCGGCCACCTACCGATTACGCGAGGATGGTCGCAGCCGGACGTGAACTACCGCGGACTTAACGATGTCACTACAGCTACCTGGAATTGACAGTGCCCTCCAAGCCGCACCCGAGGGTAGGCCAGTGATCGACACCCTGGCCGAATTTCTCCTCTTCCTCGCCATCCGGCACGAGGCCCTGAGCCCCATGGAGGCTCAGAAGTTGGCCTTGTGGGATCTGACAACGATCGCGGAGTTTCTCGCCCTTCGACTGCAAAGTGAAGGTCTTCTGACCCCCGACCAGTGCGAGAGCGTTCTGGGGCACGCCGAAGACCACACCCACTAACAAACCGACGAATTGAGGTCCTGGGGACTTGAGGTCTCGAGGTCTCGAGGGCTTGGGTCCTGGGGCCTGGGGCCACAACCGCAAGTTGGGTAGCCGGACCTAGGCCGTAAGGAATCGCAAGAACTCGTCTAGCGGTAGGGTGTTCACCACATCCGACTTCGATAGCCAGGCTCGCCTGGCCTGCTCGACACCGTAGTGCATGAGGTCGAGGTCCCGAACCCGATGGGCATCGGTGCTGATGGCGACCTTCAGGCCCATCTCGCGAGCCAACATGAGGTGGGTATCTTTGAGATCCAGTCGTTCCGGATGAGCGTTGAGCTCCACCACCACACCATTGTCCTTGGCACAGTGCAGCACCTCATCGAGCTGCAGCTCGAACGGCGGTCGCCGGTTGATGAGCCTTCCGGTCGGGTGGGCCAGGATGTCGACCTGTGGGTGCTGGAGGGCCGCCAGGACCCGCGCCGTCTGCTCGGTCGCAGGCAGTTCGAAGCGGGAGTGGACGGAGATGACCACCAAATCGAGCTCCTCCAACACATCGTCGTCCTGGTCCAACGATCCGTCGGCCAGGATGTCCACTTCCTGACTTCTCAGGATACGGATCTCGGGGTGCCGCGCCTGAACCTCTTCGATCTCCTCCCACTGTTCGCGGATGCGCTTGGCGTCGAGTCCGCCGGTCATGGCCAGGGCCTTGCTGTGATCGGTCAGGGCCATGTACTCGTAGCCGCGCGCCGCACAGGCAGCCACCATCTCCTCGATACTGTTCTTGCCATCCGACCAGGTGGAGTGCATCTGCAAATCGCCCTTCATGTCGGGCAGCTCCAGCAGCACCGGCAGCTCGCCCTTGGCTGCCGCCTCCACCTCGCCACGATCCTCTCGTAGCTCTGGCGCGATCCAGGGCAGCTCCACGGCAGCATAGACATCCTCCTCGCTTCGACCGGCGATCAGCTCGCCCGCCCGCGGATCCCTCTCCCCCGACACTTCCTGGTCCTCACCTTCCTCTCGGAAGACGCCGTACTCCGAGAGCCTCAGCCCCCTCTCGAGGGCCCGCTTGCGCAGCTTGATGTTGTGCTCTTTGGAGCCGGTGAAGTAGACGAGCCCCGCGCCATAGCTCGGTTCGGTGAGAATCCGCAGATCGACCTCCAGGCCGGACTGCAGCGAGACCCTGCCCCGCGTGCTACCCGACAGCTGCACCTGGGTGACCTTCGAGTACGAAGTGAAGCGATCCATCACCGTCTCCGCGTTGCTGGCAATGGCTAGAAGATCGATGTCGCCGACCGTCTCCACCCGGCGACGGTAGCTGCCCGCCACCTCGAGGCGCTCGATCTCCGGGCTCTCCTGAAGATACTCGAGCAGCGGGGTCACCAACAGATCGGCCTCCACCAGCTTGAAACGACTCCGGTGCTGCCGGAACTGTTCGATACCGATCAGGATCTTCTGCTGGCTCTTTTCCCCGAATCCGTCCAGGGCTGCGACTTCTCCCGATTCGGCTCTTTGCTCGAGCTCGTCCACGGTTTCGATGCCAAGCTCCTTCCACAGCTTCTTTGCCTTCTTGGGACCCACCCCGGGCAACTCGATGACGTCGATGAGAGAGCGGGGGATCTTCTCGGCCAGCTCATCGAGAGCTGCGAGGCCACCGGTTTCAATCAGTTCGTGAATATGCCTGGCCATCTCCTTGCCGATACCAGGCAGCTGCGTCAAATCGCTCTCTTCCGCCACGAGCCTGCGCATCGGCTTGGCATGACCATCCACGAAACGAGCGGCATTGCGATAGGCCCGTACCCGAAATGGGTTGGCGTCTTGGATCTCGAGCAGATCTGCCATCTGCGAGAGAACCTGGGCGATTTCGAGGTTTTCCATCGGCATCCTCCGCCCTGATTCTAGTCCCTGGCTCGAGCTGAGCGTCGAGAGTGCGCTGATACAGTTGTCGAGTGCGGAACGACCGCTTCTTCTGGCTCGTTGTCGTGCTCGGGGCCTTCTTCTCGGTTTTGATGCTCGTCCGCAGCCAGGTAGCGGGCGACCAGCTGAACATGTTGGCCCGCGGGTGGTTTCTGATCACCGACGGCGTCTGGATTCCCTTCGGGTTGCCCACCTCCGCAGGTGGCAAGGCGCCCGGCGGGCTCACGGCCCTCGTCACCGGTCTGCCACTGCTTGTCTGGCGCCACCATCGCGCCCCCACCCTACTGATACTCGGTCTGCAGATCGTCGCCTTTTGGGTACTCGATCGTCTCGTATCCAGGGTCACTGGGCGGGGTGGGCGGCTGCTCTTCGCGATCCTGTACTGGCTGAGCCCCTGGCGGCTCTACCACTCGACCTTCCTGTGGAACCCGAACTACATGCTCTTCTTCGGAGCGCTGCACTTCTGGAGCGTGTATCGGCAGCGGCACCAGGCACGACTTTGGCCCAGCTTCCTGCTCGTGCTGGCGATCGGCCTGCCGGCCCAGCTTCACGCCTCGGCCATCCTGCTGGCGCCGATCTCGGTCGTCCTGTGGTGGCGGGGCTATTTCAAGATCCACCTAAAGGGTGCGGCACTGGGAGTCGTCGTCGTTGCGGCTTCGCTCACGCCCTGGCTTCTCGCGATCCTGCAAGACCCTTCGCTCCTGCCGACAGGCGAGGGTCTTCTGGCCTCCGGACTTCGCCCCTTGAGCTACCTGACCCGGGGCCTCGGGTATTGGCTGCGGCTCGATTCTCTGGCGGTGAGTGATTCCATGTACTGCCTCGACTTCACCGCCCTCGTGGGACCCAAGGCTGGTCAGGCCATGGCACCGATGCTGCCAGCGGTCTGGTGGATCCTGGGGCTCCTCACCGTCCCGGTGGCCGTCTGGGCCAACCTTCGACTGTGGCGCCACTCGAAGGGATGGTGGCGAGCCAGCCAACCTGGAACCTCAGACCGCACGTGGTTGAAGGGAGTCGTGAGGTGGTCCTTCTTGGTCCTGCTGCTGGCCTGCTTTTTCTCACCCACCACGACCATGAGCTGGCAGATCGTGGTGCTGCTCCATTTGGCGATCATGCCCTCGGTCCTGGCTGGAGCAGCGCTCCTGAAAGGCCCGCGGCGCCACCTCGCTCTCCGGGGCACTGCCCTCTACGCCGGCCTGACCTGTGCGCTACTCCTCGCCATGTCCTTTGGCAGCCCCATCTACCGCTGCGGCGGGTACCGGTGCGAAGCGATGAACGTGACCCATCCGATTCTGCGCTCCCATCACCCCATGCTCGAAAAGCTCGGAATTCAAGCCACCTGTCCGTTCGAGGTCGACCAGCCGGGAGGGTGGTGGCCCGATGTGCTGCCCGAGGCCGAGCCGGGCTCATCTGCAGTCAGGCAGTAGCACCACTGGCCCGCAACAGCTCCAGAAAGGCCGTCTCGTCGAGGATCTGGAGCCCCAGCTCTTCGGCCTTCTCCAGCTTCGATCCGGGATCCTCTCCAGCGACCACGTAGTCGGTCTTCGAGGAAACAGCGGCAGTCACCTTGGCCCCCAACGACTCCAGCAGCTCTTTGGCTTCGCCGCGCGAGAGTCGTTCCAGACCACCGGTCAGGACGAATCGAAGCCCTTCCAGGTCGGTCGAGATCTCCTCATCGGCAGGTTCGAGCAGCTCTACACGGCCTTCAAGTAAGCGATCCAACACCTGCTCGTTGTGCGGCTCGACGAAAAACCCGACGATCTGTTCCGCCATCCTGGGCCCGACGCCGTCGACCTCCTGCAGCACTTCTTCATCGGCTTCTCGGAGCGCCTCGATGGATCGGAAGTGACGCGCCAGTTGACGAGCCACCGCTACGCCGACCTCTGGAATCCCGAGCCCGGTCAGGAAACGAGCCAGGTCGGTACGCGAGGCGCTTCGAATGCCGTCGACGAGATTGGTCGCCGACTTCTCCGCGAAGCCTTCCAACTCCTGCAGCTGCTCCGCCTTCAAATCGAACAGGTCGGGAAGCTGTCGCACCAGCCCCCTGTCCACCAATAGCCTTGCCGTCTCATCGCCCAGGCCCTCGATATCCAGGGCGTTGCGCGACCCCAGATGCAGCAATCTCCCGGCGAGCTGCGCGGGGCACTCGAAACTGTTCGGGCAGACGCTGAACGGGCCTCGTTCGATGAGAGGGGTCCCGCATGAGGGACATTCGGCAGGCATCTCGAACCTCGGGGTTCGCTTTCGCCCGGGCTCCTCGATCCGTTCCACCACCTGTGGAATCACATCTCCGGCCCGCTGCACCCGCACGCGATCCCCTTCCCGGATATCCTTTCGCGTCACTTCTTGACGGTTGTGAAGCGTCGCCCTGCTGACCGTCACACCGCCGATCTCGACCGGCCGCATCATCGCCACCGGTGTGACGACACCGGTGCGACCGACGCTGGCGAGGATTTTCAGAACGCGGGTTACCTCCTTGCGGGGCGGAAACTTGAAGGCGAAGGCCCAACGGGGGTGGCGGGCCGTCGAGCCAAGGCTTTGCCTCATCCCGAGATCGTTCAGCTTGATAACGACCCCGTCGATCTCGTAGCCGATGTCGTCGCGTCGCTCCAGCAGGTCCGCGTGATACTCCAGGAGACCTTCGACGGAAGAGAGGAGTCGTGGCAGGTCGTTGACGCGTAGGCCCCATCGGCGCAGCCTCTCCAACACCTCCCACTGGGTCTCGAGCTCGAGGCCGTCGGCGGCCAGGATGTCGTAGACGAAGATATCCAGGGGTCGTGACCAGGTGATCCTGGGATCCAGCTGACGCAGGGCGCCAGCTGCAGCGTTGCGGGGATTGGCGAACGGCTCCCGACCCGCCTCCATGAGTCGCTCGTTGAGCTGCTCGAAAGCCTCGAGCTGCATGATGACTTCGCCGCGAATCGAGAGAAAGGGCGGCGCCGGTACCTCGTCTGCCCGCAGTCGCAGCGGCACCGCGGCGATGGTCTTGACGTTGGCCAGGATCCCTTCGCCTCGTCTGCCGTCACCTCGGGTAGCCGCCCGGGTCAGCAGGCCTCCCTCGTAGACCAGCTCGACGGAAGCACCGTCCAGTTTGGGCTCGGCCACGTACTCGACCTGCGTCTCCTCGATTGCGGCCTTCTGTAGCCTTTCGTCGAAGCGCCGCAGCACCTCCGGGTCGACGTCGGAGTCCAGGCTGAGCATGAGTGCGGCGTGCTCCACCGCCTCGAATGCGGGCAGGGGCTCACCCGCCACCCGCTGGGTAGGCGAGTCCTCTGCGAGCAGCTGAGGATGCTCGTCCTCGAGCCGACTCAGCTCGCGAAACAGCTGGTCGTAAGCTTCATCCGAGATCTCTGGCGAGTCCCTGACATAGTAGAGGAAGTCGTGCCGGCGGATCGCCTCGCGGAGCTCCTCGACTCGCTTTGTCGCCTGTCTCTTATTCATGACCACTTTCGCCGCACGGCTCGAGTGAATTGTATCGGTACCACGGGCTTGGGGGCTTAGGGGGCTTAGGGGCTTAGGGGGCTTAGGGGCTTAGGGGCTTAGGGGCTTAGGGGGCTTGGGGGCTTAGGGGCTTGGGGGCTTACGTGGCTCGAGGTGGCGGCGAGGCCTTGACCAGGTGGAGCCGCTGGTGGCTCTTCCGTCCCCATGCCCTTACACCCTTGCTCCGTGTGCGCGGTGGGGCGAGCCGGCAATCCTTGTCGTAACCCAGGATCCCCTAGGCCCCTGCGCCCTTACGCCCCTACGCCCCTACGCCCTTACGCCCTTACGCCCTGGGTGGGTGGTGGGCTCACGCTGCCAACTTGTCCCATTCGGAGGGAGGCGCGTCCATGGCCAGGGCCAGACCTCCGTCGGCCCCCACATGTAGGGGGTCGGCCACTACGCGGACTCGCCCGCCACCGACGTCCTCG
>Ga0316194_10001739_pt1 | contig 15104 bp, 13 predicted proteins | sample CroRivsedime1_MG_FD_204936 | JGI IMG/M metagenome (GOLD analysis project Ga0316194, IMG submission 204936) | Coastal sediment microbial communities from Maine, United States - Cross River sediment 1 | ecosystem: Environmental > Aquatic > Marine > Coastal > Sediment | place: USA: Maine...
CGGCAATCGAATGAATGATGCCGATCTCCCGCCCTCGTCCGAACGGGACACGGACCCGCGTCCCCGGAATGGCCTTCTCGGCAAGATGCGGCGGGATCCGGTACCGAAACGTCTGGAAGACGGGCCTCGGCAGGGCGACGTGGCAAAACACGTCCGCGCTCGACGAGGCGGTCACACCAGCCCCCGACGTCTTGACGTCCCGCTCACGCTCAGCCTAAACTTTTGCGGCAGAACAGGAGGTCGACTCAATTCCATGGGTTGTCTCGCACTCAACGCGTCTTTCGAGCCGCTGACGATCATACCGGTCCGCCGGGCCCTTCGCCTCGTAATCGAGCGTAAGGCGGAGGCCCTCGAAGTGGACAGGCACCGTCCATTCCGATCGGAGTCCGCCGAGTTTCCGGCCCCGGTCGTAATTCGGCTGGTCCGGTACGTCCATGTTCCGCGCCGCCTTCGCCGGCAGGTCACCAACACCTTCCTGTTTGCTCGCGACCACTATTCCTGTCAGTACTGCGGGCGGCACCGCAGAGACCTCGGGTACCGCGAGTCCCTGACACGGGATCACATCGTGCCTCTTTCGCGCGGCGGAGACAACCAGTGGACGAACGTCGTCACCGCGTGCAGCCGCTGTAATCTGCGCAAGGGAAACCGCCTTCCGAGGGAATGCGGCCTTCGCCTTCTCACCGATCCGTCCGAACCCGATGACGTCGAGCTGGTGTGGGCGGTTCGCCGCATCACGCCCATTCAGGTACGATACATCCGGCTGTTCTACGGCGAAGAGGTTCTCCGCCTGCTGTCGCACTGAGCCGGGTAGCGCCACATGGGTATCGGGTCGCTGGGCATGACAGAGCTGGTCGCGATCTTCATCATCGTCCTGGTGGCGTTCGGGCCGCGCAGGTTCCCGGAGATCGCGCGTTCGATGGGCTCTGCGATGCGAGAGTTCCGGCGCAGCCTGAACCAGATCCAGCGAGAACTGGAAGAGGTGGATCCCCGCAAGGACATTCCCGGCAAGGACATCCTCAACGACATTCGCTCAGGTAAGCCCGGCAACTGGTTGGACCCGAACCGGACGAGCGTCCCGACCGCGACCCCGGGAGCTCGCAGCGCTCCGGAGGCCCCGGGACCGGAGGTTACCGGAGAGGCCGCAGGGGCAGTGTCTCAGGAGATGTCCCCGGAGCCGGCTGCAGACATCGAACAGCTTCCGATGTTCGACGGGTCGACGGCCGATGCACCGAGCCCGCCTGCCGTGGAGGTAGAACCGGAAGCGGTCGAGCCGCCTACGGAAGGCAGTCGATCCGACTGAGTTGCGGTGCCCTCGACCCGACACCCTCGCTGGCCATGTAGAGCCGCGTCCCATCGTTGGTGAAAGCCAGCCCTTCTCCCTGTGGTTCCAGCGCCGGAGTCAGGCTTGTCGTGATCGGGGTGACCAGCGTGTCGAAGGCTGCCGATCCCGCCCAATCAAACAGAAACAGCTGAGTGTAGCTCCGCACCGCCAGCCGAGTGCCGTCGGGCGAGAGGTCTGCGGCCGTGACGTACTGGGCGGTAACGTTGTCCCCCAGCGGAACGTCGAGTCGTCCGATTCGATCCAGCGCCACCGGACCGTCCACTGATTCCAGGGTCTGGAGATCCGCGACGTACAGCTCGACCTGGCCATTCCGACCCTTGGTCACCACGCCGAGTTCGCCCCGCTCAGCGTCCACGAACAGCGATTCGGCGTCCCTCGCGCCACCCGGGTAGACCATGGTGTAGCTCATGAGGGGACTGACCGGTTCGGAGGGGATCGCAGCGTCGGTTGGGATGGAAGGAAGCGGCAGCCGGTACACGTAGACCTGATCGTGCACTGCCAGGTTGTCGCCCATGTCCGCGTAGAACAGGCACCAGCCCTCCGTGCAGCGAGCGACCGCGACATCCTCGACATCGCGGTTCGTCGCCCCCAGGATCGCCGTCTGACCCAGCAGGGCCCCGGTCGTGTCCACCGCGTACAACACCGGATCGTTGCCGCTGTCGTTGTGCACCCAGAACAGATCCGACTGCCGCGGATCACGTGCGATCCCCGACGCCTCGCCGAGTAGTGCCGGAAGTTCCCCTACACCCATGGCCAGCCCGCAGGACGGAGTGTCCGGCGTCCCGTTCGCGGATTCTGCCACACTGCTGGAGCACGCCCCGAGGGCGGCAACAAGGCAGGCTGCCACTGCCGGCGCCAGCCAACGATCGATTACGCGAAGTTCCAACGCCTTCTCCTTGCCTCGTTCCTCACTGCCCGGTCGCGGGAGCGTTCTCCCTGTACTTCCGGCTCCCCTTCTCGTCGATCATTCTCAGCCACTCGATGGCCTGTCCCGGGCCGTCGACAGCGGGCGGAGCGATGTCGAGCACGGACACCGCCGGAAAGCTCTCCCAGCCGTCCGTAGTGACGACTACGATCTGGACGCGGTCACCCTTCCGACAGTCGGTGCACAGCACGATCTCGTCCCCCTGCATGGGAACGGAGTCAAGCCGATACTCACCCGGGGCGCCGTCCACTCCAAGTCCCAGGGTGAAGCCAGACAACCACCCCGGCACCTCCCAGTCACCGATGAGAGTCGTACCGGAGGCGTTCGGCAGGGGGGTCAGATTGGCCAGCGGGTGGGGCTCACCCTCCGAGTCATAGACCGCCGCCCTGTCCGCTGACTCCGCCTGCTCGACCTGCCCCGCCGTAACGGTCCAGCCGAGGAGCCGGATCGGCGAGTGAAAGGCCTGCAGGAGAGCCTCGGGATCGAGGGCCAGTCTGCCTTTCCACTCGCCGCTCTTCCAATCGAGCTCGACATCCACGCCCTCGCTCCGGTCCAGAGCGCGACGAAGACTCTCGAACGACAGAGGCATCAGCACGGTCTCCGGCTCGGCCGGAGTGAGCCATTCGATCTCCCTCTTCACCTCTTCGCCACCCGTCTTCGCCTTGAACTTCGTGCCCTCGAGAGGGGTCACTGCAAACGCGGTGACGCGCACACCGGCCACGCCGAACAGTTCGCTCTCTTTCCACCCGAGGACGGGTTCGGGACCCGCTTCCGGGTCGGCAATCAGCCACGGCGCCGGGCCGGTACGCATGTTCCCGTATGGCCTGGACGCCTGCACACGAAGGCCGTCCAGCGACTCCGTGGACGTTGGACCGATGGAGGCGGCAATGCCGAACGGGCATTCTCCGGAAACGGCCTTCAGGAGAAGCGTGTTGTAGCCGTGGCCGATCCGGACGCTGGCCTGCCGCGCCGAAGTCGCCGCGGCATCGCCGGAATCGGGTCCGGGACGTCCCAGTGCCTTCAGAGAGCGCCCGTTCAGCCACGCTTCGACGGCAGTGCACTCCAGTCCGCCCCACGTGAGCGCGATCGTCCGGTCCTCGATGGACTTGATATAGGCGTGCGCATAGACCACGACCGGGCCGTCGGCGTCGCCTCGATGAGCCTCGAGGTCAAGGACGACAGAAGAGTCCCGGCGAACCAGTGTCCAATCCGCACCGCCGACCGTGCGGCCCCTGTCCGGCAACACGGCTACCTCGCCCGGAGCGCCCAGGTAATCGGTGTCCAGCGGATCGGCTTCAACACCTGCCGGAAACGGGATCGATACGAGCCACCGGTCTACCGAAACAGCATCCTGTGCCCCAGCCTGGGAAACGATCCCGGACGCGAACAGGACGGCCGCCGTCGCGATCGTCGTCCACTTCGCACGGTTCTGTTGCACTGCCAGTTTCACACGATTCTCCGGTATCTGCCCGCAGTCACCTTGACCTGTCGAGGCGGAACACTCTAACCTCGTGACCTGATCGACGCACCCTTTTCCGGGGCCCGTGAGCAGTCGAGACATGCGCGAAATCATACGATTCACAGTCAACGGAGACCTCACCGAAACAGGCGTACCCTCGCACTATACCCTGCTCGAGACGCTTCGGTACATCCTGGGGCTGACCGGTAGCAAGCAGGGCTGCGACAAGGGCGACTGTGGCGCGTGCACCGTTCTGGTGGACGGACAGGCGGTACTCTCGTGCCTCACACCGGTCCAGGAAGCGGCGGACTGCTCCGTGGTCACCGTGGAAGGGCTCGCGGATGGCCCGCGTCCGAGCCCGTTGCAGGAGGCGTTCGATCTGACTGGCGCGGCCCAGTGCGGGTTTTGCACGCCGGGCATCCTGTGCAGCGCCACGCAACTGCTGTCCGAGGTTGCCTCTCCGACGCGCGAAGACATCGCGAGCGCCCTGTCCGGAAACCTCTGCCGTTGCACCGGATACACCAAGATTTTCGAAGCGGTCGAGGTCGCCTCGGAGGCGGCCCGATCTGGACGCGGCGTAGTGGATGTGGTCGCTGACCTGCGATGCGAGAGCGGACACCCTGCCCCCTCGCGGAAGGGAGACAAGTGAGATGAAAGCCTTCTTTTCTTACCTCCTCGTGACGGCCTTGCTGGCTCCGGGGCTGGCTGCCCAGGTAGTGGAGCGCCCCCTGGACTCCGTCGAAGGCCTGCGTCTGATCAACGTGAAAGCCGAGGTCGTCGAGTTCGACGGTCTCGAGGGCCTGAGGGTGACGCGCGCTGACGATTACACCGACGGACGGACGCTGGCGCTCATCGAGGGCTCGAACTTTGGAGACGGCGTCATAGGGATCGAGCTGGCCGGGGAGCCAGCTCCGGGCGCCGATCCGAACATGCGCGGCTTCATCGGCATAGCCTTCCGCGTCGATCCTGCCGACCCTGGCCGCTACGAGTGTTTCTACCTCAGGCCCACGAACGCGCGGGCGGACAGTCAATTGCGCCGAAATCACAGCACGCAGTACGTCGCGCACCCGGAATATCCGTGGTACAGGCTGCGTGAGGAGTCGCCAGGCATGTACGAATCGTACGTGGACCTGGCAGCCGGAAAGTGGACCTCCATACGCATAGAGGTGAAAGGAACCACGGCGTCGCTCTTCGTGGGAGAGGCGGAGCAACCAGTGCTGATCGTGAAAGACCTCAAGCACGGCGAGTCCGTCGGACAGATCGGCCTGTGGCTCCACGAGTCGACCCTGGCCCACTTCCGAAACCTGCGTTTCGCGACGGGCGGATAGGGACAGAATGCACCCCGACGAGTTGAACGCCCTTCAGCGCGGCGGCGCCGACAGCCCGGCCGCACTCGAGGGCCTGGGGCCGGACGACTTCCGGGTGCTGGGTCGCCGCAATCGCAAGCCCGAGGGAATGCGGAAGGGCACCGGCCGGGAGGCGTACACGGACGACCTGGCGCTCCCGGGGATGCTGCACGCCAAACTGCTTCGCAGTCCGCTCCCCCACGCGCGCATAGTGTCGCTCGACGCTCAACACGCGACACGGATACCTGGTGTTTATGCGGTGATCACGGGAGCGGATTTGCCCACACCGTATGGGATCATTCCGTGGACGCGCGACGAACACGCGTTGGCCCTGGACAAGGTGCGGTACATCGGAGATGCCGTGGCGTGCGTCGCGGCGGTGGACGAGGAGACCGCGAACGCCGCGCTCGACGCGATCGAAGTCGAGTATGAGGAACTTCCGTTCTATCTCGAGCCGGAAGAAGCCCTCACCGATCGGGCTGCGGCGATGCCGATTCATGATTCCAAGCGTGAGGGCCGCAACGGCAACGTAACCAAGAAGGTCGAACTGGAATTCGGGCCGGTTGACGACCTGATGGGCGAGTCGGAGGTCGTCGTGGAGGGCGATTACTTCTTCCACGGAACCACCCACGCGCCGATAGAACCACACTGCGCGATCGGTAACGTGGACGCGGATGGACTGCTGACCGTGTGGTCCTCCACCCAGGTGCCCCACTACCTGCAGCGTGAACTGGCGCGGGTGCTCGAGCTCGACGTGGCTCGCATCCGGGTCGTGCAACCTGCGGTAGGCGGAGCCTTCGGCGGCAAGTCGGAGCCGTTTGATCTGGAGTTTTGCGTCGCTCTGCTGGCGCTGAAGACGGGTCGCCCCGTGAAGTTGCTGTACACGCGGGAGGAGCTGTTCTATTCGCACCGCGGTCGTCACCCGATGAACATGTGGTACCGGGTCGGGGCTTCGAAGGAAGGGAAGCTGAAGGCGGTGGACGCCCGCAGTCTCCTGGATGGAGGGGCGTACGCCTCGTTCGGCCTGGTGACGACGTACTACAGCGGCCAGCTGCTCACGGCGCCCTACGACCTCGAGTCCTACCGGTTCGATTCCACCCGTGTTTACACCAACAAGCCGCCCTGCGGGCCGAAACGGGGGCACGGCTCCGTGCAGCCGCGGTTCGCTTTCGAGGTATCGCTCGACAAGGTGGCGGCTGAGCTGGAGATGGACCCGATCGAGCTCCGGCGCCGCAACTTCATGGGCACCGGGCGGACGGTGAACGAGTTCCGGGTCCAGTCGAACGGGTTCCTGGAATGCCTCGAGGCCGTGGAGACGGCGAGTGACTGGAAGAACAAGCACCGCAAGCTGGCGTATGGCAGGGGCGTAGGAGTCGCCGGTTCGTGCTATATCTCGGGCACCAACTACCCCATCTACCCCAACGAGATGCCGCAGGCCGCGGTGCAGGTGCAGGTCGAGCGCTCGGGACGGGTAAGCGTACTGCACGGTGCGTCCGAAATCGGCCAGGGATCCGATGCCACCATGGCGGCGATCGCAGCCGAGGAACTGGGCGTCCCACTTGGCTACGTCCGCGTGCTGTCGGCCGATACGGACCTCGTCCCGGTAGACCTGGGAGCGTACTCGTCGCGCGAAACGCTGATGGTCGGCAATGCCTGCGTACACGCGTGCCGTCAGGTGGGCGACGTGATCAGGGAGAGCGTCGGTCGGGCCCTGGAGATTTCGGCCGACCAGGTGCGGCTGGCTGGCGGGTGGGCCTTCGATTCCAGCGCTCCGACTGACGAAGACCGCCGCCTGCCGATCGCGGCCGCCTTTCAGCTGGCGGAAGCAGAGCACGGCACCCTGGGCGCCCTCGGGCACTACAACACTCCCAAGGAGGGGGTACACGGCGAGTACCGGGGCGGGACGATCGGCGCTTCGCCGGCTTACAGCTTCACCGCGCACGTGGCCGAAGTCGAAGTGGACCCCGAGACCGGCTTCGTGGACGTGAAGACGATGTGGGTGGCGCACGACTGCGGCCGCGCCCTGAACCCCATGCTGGTCGAAGGGCAGATGGAGGGCTCCGCGTACATGGGGTTCGCCGAAGCGATCATGGAACAGCAGGTGATGAAGCGCGGCACGCCCGAGGGCGGACTCCACGACGCGCCGTCCCTGCTGGACTATCGAATTCCGACATCCCTCGACTGCCCCGAATTCGTGGCGCTGATCGTCGAAGCGGCCGATCCAGAAGGTCCTTACGGTGCGAAGGAAGCCGGGGAAGGGCCCCTCCATCCGTCGCTCCCCGCGATCGCCAACGCGATCTGGGACGCGGTGGGGGTACGCATGGACTCGCTTCCGTTCACACCGGACAGGGTGTGGCGGGCACTGAAGGACCAGGAGGCCTGATGACCGAACAGGGCAGGGTGGAAACCGCGACGCTGGCCGGCGGGTGCTTCTGGTGCCTGGATGGGGCCTATCGCGACCTTCGCGGCGTGATCGCCGTGGAATCCGGATATGCTGGCGGCCAGACGGCCGATCCGACGTACGAACAGGTGTGTACGGGCACCACGGGTCACGCGGAGGTGGTGCGCATCACCTACGATCCGAACGAGATCACCTATCGGGATCTGCTCGAGGTGTTCTTCTCGATCCACGATCCGACCACATTGAACCGGCAGGGCGCGGACGTGGGTACGCAGTACCGTTCCGGGATCTTCTGCCACGACGAAACGCAGCAGGAAATCGCCGAGGCGTTCGTCACCGAACTCGAGGCGGACCGCGTATTCGAAGATCCGATCGTCACGGAGATTACCCCCGTCGCGGCCTACTATCCCGGAGAGGGCTACCACCAGGACTACTACCGGCAGAACCCGGGCCAGGGTTACTGCCAGGTCGTGGTGGCTCCCAAACTCGCGAAGTTCCGTGCCAAATACGCCTCCATGTTGAAGGACCGATAGAACCATGAAGCAGCCGATCTTCGTCATGGAGCGCTGGCAGTCTCATCACGAGAACGAGGTCGAGTTCAACCTTGCCGAGAGCGGCGTACAGCCGCTCACGCTAGCCGAACTCCAGGGCATGGCCGGGGTCGACCCTGTCGACACACTTCTCAGCTATGGGCATACGGACGGCAGTCCGTTGCTCCGCGAGAGGATCGCGGCGATGTATCCGGGTGCAGGGGCGGCCAACGTCGTGGCCACGGTGGGCAGCGCTGAGGCCAACTTCCTGGCGATGTGGCGGCTCGTGGAACCCGGCGACCGGGTGGTGGTGGTCCGGCCGACGTACGAACAGACAACCGGGCTGGCCAGCGGGCTCGGGGCGCACGTCGAGAGCGTATGGCTCGAAGAGGACCGTGGCTGGCAGCCTGCCGCCGGGGCTGCTGCCGATGCGATTCAGCCGGGCACGCGCGTCGTGGTGGTGACGAACCCGAACAACCCGACGGCACAACCGCTGGCCGAGACGGCGATCGCAGAAATTGTCGAGGCGGCCGAGCGCGTCGGTGCGTGGCTTCTATCGGACGAGGTATACGCCGGTGGAGAGCTATCTGGCGAGCCGACGCCGTCCCTGTGGGGACGGACCGACCGCGTACTGGTCAGCGCCTCTCTCTCGAAGGCGTACGGCCTGCCCGGCCTCAGGCTCGGTTGGCTGCTGGCACCCACCGAGTTCCGTGAAGAGCTGTGGGCCCGGAAGGACTACACGACCATCGCGCCATCGCCGCTGTGCGACCGTCTCGGGGCGGCGGCCCTGGAGCCTGCGGTTCGCGCTCAGTTGTTGGACAGGGGACGAGCGATTCTGCGTGGGAACCTGGAGATTCTGGAGACCTGGGCCGGGGGCCACGCCGGAGTGCTTCGCTTCGCAAGGCCCCGCGCAGGGGCGGTCGCGTTCTTCCACTACGACCTCCCGATCGGCTCGACCGAAATGGCCGAACGGCTCCTTTCCGAGCAGGGCGTTCTGATCGTGCCCGGAGACCAGTTCGGGATCGATCATCACTTCAGGCTTGGCTACGGCTACACGAATCCGCCCCTCGCACCGGGCCTGGAGCGCGTGTCGCGGATGATCGACCAACTGGCCGCGGTGCGGGCGGGCTGACCGTGGAGGCCGCCCGGTGCTGAGGCTCCATACGTACCAGTATCACCGTCCCGGAACGGTGGACGAGGCGCTCGCTTTGCTGGTCGAGCATTCCGGCGACGTGATGCCGATCGCCGGTGGGACGGATCTCGTTCCGAACATGAAACACAAGCTGTTCACGCCGGGTCACCTGGTTTCCTTGCGCGGCATCGACGAGTTGCGGGGGATCCGCGCAGACGACGCGGGATTTACGATCGGTGCGGCGACTTCGCTCGACGCGGTGGCTCGCGATGCCCGTGTGCTGGAGGTACTGCCCTCACTCGCCCGGGCCTGCTCGCTCGTCTCGGGGCCGCAGTTGCGGCGCATGGGGACGATCGGCGGCAACGTGTGCCTGGATACCCGCTGCACCTACTACAATCAGACGCTGTTCTGGCGAAAGGCGCTCGGGTACTGCCTCAAGAAAGACGGAACGGCCTGCCACGTAGTCAAGGGCGGGACTCGCTGTGTGGCGGCTCACTCGGCTGACACGGCGACAGCCCTCCTTCCGCTGGAGGCCGAACTTCGGATCGTCGGCCCCGAGGGCGAACGGACCACGGAGATCGCCAGCTTCTTCACCTCGGACGGCGTATGGAACAAGCGCATGCAGCCGGGGGAGCTGCTGGTCTCGATTCGCGTGCCCCGGCCGGGCTCCAGCGCGCGGCACAGCTTCCAGAAGCTGCGAGCCCGCAACTCGATCGATTTCCCGATGTTGAACCTGGCCGCTCGCCTGGACTTCGGCCCCGACGGGGTCATCACGGACCTGCAGATGGCAGCGTCCGCCATGGGCAGCTATCCCCGAAAACTCGGCAAGCTGGACGCGATCGCGGTCGGGAATGCGCTCACGGAGCAGGTGATGGACGAACTCGCGGAGCAGGCGTTCCGTCAGTGTCACCCGCTGGACAACATTCCGGTGGACGCCGAGTGGAGGCGGGCCATGGTGCCGGTGCTGGTGCGGCGTGCCCTGTCCGAGATCGCTGACGTGGGTCGCTGATCAACCGGCGGGCTCCGAGAGCGAGCGTTCCGGATGCACGAAGAGCCGGGATCGCTCCCGGCCCTCCGCCTTGCACCCTTCTGTACTGTCCTGCTAGAGGTCAAACCCTCCGAACGGTGCGAACAGATCGTCGACCAGGTCAAATACGTCGCCGATCATGTCGAACAGCTCGACGAGGGCCGACACTTCCTCGAGCGTCAGGGGCTCGCCAGTCGCGCTTTCGAACACCGGGTCTCCCTCGGTGCCGCTGACGTAGACCACATCCACGCCGTTGTACTTGATCACGCCGGCGAGGCTGTTGTCCGCGTTCAGCGCCATCGCGAAGTCAACGAACTCGGTCCCGTTCTGGACCCGCAGCTCGACGTTCGCGGCTTCGATCGGATTCTCGCCTGAGAAGTCGAACTCGCCATGCATCTCGACGGTGACGCTGACGTTCTGGCCTGCCAGCGACAGCGAGTAGACGAGATCCATCTCGATCGTCTCGGTCGAACTGAGCAGGGTAGCCCCCTGCGACAGAACGAAATCAAGCCTGTCCACGCCATCCGAAATGAAGCCCTCGGCGGCAACCGTAACGCTGATATCGTCGCCGCCCAGCAGCAGGTAGCCCAGCTCGATGAAGTAGTCGATCAGCGTCTCACTGCCACTCACGGCCTCCAGGCCGAGGCGGGTCGTCGACGCGGTGCCCTCGTCCGTCAGGTCGAGGTGACCGGTCTCCACCAGCGGATCCGTCGGCTGATGCGTGAGCGGATCGATGGCGTACAGGATGAAGCGCACTCCATTGGCAGGTGCATCCGCGCGCTCGGTCGGCACGTAGTGGCCCTCAACGAAGTTCCACTCGAAGGTGGTGCCGAGCAGCTCTGGCGGGAACACTGGTTCGGCCGCGCTACCGGACAGCGCGTAGTTCCTGACGAACTGCGCCGAGAACGGAGCCGCGGCCCGATCCAGCTCGCGCGGCATGACCCAGGATGCACCCATTTGCATTCCGAGGCCCTCGGACACGAGCCCGAGGCTCACCATCATGTCGCTGTCTTCATTCAACCGGCTCTGCAGGTCCTGCACCGCCTGTTCGGTCGCCACCGGGTCAAAGTCGAGTGGGTTGACCGGGTTAGTACCGTTGTCGTCACAGGCACCCGCTGCCAGGGCAAGCACCGCGACCAGCGGCATCCATCTGAGATTCCGAAACATGAGACAACCTCCATTACGTCCGTGTATCCTGTCGCGCGATCGCGCGAACCCACCGCCGTTATCCCGCGCGCGGAAGATTGCCGGGCGGTCCAGACGGCGGGATGCACTCATCCGGGCCCCATTTGAGCAAGGCACGTGCCCGAAGCGCGTTGTTCCCGTAATCGCCTTGTACGACGGGCATTTCCTGTTGTTCCGCGGTTTCCCTGGCGATCCCGGAGCCCGTCATTCCTTGCGGGATTAAACCAGGGAATGGCAATCGGCCGCAGTCCCTCCTTGACGGAGCGGGACACTTATGGGAACATCCCCGCCCGAGCACGACCTTTCGTAACGAGAGAGATAGATGGAAGACATGAGCAGACGGCGGATCGGCATCCTCGTGGGTGGAGGTCCGGCTCCCGGAATCAACAGCGCGATCAGTGCCGCGGCCATGAAGGCCATAGACGACGGGTGCGACGTGATCGGCATCCTGGACGGCTGGGAGCATTTGATCGCAGGTCGAACCGACATGGTTCGCCAGCTGCACGTGGCCGACGTGTCGCGCATCCATACGGAGGGTGGGTCCATCCTTCGAACCTCGCGGGCCAATCCCACCAAGACACCGGAGACCCTGGAGCGCACGGTCAAGGCGTTGCGCGAGTTGAGTCTTTCGGGGCTCGTGACCATCGGCGGTGACGATACGGCGTTTGCCGCCAGCGAGGTAGCCGAGGCGGCGGACGGCACGATCCGCGTGGCGCATGTCCCAAAGACGATCGACAACGATCTGCCCCTGCCTGCTGACATGCCGACGTTCGGCTACGAAACGGCCCGGTGGGTGGGCAGCGACCTGTGCCTCAACCTGATGGAAGACTCGCGTACCACGAACCGGTGGTTCTTCGTTGTCGTGATGGGGCGAAAAGCCGGCCATCTGGCACTCGGGATCGGCCGGGCCGCCGGTGCCACATGCACCATCATCGGGGAGGAGTTCCCGGGCGAACGGATCACCTTCGACGACGTGTGCACGATCCTCGAGGGAGCGATCCTGAAGCGCCGGGCCCTGGGGAGACGGGACGGCCTGGCGATCATCGCAGAGGGAATCGGCGAGAAGATGGACCCCGACGAACTCGCCGCTCTGCCCGGAGTGCACGTGGAGTACGACGCGTACGACCACATCCGGCTGGCCGAGATTCCGATGGAGACGATCCTCAAGCGAGCCGTGCAGAAGCGGTTCGCTGACAGGGGCGACAATGTCACGATCACGGACCTGCGGCTTGGCTACGAGCTTCGCTGCGCAAAACCCATCACCTTCGACATCGACTACACGCGCACGCTCGGGTTCGGCGCCGCCCGCTTTCTGCTCTCCGAGCCCAAGGACGAAGCGCTTCGGGTAGGCGGAATGGTCAGCCTGGGTCGGGGCGGTCACGTCCGGGTGCTACCGTTCGACGAGTTCCGCGATCCCGAGACGGGGCGCACGCGAGTTCGCACCGTGGACACGGACTCGGAGGCCTACGAGGTGGCCCGTCAGTACATGCTCCGCCTCGAGCCGGCCGACCTTAAGGACCCGGACATGCTCGAGCGACTGGCCCGTCAGGCCCGAACTGACACCTCCACCTTCCGAGCCAAGTTCGGTCCCGCCGTCGGTCTGGAGGAATGACGGCTGGCGCAATCCGGGCCGTCCTTTTCGACCTGGATGGAACTCTGATCGACAGCGAGCGCCTGATTCTCGCGTCCTATCGTCACACCATGCAGGAACACCTGGGACATGTGCCGCCCGAGGAAACATGGAAGGCCACCATCGGTCAGCCGCTGGTGGTGCAGATGAAGATGTTCTCGGAGCGGGAAGACCAGGCGGCCGCCATGATCCAGACCTACGTGGATCACAACCTCGCGAACCATGACGACTACGTGCGCCCCTTCCCGGGAGTGCGGTCGGTGCTGGAGGCCCTGTGGGATTCCGGCCGGACGCTCGGGATCGTGACGAGCAAGAAGCGACGGGCCACGAACATGGGCCTGGCGCGCTGCGACCTTCCGGCGGAGTGGTTCGAGGCCATCGTCACTGCCGATGACGTGGAGCGTTACAAGCCCGAGCCCGAGCCGGTGCTGAAGGCCCTGGAACTGACGGGTGTCAAAGCGTCCGCGGCCATGTTCGTGGGAGACAGCACGCACGACATGCGATCGGGCAGGGCGGCGGCCGTGTTCACCGCCGCTGCCCTCTGGGGACCCTACTCGCGTGCCCAGCTCGAACCGACCGAGCCGGATCTGTGGCTGGAAGAGCCGGGCGATCTACTGCCCGCGCTGGCACTCCCTCTCTGATCGCGGTCTGAGAGCCGAGCCGCCTCAGTCGGCAGCGGGCCCCAGGCCTACTGCCATCACATCGTCCAGCGTTTCCGCGTAGACGAACTCGAGCGACTCCTTCACGCTGTCCGGCAGTTCGCTCACGTCCCCCTCGTTGTCCTTCGGCAGGACGATTCTCTCGATCCCGGCCCGCAGGGCGCCGAGTACCTTCTCCTTCACGCCCCCGATGGCCATCACCCGTCCCGTCAGGGTGAGTTCCCCTGTCATCGCCAGGTCGGCGGCCACCGGTCGTCCGCTCAGGGCGCTGATCATCGCCATGGCCATGGCGACTCCGGCGGACGGCCCTTCCTTGGGCACCGCACCGGCCGGAACGTGGATGTGGATCTGATGGTCCTTCAGCATCTTGTCGCCGATTCCCAGCGCGTCGGCATGGCTGCGGGCGTAGGTCAGTGCGGCCTGCGCGCTCTCCTTCATGACATCGCCCAGCTGTCCGGTAAGAACGAGGCCGTCCTTGCCCTCCATCACCGAGCACTCGATCCGCATGATGTCGCCGCCCACCGGGGTGTAGTACATGCCCGTCGAAACGCCGACCGTATCCACGGCCAGTTTCTTCTCGGGGTGAACCTTGGGCTGACCGAGCAGGTCGGGCAGGTCGTCCACGTCCACTTTGACCGACTCGGTGTCGCCGCTGGCGATCTTCCTGGCGCTCTTCCGAGCGATGGAGCCCAGTTCACGCTCCAGGTTTCGCACACCGGCTTCGCGCGTATAGCTCGACACCACCACCTCGAGCGCTTCGGCCGTGAGCTCCAGTTGATCTTCGTCGAGGCCATTCTGGTCCAGCTGCCGCGGCAGCAGGTAGCGTCGCGCGATCTCGAGCTTCTCCTGCGCCGTATACCCGACGAACTCGATCGCCTCCATCCGGTCCTTCAGGGGACCTGGGATCTGGTGAGGGAAGTTCGCCGTGGCGATGAACATCACATCCGACAGGTCGAACGGGATGCCGAGATAGTGATCGACGAAGCCGTCATTCTGCGCCGGATCCATCACTTCCATGAGCGCGGCCGATGGGTCTCCCTGGAACGAGACGCCCAGCTTGTCCACCTCGTCCAGCAGGAACACCGGGTTCTTGCTGCCAGCCCGCTTCAAGCCCTCGATGATGCGGCCCGGAAGAGCGCCGACGTACGTGCGTCGGTGTCCCCGGATATCCGCCTCATCGCGCGCCCCGCCGAGGGACACGCGCACGTACTTGCGGCCCATCGCGTCGGCGATCGACTTGGCGATGGACGTCTTACCCGTGCCTGGAGGCCCTACGAACAGGACTGTCTGTCCGGTTCGATCGTCCGCTTGCCCGGGGCTCTTGCCGCCGGAGTCGACGTCTGACCCCTCTTCCGCCTCGGCGTCCGAGTCCGAGGCGTTCTCACCCGCGCTCTCCGCACTCTCGTCGTCGTGGCTGTGATTTCTGCGTTCCTGCAGGCTGCGGACCGCCAGGAAGTCGAGAACCCGA
>Ga0316194_10001741_pt1 | contig 15094 bp, 14 predicted proteins | sample CroRivsedime1_MG_FD_204936 | JGI IMG/M metagenome (GOLD analysis project Ga0316194, IMG submission 204936) | Coastal sediment microbial communities from Maine, United States - Cross River sediment 1 | ecosystem: Environmental > Aquatic > Marine > Coastal > Sediment | place: USA: Maine...
TTTCCCAGTGATTTCTCACTTTCTTGCCAATAAATGAATCCGGGTATTTACGTCCGATATTGCAGCCGGGGCAAATCTTGCTCCATCCTGCCAGCACTTTTTTCATTTCCATGATTGTCTCCTTTCCGTCAGCGCAATTGCTAATATAGCCAATCCGCTGAGCACACAAAATAATAATCAGACTTCGCCAAGAATAATTTTGGGAGAAAAACAGATGGGATGTCTGCTTTTCTTTCACCGAGTTGACAGCTGTCAGTTTTCAATACATTGGCCTTTTCTTTCTATTAAAGGTAACTCACATATGAGTTACCTTTAACAACCAACTCATTTTTTAATAAGAAGGTCAATCCCATCGGCGCATGCCCGGCTTACTCCATAGTCAGCCTTTTCTTGCCCAGGCATTTTATCCCATCCCCCTTTTTCAATGAAATTAGATCTCTGATAGCTACTCACATCACCTATCTCTTTGAGTTTTTCCTCATGATTCGGTTGCTTGATAAATTGGGCAACACAGATCGCCGCCTGACTCGCCAAGACCGCCTCCTCGGATATCTTTTGGGTCGTGGCGGCGGTTGACCAGCCCCCCCACGCAAACCCGATGATCATTGCGATGACGGCCCCAAAAATAAGACTCCAAACGCCATACTTAATTTTCCCTGTAGTTTCCGGTTTCATTGATAATACCTCCTTGAATTATGTTGTAATATTTTTGCCTGTGATGACCTTGCAACGTATGATTAGGATGAGGTCATCGGCCCTGGCCCTTTTCTTTGGAGATGAAGGTCGTTTCCATGATGAGACTCCTTTCCGTATCCATTGAGAAGGAATTAGCTTTTTTTATTACTGGTCGCATGAATGACCTCCATTCCTCTATCAAACTTAAAACGTTTTTTGTCTTCGATGTCCCGCGAAACATGACAGCTCAGACAATCTCTCCCATTTTCTGTTGGTTCAATCATTGAGAGAAGTGTTTGCATAACCTCTGTCCGCTTTTCTATAAGTACGTTCATGGTTATCCTGACAATGATCACGAGAACCCTCCTCTCAACAAAGATCAAGACACACGCATTAGTGGAGTTTGGAAATTTTTTCACCCAGCCTGCTATCAAAAAGATCCAAACTGTCCATAATTCCAACTTCACACTTCGTGCCAGGGAGACTGGGTTCACCTAAAATCAATTTAACAGTATGATATCTAAAAGAAAAATTTATAAAAGAGATGAATCAAGATAAGATAAATTAGTGCGATAACATGGTCATATATGACCATTGGTCAAATATGACCATGCTTGGCATCCTTGAAGTGGTGTTTACGGCTCTGCGGGAGGAGGCAAAAATTGATAAGCTGTCATAAGAGAAAAGTCGCGAGCAATGAGCGATTTGGCAGGAAAATTGTCTTTTAACTGTGTGTCTTCAAATAATAGTACAGAATTTGGTTTTCGTTTTAGATATTATGGCTCGAACAACAAAATTAATAAACCCCACATCCTTAGAGATGTTTGATATCCAATTTTCGTATGCGAGCGCGAAGTGTGCTGCGGTTGAGCCCAAGGATCTCTGCAGCCCCGTTTTTGCCACTCACTTTCCAATTGGTCTGCTCAAGTACCCGGACAATATGACCGCGCTCAACCTCTTCCAGGGTTTTTTGCGTGGTCGTTAAATCCTTAGGAGGTTTCTTCAGTTCATCTATCAGGCGCAGTTTGGGCCCTGAGGAGTTGATTGCCGCCCGTTCGAGGACGTTTTCCAACTCCCTGACATTGCCAGGCCATTGATATTCCTGCAAAGTATTCATGACGCTCGTCGGGATGCTCTCAATGGTTTTCCCCAGTCTCTTGGAGATTTTATCTACGAAAAATTCCACCAGCAGGGCAATATCTTCCATCCGTTCTCTCAGCGGGGGCACTGTGATCGGGAAAATATTTAGCCGGTACCAAAGGTCTTCCCGAAACCGGCCGCGGCGGACTTCCTCTTCCAGATTGCGATTGGTGGCGGCAATCACCCGTACATCGACTTTAATCGTACCGGAGCTGCCCAACCGTTCAAACTCACCTTCCTGGATCACCCTGAGAAGTTTGGGCTGCAGTTCCAGCGGCAGCTCCCCGATTTCGTCCAGAAAAAAAGTGGCGCCGTCGGCTACTTCAAATCGCCCCAACTGTCTGGCATGGGCACCGGTGAAGGCCCCTTTTTCGTGGCCGAACAGCTCACTTTCAATGAGATTTGAAGGCAGTGTGGCACAATTTACTTTCACTAATGTCCGATCTTTGCGCGGGCTTAAGCCATGAATTGCTCGGGCGACCAGCTCCTTGCCGGTTCCGGTCTCACCCAGAACGATAACGGTTGTATCACTGGAGGCAATTTGTTCAACCTTATAGAGAACGTAATTGAGCCCGTCACTTTGACCGATAATGTTTTCATAGTTGTATTCTAATTTGATTTCTTCTTGTAGATACGCTCTCTCGACCTCAAGTTTTTCTTTTAGCTCTTTAATTTCGGACAGGGCCGTCTTAAGATTTAGCTCGGCCAGCTTGCGGTCGGTAATGTCCTGAATAGAGCCGGACATCCGGATAGCTTTTCCCACAGTGTTCCAGATTGCCTGGCCACGCGCGAGGAACCACAGATAATCGTCGGATTTTGTTCGCAGGCGGTATTCGACCTTGTATGGGACACGCTTTTTAAGATGGCGTTCGATGGCGGCCCAGATCGCCTCGGCGTCCTCAGGATGCAATCGGTCGCGGAAAGAATCTATCGTACCGGGAAATTCCTTCGCCGAGTACCCAAGGATTTCTCTGAAACGGTCCGAATAGAATACGGTATCCGACAGCAAGTCCCAGTCCCAGAGACCGTCTGTAGAGCCTGCGAGGGCCAAAAGATATCGCTCTTCACTGGTACGCAATGCCTCTTTTGCCCGGCCGTGCCGCGATCGGTGTATAAGCAGCTTGACAATCAGAAAGATTGCGATGGCGCAAAATGAAGCGAGGACGATTATGTGCCATTGGTAAAACACCAAAAATGACTCCTCAGCAACGTTTGGCTGTTTATCTTTAGAATGATGTTCATCAATTGAAATCCCGTTTTTGTTCACTTGTGATAATAGGATTTAAAGCCAAAAAAGCCCGCCTGGATGCCCCAGGAGCCCGACCTGTTGGATACTCGCCGCTTTACCCAATCCCGATAATCGTAACCTCGATACTTCTTTTGCGCGGATGATTATCATGGTTGATGGCTACCACCTGTTGCCAAGTGCCCAGTCTCAGTTTCCCTGAGCGTAGGGGCAGGGTGATGGACGGGCTCATCAGGGCGGCCTGGACATGGCTGTGTCCATTGCCGTCATGCCAGGCCAGTTCGTGGGCGTAGGGCAGGTCGGGAGGTGCCAGACGGTTGACTGCTTCCTTGAGATCGGCCACGACACCCGGTTCGTATTCGATGGTGGTCAGCGAACCGGTGGAACCCACCATGAAAGCCGACACAGTGCCGTCGATGATGTGGCAGCGCGAAACACAGCTCGACAGCTTGTCGGTGATATCAATTAGATCCGGCCCGGTTGACAGGCTGACCTCGATGGTCTCGCAAAACTGCTGAATGTTGGTCATAACGGCTCCTCCATTATTTGCCATAAACAATAATTAACCACAGACGGACGCAGACAGACGCAAACGATTTGTCGAAGGACGTGTTCAACTAAAGACGAAACCGCAACTATCGTGTTTAATTGATATTAAATATCGATTTTTTACTCGAAAAATAGAAAGTAAAAACGAGCCGGGCCTGAAAAATCCAAGCGAAAATAATCTATGCGAAAAGTGATCGATATGCAAATGGAATTTTGGGGAAAAGAATTCACACGAAGATGATGGTTAGGCTATTATTCATGTACATTACAGACGCCGGAGTTTCTGCATTTTTCACCCCTCAAAAATGAAATCTTGTGTAAAAATAAGAAGTTGACTCTAAGCCACGATAATGCTTAAATCCTAATTGATCGTAAACAAAATGGGATGGCTTTATATCTTTTTGATTTAATATTTGATAATCATCAAGCAGCACCATTTTAATAACGGCTCTAAAAGTGAGATGTAAATGCCAAATCTAACTCCCATTTTGTTTACCCTGCGGGAAAGCCGATGCCACCCCATCTTCTGCGTTGCCAAGGGATTGCGGTAGGCTACTACAGCTTCACCCTTGGACGCCTTGTTGTAGCGAAGCGGAAATCCCGTCGCCGGGGAAGCTGGGGCACCCTCGACTTTCGCTCAATCAGGCTCGATAAGCAAAGTTGGGTGGATAAATTGATATGCCCTGCAGATTAAACGCTTGCCGGATAATCCGGGTTATAAGAGTTATCACTGCATATTTCGGGATCTTTACGGATAATTGGTTGAGAGTCAACGGTTCGAGGATCCGCATTGGAAGTAAAAATAAGATGAATTGCGGCAGCACGCGGGGTGACAAATTGGACAAATACGATCATTTTAAAATACCGACCTTCGACGACGAGCATACCCGTGGATTGATCCCGGTGGATTCGGCTGCCTGGCTGCAGTGCCGGGTAGAAAATACTCAGAGCATCGGTGGCTATCGCTTGATTACCGGGCGGGTTGAAGCCCAAGAGGATTTGAATCGCCCCCCACTCATTTGGCGACAAGATTCATTTTTTCGACTGGCTCCTGTTTGAAATTACTGTTCAGCGTTTGGATCCGCTGCCTGCAACATTGCTTTCTCCCCAGCGTTGGAATAAATTGTGTTGAACACCCATGTAGTCGAAAATTTTACCGATGGTCTGATCCACAATATCCTGGATAGTTTTGGGCTGATGGTAAAAAGATGGTATCGGAGGTAAAATGTGGGCTCCCATGTCGGCGGCTCTGGTCATCAGGGCCAGATGGCCTTTGTGCAAAGGGGTTTCTCTGACTACGAGGACCAGTTTACGTTTTTCTTTGAGTGAAACGTCCGCCGCCCGGACCAGCAGGTTTTCGTTATAGGAGTTTGCAATACCAGATAGGGTCTTGACCGTGCAGGGTACGACAACCATGCCTTCGGTCAAAAATGAACCACTGGAAGGTCCGGCCGCCACATCTTTATGGTCATAGACATAATCGGCCATTTGGGCCACATCTTCGGCTGTGTATTTGGTTTCGATTTCGATGTTAAATTTTCCCGCTTCGGATATGATCAAATGGATTTCATAGTCGGTTTCCTTCAAACATTCCAGCAATCTAATACCATAAGTCACGCCGCTGGCACCGGCGATTCCAACAAGGATGCGTTTGGGGTTGGACACTTTTATTTCCTTTTTTTTAATTTTTATGAAAAATTTAGATTTGCAGGACCATAGTCGAGTTACAAACCCTGATTTTGCAACATCAGGGTAAAGCTTGCTGCAGCGCATTCACCGTCGGCGCGGACTTTTGCGACAATCCTGGAGCAACTGCGATCCGGCAGGGAGGTCACAGCCCAGGGCATAGGTGAGTATATGGCTAAAATTTCGGCCCAGTATAGAAAAAACCATAAATTATAGACAAGTGTTGAAAGTGCAAGTGCCGCTGCGGCGACGTTTTATACCTGGGTTACGCTCCCACCATCTCCAAAGCATCTACCAGACTCTTTTCAATGCGCTCACACATGTCATCGATATCCGACTTTTCGGCAATCAGGGGTGGTGCGACGGCAAACCAGGACGGATCTACCCGCAATATCAGCCCATTTTTTAAGGCACAAGCTTTTAACGCGGCACCAAGCTTCGGAAACGGTTCCATGGTTTGGGTATCTCGAACCAACTCAATTCCCCGCAAAATACCCTTGCCGCGAATCTCCCGGATGACACCAAGGGACATTAGGTTCTGCAATTTTTCAAACAAGTACTCTCCCAACCATTGTGCTTTATTCGTAAGCTGATTTTCAACAATTTCATCCAAGACGGCGATGCCGACCGCACTGGCAAGTGGGTTGCCGGCAAATGTGTGGCCGTGGGCGAACTGAAGATCCTCCTCAGGCAGCCCGTAAAACGCATCCGCCATATCTTCCCGGGCAATCATGGCACCCAGCGGCACCATACCGCTGGAGATCCCCTTGCCGCAACAAATGATGTCCGGCGTCACACCATATTTTTGAGCGGCAAACATGGCGCCGGTTTTGGCGATGCCGGTAATTACTTCATCGAAAATCAGAACAACGTTATGCCGGCTGCAGATTTCACGGATTATTTTAAAATATTCATTGGTGGGGGTAATGATACCGCCGGTGTTGCCCACCGGTTCGACAATGACACCGGCCACTGTTGATGGATCTTCATGGACAATTATATCTTCAAATGCTTGGGCGCTAAAGCGGTTGCAGGCCTCCCAGGTGTCGAAGCGGTCACGATAGTAATTAGGTGGAAATACTTTCAGAAATCCCGCCATTTGAGGTTCGAACTTGGTCTTTCGTATTCCCGTACCGCTAGCTGCCATAGCACCGAAGGTTCCGCCGTGGTAACCATAATATCTGGATATAAATTTGTATTTTTGCGGATATCCGGTTTGTTTGTAATACTGCCGAACAAATTTTAGGGCACATTCGATCGCTTCGCTGCCACCGCTGAAAGGCTTAACATAATTTAGATTGCCGGGAGTGACGCCGGCCAGTTTTTCGATAAAGTCCAGGGTGACGTTTGTCGTTCCATGAAGGGGCGGCGCAAAGGTAATTTTTTCCATCTGGGCTTGCATGGCATCCAGCAGTCTCGGGTGGCGATGTCCTAAAACGGCCACAAATATACCGCCAATGGCATCAAAATACTTCTTGCCTGTCGTGTCCCAATAGTAAAGACCATCGGCCCGATCAATGATCAGCGGATTTTTGAGAAATTCCGAGGTCTGCTGGAAATCGATAAACGTGTGTTTCAGCAAAGCGATTTGGCGTTCGGTTAATTTTGTCATTTGAAACTCCCGATGAATTGTCGGAATGAAAACCTAGTTTCGGGTTAGAATTTCATTTTTGCCAACAGCTCCGTGCCCGGCTTCTGCCCTGCCAGTTGTCCACCATCAATTACAAAGACCTGTCCCGTAATAAATGATGCCGCATCACTGGCAAGAAATAAAAACATGGGGGCGACATCTTCGACCTTACCGTGTCGATTCAGCGGAATATAACGCTCAACGAAACTTTCTACGAATTCGGGGGGGTCAATTTCAGCCGACATCGGTGTGACCAGATATCCCGGGCATACCGCATTCACCCGAATGCCGACATGGGCAAGTTCTAATGCCATGGTGCGGGTCAGCATGATGATACCGCCTTTGCTGGCATCATAGTGGGCATATCCGAATTCACCCGCCATCCCATTCTTGCTGGACATGTTGATGACCACCCCTTTTTTTCTGGGAGCCATTTTGTGGCAGACTGCTTGGGCAACCAAAAATATCCCGGTAAGATTGACATCGATTATCTTTTTCCACTCTGCTTCATCGATTTGCAGAAAGGGCGTTTCAAAGGCAATTCCGGCATTGTTAATTAAAATATCAATCGGTGCGATCTTTTCGGCGGCGTCCACCGCCTCAGATACATCCGAACGTCGGGATACATCCACGAGAAAGGGATGTACTTGGACTTGCGCTTCCTTTAATTTGGCAGTGGCATCAGCCAACAAATCTTCAGCATTGTCGAATATGGTAATCTGTGCCCCTTGCTGTCCAAATTGTCGCGTAATTTCAAATCCGATGCCTCTCCCGCCACCCGTGATGAGTACATGTTTTCCTGAGAATTGGCCTTCCATATTGCCTCCTTTACTGAATTTCGCCCGAATAAGAAGTTCTTCCGATGCATAGGCTCCCAAACCCGGATTGCGTGCAGCCCCTCATCTGCTGTCATACTAAATCGCTGAGAGGCAGACAAGAAATAGTTGTCCTTATTTTTGATATACCGGAATGTGGCGACGAACTCCCGGGCAAGTATGGCAACAATCCTCAGCAGACAATTGGTTCCCTGACAATCCCATACCGCTAAGCGCTTGCTTAAGGATAAGAATTCGCTTTTTTGAGTGCGAATCAAGTAAAAAATCAACGTTGATAGGGTTTTGTGACGGCCGGTGTTGAGAAACAACCCATTGATCATCCGGCGATTTTGATATAGCATGGATAGAAACGGTTGATCCGGGTATTTACAGCCTGCCCGGATCGGGTTCAATCGAGCCTGTGCCGCCTGAAAAATGAGAACGCCCCATTTTTTGGTGCAGATACGATTCAGGACCACGACCGGGTCATGGGTGATAAACCCTTATGGCTGGAAGGATCGCCAACAGAAGACTTTTTTCTTTGCACAAATCAAGCGCCAGTCCCCTCTCTAAATTACTATGCAGCCCTGAAGGTTGCTCATAGAAATTCGCGAGCGCTGGTTGAAACGAAATTCAATATAAGGCCAACATAACATGAACCGTGATACCGCCAATAAGTCCGCCCTTCTTTTGCTGGTTTTGTTTATTTCCGTCGTTTTTTTAGACATGATTCGTTCTTTTTTAATGGCAATCTTTCTGGCCGGTATCTTCTCAGCACTGGCGCGTCCTCTGTACAAACGTTTTGAACGTTGGTATGGCGGACGTCGTGCCCTGGCATCAATGAGCACGCTGGTTTTGATTGTCATTATCGTCATCCTGCCGCTCGGCGCCCTGATGGGAATCGTGACCGCCCAGGCCATCAAAGTCGGCCAAACCGTCACCCCCTGGGTCCAGGAACAAATTGCCCAACCCGGTGAGTTTCAAAAACTTCTGAGCTCTCTTCCCTTCTTTGACAAGATTTCGCCATACAGTGAAACGATTTGGCGTAAAGCCGGTGAATTAATCGGAACCGTCAGTCATTTTCTGATCGGCAGCCTTTCCACGGCAACCAAGGGTGCGGTCAATTTCCTATTCATGACATTTGCACTGCTGTACACGATGTTCTTCTTCCTGATGGACGGCGACAAACTGCTGTACAAAATTCTCTATTATTTACCCATGCATGATCAGGATGAGCAACGCATGCTGGAAAAATTTACTTCCGTCACACGCGCCACCCTGAAGGGCACGGCCGTCATCGGCGTATTGCAGGGCACTTTGGCCGGTATGGCCTTTTGGGTGGTAGGCATTCCCAGCGCCGTTTTCTGGGGAACCATCATGGCAGTGCTTTCCATCATACCCGGTATCGGCACCGCGCTGGTCTGGGTACCGGCGGTCATCATTTTGGCGGCGGGTGGTAATTATTTGAAAGCCGTCGGTCTGTGCCTTTTTTGCGCGTTGGTTGTCGGCAGCATCGACAACCTGCTTCGTCCGATTCTGGTCGGCAAAGACACCCAGATGCACGAATTAATGATTTTCTTCGGTACCCTGGGCGGCATCATCATGTTCGGGATCATGGGAATGATCATCGGGCCCATCGTGGCCGCGCTTTTTGTTACGATTTGGGAAATTTACGGTGTGGCCTTTAAAGACATATTGCCGCAGGTTGGCAGCGCCCCGACCACAACGCTTCCGAATAAAGATCCAAGCCCCGAAGATCAGGCTGATTGAAATCATCCCGAATGACAACGAGACGTGCCGGATGGGAAACTACTGCTGTCCGGCCGCGGAGGTCTGACAACTAAAACTGCGGACACTTCAATACGGCAGCAGATTTATCGGTCCTGCCATCTTGTCCCTTTAGCGATTACTATATGATTATGGGCCGGATCAATTTAGATTGGCCGGGTTTAACGTATGCTTTTATCCCTAAAACCTTGCATTCACCAGCTTTTGAGCTTTCAAGCCTCCAAGCTTCCCGGCTTCCTCGCCTCCCAGCCTTTTCTATTTGGCTTCTAATAAATATGTAGTATAAAAATATTAAGTTTACAGTCAACAAGTCTAACCATGCTGCGAAATATTAAAATCAAACAGTCTTTATATCTTTTAATACTCTGCCTTATATTGTTATCCTGCCAGGTGGTCCGAACGACCTATGATGTTACCGAAGAAACAGTCAAAGCCACTTACAACGTAACGAAATTTACCGCTAAAACCGCCTACAGTGCCGGCAAGCTTATTTATATTGTCGGTGGTTTTACATTTAAGGTCGTTGCCGCGCCGCTCAGCTGGCCCTTGACGCGGCAGGAGATCGAAACCATTGACGGACTACCGCCGAAAGAGGCGATCCGCCAGGGTAAGGTTAAAAAATCTCCCTATGTCGTCAGGGGAAAAAGGTATGTGCCCATGTCGGTGGAGCAGGCTCGCCACTATCGCGAAACCGGCATTGCGTCGTGGTACGGTTATGAAACGTACCGCCAGAAAGACGGTCACATGACCGCCAACGGTGAGGCGTTTGATCCGAACGGGCTCAACGCGGCCCATAAGTATTTACCATTGCCGAGCTTTGTAAAAGTAACCAATCTTGAAAATCGCCGGAGCATCATCCTGCGGGTTAATGATCGTGGCCCTTTTGTTGAAGGACGTATTATTGACCTGAGCGCCGGGGCTGCCCGTAAATTAGGGTTTTACGACAAGGGAACCGCCCGAGTCAGGGTAGAGATATATGAGGGGAAAGGTTAGGAAAAAATAGGAAGTTGTAATGGGAAATGGAGTCGGACCACGGTGAACGCCTGACAATTACGGATGTATGCCAAAAATCGTACCGTCTTTTGGGCTTAAGGTGATGTTTTTGACACGTTGCCGTTCGAAGAGTAACCCGGCAGCCATCGTTCTTTTTCACCCTACGCGAGCCAACAGACTTGCCATCTTCTCGTGCAGCAAGGGGGCGTTGACCTTTTCCGGCGCAATGGGTTGGCCGATCTGCAGCTCGACGCGTGACCACAGTTTATTGTGACGCAATTTTTGCCCCAATCGCCGGTGCTTGCGACTGAACAGACTGCCCCACAAGCCCTGAAGGGCTGTTGGAATCACCGGCAATGGGGATGACCTTGGCGTCCCGGAAGATTCTGCCGGTCAGGGGGATGTTCAGAAAGCTGTAGTGCATGACAAAACGGACGGGGCGCTGGGTGGCGCTGGCCATGATCAGCCAGTCCACGTAGGTCACGTGGTTGCATACCAATACCGCCGGGCCGCTCAAGGGGATGTTGGCACGTCCTTGAACCCTCAAGCGGTAAAGGCAGTGGGCCAGAATCCAGCACATGAAGCGGTATAGGAATTCGGGGATCAGGCTATAGATGTAAGCGGCAACAGCCAGATTCAGTAACGCGATGACCAGAAATATCTGGGGCAGGGTGGCGCCGGCGGCCAAGAGCAGGGTCAGCAGCAGGGCGCCGACCACCATGAAAAGGGCGTTGAGAATGTTGTTGGCCGCGATGGTTTGGGAGCGCACGGCGTCTTCGGAGCGCTCCTGTATCAAAGTGTAGAGCGGTACGATGAAAAATCCGCTAAACAGCGAGAACAACAGCAGATCAACGGTGATGCGCCAGCCGACCGGTGTGCCGAGCAGAACCCCTACCGTGACCAAGGGCGCTTGCAAAGTAGGCTGACCCACCAAAAACAGGTCCAGTGCAAACAGCGAGATGCCGAAAGAGCCGACCGGCACAAGGCCCAGCTCCAAATGATTGAAACTGAGCTTTTCGCACAGAAGGGAGCCAATGCCCACACCCAGCGAGAACAGCGCCAGAAAGGCCCCCATTTCCACGTAGGCATTGCCGGTCACCAACTCACGGTTGGGGAGCAACTCGGGCAGGGCACTGTATTTGGCGGGCCCAAAGAAGGTTGACTGCAGACCCATCATAAAGAGCACCCCGATCAGCAGCGGAAATTTGTCCGGCCAGGGCTGAAAACAGGAAAAAGGGCAGGATGAAAATGCCTCCGCACAGCGCCACCAGCTGCTCGGAGGAAAGCTCGGCAATCTGGTAGGCTTTGAAGGTGATAAGGATCACCAGGGCATTCTTATACAGGTTGTCATTGAAAGCCCCGCAGAACTGGGTCCAAAACAGCGGTCCAAAGCGCCGCTGCATCAGGAGTTGCGCATCCCCGGTTTTTTTGGTGGATTGTGTCTTCATAAGCGATTTTGAATCATCGGTCCGCCAGCGGCGCAAGTTCCCTGGTCGGGTTCGCCTTGCAGCGCTGCATTGGACCGCATACAGTGGCGGACGCTGAGATGGTCAATACCTTGGTTCTTTACATCTCGCAGCTTCCAACCTTTCGAACCAGTTCAAGAGCCATATCCAGGGTCTTGCCCTTGAACCTGATCTTCAACGCCGCTGCCAGCATCTCAGGGCTGATTATTTTGCCAAGTCCGGCCATGATACCTAATGACGCCAGGGCCCAGTCCGGTTTTTTTACTCCGCAGGATTTGAGATCCATCGGGAGGATGCGGGCACTGCAGTCCGGCACCTCAACCCCGTCCGCCTGCAGGACCAGGGCATCGCTGTCAAGCTGCTTAAACAGGTTTTTGCGACGATCCACCCCTTCCCGGGCCAGCGCTATTACAACCTTCGGCCGTTGAATACCGGTGTAGTCAATTTCTTCGGGTGACAGAATCAGCTCGCTGATGGAAAGCCCCCGCAGTACGGTAATGTTGTATTCATTTTTCTGGGTGGTGTTCAAACCGGCGAAAAGCCCCGCCAGGCACAAAATTTCTCCGGCGGTGATAATGCGCTGCCCGGCGCTGCCGAGCAGGACCACTTCCCGGCGTCCCGATTGGGGTGCATCATATACGGCCTCTATCTTCTGCGGTTCGGCCGCTGGTTTGCGGTCGGCGGTCAGCTCCCGGTAGTGCCGGCCGTATTCCTTGCGAACATTTTCCGCGACAGGACCCTCCATGGCCGGCAATCCGGCAAGGGACGCTTCTATCGTTTTGGGTGTCAGCCGATTGCGTTTGGTATAGCGGCCCGGGCATACCCCCCAGATGTCGAGCACCGCAAACCCCTCGAACTCCATGGCCCGCTGAATTTCTGCATCCAGATCCTTGCGATAGCCCGAACAGCGGGTGACATAGGCAGCACCCGCGGCGCGTGCCGTTTGACAGATGTCAAGCGGGCGTTCCAGCAAGTTTAAAAAACCGGAGCCAACCTGGGCATCCGGCGGTGTGGTCGCCGAAAACTGGCCGCCGGTCATACCGAAATTGAAATTGTTCAATACCAGCAGGGTCAGATTCAGGTTCCGCCGGCAGGCGGCCAGGAGATGGGCGCCGCCGATACCCTGACCGCCGTCTCCCATGGTGACCACCACGTTCAGGTCCGGTCTGCCCAGCTTCAATCCGGCCGCATAGGTCAATGCGCGGCCGTGCAGGCCATGCAGAGCGTGAGTGTTGAAAAAGGTATCAAATAGACCCGAGCAGCCGATGTCGCTGACCATGGCAATCTCATGGCCGGCCAACCCCATGTTCTGAAATGCCTTGTCGAGGGAATGGGTGATCCGTTCATGGGAGCACCCCGGACAAAATACCGGCGGTCTCGAGTTGTTGAGCAAACTATCCATATGTAACGGCCTCCCTGATTTTATCCGGGCTGATCAACCCGCCATCCATTTGACCACAGAAATCGACTTTTTTGTCGCCCAGAATGCGCTCTATCTCCCGGACATACTGACCCAGATTCATTTCCACCACCACAACCCTTTTGACGTTTTCGGCCGCTTTGCAAATCACGTTTTCGGGGACCGGCCACAGGGTTTTCAGAATCAACAGGTGGACCGGTTTCCCTGCGCCTGTCAGCTCCTTGTATACCGATTTTGCCGCCCGGGCAGTGACGCCGTAGGCAATGATCAAGGTATCGGATTCACCGGCGGTGAAGCGTTCATAGAATGAAAACGTGTCGACGGCCGATTCAAGCTTGGTTTTAAGCCGCAGCAGTATGCGGGCGATTTCTTGCTGGTCGGTGGTGATGTAGCCGTTTTCGCCGTGGGTGGAAGAGGTCTGGCGCACCGGCACATTGCACCCGATGGGCAGGAAATCCGGAACGCTTTGATCTTCGACGACCTGAAACGGCAGAAAAGGCCTGCCGGCAGGCGGGGCCGTTCGATTGATAATGTCGGGTATTTGAAGGGCAGCCACATCGAGGCTTTCCCGGGTCATGGCGATCTCTTTGTTGGATGCGAGAAATACCGGACAACGAAATCTTTCAGCCAGATTAAATGCCTGTACGGTCAATGTAAAACAGTCGGCCGCGTTTACCGGCGCCAGTACAATTACCGGCAGCCCGCCGCTGTTGCCCCAGCGTAGAAAATTGACATCGCCGTCGGCGCCCCGGGTGGCCGACCCGGTGGACGGCCCTAATCGTTGGACATCGACGATCACGATGGGAATTTCGCTGCCGACGGCAAAAGAAATTTGCTCGCTGTACAGGCTGATGCCCGGCCCGGAGGTGGCCGTCAACACTTTCAACCCGCTCATGGATGCACCCAGGCAGGCGCCGATGGATGCGATTTCATCCTCTGCCTGGAGGCAGATGCCGCCCAACGGCGGCAGTAGGTTCAGCATGTGGTTTAAAACAGTGGTTGCCGGCGTAATCGGATATCCGGCAAAAAACCGGCACCCGGCCGCCAAGGCCCCACGGGCAATGGCTTCATTGCCTTCCATCAAGCTTAGTGCCATCTCGACTCCTTTAAAATTGTGCGTATTACAGACGAACCGGAACTGAAATAGTATTCCTTAAAATAAGCTGTCGAGGATTTTGAATGACGAATATCGAACAAGGAATGACGAATGACGAAGGATGGAATCGCTTCGCTCTGTCTTCTCATGTGATTTAAACCTATATAGTCAATATCTCTAACAATACCGCAACTTTTGAAACTTGCCAAGAATAAAAGGAAAGGATTCTCAAGTTGGGCACGTCATCCCAATTGAAATGATTAAGTGATGGAATATTGGAATTAATGCCACAGCGACACCTTTGATTTAGCTGGGTATGTACCTTTGTGGGAGCGGCTTCCAGCCGCGATAAACGACGACAGTACGCTGTCATTGCAATATTCGCGGCTGGAAGCCGCTCCCACCATGTAAAACAGTAATTATGCCCAAAAGTCGGGCGGTTTCTCTCGATGATGCGAACCGTTTGCAGATTGTGCGACAATATAGTAAATTCTTTGTTTTATCATTACCATATTTTCCGCGAACTGTGATATTACCGTGATTCTGCAATCCACAGTCTTTACATTCATTGCTTGCCTCAAAATTATAGG
>Ga0316194_10001742_pt1 | contig 15091 bp, 10 predicted proteins | sample CroRivsedime1_MG_FD_204936 | JGI IMG/M metagenome (GOLD analysis project Ga0316194, IMG submission 204936) | Coastal sediment microbial communities from Maine, United States - Cross River sediment 1 | ecosystem: Environmental > Aquatic > Marine > Coastal > Sediment | place: USA: Maine...
GAAACGTTTGAAGATTGGAGATGTCAATCAGTGGCAAACCCGCGAGTGTGTCTAATACAGCCGGCAGGGAAACGGATATATCGTTATCACGCAACAGATTAGAAAATCGAACGATATTTTCGATCAATCCTTTGCTCGAGCGGTGGGGAGGGTTATCGGTCTTTTCATTCAGCATTTTTATATTTGGAACGCTCATTTTAAGTCGGAGTATGAGGTTAATAGATGAGTGCGTTTTTCCGGATTTGGCCAGATATTGGATTTGAAATTTTGAATATCTTCGCGGTACTTTAGAATGCATCCCAGCGTCTGTTCGACCGTTTCTTCATCCAGGACGCTGCGGTGAAGTTTAAGAAGGGCTTCAGCCCAGTCAAGGGTTTCGGATACACCCGGCCTTTTCATCAGGTCCTCTTTGCGGATATTTTGCATGAAAATCGCAATTTGATGGATAAGCGATTCTTCCATTTTCGGTACCCGCGCGTGGATGATTTTCATTTCCTTGTCCAGGTCCGGATAATCGATCCAGTGATAAAAACAGCGCCGTTTGAGGGCGTCGTGGATGTCGCGGGTTCGATTGGATGTAATCACGACCATGGGTTTCTGAGTGGCTTTCAACGTGCCGACTTCCGGAATCGATACTTGAAAATCGGACAGGATTTCCAGTAGAAATGCTTCAAATTCCTCATCGGCACGATCCAATTCGTCGATCAACAGTACCGGTGTGTTGCCATGGGAACTCTGGATGGCTTCCAGCAACGGTCTTTTGATCAAATAGGGCTCACTGTAAATCACCTGGCCCATTTCTTCCGGTGACAGGCCGCATTGCTCATCCATTTTGATGCGCAGCAGCTGTTTGGGATAATTCCATTCATAAAGGGCTGAATTGGCATCCAGGCCTTCATAGCATTGAAGCCGGATAAGTTCCGTGGAGAGAATGTCCGCCAGGACCAGTGCGACCTCGGTTTTTCCCACGCCGGGCTCACCTTCTAGAAATATCGGTTTGCTGAGGTGGTATGAAAGATAAAGGACGGTCGCCAAAGATTGATCCGATATGTATCGATGTTGGGTCAGTTGTTCGCGGATAAGATCAATGGAAGAAAAACTATTTTTTGCACCCATAAAAGTACCTTTTTATTTTGAGCATGCTGACGCTTTATGCGATCCTCTTTTTGCGGAGGCAACATAATTCTATTATTATGCCGTTTTTTGTAAGGTCAAGAGAATTTCATTCTATGGATAGCGTCGCTGGAGGTTAAAGTTGGAGTCCATCTCTACTAAGGTGTCAGGCCAAAGTAGGTGTCAGGTGTCAGGTGTCGGGTGTCAGCAAATAGATGACCGAGGGCATGAAACAGTCTGAATATTGTCTTCCGTGATCTGTTTTCTGCGCCCTGCCATCTGTATGTTCCTGACACCTGACACCCGAAACCAGACACCTAAAAAACTTACATACCGCGTCGGTATTGGCCCCCCACATCATAAAGCGCCCGGGTAATTTGTCCCAGGCTGCATACCCGGACGGTATTCATCAGTTCCGCAAAAATATTGTGGTCCGAGAGGGCAATTTTTTGCAGGCGTTCCAGCGCTGCGGGTGCCTCTTTTTCGTGGCGTTTATTAAAATCGGCCAGACGCTTGAGTTGTGATTGTTTTTCATCTTCAGTGGCACGTGCCAGTTCGATAGCTTCACTGAGCTGTTCCCCATCGGCGTGAGGATCCCGAAAGGCGTTGACCCCAATGATCGGCATTTTCCCAGTATGTTTCAGAGTCTCATAATAAATCGATTCGTCCTGAATTTTGCTGCGCTGGTAACCGGTTTCCATGGCCCCCAGAACACCGCCGCGTTCGGTGATGCGGTCAAATTCCATCATAACCGCTTCTTCCACCAGACGCGTCAATTCTTCGAATATGAAACTTCCCTGGTTCATGTTTTCATTTTTAGCAAGTCCCCATTCGCGGTTAATAATCAACTGAATGGCCAGCGCGCGTCTGACCGATTCAGAACTGGGGGTCGTGATGGCCTCATCGAAGGCGTTGGTATGCAGGCTGTTGCAGTTGTCGTATATCGCGCACAAGGCCTGAAGGGTGGTGCGGATGTCATTGAACTGGATGTCCTGGCTGTGCAGAGATCGGCCGGAGGTTTGAATATGATATTTCAGCATCTGCGAGCGCTCTGATCCGCCGTACTTATCTCGCATGGCGATGGCCCAGATCCGCCGGGCCACGCGTCCAATCACATTGTATTCCGGATCCAACCCGTTGGAGAAGAAAAAGGAAAGATTCGGCGCAAAACTGTCGATGGGCATTCCTCTGGAAAGGTAATACTCCACGTAAGTGAATCCATTCGCCAGGGTAAAAGCCAGTTGAGAGATTGGATTGGCACCGGCTTCAGCAATATGATAACCGGATATCGATACGGAATAGAAGTTGCGAACCTTTTTTTCAATGAAGTATTGCTGAATATCACCCATCATTTTTAAGGCAAAATCAATTGAAAAAATACAGGTATTTTGCCCCTGGTCCTCTTTAAGAATGTCGGCTTGAACTGTACCGCGCACATTAGAGAGAACGCTGGATCGAATTTTCTGATATTCCGCCTCAGAAGGCGCTTTACTGTTCTCAGACGTGTATTTGTCGACCTGTTGATCGATTGCTGTGTTCAGAAACATCGCGAGGATAATGGGTGCCGGGCCGTTGATGGTCATCGAAACTGAGGTGCTGGGTGCGCAAAGGTCGAAACCGTCATAGAGCGTTTTGACATCGTCCAGGGTGCAGATGCTCACCCCCGAGGTGCCGACTTTTCCATATATGTCCGGGCGAATATCCGGGTCGCACCCATACAGGGTAACCGAATCAAAGGCTGTTGACAGCCGTTTGGCTTCATAGTCCGCTGAAAGCATCTTGAAACGCCGATTGGTGCGGGCTGGATCGCCTTCACCAGCAAACATGCGAGTGGGATCCTCGTCCACTCGCTTTAACGGGAAGACCCCGGCGGTATAAGGAAATCGTCCAGGGACATTTTCTTCCCGCAACCAGCGATAAATTTCCCCCGGATCTTTGAATTTTGGCAATTCAATTTTGGGTATGCGGGAATGAGATAATGACTCGAAAAACAAGGGGGCTTTGATTTCACGATCACGGACCTGATAGACCAGGTCATCCTTACGATAAGCTGCCTGGATGTCTTCCCACTCCCCAAGCGTCTTTTCTGTCTCCGGGTAAAGAGCCGTTTCGGCTGCATCTATTTGCGTTTTGAGCCGATCAAGAAGTTGAGCCGCATCTCCTTTAAGATCTTCACCGGTTAACGTGCCGGCGGCTTCCTTAAGATGCCAGACCTTTCTGATCGCCTCTGCCTGCTCATTCGTTTCCTGGTGGTAACCTCTAATGATATCGGTGATTTCACTTAGATACCGCGTGCGCTCCGGCGGAATAATGATGGTCTTGGATGTTGATGTCCGGGTGTCGGGTCTCGGCAGACGGGTCTTAAATTTAACACCGGTTTTTTCAGCAACCGCATCCATGACGGCATGATAAAGTGCTGTCACGCCATCATCATTAAATTTGGATGCGATGGTTCCAAATACCGGCATTTCATCCGGCGATTGATCGAAGGCTCTGCGATTGCGCTGGACCTGTTTGCGAACATCGCGCACCGCATCTTCGGCGCCACGTTTTTCGAATTTATTTACCGCCACCAGATCGGCAAAATCCAGCATATCAATTTTTTCAAGCTGAGAGGCCGCGCCGAATTCACTGGTCATGACATACATGGATAAGTCAACCATATCGGTAATACGGGAATCTCCCTGCCCGATTCCGGCGGTTTCAGCGATAATTAAGTCATAGCCGGCGGCATTTGTGGCCTCAATCGCTTCTCTCAAAAACTCGGGAATTTCTGTTTGGGACGCGCGGGTTGCCAGTGAACGTAAATATACACGGGAGTTGCCGATGGCATTCATGCGAATTCGGTCCCCCAAAAGCGCGCCGCCGGTCTTGCGTCGAGTTGGATCGCAGCTGATGATGGCAATATGGATATCTTTAATATCATGCAGCAACCGTAAAATCAGTTCATCGGTTAATGACGATTTACCGGCACCGCCGGTTCCGGTTATACCGATTACCGGTGCTTTTCGGTTTCCGATTTTTTTAGCCAATTCGGCTCTCAGAGCTGCCAGTTCGCCGTTTGCCTGGGCTTTGGCTTGTTCTACGACAGATATCAGGTTGGCAACCCGTAATTTATTATCCGGAGACAGGTCATCAAATGCAAACGGGCCTTTCTTGACCGTTGAGAAATCGATGGCTTTTACCATGTGGTTGATCATGCCCTGCAATCCCAATTTGGAGCCATCTTCCGGTGAATAAATTTTGGTCACCCCGTAAGCATGGAGTTCGGCGATTTCATCCGGCACAATCACACCGCCCCCGCCGCCAAAAACTTTGATATGCGGCGCCCCCTTTTCATTTAAAAGATCAACCATATATTTGAAAAATTCGATATGGCCACCCTGGTAACTGGATACCGCGATTCCCTGGGCATCTTCCTCAATGGCAGCCTCCACGATTTCCTGAACCGATCGATTGTGCCCGAGATGAATCACTTCTACGCCGGTATCCTGGAGAATCCTGCGCATGATATTGATAGCGGCATCATGGCCGTCGAAAAGAGAGGTCGCTGTGATAACCCGTACATCGTTCTTGGGTTTGTATACCTCGACTTCTGTTGTCATTTTACCTCCTTAAAGTCGATTACAAATCTTTGTTGCCATCAACAGCCGAACATAGGTCGAAGGCATAGGGGTATTGATTACAGGGTTTACACTGATTTTTTCCCACCGGCAAACATTCCCAAAATGATGTCGGTTTGCAGTTGAATATAATCTTCAATACTGTAGTGATGGCCTAAATACCATCGCCGGAAGGTCCACATATGTCCTAAAATAACAATATTGTGGGCTGCCAGTTCAAGATTGTTTTCACCGATCTTTATCAGGTCGTCGGAATTGGCGATGCCGGCAAGTGCTTCGACAAAAAGGCCGGTGATACGAAGTTCATTTTCCAGTACCCGTTTTTGCCACTGGGCTGGCAGGGACTGGGTTTCCTGGTAGATCAAAAGGATAAAATCACTCATCCGATGGCATACCATAAAGTATTCATGGATGATTTTCGCTAAAGCATCGCGTCCTCCGGCTGCCTGGGACATGGCGGCGGTCACACCGCGTTCCACCTCTGCGTGGATCGATTCGCATACCATGTACAATATATCTTCCTTTGACGCGAAATATTCATACAGAGAGCCGATGGAAAACCCGGCTGCGCTGGCAATCTGGCGGGTTGTGGTTTTGTGGAATCCCTTATCGATAAACAGCTGTACGGCCGCATCGGTAATTTGCCTTCGTCTGCGATCCACCAGCTCCTGATCTTTGACCTGGGTGGGGATATCTCTTGTTCGGTCCAGTTCTTCCATTTTAACCGTTTGATATTATAACGTATTTATTTTTTACAGCAGACCGGTGTGTTGTCTGAACGAGCGCTCAATCAATAAAATAGCATGTCTTAATTTTACTTGTCAAGTTATTCGCCGGCACAACCTTGGATCATATTTAAACAACTGAAATAATTTATAAAAAAAATAATTTTCAAACTGGTTTTTGGTGCCTGATGAGATTTTTATTAAGTGATGAAGATTTAATATGCAGGGCTATATGAATGAGCGCTCGCTCACAGGAATGAATTGATGATATGATATCAAGTGATTTGGATTAATCCTGTTTGCTGTTAACTTAGAACCCGGTCTTCCAATGCAGGAAAATCCCGGCGAATCGTATCAACGAATTTCGGGTCAATCCGCGCGCTGACAAATTCCTCTTTATCGCTGCCTTCAGCCACAACCTGGCCAAGAGGGTCAACGATCATGCTGTGCCCGGCATATTTTTTGCCTTGATTGGCGCCGGCACAGTTGCATGAAATCAGAAACGCCAGGTTTTCATGTGCCCGGGACCGATTGAACAGTTTCCAGGCCTCCAGGCGCACTTGCGGCCAGGCAGATGTAACTAAAAAGAATTTTGCACCCTGGTCCACCATGCGGCGGAAAAGCTCGGGGAAGCGCAGGTCATAACAGGTTGAAAATCCGGTGGCTCCCCAGGGGGTATTGGCAACCACGACATCCCGTCCCGGGGCCAGGATCGAGGCCTCTTCGGACTGGTACCCGAAGAGATGCATTTTACGGTAATGCGCGACAATATCCCCTTTTGGATTTAAAAAAATGCTGGTATTGAATAATTGCCCACCGTCATTTTCAACCATACTTCCCATGAAAATATAGCAATTTATTTCGCGCGCCTTATCTTTGAAGGCCTTTACGATCGGCCCATCGATGATTTCACTGTCACGTTCATATCGATCGAAAGAAAAAAATCCGCAGGGCCAAATTTCGGGAAGTAGAATCAGATCACTTGGCGGCGCCTGGTCGATCAGACTCAGCGCGTGTTCAACATTCTTTTCTTTCGGCTGATCGGCCATCGCCAGCTGGATACTGGTAACGATCATATTGTTTTTAGCTCCAATTGGAATGGTGGAATGTTGGAATACTGGAATAATGGGTCTTGGAATGCTGCCTTATTGGGTCAATGGCAAAAATCGGCTTGACGATAAAATTTAAAATGGATGATATCCTTTTGAAACCCACTATTTCATCGTTCCACTATTCCATTATTCCATCGTTGGAGTAAAAGCTTTCGCCTCAAAAATACGCTATATGTTCATTTAGTGTTAGAAAATCCGAGCCAGGGAATTAACCGAACTGTTCTCTTAAAATGCGGTGCAGTATTTTTCCGGTGCCGGTGCGCGGCATATCATTTTCACCGATAAAGATAACCTGTTTGGGGCACTTGTAACTCGCCATTTTGCCTTTGCAGCTCTGGATGACATTCTGCTCGTTCAAATTGCTGTCATCAAAACCCGGTTTGCGGATGATCACTGCAGCAACTCTTTCTCCCCATTTCTCATCAGTCAGCCCCACCACCGCACAATCAAATACGCCGTCAAGGTTACCGACAACTTCTTCCACTTCACTGGGATAGACATTTTCTCCACCGGTGATGATCATGTTTTTTTTGCGGTCCACCAGATAATAGAAGCCGTCTTCGTCCTGCCGGGCCATGTCGCCGGCTGAAAAGAATCCGTCTTTAAACGATTCAGCCGTTTGCTCGGGCAATTTGTAGTATTCGTCAAACAACATCGGACCCCGGGAGTATAACTCACCGATTTCTCCTAAGGGCACCGGGTTTCCATCAATATCCAGGATTCTAATAAAATCCGTTCCGATGCATTCGAATCCAATGGAGCCCAGTTTTGTCATTTGATATTCAGGCTTCAGGATGGTAACCATACCGCCTTCGGTCGAACCGTAAGCTTCATAGAGCTTTACTCCCGGAAAAAAATCCATAACCGCCTGTTTCATGCTTTTTCTGCCGGGCGCCGAAGAGCACAGCAGCTTGCGAATAGAGCTGACATCACGGTTTTTGGCTTCTTGGGGCGCATTGAGGATTAAATTATAGTGGGTGGGTATCAGAGAAACAAAACTGATTTTATGATGTTCGATGATTTTAAGGATTTCTTCGGGCTTAAAGTTTAAGGCCGGGTGGATATAAGCTGACCCGCCGATATACAAGAAGGTGAAGGTAAAGAAGATGGAGTTGATGTGGCACAGCGGCATGACATTTAAGCAGACATCATGTTCATTGAAATCAAAGTCCACGGCGTTGTGCAGATAATAGGCAATGTGGGACTCATGGGAACGGATGACGCCTTTAGGCTTTCCGGTGGTTCCCGAGGTGTAGATCAGTATCCAGGTGTCGCGGGGAACAACTTCGCTTTGCGGTTCGCTGTCCGCTGAAGCACCGATGAATTCTTCATAGGGCCGATATCCGTCCTGCGGTTTTCCGACGATAACATAATTTTGTGCAGCGATATTTTTCAGATTGGAACGGATCGGGTCAACAGTGCCGGCAAACTGGTCATGAACGACCATGGCCTTGGCGTCTGAATTGTCAACAATGTATTCCACCTCTGAAGACACCAGGCGAAAATTAATCGGCACGATAACGATTCCGGTTTTGGCCGTGGCCAGGAACAATTCGCAGATTTCGATACAATTTTCAAGCAACACCGCAACCTTATCGCCTTTTTGCAACCCCAGAGATGCCAGGCTGTTAGCCAGTTTGTTGATGCGGCTATTCATTTGCGGATAGGTAAATGCCCGATTCGCATCCTTTAATGCCACGGTATTCGGAAACTTTTTTGCGTTGATTTTTTGAATCTGACCCAGATTCAGCCAAAACCCCATACCGGCACCTCCATTTGACACGCTCAACTCAAGTTTGGTTTTCTTCCAGTTGCTCAATAAAGGCCTCAACATTTGTCTTGGTCTGCTCATCTGAAATCATCCGCATATCATTAAGATCGGCGTTGATCGTTAAACTGGGTAGACCGGTCTGCTGCTCGAGGCGTTGCGGCATGCCGTAACGGCAATTGGTATTATTGGGACAGGTTTTGGCATCGTGATATACGATGCCGTCCACCTTGAACAATTCAAGCATATTTTTGATGTAGGTTTCTTTTTCATTGTCGGAACGCACGATAAACAGCTCCGTGTATGCTCTGGCCATGCTGTTGAACGGATCGTTTTCATCCAGGGCCGAAAAGATCCAGCTGTTGCAGTAGGTCGAAGCCAAAACGTTGGCCTGCAGGTCCGAGAACAAATCCGCGTGGGCGCGCAGGCGGCCCCACACCGGCATGCCGTCCCAGTAGAGTCTGAATCGCTCATCTCCGATAGCGCCTTCCTTGTTTTTGATACGGTCCTTTAATTCAGCCAGTAAAATTTCATAAACATCAACCGCCTTTTGCGTTCCTCTGCCCACCACCGCCGGGCCCATAAGCGTGGTGCCGTCAAAAAAAGTAAGCGGTGACGGCTTGGCGGCCGCGGTTTCAAGCACTTTTCGCCACAGTTCGGAACACGCCCTGGACAGAGCGACAATCTGTTTTAATTCATCAAGGATAAACTGCCGGCCGGATATTTTCTCCAATGGTTCAATGAGGTCTTGCATTTGTTTGGCGATTGAAGCGATATGGGCGTCGGTTACCTTGCCGACATTTCGATGGGTATAGATGCCCAGCAAGGGAGCATCGAACTTTTTACCGTACCAGGAAAACCAGTCCTGCACATCCCGGCATTGATTCGTGTTGAAAACCAGCACATCGGGTTTGGGAATGTCTTCGATTCCTTTGTAAACCCTGCTCAGAGGGGTCACTCCCTTTAAGAAGGCGCCGATATCAGCGGTAAGGTAAGAACAGATATCCGGAGAGTAACCTAAAGCGTTGGCTTCCGGAATCAGTTCGGTGGACATGCGAGTGGCGCCCAGCATGGCGGCATGGGTTTCGGGAAAGTACACCAGGAACCCCAGGGCCCTTAGGATTTCCGCCGGCCCCACACTGGTGCACCAGGCAATCTTGGGCTCGCCTTTTTTTGAAGCCGCGTCCAATTCGTGATAATAATCCGCCATAAAGCGGCTGGTTTCAGATGCAGCTTTTAATTTTTTTCTGGCAGGTTTATTTTCATCGGACATAACATGTCCCCACATTTTCGGGCTTTCCCTAATCCGATTCAAGGTGGCAGGTTTCAGGTGTCAGGTGTCAGCAAACAGATGACAGATTGCAGAGTCTGACAGTTCTAGACATCATCAGCTTCGTAATCCTGACACCTGAACACTGACACCTGACACCTTTAGATAAGCCCTAAGGCTTATCTGCTATTGCATATAAAGCGGCGCCGATGGCCCCGGTTAGCTGGGGATAATCCGGCACGAGAATTTTTCTGTCAATCATTTCTTCGGTCATTTTGACCATAAACGGGTTGTGGGCCACCACACCACCGGTCATAACGACTTTTTCCGTCAAGGCATCCATCTCTAAAACGCGTTTGATCATCGAATAGAAGACCCCTTTGACGATGTCGGGCAGGTTCTTGCCCTGGCGGATGTTTTCCAGAACCTCGGTGGCCGAAAAAACCGTGCAGAAGCTCCCCAGTTTGACCATATTTTCGGATTGACTGGCCAGCCGGTCCATCTCGTCGAGCGAAACATCCAGCCGCATGGCCATTTCTTCCAGAAAGGCACCGGTACCGGCGGCACATTTGCGATTCATTTTAAATCCGGTGCGTTTGCCGGACGGATCGAGTTTAATAATTTTGTTGTCCTGCCCGCCGATGTCAATAATGGTGGTCGCAATGGGAAAATAGTAAAAACACCCCTTGGCGTGGCACCCGATTTCTGTTTTTGTATCCCGGGCAAAGGATACGTTCTTGCGGCCGTATCCGCTTGCGACCGTGTTTTCAATGTCGCTCTTTTTTGTACCGGCCATTTTTAAAGCCAAGGTGAGGCAGGTATCGGCGGTGGCCGCAAAGTCAGTGCCCGATTTTTTGACTGCATGACCGATCAGGTTTTTAGCGCTGTCGAGGATGGCGACTTTTGTGCGTGATGCCCCAACATCGACACCCGCATAGACTGATTTTGATACCATGGCTGCTATTTTGACTCTAATCCTTTTACCAGGGCGCTCAGGGTGTGGTTATACGGCGTCAGGGTTCCTGTACGGGCACCGTATTCTACAAATTTGCCGTTGATAAAGTCAATTTCGGTCCGCCGGTTGGCCTCGATATCCATCAACATAGACGGTTTGTGGTCACCGGCATTCCCCATATACTCCATTGCATGGGTATAAAAATCCCACCCTAGATCAATTTCATTGGCACGGGCAACCCGGATGCATTCTTTAACCAGGGCATCGACAATCTGAAAGACGATCGGATCGTTCATCGCGCGCGACATCGTCAGCCCGGTAACGGCACACACCGGATTCATACAGGCATTCATAACGCTCTTGCGCCAGACCATCGATATAATGTTATCGGTGTGCTCAGTTGTCAGGTCGCATTTGCTCAGTGCATCGGCAATGGCAATCGCTGAATCACGGGATTGCGGATCCAGTTCCTGAATGTAATGCGGCGGGTGGTGAAAGGGGATTTTGACGTGTGCCGGTCCCGCCAGTCCGCACCCGTAATTGACAACGGCGCGCATCACATGCGTCTCGCCCAGTATTTTTGCCAGCTCCAGCTCCGTATCAATTCCATTTTGCCAGCTGACAATCGCCATGCCTTCTTTGTGAAAGCCTTCAATGGCCGAAGCAATTAGCGGCAGCGCATGGGCTTTGACGGTGATGAGGATCACGTCCGGGTCGTAGTCAGCCAGTTCATCAATGTGGGTGCATGTCCGTGTCACTTTGTGCTGGATATTTTCTGCGCCTTCAAGAATAATTCCAGGGTCCAACGCCGGCGCCAGCAAGTCCGGGATGACATCACAAAGGGTGACTTCATAACCGCCTTTAGCCAGAAAGCAGGCGACAATGCACCCCACCGGGCCGGCCCCGACGACGGCAAATGATTGGGGATTAAAATTGGACGCATCACTCATATTTTGCCTCCCCCTTTTGAGGTGAGCTAAAGTTTAAAGTGATCTAAAGTGAACTAAAGTTAAAGGAAGGAAGCGATTTTCATTTTAAAATAGACAGAATTCCTTAACTTTAGGCATTTCCAACTTTAGTCATTTTAGGCACTTCTTGAAACAACCGAGACCTTGATGATTGAAACCATATTGTTTTAAAGGCTTAATTCTTGATTCGTCAACAATTACCTTTCCTGCTTGGGGCGTTCATCTATGACGCGCACAGCTTTACCTTCGCTGCGGGCAAGGCTTTTCGGGTCGACCAGTTCCACCCCAACGCCGATTCCCATCATGCCTTTGATATGACCTGCGATTTTTCCTTCAATTTCATGTCTTCGATCTTGGCCGGCTTCATAAATTTCTTTTTTGCCTTCCACTTGGACGGTGAGATAGTCCAGGTACCCCTTTTTGCTTACCACCATCCGATATTGCGGTTCGACTTCTTCAATTTCCAAAAGGAGTGCCTCAATTTGCGAGGGAAAAACGTTCACACCGCTGATAATGAGCATGTCATCCGAGCGGCCGTAGATTTTGTCCATCCGCATAAAGGTGCGTCCCTCATGCCCGGGCTCGCGCCACAAGCGCGTAATGTCTTTGGTGCGATAACGAATCATCGGCATGGCGCGTCGCTGCAAGGAGGTAAAAATCAACTCTCCCTTTTCACCTTCCGGCAGAGGTTCCAATGTCTGCGGGTCTACAACTTCCGCCAGAAAAAAATCTTCATTAATATACAGGCCGTTTTGATCAGCGGCGTCATATGCCACACCGGGTCCACACAACTCGGTTAATCCATATGCTTCCTGGGCTTTTATCCCCATACGTTCTTCGATCTCCTGGCGCATGCCTTCTGTCCAGGGTTCGGCACCGAACACGCCGACCCGCAAGGGGAGTTTCTTTATATCAACATTCATTTCTTCGGCGCGTTCGGCAATCGTCAGTGCATATGACGGTGTGCTGAACAGAACATCCGTCTTAAAATCCTGCATGATGGTAATCTGCCGCTCGGTCATTCCGGCGCCGGTCGGCACCAATGTGCAGCCGATGGCCGTGGCTCCCTGATGGAACCCGAGGCCACCGGTAAAAAGACCGTGCCCGTAAGCGTTTTGGACCACATCTTCCTTACGGATACCGGCGGCATAGAGGTTACGGGCCATACACTCGATCCATTGTTCCAAATCCTCGGCGGTGTAGGGTCCGGTAATCGGTTTGCCGGTTGTGCCCGAAGACGCATGGATCCTGACCACTTCTTCTAAAGGCACGGCGCACAGGCCGAAGGGATAATTGTCCCTGAGGTCATTTTTAACGGTAAACGGGAGTTTGGCGACGTCTTCCAGGCTTTTGAGGTCGCCGGCTTTGATGCCCATTTCTTTGAATTTATTTTTATAGAACGGAACCTTCTCAGATACCCAGGCGACGGTTTCTTTCAGTTTCTCCAACTGAAACTTTTTGAGTTCTTCCACCGGCATGCATTCATACTTATCGTTCCAGGGCATGGTCTTCCTCCTTTTTGAGTAACGAATTGATTATAATGGCTGCAAATCGCAATTTTATTTTAAAGGCCGATTGTCCTTAGAATTCCGGACGTAATGCGTCGCCAAAGCTTCTTCGCTATAAAATTATGCGGCCTTGGCAGCGGCTTCAAAACCCAGTTCAAAGGCCTTGATATTGATATCGACAAAGGCCTTTTTGGTGGATGTCCGAATGGCTTCTTTGACGTCGTCAGCCGATACCGGCATAATTCCGGTTTGAATCAACGAGCCCAGTAACACCATATTCAAAGACATGATATTGCCGGCCTGTTTTGCCAATGTCTGGGCATCGAAAGCGATCAGCCTGGCGGTTTTATCGCGGATCAGCTCCTGAAGCTCCTGTAAATCCGGATAAGTTCCTTTGCCGATGGCCACCGTAAACGGCGGCAGCGGTGCCGTATTCGTGATCACCACGGTATCGGCATTGCATTTGTTTAACGCCCGCAACGTTTCTGAAGGCTCGAAGCCCAGCAACACGTCCGCCTCAGCATCTGAAATAATCGTGCTGTCGGCATCGCCAAAAACCACTGCGGATTCAACCACGCCGCCTCTCTGGGCCATGCCATGGATTTCACTCATGCGCACCGGGATATCGGCCAGCAGCGCCGCCTCGCCCAGCACTTTGGAGGCCAGCAGGTTTCCCTGTCCGCCAACGGCTACGATGATCAGTCTTTTTGTTTGCATAAAATTGTCCCTGATTTTTAGTTAGTCGAATTAAAATTCGTGGTCGTTTTCTTTTTAATTTTAGATTTCAAAGTTCAATTTGGAGTAATGGAGCTGTGGAGTAATGGAGCAGTGCATATCGGATAGGAATTGAGATAATGTCATTTTATCATTACTCCAACACTCCATTACTCCACTACTCCAATACTCCAGCGTTCGTGATGACTGCGGTCATCATGACGCTTTTGTCTTTTCTTTTGAGCGGACCGGCACGATTGCTTTTTCAGGGCAAATCTGAGCGCAAACTGCGCAGCCGGTGCAAAGATCCGCATTGATGTAAACCTTTTCACCTTCGGTGTAGAAAGCCGGACAGGCAAGCTCATTGACACAATCTCTGTGATTTTTGCATTTTTCGCTGATATAAAAAGGTTTGCCTCTGAGTTTCTTAAGGCTCTGGGCATAAAGGGTGCAGGCTTCTTTGGAAATGATTACGGATACGCCCTTAAAATCGATGGCTTCCTTTAAGGCCTCGATACTTTTGTTCACCCGATAGGGCTTGATCACCGCCACATGCGGCACGCCGATGGCCCGAACCACTTTTTCAATCGATACCCGACCATAGCCGGTCAGGTTAAAATCTCCCATATCAACGCCCGGATTGGGTTGATGACCGGTCATCGCTGTGGTGCTGTTGTCCAGAATGACCAGGGTAAAATTATGGTTATTAAAAACAGCGTTGACCAGACCGGGAATGCCGGAGTGGAAAAAAGTCGAATCGCCGATAAAGGAAATGACCTTTTTATCGGTGGCAGTTGAAAAGCCGCATCCCGTGCCGACCGAGGAGCCCATGCACAGGAGAAAATCCGCTGTCGAAAGCGGCGGCAGCACACCGAGGGTATAACACCCGATGTCGGTTGGATAAATGGTTCCGAGGCCTTCGGCCGCTTTTTTAACGGCATAATACGTGGCGCGATGGGAGCAGCCGGCGCACAGGTTGGGCGGTCGTTGTGGCACCTCCGGCACATCGGAAATATCCGTTTTGGCGGCGGGGGTATACGGTACTTCGAAAAACTTGGCGATATTTTCTCTTACCTGGGCGGGGTCGAACTCGTAAAGGCGGGTGAACAGGTCTTTGGCTTTTCCGCGGATCGGCAGGGTTAAGCCTTCTTCCTGCGCAAAGGCCTTGATCTGTTCCTCCATATAGGGTTCACCTTCCTCTATAACCAGCACTTTGTCACATGCTTTCAAAAAGGACTTAATTTTTTTTGCGGGCATGGGGTACGAAAAGCCCAGTCGAAGTACCCTGACGCGATCGGCGATATTTAATTCCTTGATGCCGTCCGATGCGTAATT